>Ga0101944_10008192_pt1 | contig 10069 bp, 5 predicted proteins | sample DewCreD2012metaG_FD_75245 | JGI IMG/M metagenome (GOLD analysis project Ga0101944, IMG submission 75245) | Hot spring sediment bacterial and archeal communities from British Columbia, Canada, to study Microbial Dark Matter (Phase II) - Dewar... ...
GGCCGCTCAACATGGTCACGCTGCCCGAACCGCCCGAGATCGCCTCGCCGCGCAGCGCCGTCAAGCGGATGAACGTCAACGCCGCCATCCTGACGATGGGCTGGCCCAGCATCCGGCTGAGCGACCCGGACCTCTACGCCCTGGACCTGGCGAGTTTCATCCTGACAGCCGGACCGAGCGCGCGGCTGACGAACCAACTGGTCTTCCGGGAACGCCTGGCGGCCGCGGTATCGGGCGCATCATGGACACCGGAGTGGGGCCGGGGCGTGTTCGAGGTGCAGGTCCGCTGCCCGCCCGACAACCTTGCAAAAATCCGCCAGGCAGTGCTCGACGCGGTCGAGAAACTCGCGAACGAACCGGTGCCCGAGGCCGAACTGGCGAAGGTCAAACGCCTCAAGACAGCCGAATACGTCCAGGGCCTGCAGAAGGTCGACACCATGGCGGCCATGCTTGCGACCGACATGATCTCGACGGGCGATCCGCACTTCTCGGGCGATTACGTGCAGCGGATCCAGCAGGTAAAGGCGGAGGACATCCAGCGCGTCGCCCGGCAGTACCTGCAGCCGCAGCGGCTGGTCAGCGCGCTGGTCGCACCGCTGAACGCGACGCTGGCCGAGTGGGAGCGGGCGACCGAGCAGCGGGCGATCGGGCAGTTGTCCGAGGTCCGCTTGGTGAAGCTCGACAACGGGCTGCGGGTGCTGCTGCAGAGGAACCCGGCCACGCCGACGGTGTCGATCCAGTTCTACGGACTGGGCGGGCTGCTGGCCGAAACGAAGAAGACCAGCGGCATATCAAATCTGATGGCCGAGGCCGCGTTGCGAGGGACGAAGGGCCGCACGGGCGAACAGATTGCCGATTTCTTCGATTCGATCGGAGCCACGATCGACGGCAGCGCGGGCTCCAACACGTTCTACTGGCGCGCCGAAGTGCTGGCCGAGAGCACGAAGGACGCCCTTGAAGTTTTCGCCGACGTAGTGCTGAACCCGGCGTTCCAGCCGGAGGCGGTGGAAGAGGTCCGCAAACCGATCCTCGACCGGATCCGTCAGCGCGAGGAGGACTGGCGCGGCGAACTGTTCGAGTTTCTCCGCGAAAAGTACTTCGGCCAGCACCCGTACTCCATGGAGCCGATCGGCAATATCGAGTCGGTGCCGAACCTTACGCCGCAGGACCTGCAGCGGTTCCATGACCAGTACGTGGTCGGCGGCAACTGCGTCCTGGCGATCTTCGGCGACATCAACCTGGCCGAGACGGCCGAGCAGGTGCGGAGCCTATTCGGCAAGATGTCCGGCCAGAAGCCGCCGCAGATGGCGCCGCAGTTCAAGGCGAGTGCCAATACCGGTGACCTGTTCGTCAAGGCGAAATCGGCCGAGCGGCAGGTGGCCGGAGTGGGCGTGGCCTTTCCTTCGGTGGACTACACCGATGTGAAAGAGCGGTTCGCGATGACGGTGCTGGACACGATCATCTCAGGCTACTCGCTGCCGTCGGGCTGGCTGCACGAGGCGCTGCGCGGCGGGCGGAACAAGTACGTCTACGAGGTGCACGCAATGAACTGGGTGGGCCTGCGGGGCGGGTTCTTCCCGACCTATGCGGGCTGCCAGCCGGAGCAGGTCAGCAAGGTCATCTCGATCATCCGCGACCTGATGACAAAGGCACAGAAGGGCGAGTTCACGGAAGACGAACTGGCGCGGGCGAAGGGCGTGATCCTGACGAGCCAACTGCTCGACCGGCAGACGAACGCCGAGCGGGCGGGAATGGCGGCCCTGGACGAACTGTACGGCCTGGGGTATGACTTCTCCGACAAGTTGCCCGAGATCATGGATGGGGTGAAGATGGACGACGTCAAGGCGGTCGCTGCAAAGTACCTGACGACGCCGGTGATCGTGGCGGTGACGCCGGAGCCGAAGATGGTCGAGGCGCCGGGTTTCAAGACGGTTGTGCAAGCGGCCCAGACGCAGCCGGCTGCGACGCAGCCAAGTGAGGCGAGGCGGTAGCAAGCAAGTTCCCTTACCACTTACAGGACCTGCTATGAACGAATCTGCGCGGAAGGACTACCTGTCGTTGCCGTTGAATGATTTCTTGCGGGATCTGGCCAATGTGTCGCCGACACCGGGCGGGGGCAGTACGGCGGCCCTTACCGGCGCGCTGGGCGCGAGCCTGGGCCACATGGTCGCCGGCTTCGCGCTGAAGCGCGCGGAGAAGCAGGGCACCGACACCCAACCGATCTTGCACATCATGGAACGCTTGGACAGGGCGGCGAAACTGCTGGGCGGCCTGATCGCTGAAGACATCGCAGCCTACGACCTGTATCGCCAGACCTCGAAGCTCGATCCGAATGCCCCCGGCACGGTGGAGCAAAAGAAACTGGCGACAATGGCGGCGCTGGCCATTCCCAGCCAGATCCTCGGCGTCAGCGCAGCATGCCTGCGGGATATGGTGGATCTAACTCCCTTATCCAGTAAGTACTTATGGACAGATCTGGCGGCAGCGGCGCAGATGTCGGCAGCGGCCGCAGAGGCGGCGGCCTGGACAGTCTTTGCGAATCTCAACTCCCCCGACCTCACCGCTGAAGAAAGACAGCAGATGTCCGAAGAAGTCCAGCACCAGCGCGAGTCAGCAACCAGGGCATGCGAGCAGGTCACCGATTACGTGCAAGCAAGAGTGATCGAAGGCAAGTAGCGGGTCCGTGCTCCGTCGTCCTGGCCCATAGTCCGTTGTAACAATAACAGCCGGTGGTCGGTTGTGATGGCTCAGAGGGTACAGTCATGCCTGGAAAGCTGCGGGTGGCGACCATAGGGGCTGTTGGGCATATCGGCTACGTGCTGGACGGTATGCAGCAGGACATTGGCAGCGTGCTGGTGGCGGCGGCGAGGACGGAGCCGAACGAGCGGCTCGAGCCGGTGTTGAACAGCGACGTCGCCAGGCGCGATCAGCCCAAGGTGTACGACGACTACCGGCGGATGCTGGACGAGGCCAGGCCCGACATCGCTTGCGTATGCATGCGGTACTTCCGCAATGCCGAAGGATGCACCGAGGCGGCGCAGCGGGGGATTCATGTGATCTGCGAAAAGCCGATCGCCACGGAGTTGGAGGACCTGTACAGGCTGCGCGATGTGGTCAGAAAGGCGGGCGTACGGCTGACCGCGATGTTCGGCATGCGGTACGAACCGCACGTGCTGGCCGCGAAGAAGGCAGTGGCGGACGGTGTGATCGGTGAGCCACTGCTGGCCTTCGGGCAGAAGTCGTACAAGTTCGGAACCCGGCCGGACTGGTACAAGGATCGCAAAACCTTCGGCGGCACGATTCCGTGGGTGGCGATCCATGCGATCGACTATGTGCGGTTCGTGACAGGCCTTGAGTACGCGACTGTCGCTGCGATGCACGCGAACAAAGCACATCCGGATTACCCGGGGCTGGAGGATTGCGGGGCGCTTCTGTTAGGGCTGAGCAACGGCGGCCAGGCGGTCATCTCGTTCGATTACCTCCGGCCGGAGTGCGCGAACACGCATGGCGACGATCGGCTGCGCGTGGCGGGCAGCCAGGGTATAGTCGAGGCGCGGCTGGCGGACGACTTCTGCGAGGTGATCACGCAGAGGCAGGCACACCGAGAGTTGCGGCACGAGGGCAAGCTGAACCTGTTTCTGGATGTGGCGGCCGAACTGCGCGGGCAGGGAAAGTGCCTCATCGGGCCGGAAGAGTCATTTCGCGTGACGGAGGTGGCCCTGAAGGCGCGCGAGGCGGCGGATACGGGCAGGATCATTGTCCTGTAACAGGCGACGCACTCCATATGATCGCACGAGCACCCTGTCTGGCTGCCGAACTGCTGGACGATACCACCTCCGGCTGAATGCCGGCGGATGCCCTACCTGGCCCACTGCCACTCATCGGTCCGTACCAGGCGGGCCAGACCTTCCTGGCAGAGTTGCGCGAGGACGGCCTTCATCGTCACGATCATCTGCCAGGGGGCCTCGTCGGGCTGCCAGTCAAGGATCTGCTTGCAGGCGAGCATCGCAAGACGGTCAGGTTTGTTGGCGCCGGCCTTGAGGCCCTTTCGAACGACGTCCATGATCGCATCGATCCGCCCCAGGGCACAATCGATCTCAGTGTTGATCGCCGCGCCGCGGAGGATCGAATGGTGTCCCATTGCTACGAGCGAAGGCTTGAGGTCCTTCAGCTTCTGCAGGTTTTCCCGCTGCGAGCGGACGTCGGTGAGCAGACCGAGCCACCGGCCGGACTCGGTGCAGCCCTGGATGAGGTCCCCGACGATCGTGGCCTTGTCGCCTTCGCGGTAGAGCAGAATCTGTCCCTGGCAGTGGCCTGGCACGTGCCAGATTCGCCAGGCGGCTCCGCCCACCTCCAGCGTCTGTTCGTTCCAGATGATCTGGTCGATCTTCGTCGGAGGCGGCTGGTTGGATTCGAAACGGGCGAAGTTCTCCCTGCTGGGCTCACCGTACTGAAAACCGGAATCGGCCGGGTGCCAGCCCGGTTCGATGAAGCGCGTCCACCGTTGGCTGAGGACCCAGCCGCAGTAAATATGGGAGACGACTTTGGCATCCTTCGCCCAGGTGCGCAATTCGGCGGTGGCGCCGTAGTGGTCCCAGTGCTCGTGCGTCAGGAGGAGGTAGCGGAAATCGCCGGCGGTCCAGCCAGCCTTTTCCAGGGCGGCAATGACCTGCGGGCCAAAGTTCGGGAAGCCGTTGTCGATGAGCATGGCCGAACCCTTGCGGCCAGCCACGTACATGTGCACGGCGTTGCCGACGGAGTCCATCTCGCTCAGTTGGGCCAGGTCATCAGCGATCTGCGTGTAACGGAAGTCGTAGGTCTGGGGCATGGGTATCGGGTCCTTTGCCTGTCACTTCGTCGCCTGGTTGGGCTTGCTCCGCTTGAGCATCTCGTAGGACAGTTCGTCGAACTGTTTGCTCAGTTCGGGGCCGCCCATGTCCGGGTAAAGGTACTGGTGCTGGCGCACGATCTTGAGGACCTTGTCGGGCTCCTCGTTCAGGTGCACCGCGCACTGCAGCGAACGCAGCAGCGAGCGCCACCAGAGGGTACTGCGCGGCTGGGCACGCCGCCAGATGCCGATGTAGAGGTCCCGAGCCTGGGCCCACTTCTGCAAGCCGAAATGGCAGTCGGCCTGACCTTCCAGCACGCCGCCGTCCTTGACCTGCCCGCCGGAGCGTTCGGCGTCGATCTTCGCCAGCGCGTCGAACTGGGCCAGTGACTGCTCGAGTTGGCCCGCCTGGAGCAACGCCCGGGCAAGGCGGTAGCGGATCGCGTAGCGCTGCTCAGGTTTGATGGCGTCGGGGTGCTCGCCTGCCCACTTGTCCATCTGCTCTGCCAGTTTGGCTGCCAAGGCAGCGGACTGGGCCGTCTCGTCCGTACGGCCGGCCTTCTGCTGCTGCTCGATGTCGCGCTGCATCTGCACCAGCAGCGATACGATCAGCGGCCCGGCCTGGTCCGGGTTGGTGGTGATGAGCCGCTCGACCAGCTGAGTCGCTTCGGACAACTGGCCCATCTTCTGCATTGCCTGGATCCGCACGCCGAGCAGTGGCGCCTGCAGCGATGGGTTCGGCTTCCAGCGGGTCTCGGCGCCCTCGAGCAGCTTCAGGGCACTAGCCGGATCGTTGAGCGTGTCCATCGAAAGCTGCGCCGCAGCCAGCAGCACCTTGCCGGCCATGGCCTGACTTTCGGCGGGCTGCGTTGCCGCCGGAGACGAGCGCGTCAGTCGGCCCGCCAGATCGACGGCCTCGGCCACGACCGCCTCCGCGTCCTTGCGAGCCTGCTCCCTGCCGACACTCGAGAACCTGAGTTTGCCGGAGACAGCCAGGATTCGCCCAACCACCGCGTAGCCGTAGCGCTTGTCGTCGTCCTGGGGGACCATCTGGAACAGCTCGGCAGCACGGTCGTAGCGCGCTTCCTCCAAGGCGGCCTCGGCCAGCGGCAGTATCCACTTGCGCTGCACGACAACCTGCGGGTCTGAACGCATCAGGGCATCGCCGGCCTCGAGAAACACTCCGCGGCCCGACGGGGTCTCGAGGGCCTCGCGATCCTGTGCCAGCAGGTACATCGCAGACTGCAGGGCCAGGCCGGCCCGTTTGTCCTGAGGGTAATCGCGTCCCAGACGCAGAAACGCCTCGGCCGCAGAGACCGGCTGTTTGAGGGACTGCAGGCAGACACCTTTGAAATGCAGGGCATCGGCTGCGAGGTAGCCGGGTTTGTCCGCCGTGTCCCGCTGGAGCGATTCGGCCGCGGACAGTGCCTGTTCGTATTTGCGCTGCCCGATCCACTTGGAAGCGAAGACCGCCTTGGCAAAAGGGGGCAATCCTGCCACCCCGGCCACTTCGCCCAATCGTTCCGCGACCATCTGATAGACGCTCGGCCGCAGGTCGGGCGATTCGCCGGCCAGTTTGCTGAGCATATCGAAGCGCGTGGCGGTGTAGTTGGCCTGGCTCGCCTTGTCGCCCTGCGCGGCGGCAGCGTCCGCGGCGAGGGAACTGGCCTCGAGAACCAGCATGCCCAGGGACAGGCGTCGCGCGAACTTGACCGTCGGATCCATGTTTCGGTCCGCATCAATGCTTGCGGCTGCTTCCTCCAGAGCGGCTGCGGCCTTGGTGAACTGGCCCTGGTCCAGCAACAGGCGGACTCCTTCGACACGAATGGCAAAGAAAACCCAGTCGGAGCTAGGGGTTGGTCCAAGGAGCCGCTGCGCCTTGCCCAGATAGTTCTGCGCCGAGGGCCAATCGGCTTGCAGGCGACTGGCGATGGCCGCGATCAACAAGGCTTGCGAGGCGACCCCAGCGTTCTGGCCGGCCGGCTCGAGCAGCCGCTGCTCCTGGAGCGAACGAATGATCTGGCCGGCCAGGAGTCCCTGATCGATGTCGTTTCGCTCCATGCTGACGGCCTTGTAGAGCAGCGCCCAGCAATGCTCGAAGCGAATCTGCCGGGCGAGGCCGAAGACGTTCATGTTCGTCTTGCGGGATTGGACCTGCAACGCAGGGGCCTGGACGGGGTCGGCGAGGCGCTCCACGTAGGCGTCCACGGCCTGGACCGTATCGTCGCAAGCCGAGGCGGCGCGATCGGCACAGTCCCGGAGATGGCGCTTGATCGCGGGGGTCGCACCGTAGAAGAGGATCTGGTCGAACAGGGGCTTGCAGGCCATGTAGAGCCAGACCTGCGCGCGATCGGCGCGCCGCACCAGCAGGAAGCCGGCGACCGCCAGGACGATGCCCGGCGGCCACAGCACCCAGCCCGGATTGGCCATCTCGCGCGAGGCGCCCGATTTCACATAGCCGGTGGCGGGATAGATCGACGCCGCCACCAGCAGCGTGACGATGACGACGCCAGCGAGGTTCTCGGAGGTGCCGCCGATCATCGCCAGACCGGCGGCGAACAGGCAGAAGCAGAGCAGGGCGAAGGGGACGTAGAAGCGCATCTGCCAGGTCAGCCGCGCATTGTTCCAGCGTTTGCGCTGCTCCGGCGTCGTACCGGGCCCGGCGTCGATCAGGCGCGCCACCGCCGGCGTCGACAGGGCATCGGGCTCCTGCGCGCCGGTGAGCAGGCTGGCGTCGAAGAGTTTTTCGTGCCGCGGCGCCAGCCCGCCCGATTCGTCGGCGTGGCACCGCATCATCAGCACGTCGTCGCTGCCGGTGCTGATGCGCACCAGCAGGGGCTGATCGAACTGGAGTTCGCCGCCAGCGGCGGCGCGACGCCAGCGGCCGTGCTCGGCGAAGATGCATTGCTGCGTATCGCCGTCGGTATGGCGGACGAAGAGATCGCGCAGTTCGCTGCCATCGGCGCCGCCGGCCCACACCAGCAGGCCCTCCGATGCCACCAGGGGCTCCTGCTTGTGGACGCGGTTCACCACCGTGACCTGGGCGATGCTCTGGATGCTGTTGCGCAGACCCGCCACCGCGCCCGGCATCACCACGTGCCAGAGCGCGGCGGTGATGAGGAAGCCGGTGATGATCACCGGCCACAGCCGGCCGACGACCGAGCCCTGCGAGATGCCGGCGGCGGCCAATGCGCGCAGTTCGCCATCGCGGCGCATGCCCGAAAGCACCACCAGCAGCGCCGCCGGCACCGCCATCGGCACCGCCATCGGCAAAGCGAACAGGGCCAGCGTCGGCAGGATGGGCAGCAGCGTCTCGATCGGCGCGCCGCGGCCGCCCAGCACCGAGGCGCTTCCCGCCACCAGGATGCCGACGAACGCCACCAGGAAGATCGTCGCCCGCGTGGCGACGCGGCGGAGTAGGTAGCGGGAAAGGGTCGACGTCATGGCCACGAATGCGGGGTGCTGAGTGCCGCAAGCCCAGGCGGCGGGGTGCGCGGATGATGCCGCCGGCCGGACAGCACAACAGGCGGTCAGCGGATCGAGGCGCTCACCGGGAAGGCGCGGCCGGGCAGGCGGCGGCGGCACCAGGTGCGCACCGGCAGGCGTTCCCCCAGGCCGGCGACGATCTCGGCGCAGGGCCGCAGGCGCGGCAGCAGGCCCTGCTGATCCCATTGGTCGAGCAGGTGTTCCAGCACCGGCAGGTACGGGCCGCCTTCGACCTCGGCATGCAGCGTCAGCACCGGCGTCGCGCCGATCAGGCCGGTCAGCACCACGCCGGCAGCCAGGGCCGCGTGATCGCGCACGCCCCGTCCGAGCAGTTCCTCGACGCAGCGGCCCGTGCCCGGGAGCTGGGGCAGCCGATGCACGCCCAGGGGCGTGCGCAGCCGGCACGGCGGGCCGCCGCGCAGGTCGCTGGCGTAGCGGAACGGGAAGCCGTCCTGGATGGCGAGGCTGCGCGGATTCGTCGTCCACGCCGGTGCGCCGATACCGACCGGGTCATGGCCGGTGAGGGCGCGGAAGGCCGTGCAGGCGCGCTCCAGGTGCCGGCGGATGCGGTGATCGCTGAAGGAATCGAGCTCATCCTGCCAAGCGCGATGGTCCCACGCATGCACCGCCGCCTCATGGCCTTCCGCCTCGATACGCCGCACCAGATCGGGAAAGGCCGTCGCCACCGGCCGCGCCGGCAGCAGCGTGCCGGACAACGTCGTGCGCCAGCCATAGAGCGACGGCGCGCCGGTCAGCAACATCTTCTGGAGGAAACGCGGCCGACGCAGTTGCAGCAGCGCGCGCCCCATGCGATCGGGGCCGAGGACGAGGAAGAACGTCGCGCGCACGCCACGTCGGCGCAGCAGCGCGAGCAGCCGCGGCACGCCATCGCGCATGCCGTCGTGCGTATCGACGTCGATCTTCAGGCCGATGGCGCTGGGCATCACGGCCACGGCCGATCGGCAGCGGGCGTGCGCATGCACAGGTTGTTCCACGCGACGGCACAGCAGCGAGCCGAGCGCGAGGCGCCCAGCCTGCGTGCGGCGTCAGGTCGCATAGTGGTCATACACCGACCGTTCCCGCGAATGGAACTCGTTCACGTAATACGCGACCGTGCTGGCGAGCATCTCGTCGATGCCGATGCGCGGCGTCCAGCCCAGCGCCGCCGTCGTGCTCGCGATCGACGGCTTGCGCCGCTGCATGTCCTGGTAGCCGGCGCCGTAGTACGCCTCGCTGCTGACTTCTTCCAGACGCGCGGTCCGCGCGCGGTCCGGCTCGTGCTTCGCCACCTCGGCCACCAGGCGTTGCGCCAATTCGCGCACCGACAGGTCGTTGTCGGGCGCGCCGATGTTGAGGATGCGGCCGTCGGCGCAGCCGCCGTCGTTGGCGATGATGCGCATCAGGGCGTCGATGCCGTCGCGGATGTCGGTGAAGCAGCGGCGCTGGGCGCCGCCGTCGACCAGGCGGATCGGCTCGCCGCGCAGCAGGTGGCCGAGGAACTGCGTCACCACGCGCGATGAGCCCTCTTTTTCGCTGTGGATCGAATCCAGACCGGGACCAACCCAGTTGAACGGACGGAAGAGCGTGAAGCGCAGGCCCTCGTGCCTGCCCATGGCGTAGATCACCCGGTCGAGCAATTGCTTGGCGCAGGCATAGATCCAGCGCTCCTTGGCGATCGGCCCCAGCACCAGCGGCGAGGCGTCGGGATCGAACTCCTCGTCCGGGCACATCCCGTAGACCTCGGACGTCGACGGG
>Ga0101944_10008193_pt1 | contig 10068 bp, 6 predicted proteins | sample DewCreD2012metaG_FD_75245 | JGI IMG/M metagenome (GOLD analysis project Ga0101944, IMG submission 75245) | Hot spring sediment bacterial and archeal communities from British Columbia, Canada, to study Microbial Dark Matter (Phase II) - Dewar... ...
GTGACCCACGAGGACGATGTGGCGGCCCACGCCAAGCGGATCATCCGCCTCCGCGACGGGCTGCTGCAGAGCGACCGCCCCAACGAGCGGCGGATCCGCGCCCGGACGCGGACCCAGGTGGCCGGCGTGGAACTGCCCACCGCCAAGGAGGTCGCGTGAGCCATGTTCCTTTTGCGCACCTTCCAGCTCGGTTTGAAGAGCCTGCTGTTGCACCCGATGCGGTCGCTGCTGACGGTGCTGGGCATCTTCATCGGCGTGGCCAGCGTGATCTGGCTGTTGGCGATCGGCGAGGGGATCAGCCAGGAAGCGCAGCGGCAGATCGAGGGTCTGGGAGCGGATAACATCATCATCCGCTCGATCAAGCCGCCCAACGAAGTGGTCTCCCGCTCCGACGCGCCGATCCCGTATGGCCTGAAGCGCGAGGAGTTCGACCTGCTCGTGCGGACGATCCCCACGATCCGCTCCGCCCTGCCGATCCGCGAGGTGCGCCGGACTTTCTCCTTCGACGGCCGCGACCAGGATGGCCGGCTGGTCGGCTGCACGCCGGAATATTTCGAGGTCACGCGGCTGGAACTGGATCGCGGCCGGCTGCTGACCGAAGCCGACGTCAACGAACGGCACAACTACTGCGTGCTTTCCAGCGGGATCGCGGAGCGACTGTTCCCCTACCAGGATCCGATCGGCCGCCGCATCTTCCTGCCCGAAAGCCGCGACTATTACCTAGTCGTCGGCGTGCTCAAGTACCGCACGCCCACGGCCGCCATCGGCGGGTCGCTGGAAGCACAGGACTTCAACACCGACGTGTACATCCCCATCAGCACCCTGCGCCAGCGGATTGGCGATTTCGTCTACACCCGTCGAGGCAGCTCCCGCACGGCCGAAATCATCGAGCTGAACCAGATCACGCTCCGCGTCCGCTCCGTGAAAGAAGTCCGGGCCACCGCCGAACTGGTCCGCAAGACGCTGAACGTGCCCGAAAGCAGCCGCGGCAGCGACCCGCGCGCCGCCACGCTGGTGGTCAATACCACCGGTGCCTCGCTGACCGAATCGCCACCCCGCCTGGATGTGGCTGTGATCGTCCCCGAAGAACTGCTGGAACAGGCCCGCATCACCAAGCTGATGTTCATGGTCCTGATGGGCCTGATCGCGGCGATCTCCCTCGTCGTGGGCGGGATCGGCATCATGAACATCATGCTGGCCACCGTCACCGAGCGGACTCGCGAGATCGGCATCCGCCGGGCTCTCGGCGCGACCCGCCGGCACATCATTATGCAGTTCCTGGTCGAGACGGTGCTTCTCTCGGTGGTGGGCGGGGTCACGGGCATCCTGGCTGGCCTGCTCTGCCCCGTGGTCATCACGGGCGTGCGCGACCTGTTGTACGCCTACGCCCCCAAACTGATGGCCAATCTGCCGGAGGTCGCCCAGCGGGTCCAGCCGCAGATCGTGCTGCTCTCGCTGCCGCTGGCGTTCGGCATCTCGGTGATGGTCGGCGTGATTTTTGGCTTGTACCCGGCGTACCGCGCCGCCCAGATGGATCCGATCGAAGCGCTGCGGCACGAATAACCCCCGCACGCCTCCGCTCGCGGCGCTTTGGCAGCAATCCCGCCGCCCGGGTTGCGGCGCGGCTCCGCCCAACGGCTGCACGTTCCTTCGGCCAGGCACGGGCACACAGGCGCCCCAGGGCCCTCCTTCGCCAAACGCCGATCCTCCACCGCGGCACTAGGTTTTGGGGCCTCATAAATATAATTTTTGATGCTCGTTCTCTATCGTTTCGAGAGAAAAAACACCAGGCCGCAACTGACGTTGCTCCGGGCGGGCGAGCCGGCTACAGTTCCGCGCCGTCGATGGGAGACCATGGAAGGAGTTCGGTGGGTCGCAATGCCTGCCTGCAAGGATCGGAGGCCGACGATGGGTATGCAGCGGTTTGCCTGGTGGGTTCTGACGCTGGTCGCCGGCGTGGCATGGGGGTGCGGGAGCCGAAGTCCGCTTCCTCCGCCGGCCGAGCGTCTGCCCGGCAAATGGCACGGGGAGATGATCGTGTACGAAGAGACCCAGAGCCGGTTGCCGCCGGAGAAGGTCGCGGAGCTGGCCAAAATGCAGATGGACTTCGAGTTCCATCCGGACGGCTCGATGGCCCTGATGGGTGTGCACGACGGGAAGGCCTACACCGCTCAGGGGCGCTGGCAGCCGGTGCGTCAGGAGGGGGATGTGCTGGTCATCAAGTCGATCGAGCAGACCGGCACAGAGAAGGACATTCAGATCGAGTTCGACGGGTCGGACACGTTCTACATCCCGCTCAATGGGCGTCCTGCGCCGGATGCCGAAGTGGCTGAGCTAGGCGCGATGCGGTTTACGCGGCTGAGGTAACGCCGCGGGTCGGCTAGCGGCGCTGGCTGAGGGGCACGAAGGGGCGGTGGGTGGGGCCATTGTAGATCTGCCGGGGGCGGGCGATGCGTTTGTTCGGGTTTTTGTGCATCTCGACCCAGTGGGCGATCCATCCGGGCAGGCGGCCCATGGCGAACAGGACCGTGAACATCTGCACGGGGATGCCCAGCGCGCGGTAGATCACGCCGGAATAGAAATCGACGTTGGGATACAGCCGCCGCTCGATGAAGTATTCGTCGCTGAGGGCCACCTCTTCGAGTTGCTGGGCGATGTCGAACAGCGGGTCGCGGATCTTCATCTTCGAGAGCACTTTGTCGCAGGCGCTTTTGATGATCGTGCAGCGAGGGTCGAAGTTCTTGTAGACGCGGTGGCCGAAGCCCATCAGGCGGAAGTTGCTCTTCTTGTCTTTGGCGAGGTTCACGAACTTCCGCACATCCCCCCCTTCGGCGAGGATGCGTTCAAGCATCAGCACGACCGCCTCGTTCGCCCCGCCGTGCAGCGGCCCCCACAGGGCGCAGATGCCGGCCGAGATGCTGGCGAACAGGTTGGCGTTGGAGGAGCCGACCATCCGCACGGTGCTGGTGGAGCAATTCTGCTCGTGATCGGCATGCACGATGAGCAGCAGGTTCAGGGCCGCGACCGCATCGGGATCGACGTGGTACGGTTCGCACGGCACGGCGAACATCATCTGCAGGAAATTGGCGCAGTACGACAGGTCGTTCTGCGGGTAGATGAACGGCTGGCCGATCGACTTCTTGTAGCTGTAGGCGGCGATCGTGGGCAGCTTGGCCAGCAGCCGATGGATGGAGATCTCGACCTGCCGCGGGTCGGTCGGATCCAGCGAGTCTTGATAGAACGTGGACAGGGCGCTGACCGCCGCGGAAAGGATGGCCATGGGATGGGCATCCCGCGGGAAACCGCCGAAGAACTTCCGCATATCCTCGTGCAGCATGGTGTGCCGCAGGATCGTGTTGCGGAAGGCAGCGAGCTGCGCCTCGGTGGGCAGCTCCCCATAGATCAGCAGATGGGCGACTTCGAGGAAATCGCAATGGACCGCCAGGTCCTCGATGCTGTAGCCGCGGTAGCGGAGGATGCCGCGTTCGCCATCCAGAAAGGTGATCTGGCTGACGGTCGAGCCGGTGTTGGCGTAGCCCTCGTCGAGCGTGATGCACCCGGTGGTGGCCAAAAGTCGCGAGATGTCCAGCCCGCGTTCGTTCTCGCTTCCCACCACCACAGGCAATTCGACCTGTTTCCCGTCGAGCAGCAACTGGGCCGAGGCGGAGGATGTGACAGGATTCTGCATGACCACGCTCATCGCACGCGGAAAGAGGTTGGCATCCGTCCCGTGGCGGGCAAACCCATAGTATAGCGAGGTGCCGAGGCTTCTAGAAGCTGCACCCCAGCGCCAGGGCACGCGGAAGGGGCGGGCAGGGCCGGCCAGCCCCTACGCGACCGCGCAAGGCACCAGGCCTGGCGGCCGCGGCAATCCCCCCTCGCCGCTGCGACCGGATCGCCTACACTGGGGACCAGCACAAAGAAGACCATTCACGGCCACGGGGAGGGACGAGCTATGAGCGTGAAAGCCGTCGCGGCTGGCAGCACACGTCTGGGCTGGATCGGCACCGGTGTCATGGGGCGGAGCATGTGCGGCCATCTGATGGCCAAAGGGTTCTCCATGACGGTCTACAATCGCTCCAAGGCCAAGGCGCAGCCGCTGCTCGACCGCGGGGCGGCCTGGGCCGATTCCCCCCGCCAGGTTGCCGAGCAAAGCGACGTCGTCTTCGCGATCGTCGGCTTCCCCCAGGACGTGCGCGAGGTGTTCCTCGGTCCCGAGGGAGCCCTGGCGGGCAGCAAGCCGGGCAACATCCTGGTCGACATGACGACCAGCGAGCCGTCGCTGGCGGTGGAAATCTACCAGGCGGCCAAGGCCAAGGGGGTCTATGCCGTGGATGCCCCGGTCTCCGGAGGCGATATCGGCGCCCGCGAAGCGCGGCTGTCGATCATGATCGGTGGCGACCAGGAAGTGGTCGAGGCGCTGCGCCCCTGCTGGGAGGCGATGGGCAAGACGATCGTCTATCAGGGCGGTCCCGGAGCCGGCCAGCACACGAAAATGACCAACCAGATCGTGATCGCCACCAACATGATCGGCGTGTGCGAGGGGCTGTTGTACGCCTACAAGGCGGGGTTGAACCTCCAGACGGTGATGCAGTCGATCACGCCAGGGGCCGCGGGGAGCTGGTCGCTGTCCAACCTCGGGCCGCGAATCATCCAGAACAACTTCGACCCCGGCTTTTTCGTCGAACATTTCGTCAAGGACATGGGCATCGCCCTGGCCGAAGCATGTCGGATGAACCTGTCGCTGCCGGGGCTGGCGCTGGCCCAGCAGCTTTACATCGCCCTCAAGGCCCAGGGGCATGGGCGGGATGGCACGCATGCCCTGCAGCTCGCCCTGGCCAGCCTGTCGGGCATCGACTGGAAGCGCCGCGACCAGGCTGCGGCCCAGCCCGCGTGACCAACAGGCCCGCTGCAAGCCGCCGCCAGCGCCCGCCCAACAGCCCGTCGCGACCCGTGCTGGACAGCCATCGCGCTTGAACGCCCGCCGTCTGCGCGTTCTAATTAAACTATCCCCCCCAACCGGGAGCTTTCCATCGGAGGCGGGGCATGGTCAAACGCGACAACCATTATGAACAGGCGTTCGAGGCGTACCTTCGCGCCTTGGCGCTGCGGTACCTGCCCGTCTCGCAAGCCCACCGCGCTGTCGTGCCCGGTCGGACGCTCAAGAGCTTCGACTTTCTGGTCTGGCGGCCGGGCGAGCCCACCCGCTGGCTGGTCGATGTGAAGGGTCGTCAATTCCCGACCAATGGCAAACAATACTGGCGGAACTGGTCCACGATCGACGAGCTGGAAAGCCTGGCCGCGTGGGAAGCCGTGCTGGGGGGCGCGGCGCGGGCGCTGCTCGTGTTCGCGTATCAGGTGGTCGGAGACAAAGCGCCGCTCCCCCCTCACGAGCTGTTCCTCTTTCGCGAGCGGCTCTACGGTTTTGTGGGCATCTGGCTGGCCCACTACCAGGCGTTTGCCCGACCGCTTTCCCGGCGGTGGCAGACGGTCACGCTTTCCAGCACGCTATTTCGGACGCTGGCCCGGCCGGTGCGGAGCTTGTGGGGCATCTTCCCCGCGGAAGAACCTCAGGCTCGGGGCCCTGCGGGATCGGTGGGGGCTGCGGCCGCTGCAGAACACAGCGGCGGTCACGCTTTTTTGCCTTAAACTTCCTTTGCAGCGTGATCCGACAAAAAGTGCGGGGAGCACTCACGCTGCCAGGCAGGCCGGCGCTTCCCGGATGAGGGGCTGATGGGCGCATCGCGCCGCCTGGCCGCCTTGCCTTCGCCCGGTGCGAGGCAGACAATAAAGCCTGCGGCGTCTTTTCGCCCTGGGCAAAACGTAGGGCCAGACCATGTTCTCTCGATGCGGATCCTCGGTCGTAGGGCGGGGCCGTGCTGCCGCCGCACGTGGAGGTTGCCGCTGTCGCTGTACCGGGTGACGCGTCGCCCCGCGTCACCTTTCTACGCTTTGGCGGTGCGAGCGCTGGGCCGGCGGGGGCGTTTTTCCGGCCGGCCGCACCGAGGGCTCGCAGGATCATCCTGGCCCCCACGAGGACCTGACCCATGGCTTCCGATGTACGCCTCAAAGAGCAGTTGCCCCGTTTGACCGAGCGGATCGTCGCCACCTACCAGCAGCCCGGGTCGATCCACTACCTGGGGCATTGCCCCTTGCCCAATTACGAAGAGATCGTGGGCTGCCTGGAAGACCTCAAGGAGATTCTCTATCCCGGCTACCGTCGCCGCGAAGGGCTGCACATCGGCAACGTGACCTACCACGTGGGGGACCTCATCGACGGCCTGCACGACAAGCTGACCCGCCAGATCGCCCGCGCCCTGCAGCACGAAGATCGCGTGAGTGCCGCCCGCACCGGCTGCCTGTATCAGGAAGATTACGAAGCCAAAGGGCAGGCGATGGCCATCGCCTTCCTCGAACAGATCCCCCAGTTGCGCGAGATCCTGGCGACCGATGCCCAGGCCGCCTACGAGGGCGACCCGGCCTGCACCAGCTTGGACGAGGTCGTGTTCTGCTATCCCGGCTTCGAGGCGATTACCGTGCACCGGATCGCCCATGCCCTGCGGAATCTGGGCGTCCCCTTCATCCCACGCATGATGAGCGAGTGGGCGCACAAGGAAACCGGCATCGACATTCACCCCGGGGCCACGATCGGCCACCATTTCTTCATCGACCACGGCACGGGCGTGGTGATCGGCGAGACGTGCCAGATCGGCAACTACGTGAAGATCTACCAGGGCGTCACGCTCGGTGCCTTGAGCTTCGCCACCGATGCCGAAGGGAACCTCGTCCGCGGCCAGAAACGGCACCCGACGATCGAGGACCGCGTGGTGATCTACGCGAATGCCACGATCCTCGGCGGCAAGACCGTGATCGGGCACGACTCGGTGATCGGTTCCAGCGTCTGGCTGACCCACAGCGTCGAGCCGCACACCACCGTGGTGATGGAGAAGCCGCGGCTGCGCATCCGCTCGGACCTGCCCGACGAGTGGAGTCCCGAGCGGAACTACTCGATCTGACGTGCCGGTCTTGCTTACCTGCGCCGCCAGCCGCGAAGGACCAGCCCGCCTGCCGCCCCGAGGACGCCCAGCCAGCCTGCCAGGCTCACGGCCACGCCGCGCCGGAAGCTGTCCGGTTCGTAGCGCCACTCGACCACCTGGCGTCCCGCGGGCAGCCAGACGCCGCGCAGCACCCGATTGGTGCGGTAGGTTGTCGTCGGCTCCCAGCCGCGGGGCGTCTGGCGGTACGCGCGCCAGCCGGGGTAGTAGGCATCGGCCAGCACCAGTAGCCCAGGCTGCTGGAGCTCCGCTTCCACCCGCACTCGCTGCGGCTGGTCCACCACCACCCTCGCCCGCCAGCGCTGGCTGGCCGCCCGCTCCGCCTGGCCTTCCTCCACTGGGGAACCCGGCGCTTGCCGGGCCGCAAGCTCTTGCGGCGGGTCGTCGGTCTCGATCACCGCCACCTGGGAAAAATCGCGCGCCTTGTGCCCAGGAAACAGCACCTCCCGCGTGCGCTCGTCCACTTCGGCAATCCGGTACGGCCGCTTCAGCGGCGGCAACACCACCACCTCCTGCACGACCCAACTCCGCGGGTACGTCCGCTGCATCCGCCACAGCGCCGCGTCGGCCGGCCAGGCATCCTCCCCGGCACCGCTGCGGCCCGCCAAGGCCGGCCTTGAAGAACTGCCAGACGCCGCCGACGACACGCCAGACGCCGCACGGTCCGCTGCCTTGTGAGGTGCCGGTGCCACCCGTCGCGCAAACGCTGGCTCATGCCGCGCAGGCAACACCAGGTACTCCGTTCCTAACAGCCGCAGGGCCGTCGGCTGCGGCAGCGTGCTGCCGTCCGGCTGCGGCGGCCCAAATTGTTTCGCAATAAAAAAGAACGATTCCTGATCGACCAGCTTGATCGAACCATACGATTCGACCAGCGACAGCCCCTGCGCTAAGTGATATTTCGGAAATAATGTGGCCGCTTCCCACGCGACGATCTCCGCCTGGCGATGGGCCGACCCTCGTCGACGGAACGCCTCCGGACGCCAGCCGGCCAGACTTCCCCGCCAATAGCGCGGAGGCGACGGCGGCAGAACACCTGGCGCGGGAGCCAGGGAAGGCGTCCCTAAGCTCTGGGCGTGAACAGCCGTTTTTGGAACTTCTTGGCTTGACAACGAACGGTTCGTGGCGGCCTCAACATTCACATCGTCGCTCGGCGTGGTGGTCGCCGCGGCTGTGGGCTGAGCCGCGGGGCTCTGGCGGTCATGGTCGATCGCCAGGGCGATCGGAGAGAGCCCTCGCCATAGCTCGGCCGGGGCGGTGGCGACCAGGCCTCGGTGGGCCCAGGCGATATCTGCTGCGACCAGCCCCAAAAGCAGCGCCGCCGCGGCATCGGGCGTCGCCAGAGGATGGTCGGTCGCCAGACGGCGGCGCTGCAAAAGCCATGCAGCGGCCACCGCCACGGCTGCCGGCTGCGCGAAGGCCAGGAGCAGGTCGTGATAGGCCCCTAGCCGATCGAACGGCCCCAACGAAGCGTCGCTGCGGCCGACGCGTGCAAACAGCGTTGGCCCGATCAGCCATACAATCAGGACCAGCACGGTGCATAGCGTGCCCCAGGTCTTCAGCAGCCGCACCAGAGGCAGATTTGCCGACTCGACTTCGGCATCCCAGCCCCGGGAAGCAAGCTGGCTGATGCCCAGGGCCGCCACGCTCAGCAGCTTGGCCGGGTAGCGGAAATAGATGTAGCTCGGCACCAGCGTCACCCACAGCCAGTACAGGCTGCCCACCTGCGGCCCGATGGCCAGCTCCTGCCCGCCCTGCGCCGGCATGAGCTCCCGCACCAGCCAGCCCAAGCCGTAGTAGCCGCCGCTGCCCAAGAGGAAGACGAGCGCCACCCACGACAGCCAGCGCAGTTCTGCCGGCCCGCGGACGAAGCGTGCCTGGCGGCAAGCCAGCAAGATCGGCAGCAGCCCCAGATAGAGCGTGGGCGTCCAGATGCGTCCTTCGCCCGGCAAGAGCGAAAACCACCGCCGGTGCGTGGGAAACATCCTGCCGCCGACGTTCGGAAAGAACAGCTCGGCCAGCCGCCAGGGGCCGATGCTGAAATCGAACGCCAGTTCATGATGGGAGCCGCGCTCGGGCGGACCGAACAGACCGCGGACGATGGCCTGCGACGGCGTCTCGTCGGCAGGCTGGGTTTTTCCCGTCCAGGCGACATAGGCTGCTTCGTATGCGGTGCGGGGGCGGTTGAAGGCCGCGCGTTCGCTGAGCTGCGTGGCCTCCGAAGAAGGCAGGATTTGGACTGCCGCCAGCACACCCGCCCCGGCAGCCGCCGCCAGCACTTGGGCCATGCGCACCGCCCGCTGCCCTCCCCACAGTGCCTGCGGACGCGGTGCACCTCGAGCGGCCGCCGAAGACCCGGCGGAGGATGCCGCAGCCAATGCCGCCGGTGCGGCGTCTAGGTCGCGCGACCGCACGAACACCCAGAGCCCCGCCAGCACGACGGCGTGCAGGGCGTTCTGCGGGTCGCCGCCCAGCACGATGAGCGCCAGAACGACCGCCAGCGCGAGTGTGCCTGCCAGACTGCCGTGGCGGCCAATCTGCTCCGCTGCCACCAAGCTCCAAGGAAGCCAGGCGGCACCGACCAGGAAGACGACGTTCGAGTACTGGAAACAGACCGGGCCGCTGAAGGCATACGCCAGCGCCGCCAGCGCCGCCGCAGGCCGCGAACAGCCCCAGGCACGAGCCAACGTGTACGAACCTGCGGCCGCCAGCGCCAGGTGAGCCACGACGTACAGCTTGTAGCGCAGCGCAAAATCGACCGGCAGCGCCATCAGCAGCTTGCCCGGGTAGAACACGCTCGAGGTGGCATCGGCCAGCAGCGGCAGCCCGACGTTCTCATAGGGGTTCCACAGCGGCACGCGCCCCGCCCCCCATTCGGCCGCACACCACTCAAACAGCGGGTGGTAGAAATGGGCCGCGTCGCGCAGCGCCAACGAAACATCGCAAACGAGTGCCGGCCCCCACAGTACCGCCAGCGGCAGTGCCACGATGCACAGCGGCAATAAACGCGATCGAT
>Ga0101944_10008194_pt1 | contig 10067 bp, 7 predicted proteins | sample DewCreD2012metaG_FD_75245 | JGI IMG/M metagenome (GOLD analysis project Ga0101944, IMG submission 75245) | Hot spring sediment bacterial and archeal communities from British Columbia, Canada, to study Microbial Dark Matter (Phase II) - Dewar... ...
CGGGCACATCGAATTCGAGAGCGCATTTCATGATGCCCGTCAATGCATCGAGGGCCTGGTTGTCCATCCGGCTTTTATAGCACGCCAGCTCCCCGACACCTTTTGCGCCGGCTCTCAGGCATCGTTGCACTTCGGAGGTCGATTCGGGATGACCGATCGGAACGCAGCAGAACGGAAGCAGACGATCGGGAAAGCGGGCTGCAGCCTCCAGAACATGGTCGTTGTGCATACGCATCGTGTTCATGTCGTTCCAGGGAAAACCGAAGGTGACTGACCGATCGACGCCCTGTTCGTCCATTGCCTCGACGAGCGCTTCGGGGCCGACCATCTTCGCTTTCGGAGAACCGTAGAGCAGGCAGAAGGCATCCTCGCCCTCGAAGAAGGCTTCCCGGTGCTTTCGGATCTTGTCGGGGAAGATGTGGGTGTGGATGTCAACGATCATGATGGAACCTGGGAAAAGGGGTTGGATGGGTGTAGCATTCAGGAGTCAGGAGTCAGAATCAAAAGTCAAAAGTCAAAAGTCAAAATGCGGTTTCTGTCTGTTTTCATGGATGGCGGTGATGAAGGCCGTCACATCACTCTCCCCTAGACCCCCTTGGCAAAGGGGGGTGCTACCTTCAACCCATGGTGCATTTTCATCCCCTGGGAGACAGATCCCGCATCCGCCTTTTGTTGGTTAGCACCCGATGGCATATGTGTCAAGGAGATTTGCTCCGGTGACATGACGGAAGAAGATGGCACATTTGGATGGTTTTATAATTGTATTGATCATCCGCCTCGGATTGGTTATGAGAGAAACCATCGGAGAAAGGAAGCCATCATTCAGGGATGGCCGGCTTAGCTGTGGAATCGACATCCGTTTGCAGGCGAAGCCACACTTCGGCAACACGTTCATGTTCGAGATCTATCGTGATATCCTTTGAAGCGGCAGGTATGACCGACAGAGGTCTGCGGCGGGCCACCAACGAAGACGCGCTCTTTCTGGATCAGGAAAACGGCCTGTTTGCAGTCGCCGACGGCATGGGAGGCCACAATGCCGGAGAAGTGGCCAGTCGGATGGTGATTCACGGCCTGATGCACGCCGTTCAAGATGCGGTATACGATGGCGGCAAAGGCGATGCCGGAATGATGAACGCTGGGTTGCGGAATGGGGCGAAACGCCTTTTCGAGTGGATTCAGCGCGCCAATGTTTCGATCTACCGCACGGCGTTACAGAATCCCCGGTTGAAGGGCATGGGGTCTACCATTGCCGTTGTCTGGATCGGAAAGGATCGCCTGATAGCGGCCAATGTGGGAGACAGCCCGATCTTTCATTTCCATCGCAAGAACATGGTCTTGTTGTCTCGGCTCCATACCGTAGCTGCCGAATACGCCGACCGGGATACGGAAAGGAGGGGGGCGATTTCGCATCGATACGGCGGCATGTTGACCCAGGCGATCGGAACATCGGCATCGGTTCTGCCTCACGTTCATGAAACGGCGGTGTCCCCGGATGACCGCATCGTGCTGTGTACCGATGGACTGAGCAATCTGGTCGGACCATCCGAAATTCGAGATGTCGTTCGATCGATGAAGCCTTCGGCGGCCTGTACCCATCTGATCGCTCTGGCCAATGCCCGGGGGGGCATCGACAACATTTCGGTGATCGTCATTCGGATCAAACGGATTTCCTGGCTGGCTGCCATCAAAAGCCCGCTTAAACGGGCATAGTGGGTAGTGGGCAGTGGGCAGTGGGCAGTGAGCAGTGGGCAGTCGGCAGTGGGCAGTGGGCAGTTTTTTCGGCCGATTTTCATCCCCGGGGGTGGCGATCACCCATCGCCATGAGCATTTATCGTGAAAATACGTAACGGGTAACGAGTGACCGGTAACGGATGACCTGTAGGGGCGACCTGCCGGTCGCCCTTATCCATGCCGGATTTTCATTCCCGGGGGCGGCGAAAGCCCACCGTCATGAGCATTTGGCCCGATATCTCGGTCGATGAATGTTGTCTGTTCGACTTTCGTATCAAAAGGAGTCATCCGCTTTTCTTCTGACTTCTGACTTCTGACGAAACGGGGGATCTTCCGATTTTTTTTGATTCCATCATGGCTTGGTGGCTGAAATCGTTATCCGCAAGAGGTGGCTATGCCCGTCCTGATTCTGATCCACGACAACAAACCGTTGAAACTGTATGAACTTGCACAGGGAAACATCACGACGATCGGAAGGATGGTGGACAACGATATCTGCATCGTCAGTCCAGTGGTGTCGAAGTACCATGCCAAGGTCGATGCCGTCGGGGATGCCTATATTCTGACCGATCTCAAGAGCAGGAATGGCACCTACGTGAACGACCGGCGGATCGAATCGAAATTCCTCGAACACAATGACAAGATCCTGATCGGCACACATCTGTTGCTGTTTCGGTATCGGGACGGCGAGCCGCGCTTCAAACCGAATCGGCGCTTCGAGCGGGGAATTGTTTTGGAGAACCACCATGGAGCTTCTTCCGAAGATGCCGCTCCTCGCATGGATGCCTCCCTTGAAGCCGAAGAAAAGCGTGCGGTTTTGATGGTTCTCTCCGGAAGCGGAGAGGCGATTCCCATCCATAAAGACCTCATGCGCATTGGAAAACATCCCCAGTCCGATATCGTGGTAAAGGGAATTGCGGTAGGCCAGACGGCTGCCACCATTACCCGAAGGCCGGAAGGGTATTTCCTTTCCTATATCGAGGGCATTGGTAAACCGAAGGTGAACGGTCAAACCGTCAGCGGTTCCGTTCAACTGAACGACTTCGACAGGATCGACATCGGAAGCTTGAAGCTTCAATTTATGCGGGAAAAGAAACCAGCGTGATCCTTTTCCTCCCTTTCGGAGGTAACCTCGTCCTTCGATCATGGAACCGATGCCATGCTGTTTCTTTACCGAAGCAACCGGATCGAAGCCTTTCTTCCCGTACTGACCGACATTCTTCGGGATCCCCTTCCCAATCCCCTGCAACCGGAGTGGCTGTGTGTGCACAGCCACGGCACCCGCATTTGGCTCGAGCAGGAAATGTCGATGCGGCTCGGTATATGGGCCAATGTCTACGCGCCTTTCCCAAGGGAGCTTGTCGAAACCTTTCTTGCGTTGTCTCTGAAGGATGATGACCTGCGGTGGCTTCGCCAGGAAGAAGCGGCGCTTCGCATCCTCGCCGTCCTGGAAGAACCGGAGCTTCGGCCCGAATGGGAGGCGCTGCGGGGGTATCTCGATGCCAACGCATCGGCTCTGTCCCGATACCGGCTGGCCTGCCGGATCGCGCGTCTTTTTGATGAATATGCCGTTTACAGAAGCGAGATGGTGCTCGATTGGGAAGTCGGTAGGCAGACACCTCTCGAAGGCGATCCGGCGCTGCGATGGCAGCCCCATCTGTGGCGGGCGGTGTATGGAGGCCACGGCATCCGTCACCTGGCTTCCGCTGCCGCCCGCTGGTTCAAGGCGGTGGAAAACGGCTGGAGTCCGCCTGTCGATCTGCCATCCCGAATGGTGCTCTTCGGCATTTCCTTCCTGCCGCCGCTCTTTTGTACCCTTCTCAATAGCTTTGCCCAATGGTGCGACATTCATTTGTTCGTTCCCTCTCCATCCGATGCCTATTGGGCCGCTGTTCACTCGAGGCGGGAGATGATCCTGGAGGCGGATCGTTCCGAAACCGCAGGAGCATCGTTTCTCTTCGACGAAGTCCAAACCCATCCCCTGCTCATCTCCCTCGGAAAGGCCTGGCGGGATTTCCAATACCTCATCGAAGAGCGGATGACCTACCACGAAACGGAAGATGTCTGGTTCGTCGATCCGATCCAAACGCAGTCCTCTCCCTCCCTATTGACCATCCTGCAGTCGGACATGTTCCACCTGCGACAGTCCACCATCGACCCTGAACGGCTTCGGGACGGTACCATCACCGTCCATGCCTGTCACGGCCCGCTGCGGGAAGTCGAGGTGCTTCGGGACTGTCTTCTGGCCCTCTTTGCCGAACATCCGGAGATTGCTCCGGACCATGTTGTCGTGATGGCCCCGGATATCGAAACCTATGCCCCCTGGATCGAAGCCGTGTTCGGTGCAGGCGGGGAAGCCGGCGGCTCCATCCCTTATACGATCAGCGATGTGTCGATGCATCTGCGATCGGAGCTTCTGGAGGCGTTCGTTGCCCTGCTTCGGTTGGCCGAAGCCCGCTTGACGGTTCAAGAAGTCTTCGATTTCCTGAACATGGGATGTGTTCGAGCGGCCGTCGGATTTCAGGCGGATGAACTGGCCCGTCTGTTGGGCTGGGTTCAGCAGAGCGGTGTCCGATGGGGGATCGACGGCAACCACCGGAAACGGGTTTGCGGCTCTGCCTTCGATGAAAACAGCTGGCGGTTCGGCATCGAACGCATGATGCTGGGGACGGCGATGGGAGACGGGGAGCTGGATGTGTATGGAAACACCAGCCCCTTTGTGGGCATCGAAGGTCAGGATTGTCTGCTGCTGGGACGATTCGTCGAAGTGTTGGAACGCCTCTTTCGGCTTGTCGATCGCATCGGAAAACCGCGGACGCCCGCCGAATGGGAAACCCTCCTGAGCGAGGCGCTGGCCGCCTTTTTTGCTGCAGATGCCGATCAGCTTTATTACCTGACCCGGATACGCCGCTGGCTGATGGATTTTGTTTCGCTGAGCCGGGAGGCTGGCTTCGACCGGCCGATCGAAGCAACCGATGTGGCGCAGATGATCAGCGATCAGCTGCTCATGCAGCCCTCTCAGGGCGGGTTTCGAAGAGGCGGGATCACCTTCTGCAGCCTCGTTCCGATGCGCAACATTCCCTTCGATGTCGTCTGCCTGATCGGCATGAACGAGGCGGATTTCCCTCGCAAAGCCTACCGGCCGGGTTTCGACTGGATCGGCAGAAAACCCAGGATCGGCGACCGAATCCTGCGGGATGAGGATCGGGGGCTTTTTCTGGAAGCCCTTCTCAGCGTTCGTAAACGGCTCATCATGACCTATACGGGTTTTGACGTGCAGAGCGGCACGGAAAAATCTCCTGCAAGCGTTGTCCAGGAGTTGATGGATCTTTTCAGCCCATCATCGGAACCGGATCCGGATGGATCGACAGATTGCCCCTTGCGGTTACGGCATCCGATGCACGCCTTCAGCCCCAAGGCCTTTTCGGGAGGAGGCTTCTTGCGCTATGGGGCGGAGGCCGCCTTTTCCATCGCTCAGGCGCTCGCATCCGAGCAGCGGGTGTTGCCTCCTTTCATCACGAAGCCTGTGGAGATCGATGCCGTAGACGAGATTTCGCTGGATGAGCTGATCCGCTTCTGGCGAAACCCCACGGCTGCCTTTCTCGAGCATGCATTGGGCGTTTGCTTCGAGAGACTTCCGGGGATTCTTCCCGACAGAGAGCCCATTGTGCTCGACGCGCTCGAGCGCTGGGACATCGGGACGAGAAGGCTTCAATCGGGTATTCAGGGAGAGGATCTGGATCGGCTCGATCGCCACATGCTGCGATCCGGAAAGCTTCCGCCCCAAGCCATCGGAAAAGCCCAATACGAGGCGATCCGTTTTCGAACCGAGCGTCTGCTGCAAACCGCGGCCACTGAGGGCGGACATTGTACGGAGGCGGTGTTCCGGGTGACATGTGCCGGAAAGCGCATTGCCGCAAGGCTCTCCGGGATATGTCGGGAAGGAACCAACGGGTTGCTGGTGTGTCATTACGGACGGCTCGGAGCGGCCCGCAGCATCGATTTTTGGATTCGGCACCTCGTGCTGCAGATGACTCTTCCCCTTTCCGAACGGCGACCCTCCTGCATGATCGGCATGGACAAGGACAAGATTCAGCGTATCCATTTAACGCCCATGGGCGGGGAGGTCGAAGACATCCTGGCAAACCTCATTCGCTTCTATCTGGATGGATTGCGCTTTCCGCTCCCGTTTTTCCCGGAAACGTCCCTTGCCTTTGCCGATGCGCTGGAGAACGGCAAGGGGATTCAGACGGCGATGGCGAATGCCCTCAGCGCGTGGGAAGGCACGGATTACCGTCCCGGTGAGGGACAGGAAGAGGCGGTGCGTCTGGTGTATCGGGAGCGCTCCCCACTGGATCGCTCGGCTGCATGCCATACAACCTTTCAAAAAACGGCCTCGATCATCTGGCAGCCGTTTTTACGATCGGTGGCGAAACAATGAATGTCGAGACCAGCGGCGATTCGTCTTTTGCGCCCGCTTCGCTCCGGTTCCGCAAAACAGGCCAAGATCCCTTCCCGCCGAACTGAAGCCGGATCGTCGGGGGTGGCCGGCGCAAAAGCCCGTCACGCCCGCTCCGCCAACGGGAGGACTCCCGCGGGGGCGGCCGCATTTTCACGATAAATGCTCATGGCGGTAGGCGCCACCCCCGGGGATGAAAATCGGCCGAAAAACACTGCCCACTGCCCACTGCCCACTGCCCACTGCCGACTGCCCACTATTTTCACGATAAAGGACTTTGACGGGGCCCTGGTCTGTGACCGATTGGGGTTGAAATCCGGAGGGGTTTTGGATAGATTCCCTCCATCAGACGGCCCACGAAGGTGCAGCCGGTATAAAACCTTTGACCGAGGAACCGACATCCCATGAACGACGATCCCCTTGTTTCGACCTTATCCGTAACGGCGGCTCCCTGCCTTGCCGTTCTCGGCACCGGTTCGGATGTGGGGAAAAGCGTTCTCGTCGCCGGGCTTTGCCGGTTTTTCGCCAACCGGGGGATTCGAGTGGCTCCATTCAAGGCCCAAAACATGTCGAACAATTCCGGGGTGACACCGGAAGGCCTCGAGATGGGGCGGGCCCAGATCGTTCAGGCAGAGGCGGCGCGCATTGCGCCGCATGTCGACATGAATCCGGTGTTGCTCAAGCCTACCTCCGAAGTAGGTGCCCAGGTCGTGGTGTTGGGAGAAGCACGCAAAAACGCCACGGCCCAAGGCTACCATGCCATGAAGGACGGGCTCTTTCAGACGGCGGCCCAGGCGCTCGACCGGCTTCGGGGGCAATTCGATCTCATCATCCTCGAAGGCGCCGGTTCCTGCGCCGAAGTCAATCTGATGGCATCCGACATCGTCAATTTCCGAATGGCCGCATATGCCGACGCTCCGGTCATCCTGGTGGGCGACATCCACCGAGGCGGGATCTTCGCTCAGCTCGTCGGAACCCTGGCCTGCATCGGGGAAGCGGAGCAGCGGCGGGTGGCCGGATGCATCGTGAACCGGTTTCGGGGGGATGTGGCGCTGTTTTCGGACGGAATCCGCTGGATTGAGACCCGGACCGGAAAGCCGGTCTTCGGTGTCGTTCCTTGGTTTTCCCACTTCGCCATCGAAGCCGAAGATTCCGTCGTCATCGAGCAGCCCCGGACAACCGGCCCATCCCCGAACGGCCGCAAGTGCATCGCCGTCATCCGCCTGCCCCACATCTCCAATTTTACGGATTTCGATCCGCTCCGGAACCTTCCAGAAATCGAGGTCCATTATCTCGAGAAATGCGTGGACCTTACCGGGTATCAGGCCGTCATTCTGCCCGGCTCCAAGAACACCCGTTCCGATCTTGCCTGGCTTCAACAGACGGGATGGGCCAAGCGGGTGATCGACTATGCGTTATCCGGAGGTCCGGTCATGGGAATTTGCGGGGGCTATCAAATGCTGGGGAAGCGGGTGAGCGATCCGGAAGGCCTCGAAGGCCGGCCCGGAGACAGTGAAGGATTGGGCCTGCTTCCGGTGCAAACCGTGCTCGAGGCCCCCAAGACCACGACACGAACCGAGTTTGCCTGGGATGGGGCCAAAGGATTCGGTTACGAAATTCACATGGGCCGAACCGACATCGCTGCGGGGCAGCCGCCGTTTCTGTCGGTGTACAGCAGAAACGGCATCCCCTGCAGGGACACGGATGGATGCTTGGCTTCATCTGGCCGGATCATGGGAACCTACATGCACGGATTCTTCGATTTGCCTGATGTGACAGCCAAGTGGCTGGCGTGGATCGGTCTTCCGGAACTGGCTGCAAATGCCATCCACGGGCCTGCCGGTAGAGACCGGGCCTACGATTTGTTGGCCGAGCACCTGACGGCCCACCTCGATATGGAAGCCGTCTGCAGACTCGTGAGGCGCCCATGAGCATCACGTTGGTGATCGGAGGGTGCAGGAGCGGAAAAAGCGGCCATGCCCTGAGGCTTGCCGAAACCCTTTCGGAACGAAACCGCGTGTTCATCGCTACCTGCCGCCCGATGGACGAGGAGATGCGGCAGCGGGTGGCCAAACACCAAAGGGAGCGGGACCCGTCCTGGCGGGTGGTGGAAGATGTTTCGGATTTGGGGGAAGCCATCCGTCAAGCGGCCTGCCCGGATGGGGTCGTTCTGGTCGACTGCCTCACCCTCTGGGCCGCCGATCTGCTCTGGAGCGGATCGGATATGGAGGCTGCGCTCGATCGACTGATGGAGGGCATGAGGGCCTCGAGCGGTCCGGTTGTTCTGGTTTCCGGGGAGGTGGGGCTGGGGATGGTTCCGGAGAACGCCATGGCAAGGGCCTATCGAGACGCCGTCGGTTTGATCAATCAACGCGTGGCGGCCTTGGCGGACAGGGTCGTATGGATGGTTGCCGGAATTCCGGTCGTGATCCAGGACAGGAGTCAAAAGGCATGAACCATTTGATTCAGGCCATTCGCTTTCTCACCATTCTTCCCTTTCGGGAACCAGACGACGGCTTTTCTCCATCCAAGGCAGCCGTCTGGTTCCCGGTGGTCGGCCTCATCCTGGGTGCCGCGGTTTCCATGGTCGATGCCCTTTTGATCTGCTTATGGCCAAAGGCCGTCGTTTCCGTTTTCGATATCGTGCTCTTGATCGTTCTGAGCGGCGCATTTCATCTCGACGGGCTCGGGGATACGGCTGACGGCCTGCTCGGCTACCGCAGCCGGGAGGCCGCGCTCGACATCATGAAAGACAGTCGGGTGGGGGCCATGGGAGTCGTCGCCATCACATGCTGCATTCTTCTCAAATGCGTCGCATTGGGTGCGTTGGGTCCTGAACGGGCCTTCGTTCTGGTGATGGTGCCGGCCATCTCCCGACTGACACCGATCCTGGGGATGCAGTTTCTCCCCTACTGCAGGCAATCCGGCACCGGGAAGGCCTTCTTCGAGGAAGCGATCCCACCTGAGGCCTGGATGGTGGGGATCGTGCCCATCCTGATGATGCTCGTCCTCGGATTTCGGGGCATGCTGCTCATCATGGCATTTGCCGGTGTCGTTTCGGGGGTTCTTCTTTGGTATCGCAGGCGGATGGGCTGTATTACGGGGGACATGTTGGGGGCCTTGATCGAGGTGAGCGAGACCGCTCTTCTTCTGGCGGCCGCCCTGGGAGCCGGCTGACATGCTGACCGGTCACGGCGGAAACGTCCACTTCTGGGCTTCGGTTCTCGGCTGCCTGCCGCAGGACATCGTTGACATGAGCAGCAATGTCAATCCTCTCGGGCCGATGGAGGGTCTTGTGGACTTTCTTCGGGAGCGGATGGACGTCATTTCCGCCCTGCCGCAGGCCGATGCCTCCGATGTCGTGCGGCGCTTCGGGGAGCGCTACGGCATCGACAGCGGGCGGGTTCTGATCGGAAACGGAACCACGCATTTCATTTATGCGCTTCCCGATGTGCTTGACACGAAGCGTGCGCTTGTCTTCGGCCCCACCTATTCGGATTATGCCGATGCCTTTATCCAACATGGCGCAGCTGTGGTCCACCGGATTGCAGGGCCGGAAGACGGTTTTCGCCATCGGCTCGAGGAGCTTTCAGGCGACGAGCGGGATTGCGACACCGTCGTGATCTGCAATCCCAACAACCCGACAGGCGGCCGGATCGAGCGGTCGGTGATCGAGGCATTCTGCAGAAGACATCCGGAGCGTTTCGTGGTGATCGACGAATCCTATCTTCCGTTTTCCGATGCGGAATTGGAAACCACCCTGCTCTACGGAGATCTGCCCAACGTGATGGTGCTTCACTCGATGTCCAAGATGTTTCGAATTCCCGGCCTTCGGATCGGTTTTGCCGTGACACCGAACGACCGCGTCCGCAGGCGG
>Ga0101944_10008197_pt1 | contig 10064 bp, 10 predicted proteins | sample DewCreD2012metaG_FD_75245 | JGI IMG/M metagenome (GOLD analysis project Ga0101944, IMG submission 75245) | Hot spring sediment bacterial and archeal communities from British Columbia, Canada, to study Microbial Dark Matter (Phase II) - Dewar... ...
CCCCACGCCCACTTCGCCCGCGTCACGCTTGATGAGGCGGGGAAGATCATCAAGCTCTCGGTGAGCCGATGAGGCCAGTGGTCAGCCGTTAGCTCTCAGCGGTCAGCCATCTGCCTTCTGCCACCTGCCACCTGCCTTCTGCCATGACCACCCTCGGCCTCCACTACTTTCCCGATGACACGCACTACCGCGCCAGCGACCTGAACGCCTGGCTGCCGGAACTCCAGGCGCTGGGCGTCCGCTGGCTGACCGTGATCGGCTCGCCGGCCCGCGCCGTGCCGGAGCCGTTCATCGCCGGGCTGAAGGCGGCCGGCATCGAACCCATCCTCCATCTCCCCGCCCGGCTCCCGCGCTCAGCCGACCTGGCCGGCCTGGCCGCCCTGTTCGCGACGTACGCCCGCTGGGGCGTGCGCTACGTCAGCGTCTTTGCCGAGCCCAACACACGCGCCGCGTGGCCGGCGGCCGAGTGGGGCCGCACCGGGCTGGTGGAGCGCTTCCTGGATGGGATGCTGCCCGTCTGGGACGCGCAGCGCGCCGCCGGCCTGGAGCCGGTGTTCCCGGCGTTGCGCGCCGGCGGCGACTACTGGGACACAGCCTTTCTGGAAGCGGCGCTGGCCGGCCTGCAACGGCGCGGGCGGGCCGACCTGCTTCAGGCCTTCACATTCGCCGTCAACCTGTGGACCTACAACCGGCCCGTCGCCTGGGGCGCGGGCGGACTCAAAGCCTGGCCGCAGGTCAGGCCGTATCTCACCCCGCCCGGCGTTCAGGACCAGCGCGGTTTTCATCTCTTCGACTGGCACAACGAGATCATCCTGGCCCGTGCGGGCCAGGCGCGGCCTCTGCTCTGCCTGGCCGGCGGACCGCGCCTGGGCGACCGGACCGACCCCGCCTTCCCGGCTGTGGATGCCGCGCGGCACGCTTCTTGCATTGACGAGATCGCAACGATGGCCCGCGAGACGCGCCTGCCCGCAAACCTGCTCAACGTGAACTTCTGGCTGTTGGCGGCGCCCGAGGCGGGGCCGTTCGCGGCCGAGGCCTGGTATCGCGGCGACGGGGCGACGTTGCCGGCTGTGGACGTTCTGAAACGCGCGGCGGCGCTGGCGCAGACGCCGTCCAAGACGCGGGTCGGGGCCAAAGCCGCCGGCCCGAAGCCCTTACGCCATTACCTGTTGCTGCCCACCTTTGAGTGGGGCCTCTCGGAGTGGCACTGGTCGGCGGCGCTGGATTTTGTCCGCGTACACCGTCCGGCCTGCGGCTTCTCGGCCGACGAGGCGGCCCAGGCCGAGCACGTCACGATCCTGGGCAACGAGCAGGGCGTCAACCGCGACGTGGAAGCCGCGCTGCGCCGGGCCGGCTGCGTGGTGGAGCGCATCCTCCCGCCGGCGCCGTAAGAGCGGGCTGCGCCCGCGATCTGCATCCGCGATGGAAAGGGAAGAGACCATGAGCGACCCCAAACCCACGGTGATCAAAGTCTTCGGCCTCGGCGGCGGCGGCTCCAACGCCGTCAACCGCATGATCGAGCTGGGCCTGGAGGGCGTCGAGTTCCTGGCCGCCAACACCGACGCACAGGCGCTCAACCTGAGCCTGGCGCCGGTCAGGGTACAGCTCGGGCCGCGCGGCACCCGTGGGCTGGGCGCCGGCGGAAAACCGGAGGTGGGCGAGGCCGCCGCCGACGAGAGCCGTGCGGAGCTGCGCGCAGCCCTGGCCGGGGCCGACCTGGTCTTCCTGACAGCCGGGATGGGCGGCGGCACCGGCACCGGCGCCATCGCCATCGCCGCCGAAGAGGCCCGCGCGGTCGGGGCGCTGACGGTCGCCATCGTCACCACGCCATTCTCGTTCGAAGCGGCGCGCCGGCGCCAGAACGCCGAGCGCGGCCTGGAGAAACTCCGGCCGCACGTCGACACGCTGATCAGCGTGCCGAACGACAAGCTCCTGCCGCTGCTCGGCCGCAACACGCCCTTCGAGCTGGCGCTGCGCGTCGCCGACGAGGTGCTGCGCCAGGGCGTGCAGGGCATCGCCGAACTGGTGGGCAAGGCTGGCCTGATCAATGTGGACTTCGCCCATGTCCAGGCGCTGATGAAGGACTCGGGCAACGCCATGATGGCCATCGGCCAGGGGCGCGGCGGCGAGAAGGCTGAGGAAGCCATCCGCCAGGCGCTCAAGATGCCGCTGCTGGAGATCCCCTCCCTGCGCTCGGCGCGCGGCGTGCTGGTGCACTTCACCGGCGGCGACGACCTGAGCCTGTACGAGGTGAGCCAGGCCGTGGAGCGCGTGCGCCAGTTCGCGCCGCAGGCCGAGATCGTCTTTGGAGCGACCCATGATCCGCTCATGACCGGGCGCGCCCAGGCCATCCTGATCGTCACCGGCCTGGAACCCGCGCCCGCTCCGGCGCCCCTGGCGGAGACGCGCGCCGAGGCGCCCGCTCCGGCCGCCGCGCCGCCGCCCGCCGAGCCGCCCCAATCCGGCGCGCTGGCCGATGCCCTGTTCAGCCGCGCGCTCTCCGGCAGCCGGGAGGACGCGGAACCCTGGGCCGTGAGTGAGCCGCCGGCGGCCGACCCCAACAACCTGGATGTCCCGGCCTTCCTGCGGCGGCGGCGCAGCCTGCGCGATTTCCGCGCCTGATCCCACCCCGTCGTGGCACGCAACTTGCACGACCCGGCCTTCAGGAGCCGACGACGATGAGCCTTTCCAGCCACCAGATCGACAGCATCGCGCGCCAGGTGTATGGCCGTTTCCCCGACCTGAAGGGCGCCCGGCCGGCCGTCCAGGCGCAGGCCGGCGCGAAGACCGCCGGGGCTGGCGCCCGCTTCCTGCTGACCTTCAAGGCCAACGGGCAGGGTCCGGGCGGCCAGACCATCCAGCGCATCGTGCGCGTCGTCGCCGACGCCCAGGGCAAAGTGCTCAAGATCAGCACCTCCCGCTAAACCAACGCCCACCGAGGATCACCATGCGCCGCTCTCCATCCCTTCTGAAGTCCCGCGCCCGCTACGCCCTCACCCAGGCCGGTGACACCCTCCAGCTGGCTGTGCTCAAGCGTGTGATCAGCGTCAACCGTTCGCTCGCCCGCGCCCGGCGCTGGCTGGCCCCGGTTGACGGCTGGCTCTGGATCCTGCCGCTGATGCTGCTCGTCGGTTTCGCCGGCGGCTACCTGAGCCAGTTGCGCTGACGGCCCGGCGGCCGGCGCGCTGAGGCGACCGCTCGGCGGCAGGCCCGGATCGTGGCATCACCACGTGGGAAAGTTTGTTCTCCGTTTACATGGACCGGAAAGCCGTGTAAACTCCGTCCACCGGGGAGCACTCCGAAAAATTGACCGGAGTCGATTACATGCCCCAGAATGCCGGCAGCAACCGGGGGCTGGCTATGGCGTTCATCCCGGAATCGGCGGTCAGCACACATGTCTTATCCCGCTCCATGCGCGAGAAGCTCCTGTTCCTGTTCGTGAGCGCCTTCGCGTGTCTCATCACGGGTTGGCTGATAGGAGTCTTCTCCGCTCAGTTCAACGATCCCTGGTCCGGCCCGGGTCTCACCGCCACCGCGCCGGCGTCGGCGGCTTTCACGCCCACGCCGCCCTTGAACCAGCCGGTCACGATCCTGTTCCTGGTCGTGGACTCGCTGACGGCGTCGAAGCCGCAGATGGACGGTTGCTGGGTGCTCACTTTCCTGCCCCAGACGTCGCAGTATTTCCTGATCGGTTTCCCGCTGGACACCCCGGTCACCGACAGCCACCGCCTGCTTGATTACTACAACGCCGGCCGCAACCTGGAAGACGCCGCCTTGTTCGTGGCCGAGGGGGTGCGCTCGGCCTCCGACCACAGTCTGAAGGTGCAGTATCAGGTCCGCCTCGATCATGCGGCGCTGGCCGAGACCGTCAACCGGCTGGGCGGCGTCACCCTCGCCGGCGAGCGGCTGGACGGCAGCGCGCTGCTGTTGCGCTATGCCGCGCTCCCGCCCGAAGCCTACCGTCCACGGGCCGAGTTCCAGCGCGACGCCCTCCAGAGCATGACGGACGCGCTGCTCCGGCAGAGCTGGACGGCGGAGGCGCTCGATCAATGGCTGCCGGGCTATCGCCCCTTCAGCCCCGACGCGGACGACCTGTACCAGCTCATGCTCACCGAGCTGCCGCTGGACGGCGCTGAACTGCACCTCAAGGTCTTCGAGCCGTCGGCCCCGTAACCTTCCCATGGCCGCCGGCTTGATCGTGACCAGTTGGCCCCTGGGCCTGGGCAGCGGCAGCGGCACGGCCATGTTCATCCGCTCGCTGCGCCGGGCGGTGGAGGCGGCCGGCCACGCCGTCCACCTGGTCAACCCGGCGCTCGACGCCGCCGACTACGTTCAGTTCACGCTCGAGCGCTTCTGGTTCAACACCCAGCTCCGCGACGATCCACGCGTGGCCGGGGCCGCCTGGATCCTGGGCATCGACTACGACGGCTTCGCGCTCCCGCGCCGGGCCGGCCAGCCCTTCGTCGCCTCCGCCCGGGCCGTCTTCGCCGAGCTGGCGCCGACCGAGCCGGACCCCTTCCACACCCTGCTGCGCGCCCAGGCCTTCTTTGAGGGCCACAATCTGCGGGCGGCCGACTGGGTCACGGCGCCCAGCGAGTACGCGCGCGCGGCCGTCATCCACCATTACGGTGTGCCCCCTGAACGCGCGGTCACCATCCCCAACGGCGTCGACCTGGCCGCATGGGACGCGCATTGGCGCGATCTGCCCGAACCGGAGCCCGGCCGCCGCCCGACGGTGCTGGCCGTCAGCAAGCTCTACCCGCGCAAGAAGATCGACACGCTGATCCGCGCCGTGCCTCGGCTGCGACGGCGCTATCCCGATATTGACGTCCGCATCGTGGGCGGCGGCTTCGAATGGGACGCCTGGCGCCGCCTGGCCGAGGCCATTGGCGCATCGCCCAATCTCACCTGGCTGGGCGACGTGGACGACCGCCGGGCGGTGGTCGGCGAGTTCAAGCGCTGCCACGTCTTCACGCACACCAGCGTCCAGGAGGCCTTCGGCAACGTGGTGCTCGAGGCCATGGCGTCCAGCCGGCCGGTGGTGGCCGTGGACGCCGCCTGCCTGCCGGAGATGATCCGGGCCTCGGGCGGCGGCGTGCTGGTGCCGCCCGACGACCCGCCGGCCCTGGCCGACGCGCTGGCCGGTCTCCTGGAGGATGCGCCGCGCCGCGCCGCCCTGGGCCGGGCCGGGCGGGCCTTCGCCGAGACCCTCACCTGGGAGCGCGCCGCCGAACATTACCTCCGGTTGTTGACGAGCTGAAACGGCGGTAAAGTTGAGTGTGGCGCGGCCAGCCGCCCACCCTCTCTATGCTCATCACGACCCTCAAGCGGTTCGAGTTTTCGGCGGCCTGGCGGCGGGGCGCCGCCCTGACCGGCGCCAACTTCAGCCTGTGGGCGGGCGTGGCCGGTCCGCTTCAGCCGGTCACCGGCATGGTCGTCAACGTCTCCGACTTGAAAGCCCTGGGGAATGCGGTCCTCGACGGCTACGACCACCGCAACCTGAGCGCCGAATCGGCCCTGCCGGAGCCGGCGCTGCAATCGCTCGCCGGCGCGCTCTGGGACGACCTGGCCCAGGCCGTGAAGCCGCCGCTCGCCCTGGCCGTGGTCGAGCTTCAGGAAGAAGGCGGGCCGGCCGCCCACCTCTCCCCGCACGCCCGCCGCAGCGTGACCTACGGCGACTTCGCCGCCGCGCACCGCACCCACGCCCCGCGCCTGAGCGACGACGAGAACCGCGCTCTGTACGGCATCTGCAACAACCCGGCCGGCCACGGCCACAACTACCGCGCCGCGCTGTATCTGCCGCCCGGCGAAGACGCGCCGCCGAGGCTCTGGGACGAGTTCGACCACGTCAATCTGTCGGTCGATATCCCCGATCTACGCGGCCGCAACGTCGTCACCGAGACCATCGCCGAACTGATCGCCCGGCGCGCGCCCCGCGCCGACCGTGTGCGAGTCTGGGAATGGCCTGACTTCTTCGCCGAGCACCGGCGCTCCGGCGGTTACGCCCTCGGGCGGCGCTATCGTTTCAACGCCGCCCATCGCCTGCACAGCCCCGCGCTCTCGGCCGACGAGAACGCGCGCGTCTACGGCAAGTGCAACCGGCCCGAGCCGCACGGCCATACCTATTTCGTGGAAGTGGTCGTGGCCAGCGCGCGGCTCGACCCGCGCACCGAGACGGCCTTTGACCTGGCCGAACTGGATCGGGAGGCTCAGGCCGTGCTCGGCCCGCTGCACAACCGGTACCTGGAGGTCGAGACGCCGGCTTTCCGGGAGCGGCCGAGCACGGGCGAGAACATCGCCCGGGTCGTGGGCGAGGCCCTGGCGAACCGTTTGGGGGATGCGCTCGAGACCGTGACCATCTGGGAGACGCCCAACAACCAGTTCCGGGCCAGGCCGGACGGGGAGCCGAAGGATGGACGCTGACAGGATCGAAGCCCTGATCTACGAACTGCTGCGCGGGCTGGGCGAGGACCCGGACCGGGATGGCCTGCGCAACACGCCGCGCCGGGTCGGCCGGATGTATGACGAGATCCTGGCCGGTTACCGCCAGGATCCGGCCGCCGTGATCAACGGTGCGCTGTTCGACGTGGCCTACGACGAGATGGTCGTCGTGCGCGATATCGAGTTTGCGAGTTTATGCGAACACCACCTGCTGCCGTTCATCGGCCACGCGCACGTCGCCTATATTCCGAACGGCAAGGTCATCGGCCTGTCCAAAATCCCGCGCATCGTGGATATGTTCGCCCGCCGCCTTCAGGTGCAGGAGCGGCTCACCAGCCAGATCGCCGACTTCCTGACCGAGACGCTGCGCCCGCAGGGCGTGGCGGTGGTGATGGAAGGCCTGCACATGTGCTCGATGATCCGGGGCGTGAAGAAGGCCGACGCGCGCATGATCTCCAGCGCCATGCGCGGGGTCTTCCGCCACAACCTGGCCACCCGGACCGAGTTCATGGACCATATCCAGCGCCCGGCCGCCAAGGACATGTAGGCGGGTCGGCGTTCACGGCCCGATGTAGGTGGCGCGGCGGGAGACGAAAGCGTCGAAGTACAGCGTCCCCGACATCGCCGCCGTCAGCCCCGCCGACGGCCCCAGCCGCGCGCTCTCCAGCACGTACGCGCTCGTGTTCAGGTTGCTCAGGGTCTGGCGCAGTGTCCCGTCGATGTACAGCCGGAACGCCGCCGCCGTCCCCGACGCCCACTCGATCTCGATCGCGTGCGCGGCGTCCGTCACCGTGTACCAGGCCGTGTTCGTGTTCCCGCCGGCCCGCGCGACCACCGCCCGCACCTGATACTGTCCCGCGTTCCGGCGCAGCTGCACCCGCACGATGACCGTGTTCGCGCCGTTCAGCCCGACGAAGAGCGTCGGCGTCCCCGTCCCCGGGTTCAGACCGTTCGGATCGAAGTAGAACCGCGCCCGGTAGCTGGTCTCCGCCGCCGGCGTGTTGTCCTGCACGTAGCTCGGCGTGTTGCCCGTGATGGCGGCCTGCAGGCCGTACGTCCCGTTCAGGCTGGCCGCGGTGGTGACCGTCATCCGCGTCCCGGCCCCCGACGTCGCGCTCCAGGCCGCGAAGTTGCCGCTCTCAAAACCGTCCTGGAAGATCAGGTCGGCTGAAGCCGTCGCAGTGGCCGTCGGCGGAAGCGCGGTCCAGGTCGCCGTCGGCGGGAGAGGCGTGTTGGTCGGCGGAAGCGCGGTCCAGGTCGCCGTCGGCGGCGCGGAGGTGGCCGTCGGCGGGAGAGGCGTGTTGGTCGGCGGAAGCGCGGTCCAGGTCGCTGTCGGCGGCGCGGACGTGGCCGTCGGTGGGACAGGTGTATTAGTCGGCGGCGCGGACGTGGCCGTCGGTGGGACAGGTGTATTAGTCGGCGGTGCGGATGTGGCCGTCGGCGTGGGCGTGGGGCCCGAGCCTGAGGCGAGCCATTGGTACGCGGCCAGGGCATCGAGCCGGCCATAACCGAAGTCATTGTCCGGCCCGGCCGGGCCGAGGTCGACGGCGGAGCTCAGCAGCGCCGCCTCCTGCTGGGCGGCCGACAGGCCCGGATAAGCGCTCAACAGCAGCGCCAGCGCGCCGGAGACATGCGGCGCCGCCAGCGAAGTGCCGGAGGCGGCGGTATAAAAACCGAAAAGGTCGGTCGTATTGATGTTGACGCCCGGCGCGGTTAACTCCGGAAACACGCTGGCCGCCTCGCCGCACGCCGACGGTCCCCGGCTGCTGGCCGGATACATCTGGCCGGCGTTGTCTATGGCGCCGACCGCGAAGGCTTCGGGGTTGTTGGCCGGGCTGGCGCTCGAGCCGGCGCCGGGGCCGTAGTTGCCGGCGGCGAAGACCGGCAAGATGCCGGCCGCGCGCAGCGCCTGCAAATCCAATTGAAACTCCAGGCTGCAGCCCGCCGCGCCAAAGGTCCAGGAGTTGTTCACGACCTGCGGGGCGTCGGCCGTGTTCGCATTCCCATCCGGATCAAGCACCCATTGAAAGGCGCGGTGGATGCCGGTTGCGGTCGCCTGGCCGCGGTCGTTGAAGATCTTGGCCGCGATCCACTGCGCCTGCGGCGCGACGCCGAGGGCGGTGCCGCCCCCCTCCCCGCCGACCATGACCCCCATCGTCCAGGTGCCGTGGCCGTTCAGGTCGGTCGGCGTCGTAGGATGCTGGCCGTATGGGTCGTACCAGCTGTTGGACCCGCCGCGCCAGCGCGGCGCCAGGTCCGGGTGCGTGCCGTCCACGCCCGTGTCCAGGCTGGCGATCACCACCCCCTGCCCCCGCCATCCCAGGTCCCACAGAGCCGGCGCGTTGATGGCGGCCAGGTTGGGCTCAGCCGGGGCAGCCGAGAGCGGCGCCGCCGGCACGATGTCGATCTCGTCGGAGGTGATCGCCCGGACGTCCGACCGCGCCGCCAGGTCGCGGATGGTCTGCGGCGTGGCGGTGACCGAGAGGCCGTCAAAGACCCAGAACGCGGCGTAAGACGCGACCGCGCCCTGCCCCTGCCGCGCCGCGAGCCAGGCCGTCACCGGCGGTTGGGCGGCCTGCGCCGTGGCGCGCAACGCCTGGATCACGCCCTTCAGGCGCGCCGCGCGGGTCGCGCCGCCGACGCGCTTGAGGTCGGCCTGACTTTGCAGCGTCACCACCACGGTCGTCATGTCGCCCGGCGCCATCGCCGAAAGCGCAGCCAGGAGCCGCGGTTCGATTTTAGAGTCCGGATCAGATTGCGGCAGCGGCGCGGCCCCGGCCGGGGTCCCGCCGAACAGCAGTGAGGCCATGAGCGCGACGAGCGCGAGGGCATTGATTCTTCGCATGAGTCACCCCGGAAACGGCGGCACCAATACAACTCGATCTTCAACCCTGACGTGCATCTTCAACCAGCGGTTCTCGAACCGCACAGCGCGCGCCCAAAACGGGCTCTATTGAACGGTCACGGACTCCAGCCGCACCTCCCCAAAGATCACGGAGACTCGATCCCCGCGCCGGACGGCGTTGTTCGCATTCGGGATCAGCACGAAGATCAACTTGTCATTGACCGGATTGCCGTGGTGCATCACGCCCTCCGGCAGGCGCAGCACCTGCCCGGTCGCCTCCAGGTAGAGCGCCGGCGCGCCGCTGTGCTCGCTGAACAGGAGCCTGGCCTTCTGCGGGTCCAGGACCTTGACGCGCACGTCAATCATGCCGTCGGCGGCGGTCAGGCCGACCAGGCGGATGCGCACGCCGTAGCGGGCTTCAAGCTCCTCCGCCGTCAGGATCGTTTGAGGAACGGCTGAGGGTGGCCGGTCATGCGCGGCATGGTCATGCGCCGCGAGGCTGAGCCGGACCGCAACAAAGCCGGCGGCAAGAATCACAAGCAACGCCGCCAGCGCCGCGAGCAGGCGCCAGCGGTCGCCGGAGGGGATAGCTTTAGCCGTTGCGACCAGTTTGTTCATCGTCATACCTGTAGCCGGGTGGGCCGGAGGTCCCGCCGCATGGCGGCGGGACCTCCGCCTTGCGCCCTAAGCGTGGCGGCGCTTACGGCCCAATGTAGGTGGCGCGGCGGGAGACGAAAGCGTCGAAGTACAGCGTCCCCGACATCGCCGCCGTCAGCCC
>Ga0101944_10008198_pt1 | contig 10064 bp, 8 predicted proteins | sample DewCreD2012metaG_FD_75245 | JGI IMG/M metagenome (GOLD analysis project Ga0101944, IMG submission 75245) | Hot spring sediment bacterial and archeal communities from British Columbia, Canada, to study Microbial Dark Matter (Phase II) - Dewar... ...
CGTTAACACGGTCGGCGACCGCCTGCTGGCGGCGCTGCGCGCGCGGGGAGAGCGCTCGTGAGCACGAGCGCCCTCACTCAGCCAGGCGAGCCGAACGCGCTCGTCGCGCTCCTCGGCGACCGGCTCCGGCGCGCCGTGCCGCTCGGTCCGCTCACGAGCTGGCTCGTCGGCGGGCCGGCCGACTACCTCGCGGTGGCTGAAAGCACGGCGTCGCTCGTCGAGATCATCGCGGCCGCTCGAACGGACGGCCTGCCCTGGCTAATTCTCGGGCGAGGCAGCAACGTCCTCGTCGCCGACGCTGGCGTGCGCGGGCTGGTGATTCGCGTGCAGTCCAGCGCGACACAGATCGACGCCGAGACCGGCGCGGTCGACGCAGACGCCGGCGTCCGCCTCGCAAGCCTGGCCGTGGCGACCGCCCAAGTCGGGCTTTCTGGCCTCGAGTTCGGCGTCGGGATACCCGGCTCGATCGGCGGCGCTGTCGTGATGAACGCGGGAGCGCACGGCGGCTGCATCGCGGACACGATCGTGAGCGCGACCGTGTTGCTGCCGGACGGGTCGGTGACGGAGCTTGGCAGGGCCGACCTGGCGCTCGGGTACCGGGAGAGCCGTTTCCGTCGGAATCGGTCCGAGGTCGTGCTCGGGGCGCGCTTTGGGCTGGCGCGGCGTGAGCCGGCACAGTGCCTCGCCACGATCGCCGAGTACCGCCAACGCCGGCGCCAGAGCCAGCCGACCGACGCGAGCGCGGGCTCGGTTTTCCGGAACCCACCCGGGACGGCGGCCGGCCTGCTGCTCGACCGGGCGGGGCTGAAGGGCGCCCGAATCGGCGGCGCTATGGTCTCGACGAAGCACGCCAACTTCTTCGTGAATGCGGGCGGGGCAACGGCGGCCGACGTCGCGGCGCTGATCGCGCTGGCGCGGGAGAGGGTCGAGAGCGCGTACGGCATCCGGCTCGAGCCGGAGGTTGAGCTCGTCGGCGACTGGCCGTCTTCACCGCTTGAGGGCGCGCATTGATGCGCGGCTCGAGGCCGTCGTCGGGCGGTCGGCCACTCCGACCTCAGGACCGGATGGCGCTTCCGGGCGATGCCGAAATCCTGGGGACAAACACACGGTCGCTTGGGCACGCGATTTTTGTGCGCGTGCAGTACATCGGCGCGCTGATTCTGCTCCTCTGGGGCACGGCCTACCTGCTGACTTTCCCCGAGTTCAGCGTCGCTGCCACGCGCGTGGAGGGCAACCGGCTGATCCCGGCCGAGCGGATCGAGAAGGCTGCCGGAGTCGCCGGTCGCAACGTGTTCCTCATCAACAGCGCTGAAGTTGCCGAGGCCATACAGCAGGCGGCGCCGGTGCGCGACCTGGCCGTGATCGTGACCTGGCCCAGCTACGTGACGATCGAGGTCGTCGAGTATGTGCCTGCCTATACCTGGCAGACCGGGAGTGTTCGCTACCTGCTATCCGACGCCGGCCTCGCATTCGCCTACGCCGAGCCAACCGCTGGTCCCACGACCATCGTGGATCTCGACGCCCGGCCGATCGCGATCGCGGAGCGAGTGGACCGGGACACGCTGACGACGACGGCCTACCTGCTGCGCGCGCTGCCGCCGGTGGACGGACGCCCGCGGGCCCTGGTCCAGTTCGACTACCGCCCGTTCGGAATCCTCGTCACCTTCGACGAAGCAGTCGGCGAGCCCGAGACCATCGACTGGGGCGCAGCAATGTTGAGACGTGTTCAGCGCCCCTGATTCTCGGCCCGAGCGAAGTGAAATCGAGGCCGTGTCGGCCGATTCCCGGTCCCCCGAGCATTGAGTGGACAGTTGTGGGCCCGGTAGAATCCCGCTGACACGGCCGACCGTGGCGACCGTCTGGGCGGTCGCGTGGCCACGGTTTGGGATTGCTCTGTGACGACCACCACCGCGACATCCTCCGCACCAGTCCTCTTGCGCCCCGCACCCGCGACCACGCCCGCCGGCCCCGGCACGCCGTGCGTGGACTCGGTGGCCAGCCTGGCGGGCGGCCGCATCTGGCGGCACCGGCCGGGTTACGAGCGCTTGCTGGCCGAGGTTCCCGGCGAGGCGTGGACCGACCCGGGCGCGCAGGGCTGGCAGTGCGTGAAACAGAACAGCCGGCGCGAGGTCTGGCGGGCGCGGCTGCGGGGCGGCGTGTACTACCTCAAGTACTTCGACCAGCGCAACCGCTGGGGCGGCCTGGAGCGGTGGCTCCGGCGGCCGGCCTGCGTGGTCGAGTGGGACGGCGGGCTCTACGCGCTCCGCCACGGCATCGCCGCGGCGCTGCCCGTGGCCTATACGCTGGACGTGCGGCGCGGCGGCCGGCGCTGGGCCGTCCTCGTCACGGAGGCGCTCGAGCCCGCGCTCCCGCTGCACGAGTTCTGGCAGCAACTGCGCGGCGACGACGACCCGCGGCGCCGGGCGGCCGACACCGCCCAGCTCATCGAACAGCTCGCGGAACTCATCGCCCGCGCCCATCAGGCGGGGTTCGAGCACCTCGACATGCACGCGGCCAACCTGCTCGTGCAGACGGTCGCGCCGCGCTGCTATCGGCCGGTGTTCGTCGATCTCCAGAGCGCGCGGCGCGGCGTGCCGCTCAGCGACGCCGCGGTCGTCCGCAACCTCGCGCAGCTCAACCAGTGGTTCCGCCGGCACGCCACGATCGGCGACCGGCTGCGATTCCTGCGGGCGTACCTCCGCTGGCGCCACGAGTTCGAGGTGCTCTCGCCGCACGGGCGCCCGCTCGGGGTCGATTTCCGCGCCCTGGTGCAACGCCTGGCGCGCCAGGCCGCGCGTCACGCCGACCACCTGGGCGCCCAGCGTGACCGGCGCAGCCGGCGGGACGGCCGCTACTTCGCCCGCCTGCGGCTGCCGGGCGGCTGGCGCGGCGTGGCCATGACCCGCTGCAAGCACGCCAGCGCCGAGTCCAAAGCCTCGCAGCTCGAACTGCGACCCGACACGTGGGCGCGGGTGCTGCGCGACCCGCTCCGCTTGCTCGCCCCCGGCGGCGGCCGCACCTGCAAGGATTCGCATTCGGCCACCGTTTGCCGCACCGTGCTCGAACTCGACGGGACCGCGCTGGGCGTGATCATCAAGCGTCCGCGGGCCCGCACCCTCTGGCGCCGCCTCGTTCAGCTCTGGCCGCCGTCGCGCAGTGCGCGCGGCTGGCGCATAGGACACGCGCTGCTGCACCGCGATGTGGCGACGGCCCGGCCGCTGGTCCTGCTGGAGCGCCGCGTCGGTCCGTTCGTCGCGGACAGCCTGCTCATCACGGAGGCGCTGCCCGACGCGATCGACCTCGAGTCGCTGCTGCGTCGGCCGCCGCAACCGCTCACGTCGCCGGGCGGACGGGCCCTCAAGCAGCACCTCACCGCGCTGCTCGTGCCGCACCTGCGGCGTCTGCTGGACCGCGGCTTCATCCACCGGGACTGCAAGGCCAGCAACCTGCTCGTTGTGCCCGAACCCGCGCTGAAGCTGCTCTGGATCGACCTCGACGGCATCCGGCGCGCCCGCCCCTGGACGCGCGACGGGACCGTACGGGCCCTGACCCGCCTGCATGTCAGCCTGCTCGACGTGCCCGGCCTCACCCGCACCGACCGGCTGCGCTTTCTGCGGGCCTTCACCGCCCGGTTCGGCGCCCCCGTCGACGCTTGGCGTTCGCTGTGGCGCGCGGTCGCGGCCGCGGCCGCCCGCAAGCTCCGCCAGCAGCGCCGCCGCCGGGCCTGGAAGGTGCGTCACTACGGTCGCGCCTGAGCCCGCCTAGGGGATCTCGTAGCAGATGACACCGCGCCGCGTCGTGCGCGAGATTTTCTCGCACGCGTACAGTCCCGCCAGCACGAACTCCACGCAGCTCGCCCGCACGGCCGGGTCCTCGGACGCGTTGACCTCGAACGCCTTGTCCCACGCCGGCGGCACGCGGCGCAGCCGCTCCGCGTAATGCCGGCTGGGCAGCAGCGATCCGACCTCGACCTTCACCCCTTTGGCGAACACGTCCGCGATCTCGTCGAAGCCGTGTCGCTCGACGTACTCGCCGAAAACCTGACGAATCGCGGCCGCCTGCACCGCCTCGAGCACCTGCGTCTCCGTGAGCTGATGGCTGCTGAGCAGGTCCAGCTCGAGCTTGCCGAGACTGGACGCCAGGAGGTGCCCGAGGTCGCTGATCCGCGGCACCGCCGGGCGCTCGCCCAGAAGCGCCGCCCGCCGCCGGGCGCTGGCGATCAACATGCGGTAGTTGGCGATGGAGAAGCGCGCGCTCACACCCGACGCCTGGTCGACGTGCGGCGACTTGCGCGCCTCGATGGTCATCTGCTCGACGATGTCCTTCATGAACAGCGGCACGCGCACGGGAAACTCGCCGTCCAGTTCGAGCCCGGCCTCCTGCTCGAGGATCGCCACCCCGTCGGCGCGGTCGCGTGGGTAGTGCGTCCGAATGATCGCGCCGATGCGGTCCTTCAGCTGCGGAATCACCTTGCCGCTGCGGTTGTACGTCGCCGGGTTCGCGCTGCACACCACCACGAGGTCGAGGTCGAAGCGCACCGGGTAACCGCGGATCTGCACGTCGCGCTCCTCGAGGATGTTGAAAAGCCCGACCTGCACGAGCTCGTCCAGCTCCGGGATCTCGTTCAACGCGAAGATGCCGCGGTTCATGCGCGGAATGAGGCCGAAGTGCAGCGCCTCCTCGCTCGCCAGGCTCGTGCCCGCCGCGAGCTTGGCCGGGTCCAGCTCGCCGATCAGGTCGGCGAACTTCGTCCCCGGCGCCAAGCGCTCCGCGTAGCGCTCCTCGCGCGGCCACCACGCGATCGGCGTATCGTCGCCGTCCCGCGCGAGCCGCTCGCGTCCGTACCGCGTGATCGGCCGCAGCGGGTCGTCGTGCAGCTCGCTCCCTGCGATGTAGGGGATGTAGGGATCAAGCAGATCGCGCAGCCCGCGCATCAGCCGGCTCTTGGCCTGGCCCTTCTCGCCCAGGAACAGCAGGTCATGCCGTGCCAGCAGCGCCGTACACAGGTCCGGAATGACCGTATCGTCGTAACCGATGATCCCCGGGAAGAGCTCGGCCTGCTCCGCCAGCCGGCGGAGCAGGTTGTCGTGCAGCTCCTGCTTGACCGACCGGCTGCGCCAGCCGCTCGCCTTGAGCTCCCCGAGCGTGCGCGGCCGCGTGACTTCCCGCGTGAGTGTGTGCGACATGCCCGATTGTAGGCGGGCCGCGCCGCTTACATCGGGCTCGGTGTGATGCCCAGGTCCTGCGACGTGAACAGCGCGTGGAAGCGCACGTCCGCGGCCTCGATCGCCGCCCGGGCCCCCTCCTGCCGGTCGATCGTCACGACGATGTCGTTCACGACCGCGCCGGCCTCCCGCAACGTCCGGATGGCCTCCACCGCCTGCCCGCCGGACGTCGCGATGTCCTCGACCAGCAGCACGCGCTCGCCGCGCTCCAGCCGCCCTTCGATCAGCTTGCCCGTCCCGTAGCCGGCCTTCTTCGCGTTGCGCACGATCACGAAGGGCCGCCCGGTCTCGAGCGCCGTCGCGCACGCCAGCGCGATGGCTGAAGAGACTGCGATGAGGAAGAGCATGCCTTTCATTTTGCCATCTCCTGCTGATTTTCAGCTTTTCCCGGCAGGCCACGCAATCCAGCAATTTCTCAAACGAAAAATCAGGGATGAACAGGCAACTGCGCAACGCTGGCTCCCTGCCGCACCGGCGCGTCAAGGACCAGTTTTCGACGCGGAGCGCCGGGGTTATCCAGCCGCCACAGAAGGAGGCTCACGGCAGCGGCACCCATTTCCTCAATCGGAAGCACGGCGGTCGTCAGTGGAATGGTTTCCGGCAGCCTGCTGGGCAGCACTCCGTCAAAGCCTGTCACGCTCAGGTCTTCCGGAACGGTCAGTCCTTTCTCGCGGGCAAAACGAACGGCAAGCTCGGCCATGAAGTCATTGTACGCTGCAATTGCGCTGAAACCGGCGCTTCCTTCGGGCGAGCACCTTCTGGAGAAAAGGTTTGTGAGCAGCTCTCTGGCAGGCTCATAATTGCAGGCAAATCTCTTCATGAACACCAGATCGTCGGGCGCGGTGCAGCCATGTTCCACGAGCCCGGCGCGCAACCCTGCCAGCCGCTCGTGCGCAAGATGAGTGTCAGGTCCGATGAAAGCCACGCGGCGATGTCCGGCTTGTCCCAGTAAACGTCCAAGTTCCCGCGCAGATGCGAAGTTGTCAACCGTGACCAGATCCACCCCCGGCACATCGTACAGGACGCTGACCCACGGAATCGGCGACGGCAGAACGCCAGAAGCCATTTCCAGATCCCCCAGCATTCGCGCCATCCCGTCAACATGGCGGCGCATCACGATCTTCGGAAGCGCGCCATTGATCCGCGTTACTATTATGACCTCGTATCCCCCATCCTGTGCCTGCCTCTGAATGCCACGCAGGAGTCTTCCTCCGAAACCGAACGGATCATCCTCATCGGTCACGGTCGCGCAGATTACATTGGTTCGTTGTCGTCTCCCGCATGCTCTGTTTCGCATCTGGCGCGCCTCGAAGTTTGTGGCTTCAACTGAATAGCCTGCCTTCTCGGCTTCTTCCATTATTCTTCTTCGCAACCTCTCGCTTATGCCCTTCTGGTTGCGAAGCGCCCTGGAGACAGATACCTGTGAAACACCCAGTTTTCTTGCTAAATCCTGCTGAGTTGTAATAGCGCATACGTATTCGTTCATCTTCATGGTTCAATTCTCCCTCAAAGCTCTTGCTTTTTCAAGAACATTTTTCTTGCATGGAAGCAGGATGCCATGTAGATAGGCGTTTACGTATTCGTCGAAATGGATAGGACAGACTCTCATGACAGGCTCAGTCGTCGAAAAACCGGTTGAAAGAGACGAGTTCAAAACACCGTGCTCGCCACAGGGATTGCGTGTGCTCCAGATATCAACAGATGAGTCCCGCGACAGCGAGGCGTTTTACATTGATTGCCCATCATGGTCAGATGACTCGAAACTGCTTTTGTTCAGAAGACATGCCTCAGCGGACTGGTCAAAAAAGCCCGGTTACTGGATATGCAGCGTCGAGGAAGGTTTCAAATCGCACCCTGTCGTGGAGCATCATGAGCCGGAAACCTGCGACAACCCATCGAAGAAGACCGAGGCTTCGATTGACTGCGTAATGGATCCAGCCGGCAGGCGCGTTTATCACATAATGAGGATGCGCGACAAAATCTGCGTTTTCCCGGTGAACATCTCCACGGGCGCCAGAGATTCTGAACCCGTCTGCACTGCCCCTGCTCCGCTCCGCACGCGCGGCGCATTTTCCATATCTGCGGACGGCAAACGCCTCCTCATGGGCAACTGGCTTGGCGACGGAAAGAAAGAGGGAGCGCCCTGGGGGGCCACCATCTTCGAGCTGGAACAAGGAACAAGCCGCGTAATCGAGTTCGGCAACGGATACCGGAACATGCATTGCCAGTATTCGCGCAATCCGGAGCCGGCGTTTTCTCATGATATTCTTCTCAATGTTTCGCAGCCGAAATTCGCCGATGGATCGTGGTTGACTCCGCCTGACGGTTCATGGAGATGGAAGGATTTGCCCGCGCCTGCCGACAATATGGGCGGAGCTTATACCGTCGTGCGCGACGACGGAACCGACTGGCGCATGGTTCCGCTCGGCCGTCATCCTGAAATACACAACGGCGGCCACAACGTCTGGCGCGGCCGCGAGTATTCGGTGGTGACCAGCGCCTACGACACGAGAAACGGACGCTGGCGGGCCCCTCTGCTCGAGGCCACGCCCATGCCCGTCGGCGCCGCCGGAATGACAGGACCTCAAGTCGAGATGCTGCCGGAAACCTGGTTAGGCCAGCGGCGTCCAGGCGCCAGGGTCGTGGACCTCACGCGATATCTCGCGCGCGCCGATTCGTGCCACTTCGCCTTCGACGCATCCGGAAGGCATTTTGTTTCGGACACGGATGGATATGCAAAAGCGGAGTATTCTTTTTTGTACATCGGCGCTTATGTGGCCCCTTCCGATGACGAGCCCTGTGTCAGGACACGGTATCTGCTGCTCCCTCGCACATCCTGGAAAACACAGCCCGCGCATCCGCACCCTTACCTTTCTCCGAACGGACGGTTCGTGGTGTTCCAATCGGATTTCACGGGGAGGCCCCAGGTCTATGTTGCATTCGATTTTGAATATCCATGAGATGGCGCTGAGGAGGGATTTCCTGAACCGGCTGGAATCTGCCGCCAACAGGGCGCCGGTTTTGCTGCGAGGCGCTCGCAGCGCGGCGGACAAAGTCGCGCTCCGCCATCTGACACACTCCAGACAGTCGCAGGAGCAGGATTGAACACGACACGCGAAAAAGCGAAAGATGCGAAAGAAGAGGTAAACGCATGAAAACGATGAAGGCGGCAATATGCGTGGTTATTCTGTGTGCGGCAGGGTCTCTTGCCGCCGAGGTGGAAGCATGGCGCGAGGAACTCTACCGCGACTGGAAAGCCCTGCCTGAACCGCCAGTGACGCCCTACGATGGCCCGTTCGGCGGCAACGCGCGCGCTTTCGTGGGCGAAATTGACTGGAATCATCCCGACAAGGATGCTGTTGCAAACTGGAAGGCGTTGAACGATTATCCGCACACCGCAAAGAACGGCGTCTATGATCCGGCGAAAGATCCGCGACCGATCAATACCGAGTTCGAAGAGGCCGTTCTCGAGGACTGGCGGCGCATGGGCTACAATTGCGCCTACAAGGGGGGATTCTTCACCTTCAACGTCGGCTCCTTCCTCAAGAGCAAAGGAATGCTGGGGGCAATTGATCAGACGTTGTTCGGTCAGAACGGCCCGCCGCCCCTTCAGTTCGATGGCAAGCCCGGCAAGCGCCATCGGGAGGCATGCGGCAGCTTCTTCGATGAAGGCAATTTCAGAGCCGGCGTGGAAGCGATAACCGGCATGGGCCATTACTACGGCAAACACCTTTTCACCGTCAGGGATCACAAACTTACGTGTTCGTGGGACGAGGTCGGTCTGCGCACACGCGCGCAGATGGATTATCGTTACCCCATGACGAACGAATTCCGGCGTTTCCTCAGAGAAGTATGGTTCCAGGACGAATCTCCGGATAGAGACACCAACAAGGATGGAAGGACATACAACTCGTTCACCGGCGAGTCGCTGAAGAGCTGGGATGAAGTGGTGCCCCTGCCGGTATCGCTCGACTGGACCATGCCAGCCTGGAACAAGGATGGATCAGTGGCATTTTCAGCCATGCCGGAGGTTGACACCAGACTCTTTGACCAACCTGCCCGTTACAAGCTTCTGGTGGATTTTCACCGTTACTACACTTTCGAGTTTTTCCGCAGGATAAACGAAGAGGCCACAAAACGCATGAATGAGCTCGGAACTCCCGGCCGTGTGACTTGTTATCCGTTCACTCAGCATTTCATAATCTGGCCGGGCGCCAATCAGAGGCACGGAAACAGTTTTTACTGGTACCACCGTCTGAGCGCGGTTGTAAATGTGGAGCATTGCTGGCCTGATGCGCCGGTGATGAATCTGAACTATGCCATCACAGACCGTCTGGCGCAGAAATTCAAGAACCTGGTCATGGGCTGGGTCTGGTTTTATTTCGGCCAGGAAGGATTCGACATGTATAATGGTCCCCACGACATTGATCGGGCCATGGCGAGGATCATCGGCCATCAGGTAGACGGAACCCATCACTGGCTTTACAGCCCGAGATACAGAAGCCGGGATCAGAAGCAGCGCCTCCAGATCGCCTACTGGCAGAATTTCTTCAAGACTCACTACTCGCACTACCTCGCCCATGCGGCTCCGTTGAAGCCTCAGATAGCTCTCCTCATGCCCGACACTACCGGCTGCTTTTACCGTTACTTCCAGTATCCGAAGCAGGATTTCGGGTGGACCGCCGAAGCATTCCAGAACCTGCAGTACAACTTCCATCTCATCACGGAGGAGGAACTGGAACTCGATCCCTCGACCCTCGACGGGTACAAGGTCCTCTATGTTGTGGGCTCCGAATGGACCGGACCCGTCATTCGGCGGCGCATCGAGGATTTTGTGAA
>Ga0101944_10008199_pt1 | contig 10062 bp, 6 predicted proteins | sample DewCreD2012metaG_FD_75245 | JGI IMG/M metagenome (GOLD analysis project Ga0101944, IMG submission 75245) | Hot spring sediment bacterial and archeal communities from British Columbia, Canada, to study Microbial Dark Matter (Phase II) - Dewar... ...
CCCCCAGCGGCAAGGGCGGATCGACCTGCACCCCCGGCAGGTCGGTCGGCACCACCGTCAGCACCTGCCGGCCGTCAGCCAGGGTCGCGCCGAGCACCAGAGCCTGGGCATGGTCGGCCCCGGTGACCCACGGCGAATAGCCGTCCAGGATCAGGTGATCGCCCGCTTCTTCCGCCCGCAACACCGGCCGGCCCAGGTGCTGGCGGCTGGTCGTCAAATGCGAAATGCCGACCGTGGCGAACGCCCGCCCGGCCAGAAGGTCCTCCAACAGTTCCACGCGGGCCAGGTCGCTAGCGCCGCTGGCGATCCGCTGCACCGCGCCCATCCGCTGGGTGATCACGAAGGTGGTAGTCAGGCAGGACGACGCCAGCGCCACATAGGCCCGCAACAAATCGGCCTCGGGCCAGCCCCAGCCCCCCAGCCGGCTTTCCACGAACCAGCGGAAGACACCGGCCTGGGCGCACGCGTCGAGCTGCTCCTGCGGCCAGGCACCGGGAGTCTCCAGGTTCTCGGCAGCTTCCCTCAGCTTCGCACAAAGGGCCGCCAGGGACGGATCGTCGGGGCTGCGGATGAGCATGGTCAACGGCTCGGTGACACGTTTGTCGCGGGGGCTTGCTTGGGTGGGGCCCCTCCAGCGCCTATATGCCAGCCGAAGCTTTTGCCGGCAGCGAAAACTGCGGGGATGGCAGGGAGGGCGTCTCGGCCAAGCAAGGCCTGCGCTGCTCTTCAGTGTACCGCCAGCGGCTGGGCCGCACAGGCTCTTGCGTGCGCGCCACCGAGCCGGTCCGCCACGCCAAGATGCCCTCGGCAAGAGGCCAGCCGCGGATATATTGAACGGCTCCCGTCTGCCAGTGCGGTCCGGCCAGGGCTGCCAGGTGCGGCCCACCTGTGACCGGGTCCTGCCTTCGAGGGCGATCTGCATGCTGACACGCTCCATCGTGACGATCGACCAGATCGAGGCTCCGCGCCCCGACCTTGCGGCTTTGCAGCCCCGTTATGCCGCATGGGAACAAGCGGTCACGCAGGCCGCGGCGCCGGAGGCGGTGATCGCGGCGATCGCGCAGTGGGACACCCAGCGGCGCGAGCTGGAAACGTGGTCCGCCCTAGTCCACCTGCGGTTCAACCAGGACACCACCGACCCGGCACGCAAAGCCGATCGCGAATACTGCGACCAGATCACGCCGCAGCTTACCGACCTGGATGTGCGGATCAAACGGCGGCTGTTGGCCAGCCCGCACCGGGCCGCTCTGGCGGCGCACTTCGGCCCGCAGGCGCTGGCGCTGTGGGAAGCGGACGTGCTGGCCTTCGACCCGCGGATCGAGCCGGCCCTGGTCGAGGAGGCCCAGCTCCAGGCGGCCTACTGCGAGCAGACCGCGGGGGCGGCGATCCCCTTCGAGGGAGCGATCCACAACCTGTCGAGCATCGTCAAGTTCCGCGAAGCGCCCGACCGGGCCACGCGGCACGCGGCGGAAACGGCCCGCTGGCAATGGTTCGCCGACCATCGCTCCGAACTGGATCGCATCTTCGACCGCCTCGTCGCCTTGCGCCACCAGATGGCGCAGCAGCTCGGCTATCCCACCTTCATCGAGATGGGCTACCGCCGGATGAAGCGGATCGACTACGGCCAGTCCGATGTCGAGCGGTTCCGCGACGAGGTCCGCCAGCACGTGGTCCCGCTGGCCCAGGAGCTGCGTCGGAAACAAGCGGCGACCCTGGGGCTGCCGCGGCTCATGTTCTGGGACGAAGCGCTGTTCGACCCGGCCGGCAACCCGGCTCCGATCGGCGGCTACGACGGGCTGATCGTGCGGGCCCAGGCGATGTTCGACGCGCTGCACCCGGTGCTGGGGGCGTTTTTCCGGCTGATGCAGCAAGGCCGCCTGATGGACCTGGACACGCGGCCTGGCAAGTCGCCCGGCGGGTTCTGCACCGCCTTCCCCACCGTCGGGCTGCCGTTCATCTTCGCCAATTTCAACGGCACCAAGGGGGATGTCGAGGTGTTCACCCACGAAATGGGGCACGCCTACCAGGCCTACGCGAGCCGGCATCTGCCGCTCGTCGATTACCTCTGGCCCACCAGCGAAAGCTGCGAGATCCACTCCATGGGGCTGGAGTTTCTGACCTGGCCGCAGATGGAACAGTTCTTCGAGGAGCGGGCCGAGCAATTCCGTCGACTGCATCTGACGCAGGCGCTCTTGTTCCTCCCCTACGGCGTGGCGGTCGACCATTTCCAGCACCTGGGCTATGCCCAGCCGGATGCTGGCCCCGACGCCTGGCATGCCGCCTGGCGGGAAATGGAGCGGACGTACTTGCCGTGGCGCGACTATGGCGATCTGCCGCACCTGCCCGAGGGGGGCTTCTGGCAGTTCCAGCGGCACATTTATCTCTCGCCGTTCTACTACATCGACTACACGCTGGCGCTGGCCTGCGCGTTGCAGCTTTGGCTCAAGGCAAGGCACGCCCCCGCTGGCGCGCTAGGCACCTACCTCAATCTGTGTGCCTGGGGCGGACAGTGGCCGTTCCAAGAGCTCGTGCGCCGCGCCGGCCTGACCAGCCCGTTTGAGCCAGGCTGCCTGGCCAATGTGGTGCAGCAAGCGCGGCAGTACTTGTCGGCCTAGCGACGCGCGATAGGCTCGCCGGGGCAGGGACGGGCAAGCGACGTCGCCGCCCCTAGCGCGGTTCCGTTTTCGATCTCAGATTTCGATCGAGCCGATCGCGATCGACGAGCCGGCCAACAGCGCCCGGCAGGCCGCGGGCGACTGGGAGGTCTCGGCGATCAGATCCTGGATCGTGACCTGCGCGAAGCTCTGCTCGAGGGCGGCGATGGCCTGGTCGATTCGCCGGTGCAGCGGACAAAGCTCTTTGTCGTGCAACCCCCGCCCGAGTGGACAGGTCCTTATGCGTTCCGGCGGATCGACCGCGCAGATCACGTCCAGCACGCTGAGCTGGGCGGCAGGACGTGTGAGCTGGAAGCCCCCCTGGCTGCCTCGGCGTGCGGCCAGAATGCCGGCCTTGGCCAATGCCTGTAGCACCTTGACCAGATAGCCCGGTGCGGCACTAGTGGCCTGGGCGATCTGCCCCACGGTGTAAAAGTCCTGCGGCTGCTGGGCCAGCCACACCGTGGCCCGCAAAGCGTATTCGCACGCGTCGGAGAGAAGTTTCATCGTTTTCGGCCCGTTGGGTCTCTTGACATCAGCTTACTCTATTCCTAGATTGTGTGCAAGAATGCATTGATGCACTAATAGATTCTTCTGGGCCGCTTTTGACTGAGCCAGCTCGCTTGAACCACTCTCAATGGGAAGACACTCAAGCGTTAAGCCAGAAATACATCGTTTCGCTAAAGGAGGAATGTTTCATGACCCCTAGCTTCTGGAAGCACTGGTTGGCGTTTGCGGCGGTTATAGGCCTTTCGTTCGCCACGCTGGGCTACTTCGGGCGGGAGATTTACCGCCAGGCGCCGCCCTATCCGGGCAAGGTGGTTTCGGAAGAAGGGCAGCTCTTGTTCACGCGGGAGGAAATGCTGACGGGCCAGGCGGTGTGGCAATCGATCGGCGGACAGCAGCTTGGCAGCGTATGGGGGCACGGTTCGTACGTGGCTCCCGACTGGTCGGCCGATTGGCTCCATCGGGAGATCCTGTACGTCGCCCAGCAGTGGTCGCAGCGGCAGTATGGCCGACCGTTCGACGCGCTGGAGCCCGTGCACAAGGCCGAGATTCGAGCCCGCCTGCGCGAAGCTTATCGTACCAACCGCTACGATCCGCAGACCGACACGCTATACGTCAGCGCGGATCGTGCGCGGGCGATCGACGCGATGGGGAGGTACTACGCGGCGATTTTCGGCAGCGCGGAGTCGTTCGACGAGGACCTGCGATTCTTGGCTGACGGCGGCAAATCGCCAGCGGAGCTGCGCGATGCCTACGCCATGCCCAAAAACACGATCAAGGATCCGGAGCGTCAGCGGGCGCTGAACGCCTTTTTCTTCTGGGCGGCGTGGGCCTGTGCGACTGAGCGCCCGTCCTCGCCCGAGGGGACCGGGAGTGGGGTTCCCGGTCTGGCCGCGAGCCAGGCGGTCACCTACACCAACAACTGGCCCCCGGAGAGCCTGATCGACAACCGGCCGTCGGGCGCGGTGGTGCTTTGGTCGGTGCTGAGCTTCATCGCGCTACTGGCGGGTGTGGGTGCGCTGGCGTGGTACTACGCCGCGTTGCGACGCGACGACGCGGAGCATGAGGAGTTCCCCGAAGACGACCCGCTGTTGGCGCTCCAGCCGACACCGTCGATGCGGGCCACGCGGAAATACTTCTGGGTCGTTGCGGCATTGATCGTCGTGCAAGTCGGCCTGGGGGCGGTCACTGCGCACTATGGCGTGGAAGGCCAGGGATTTTACGGCATCCCGCTGGCCGACTGGTTGCCTTACAGCGTCACCCGCACCTGGCATACGCAGCTTGGCATCTTCTGGATCGCCACGGCCTGGCTGGCGACGGGTCTGTTCATGGCGCCGGCGGTTTCGGGGTGGGAACCGAAGTTCCAGCGGCTGGGGGTGAATCTGCTGTTTGCCTGCCTGTTGGTGATCGTGCTGGGGACGCTGGGCGGGACATGGTATGCGACACGGCAGACGATGGGCCTGGCCATGAGCTATTGGTTGGGCCACCAGGGGCTGGAGTACGTGGACCTGGGCCGGTTCTGGCAGATATTCCTGTGGGTGGGTCTGTTCTTGTGGCTAGGGCTCATGACGCGGGCGATGTGGCCGGCGCTGGTGCGGCCGGGAGAGCACCGAGGCCTGTTGAGCCTGTTTTTGATCAGTTCCCTGGCGATTGCCGGCTTCTACGGCGCGGGGCTGATGTACGGGCAGCGCAGCCACTATGCGATCATCGAGTACTGGCGGTGGTGGGTGGTGCATTTGTGGGTGGAGGGATTCTTCGAGGTGTTCGCCACGGTGGTGATCGCCTTCCTGTTCACCCGCATGGGGTTGCTCCGCACCCAACTGGCTACGGCGGCCGTACTGTTCAGTTGCACGGTGTTCCTGTTCGGCGGGATCATCGGGACGTTCCATCATCTGTACTTCACCGGCACGCCGACGGTAGTGCTGGCGCTGGGGGCGGTGTTCAGCGCGCTGGAGGTGGTGCCGCTGGTGCTGATCGGTTTTGAGGCCTACGAGAACCTGACCCTGGCAGGTGCCCGACCCTGGGTCGAGGCGTACCGCTGGCCCATCTATTTCTTTGTGGCAGTGGCTTTCTGGAACCTGGTGGGGGCGGGGCTGTTCGGGTTTCTGATCAACCCGCCCATCGCCTTGTACTACATGCAAGGCCTGAACACGACCCCCGTGCATGGCCACACGGCCCTGTTCGGCGTGTACGGCATGCTGGGTATCGGTCTGACATTGTTCTGCCTTCGCAGCCTGACGCGCCACCGGCCGTGGAAGACCGGCGTGTTGCGGTTCGCGTTCTGGGCCATCAATCTCGGGCTGGCGCTGATGGTGCTGTTGAGCCTGCTGCCGGTGGGGCTGTTGCAAGCGGTGGCGAGCGTGGAGCACGGCCTGTGGTATGCCCGCTCGGCGGCCTTCCTCCAATCCGACTTGATGGACACCCTCCGCTGGTTGCGGATCGTGGGCGACACGATCTTCGCCGTCGGCGTGCTGGCGCTAGGCTGGTTCATCGCCGGCCTGCATTTTGGCTGGTCCACGCTGGATCGTCCCGAAGAATCGTGGTCCCGCAAGTCCCAACCGGCGCCCGAACTGGAAACGGTCGCATGACCCCGAGAGATGGAGGACCCTGCGATGACACTTGGCCATGAACAGACAGTGGGCGAGTGGGTGGCAGCACACCCCGACCTGGCCCGAGTCTTCGAGCGTTTGAAGATCGACTATTGCTGCGGCGGCAAGCTGACCTTGGCGGAAGCCTGTGCCCAGCGGGGGCTCGACCTGGAAGAGGTGCTGCGCGAGCTCGACCAGGCGTCTGGAAAACCGGGCCCGACGCGGGTCGACGCGGCGGCCATGGGCCTGGAGGAGCTGGTCGACCACATCGAGAGCACCCACCACGCCTACCTCAAACGGGAGCTGCCTCGGCTCGAGACGCTCACGGAGAAAGTGGCCGCGGCGCATGGCCAGCGCGACCCTCGCCTGGTCGCACTGCGCCAAACCTTCCTCGACTTCCAGGCCGAGCTGACCAGCCACATGCTCAAAGAGGAGCGGGTCCTGTTCCCGATGATCCGGCTGCTGGCCCGGGCCGACCATCCTGTGACGCTGCATTGCGGTTCGTTGGCCAATCCCATCCGTGTGATGGAACACGAGCACGACGTGGCCGGCACGGCGCTGGCCCGCTTCCGGCAGTGGACGGACGACTTCACGCCACCCGCGTGGGCCTGCGGGACGCTGCACGCCCTCTATCGCGCCTTGGCAGAACTGGAAGCGGACATGCACCAGCATGTCCACAAGGAGAACAACGTGCTCTTTCCCAAAGCACTGGCGCGCGAGGCGGAACTGGCCGGCACAGCCCAGCCGCGTTAGAGGCGTCCGCCAGCCCCCCCCCACCGCCCCTGCTCGGAAGCCGCAAGGCGGATTACAATCGCCGCTTTCGGCTTGACGCTGATGGGGCGCGTCGTGCCGTGTCGCGACGCGGAAAGTGGGGGAGTGCTGGCCAGGTATGCCGACGATTCAAGCGTTTCGTGGACTACGCTACGACCTGGGGCATGTCGGCTCGTTGAGCGATGTCGTCACGCCGCCGTATGACGTGATCTCGCCCGAGCTACAAGAAGCGCTGTACCGGCGGCATCCAGCCAACTTCATCCGTCTGGAGCTGAACCGCCCGGAGCCTGGGGACGACGAACATTCCAACCGCTACACCCGGGCCGCCCGTTTCCTCAAACAGTGGCGGCAGGAAGGGGTGCTGCGACTGGACCCCGACCCGGCCCTGTACGTCTATCACCAGACGTTCACCCATCAGGGCCAGACGCTCACCCGCCGCGGCTTCATGGCCCGTCTGCGGCTGGAACGCTTCGGCGAGGGCCGTATCTACCCGCATGAGGAAACGCTCAGCGGCCCCAAGGAAGACCGGCTGCGGCTGATGCAGGCATGTCGGGCCAACCTGAGCCAGATTTTCGGGTTGTACCCCGACCCGGATAACGGCGCCCAGGAACGCCTCGAAGCCGCGATCGCCGGGCAGACGCCCCTGGAAGCGACCGACCCTTGGGGCGTCGTCCATCGCCTGTGGGTCGTCAGCGACGTCAAGCTGATCGCCGACGTGGCGGCGCTATTGGCCCCCCGGCCGCTGTTCATTGCCGACGGCCACCACCGCTACGAAACGGCCCTGAAGTACCGCGACCTATTGGCCCAGCAGGGGCCGCTGGATGAACAGCATCCCGCCCAGTTCGTGCTGGCGCAGTGCGTGAGCATGAACGATCCGGGCCTGGTGATCCTGCCCACGCACCGTCTGTTCCGGGGCGTGCGGCCGATCAGTTCGGACCTGCTTCAGTCCCGCCTGGGAGCCTTCTTCCACACCCGCACGGTCGCCCGCGGGGCCGATCTGGCACCGTCGATCTGGGAAGACCTGCAGATCGCCGGCGACCAGGAGCGGATCGCTTTCTACACCGCCCAGGACGACACCTGGACCCATGCCCACCTCACCCCCGAGGGACGGGCGAAAATGGCCGAGCTGGCCTCCGAGCACAGCCCCGCCTGGCGCGGTCTGGGGGTCGCCATCCTGCATCGCCTGGTCGTCGAGCATCTGCTCCGCGGAGCGGATTGGCCCAAGCCGCTGTTCGTCCATTCGGCCGAGGAGGTCGCCCAATACCTCCGCAAGGGCGACTCGGTGGGGCGCGACGCCACCGGCCAGGTCGCCACCGGCGGGCGGTTCGAGTTGGCAGCTCTGGTCATGCCGGCCACCGTCGACCATGTCCAGACCATCAGCCAGCAGGGAGAGCGGATGCCGGCCAAGAGCACGTACTTCTTCCCCAAGCTGCTGGCCGGCCTGGTCGTGCACTTGTTGGAATAGCCGCCAGACCGGCAGCTTCCTGCTGTGCGGGTTCCCCTTGGTGTGAAGCGGGTAGCCCCGGTTGCTTTTGCAACCGGGGCATAGCAAGAGGCAAATACACGGGGCCCTGCGGGCATCTTCCACCACGGACTGGGTGCCCTCGGTTGCTTTGCCAACCGGGGTCTGCAAGAGGTGGCGGTCAGCCGGGTAGACATCAACCTGCCTCGTGTGAACCCAGGTTGCACAGCAACCTGGGCTACCCCGGTCAGGCATCTTCTGTCCAGCCAGCCGACAACCTGGGCGTTTCACGTGGAACGGGCAAGATGTAGGCGACCTGCGTTCCACGTGAAACCTGCCGGACGTAGCGAGCGCACGCCCATCGAGAGTCTCGCCCGGGTTCCTTCGTCAAGCGGGTCCTCCCGACTGCGGAGCAATCGAGGCCTGCAACAGGTCCCTACGAGTCACGGGTAGCCCCGGTTGCTTTGCCAACCGGGGCTCGCAAGAGGTGGCTGTCGGCCGGGTAGACATCAACCTGCCTCCTGTGAACCCAGGTTGCACAGCAACCTGGGCTACCCCGGTTTGAAGACAAAACTTCGAGCCACGGGTGCCCCCGGTTGCTTTTGCAACCGGGGCTCGCAAGAGGTGGCGGTCGGCCGGGTAGACATCAACCTGCCTCGTGTGAACCCAGGTTGCACAGCAACCTGGGCTACTCCGGTTTGAAGACAAAACTTCGAGCCACGGGTAGCCCCGGTTGCTGTCTTTGTCTTCCTTCTCCGGGCGTGGTCACGGCCAGGGCGGACACTTCGACCTAGGCCGGCTGTACGTTCGTCGGTATCATCCGCCGCGGAGCGGCCCGAACGACAAGCACGCGGGTGGTATTTCCTGGAGCCGAAGTACGTGCCCTGATCGCAGGGGGGTGGCTGTGGTACGGGTATTGTGCGTGGCCAACCAGAAAGGAGGTGTGGGCAAGACCACCACAGCCATCAACTTGGCGGCAGCCCTGGCCATTGCTGGCGAGCGGACGCTGGTCATCGACCTAGACCCGCAGTGCAATGCCACGACGGGCCTGGGGCAGCGTCCCACCCCCCGCCACGCCCTGGTCGAACGCCGTCCGCTCAGCGAGGCCGTCTGTCCCACACGGGTCGAAAACCTCCAGCTTTTGCCAGGCAGCCGCTCCTTCCAAGATGTCGACCGACTGGCACGCAGCGACGAAAGCGAGGCCGCCCTGGTCCGCGAGCACCTGCTGCACGAGCTGGCCGGCTACGACTACGTGCTGATCGACTGCCCCCCCTCGGTCGGCCCGCTTACCCAAACCGCCCTGTCGGCCTCGACGGAGGTGCTGATGCCCATCCAGTGCGAATACTTCGCCATGGAGGGACTGACCCAGATGATCCAGGTCATCCGGCAAGTGATGCACCGATTTCCGGGTCGGCTGGAATTTGGGGGCATCGTATTGACGATGTATGACGCAGGGTTGGAACTGACGCGGGAGGTCGATGCGGAGGTTCGCGACTTTTTTGGTGAAATCGTGTTTCCAGTGATAGGTGTGCAGCGTTCCCCACTTCCATTTTCCCGCGTCGCTTCCCATTCTGTCTTCGCACAGTTTGACCGCTGTCACGAGCGACTGCGCCACGATATCCGCTTTTGTCTCTTTTTTCTTCGTTGCCCGATTATCGAAGAAGGGTGAATCATGCCGCACGATCAAATGATCTTCCGGCGAACCATACGATGTCATGTTCGCATCCAGAAACGCCTGCCAGAAAATGCTGTTCTCCGGCTCAAGCTCATCCAAAAAAACCAGTCGGGTAAATTCATGTTCGAAAGCGCCGATGAGCGCCGCCGCGGCGGAATTTTTATCCATCACACAATTGAATTTTTCGGGTGAAAGCATGTCGAGCGCAAGGGAAAGACGTTTTTTGTCCGCGCCGGAAAATTGTGCGGCGGATTTTTCGATTGCGCCGCGCATGTTCGGTTCGAAGAGCATCTTTTGAATTTTTCGCGACATGGGCGATACCACATCATATTGCATGGCGATCATATCCTCAAATGTTACGTTTTTCGATGTGCTCAAAATTTCCGCTATGCGCTCTGCCCGATC
>Ga0101944_10008201_pt1 | contig 10062 bp, 6 predicted proteins | sample DewCreD2012metaG_FD_75245 | JGI IMG/M metagenome (GOLD analysis project Ga0101944, IMG submission 75245) | Hot spring sediment bacterial and archeal communities from British Columbia, Canada, to study Microbial Dark Matter (Phase II) - Dewar... ...
GATCCGTTTATCTGGCCCGGGCTCGTCGGGGGCCTCCGCGAGTATCTCGCGCGCCATGGACTCGAACGGGTCACAGACCTGATCGGCACAATCGACCTCTCACCGCGGGTGCCGCATGGACCGTTTACTGGTTGCGCTTGACGTCGATCGCGCCGCAGCCGCGATCGACCTGGCCGAGCGCCTGCGCGGGCTGGTCGGCGGCGTCAAGGTCGGCAAGCGGCTCTTCACCGCCGAAGGCCCCGCGGTCGTGCGTGCGCTGGTGGCCCTGGGCCATCGGGTCTTTCTCGACCTGAAGTACCACGACATCCCGAACACAGTGGCCGGAGCCGTCGAGGAGGCGACGCGGCTCGGTGTCTGGATGGTCAACGTGCACGCCGCCGGCGGCCGCGCCATGATGCACGAGGCGGCCAGGGCGGCGCGGGCAACGGCTTCCGGTCTCGGCATCAGCCCGCCACTGGTGATCGGCGTGACCGTGCTGACAAGCCTCGACGAACCGTCACTGGCCGAAACCGGCGTGCCGCGCCCGCCGGCTGAACAGGTCGCATTGCTCGCTCGCCTCGCGCACGACGCCGGCCTCGCGCAGGACGCGGCGATCGTCGCGGTCGGCGGCTACGGCCGCGGCGAGCTGTTTCCGCATTCGGACGTCGACATCCTGATCGTTCCGCGCGCCGATTGCACCGAGCGCCATAGAGCCGCGATCGAGGAGCTGGTCGGCGTCCTGTGGGACATGGGGCTGCATCTCGGCCACAGCGTCCGAACGATCGACGAGTGCCGCAGCGAAGCGGCGCAGGACGTCACGATCCTCACGTCGCTGCTCGAGTCGCGCCTGGTCGCAGGACCACGGTCGTTGTACGAGGCGCTGTCGCGGGCGATCGTCGACGTGCTCGATGCGCAGTCGTTCTTTCGCGCCAAGGTGCTCGAGCAGCAGCAGCGCCACACCAAGTTCCAGGACACTCCGTACAGTCTCGAACCGAACTGCAAGGAAAGCCCCGGCGGGCTGCGCGACCTGCACGTGCTGCTGTGGGTCGCGCGCGCGGCGGGCCTCGGCGCGTCGTGGGCCGAGCTCGAGCGGCGCCGTCTGCTGACCCGCGCGGAACTGGCCATGCTCGTGCAAAACGAGCGGACGCTGAAGCGGATCCGCGCGTGGCTGCACATCGTCTCCGGCCGGCGCGAGGACCGGCTCGTCTTCGACATCCAGCATGCGGTCGCGCAGGCCGCCGGTATCGCCGCGACCGCGACGCGCCGCGCGAGCGAAGTGCTGATGCAGCGCTACTACTGGGCGGCCAAGGCCGTCACCCAGCTCAACACGATCGTGCTGCAGAACATCGAGCAGCGGCTGTTCCCGCACGACGCCGCGCACACCGCGTCGATCGACGCAACCTTCGTCGCGCGCAACGAGCTGCTGGACATCGATGACGACCGGGCGCTGGAGCGCGATCCGAACGCGCTGCTGCGCGCCTTCCTGACGCTGCAGCGGCATCCCGAGCTCAAGGGCATGAGCGTCCGGCTGCTTCGCGCGATCTGGCACGCGCAAGGCCTGATCAATGGCGCGTTCCGCCGCGACCCCGTCAACCGCGCGACCTTCCTGGCGATCCTGCAGGAGCACCGCGGCGTGCTGCACGAGCTGCGCCGGATGAACCAGTGGTCCGTGCTCGGCCGCTATCTGCCGGCGTTCCGCCGCATCGTGGGCCAGATGCAGCACGACCTGTTCCACGTCTACACGGTCGACCAGCACATCCTGATGGTCGTGCGGAACCTGCGGCGCTTCATGCAGGCCGAACATGCGCACGAGTACCCGCTGTGCAGCCAGCTGATCGCCGATTTCGAGCGCCCGTGGCTGCTGCTGATCGCCGCGCTGTTCCACGACATCGCCAAGGGTCGCGGCGGCGACCACAGCGAGCTCGGCGCCCGCGAAGCGCGCCGGTTCTGCAAGGAGCACGGCCTGACGCGGGACGACACGGAGCTCGTCGTCTTCCTCGTCGAACACCACCTGACGATGTCGCGCGTCGCGCAGAAGCAGGACATCGCCGATCCGACGGTGGTCGAGCGCTTCGCCCGGCTGGTCGGCAGCGAACGGCGGCTGATCGCGTTGTACCTGCTGACCGTCGCCGACATCCGCGGCACGAGCCCGCGCGTCTGGAACGCATGGAAGGGCAAACTGCTCGAGGATCTGTTCCTGCTCGCGCGCAGGCAGCTCGGCGGCGAGGCCGTCCCGGCGAACGCGGAGCTGGAGGGCCGCAAGCGCGAGGCGCTCGCGACGCTCCGTCTGTACGGGTTGTCGGAGACCGCGCACGAACCGCTGTGGGAGCAGCTCGACGTCGTCTACTTCCTGAGGCATACCGCGAAGGACATCGCCTGGCACGCGCGCGCGCTGGTGGCGCACGTGCACACCGACCGGCCGATCGTTCGCACCCGTCTCTCGCAGGTCGGCGAAGGTGCCGAGGTGTTGATCTACGCCCGCGACCAGAAAGATCTGTTCGCCCGGATCTGCGGCTATTTCGACAGCCGCAGCCTGAGCATCCTGGACGCCAAGATCCACACGACGCGGCACGGTTATGCGCTCGACACGTTCGTCGTCACCGACCATGGCCGCACGCCGCACTACCGTGCGCTGCTGACGCAGATCGAGCACGAGCTCACGGAGTGGCTGTCCAAACCCGGCGAATTGCCGCCGCCGGTCAAGGGTCGGCTGTCGCGGCATTCGCGCCACTTTCCGGTGTCGCCGAGCGTGCAACTGCAGCCGGACGAGCGCGCCGAGCACTACCTGCTCGAAGTCGTCGCGACCGACCGCATCGGCCTGCTGTACGCGATCGCGCGCGTTCTCGCGCGCCACGGCGTCAATGTTCACACCGCAAAGATCCTGACGCTCGGCGAGCGCGTCGAGGACGTGTTTCTGATCGACGGCCCGATCCTGGCGAGCCCGCGCGGACAGCTTCAGCTCGAGGGCGATCTGCTCGAGGCGCTCGCGCACTGAGGCTGCGAGTTCACTCCTGCGGCGTCGCGTCCAGGCCCGGGAACAGCACGTCGGTGAATCCGAAGCGCGTGAAGTCGCGCATCCGCATCGGATACAGGATTCCGTCGAGATGGTCGCACTCGTGCTGCACCACGCGCGCGTGAAAGCCGTCGACCGTTCGATCGATGGTCCCGCCCCGTTCGTCGAAGCCCCGGTACCGCACGCGCGCGTAGCGCGGCACGACGCCGCGCAGGCCCGGCACCGACAGGCAGCCCTCCCAACCTTCCTCGATCTCGTCCGACAGCGGCTCGATCACGGGGTTGATCAGCACCGTGCGCGGCACCGGCGGCGCATCCGGGTAGCGCGGATTGCGCGCGGCGGAATCGTCGTAACCGAAGATCACCACGCGCAGCGGCACGCCGATCTGCGGGGCGGCAAGCCCCGCGCCGTTGGCCGCACGCATCGTGTCGAACATGTCCGCCAGCAGCGCGGCGAGCTCGGGCGTGTCCAAGGCGCGCACCGGCTCGGCCACGCGCAGCAGCCGCGGGTCGCCCATGCGCAGGATCTCGCGGATCACCCTGCCCTCCGCACCGCCTCTTCGAGGATGCGTACCGCGCGCACGATCGTCGCGCTCATCGCGTGGCCGAGGTCCTCGAGCTTGATCTCGGTCTTGCTTTCGCCGCGGCCGGCAGCGTGGTTGACGACCACGCCGAGCGCCGCGTAGTCCAGCCCCGCCTCGCGCGCCAGCGCCGCCTCGGGCATGCCGGTCATTCCGACGATGTCGCCGCCATCGCGGGCGATGCGCTCGATCTCCGCGGCGGTCTCCAGCCGCGGCCCCTGCGTGCATGCGTAAGTCGCGCCGTCGACGACGGCCTCGCCGCATGCGGCGGCCGCATCGAGCAGCAGGCGCCGCATCCGCGCCGAATACGGTTGCGTGAAATCGACGTGCGTGACCGGGCTCTCGGTTCCTTCGAAGAAGGTCGACTTGCGGCTGTGCGTGTAGTCGATGATCTGGTCGGGAACGACGAGCTTGCCCGGACCGAGGTCTTCGCGAACTCCGCCGCAGGTCGCGACCGCGATCACGCCGGACACGGACAAGTCCTTCAGCGCCCAGATGTTGGCCCGATAGTTGATCTCGTGCGGCGCAATCGTGTGTCCGTAGCCGTGCCGCGCGAGGAAAACGACCTCGCGGCCGGCGAGCGTGCCGAAGGTCATCGCGCCCGAAGGCTCGCCGTACGGCGTGCGCATGACCTGCCGCCGGGTGTTCTGCAGCGGCGAGAGCTTCGCGAGCCCGCTGCCGCCGATGATCGCGTACATCGTTGCCAACCTCCTTCACTCGCCGAGCAAGCGGCGCAGCCCTTCCTCGTCGATCACCTTGACGCCGAGCTCGCGCGCCTTCTCGAGCTTCGACCCCGGCTCGGCCCCGGCGACGACGTAATCGGTCTTCTTCGACACCGATCCCGCCACCTTGCCGCCGGCGGCCTCGATGCGTTCCTTCGCTTCGTCGCGCGTCCAGGTGGGCAGCGTACCGGTCAGCACGAACGTCTTGCCGGCCAGCGGGCCCGCCGCGGCGCGTTTCGCGGCCGATCCTTCGCGCCAGCGCACGCCGGCGGCGCGCAACTGCGCAATGACCTCGCGATTGTGCGGCTCGGCGAAGAAACGCACGATCGACGCAGCGACGACGGGCCCGACATCGGGGACTTCGAGCAGCGCTTCCTCGTCGGCGGCCATCAGCGCGTCGAGCGATCCGAAGTGCCGCGCCAGATCGCGCGCGGTACTCTCGCCGACGTGCCGGATGCCCAGCGCATAGATGCACCGTTCCAGCGTCGTGTGGCGCGCCTTGTCGAGCGCGGCGAGCAGGTTCGCCGCCGACTTCTCGCCCATCCGCTCGAGGCTCGCGAGCGTCTTCAGGTCGAGCTTGAATAGATCGGCCGCCGTGCGCACGAGGCCGGCGTCGACGAGCTGGTCGATCAGCTTCTCGCCGAGCCCTTCGATGTCGAGTGCGCGCCGTCCGGCGAAGTGCCGTAGCGCCTGCTTGCGCTGGGCCGGGCAGTACAGCCCGCCGGTGCAGCGCGCGATCGCCTCGTCCGCAGGCCGTTCGACCGCCGACCCGCACACCGGACACTTCGTCGGCATGCGAAACGGCTTGGTGTGCGCAGGCCGGCGCTCGCGGACGACGGCCACCACTTCGGGGATGACGTCGCCGGCGCGCCGCACGATCACCGTGTCGCCGATGCGCACGTCCTTGCGCCGGATCTCGTCTTCGTTGTGCAAGGTCGCGCTGGTCACCGTCACGCCGCCGACCTGCACCGGTGCCAGGCGCGCGACCGGCGTCAACGCGCCGGTCCGCCCGACCTGCACTTCGATGTCGAGCACCTGCGTGGTGGCTTCCTGAGCCGGAAATTTGTGCGCGATCGCGAACCGCGGCGCGCGCGAGACGTAGCCGAGCGCGCGCTGCAGCGCGTACGAGTTGACCTTGTAGACGACGCCGTCGATGTCGTACGGAAGCGTGGGGCGCTTGCGCAGCGCCTCGCGATAGAACCCGAGCAGCCCTGCGGCGCCGCGAACCACCGCGCGTTCGTCGTTGACCGGAAGTCCGAGCGACGCGAGCCAGTCGAGCGCGGCCCAGTGCGTTTCGGGCTCGTCGACGCCGCGCAGTTCGCCAAGCCCGTAGGCGAAGAAGTGCAGCCGGCGCTGCGCGGTGATCTTCGGATCGAGCTGCCGCAGCGATCCCGCGGCCGCGTTGCGCGGGTTCGCGAACTCCTTGTCGCCGCGCGCGCGCTGCCGTTCGTTCAGCCGTTCGAAGTCGCGCCTGAACATCAGCACCTCGCCGCGCGCTTCGAGCACCGCGGGGGCGCGCGGGGTGTGCAGCCTGAGCGGGACCGAGCGGATCGTTCGAACGTTCGGCGTCACGTCCTCGCCGACGGTGCCGTCGCCGCGCGTCGCCGCCTCGACGAGCACGCCGTTCTCGTAGCGCAGATTGATCGCCAGACCGTCGAACTTCAGCTCGCACGCGTACTCGACGTCGCCGTCGACGAGACCTGCCTTGGCGAGCGCTTCGCGGACGCGCTGGTCGAACGCGATCGCCTCTTCCTCGGTCAGCGCGTTGTTCAGCGAGAGCATCGGCACCGCGTGCCGCACCTCGCGCATGTCGGCGCGCGGCGCGCCGCCGACCCGTTGCGTCGGCGAGTCCGGCGTCACCAGCGCCGGGTACTTCGCTTCGAGCTCCTGCAGCTCGCGGAACATCGCGTCCCACTCGGCGTCGGAGATCGTCGGCGAGTCCAGCACGTAGTACGCGTAGTTGTGCCGCTCGATCTCCTCGCGCAGCTGCTTCGCGCGGCGAGCGACCTCGGGAGGGACGGGCGCCGTCGTCATGCGTACAGCCGCTGCGCGCGCGGCGATCCGGGTTCGATGCCGGCGGCGCGCATCTCGGCGTAGAGGCGTTCGAGCTGTTCGGCGATCGCCGGCATCGACCCGGGATGGATCGGCCGCCCGTTGTCGTCGACGATGCGGGCTCCGAGTCGCGTGGCGAGCTGCTCGGCCGCGGCGAACAGCGCATCGAGCGGCGCCGCTGTCGGCGGCGCAACCGGCACGTCCAGCTCGAGCGCGATCCGGTGGGCGGGCAGTGCCTCGCAGCTCATCGCGAGCAGCGGCGTCGCCGTGTCGCCTTCGGCGAAGCGCTGCCAGCGCGCATCGCCGGTCCTGACCAGCCCTGCCTGTTCGGCGGCGCCGCGCAGCGCGTGCGCGTCCCACGCGCCGCTCTGCGCTTCGAGCGTCAAACCGATCTGAACGTCGAACTGGGCGCGCAGCCGATCGAGGTCCTGCGCGAGCGCGACGATGCGGCCGACCTCCGGCGGGTCGAAATCGGCGTCGAGCGCGAGCGCCACCTGCTGGACCGCGGCGACGAAGCGCGAGGCTTCGATGTCGTCGAGCGCGTGACGCCGGCTCGCCATCTGCACCGCGACCAACAGCTCCGAGTAGAAGCCGAAACGGTCGGGCTGTACCCACTGCTGCGCGCGCGCGTCCCAGGCGACCAGAAACACGGGCAGCGGCAGATTCAGGTGCGACAGCGGCACGGCCGCGTCGATGACGGCCACGCCGTCGACCGCATGCGCGCATCGCAGTTCGAGCACGCAGTCCAGAAGCGGGTCTTCGATCCACTGCGACGACAGGCCGGACAGCGCCACCGGCGCCGGTGGCGCGGGCGCTGCGGCAGGAGCGGCAGGTTTTGGGGTGGTGTCCGACGCCTTCTCCTCATCGCTCTCCGGAGCGAGGGGCGAGGGCAGATCGTCGCGCAGCACGATAAGGTAGAGGCTGCTGGTCATGGTCCTGCCCTGGCTGGAGAGGTCAATCCAGCCGCGGGTGGGCCCGGCATCGGTGCTGGCGCGGAAAAAGAGATACTTCCCGCTTCGGTCGAAGACGGGCGAGGCTGCATCGCTCATGCCGTCCGTTATCTGTCGGCGCTCCTTGGTCTCAACGTTATACAGATAGATCGCCCCCATGCGGCTGGGCAGGGACTGCGCATAGGCGATCCATTTGCTGTCCGGCGACCAGGTACCGCTGATGCCTGCCAGCGAGTCGTTGGACTCGACCAGCGTGATGGCTCCGGTCTCGACCTCGATGAAGAAGAGGCTGGACGTGGAATCGTTGAACAGCAGTCTCTTGCTGTCTGGCGACCAGGCCAGGTTGCTGTAGAAACTCGGCGCACCGAGGCTCAGCCTCTTCGGTTCGCCCTTGCCCAGCGGGTCGCGCAGCACAAGCATGTACTCGCCGCTCTCATCCGAAAGGTAGGCGATGGTCTTGCCGTCGGGTGACCAAACGGGTCCCCGGTCCGCCGCGCCCGGCGAGGCAGTGAGATTGCGCGCGTCCCCCTTGGAGGCCGGCACCGTGAAGATATCGCCGCGCGCCTCGAATACGGCCCGCTGGCCGGTGGGCGAGATATCGAAACTCGCAGTGCGCTCCGCGACCTTCTCCCAACGTGGCCGCACCTCTGGGAGGTCCGCGGCCACGCGGATAGGCACCGGCCGGGTCTGCCCGGTCTTCAAGTCGAAGAGATGAATGGAGCCGAACTGCTCGTACACAATGGCGCCCGGGCCGGCATCCGCGGCTTTGAGGTCCAATCCGCTGTTCTTTATGCGCTCGGTGACCCGGCGGGTGCGCGTGTTGTACTCAAAGAGGGTTACGGGGCCGTTGCGGTCGGATAGGAAGTAGATGCTCTCCCCGACCCAGAGCGGGTTGAAGTCGTTTGAGTCTTTGCGGGGCACCTTCTCGATCGCCGAGTCCGCGAGATTGGCAATCCAGATGGGAGTGGCGCGCCCTCCGCGGTAGCGCTTCCACGACTGAAATGCGCGGGCCAGCGGCACATAGGCAAGGCGCGATTCATCCGGTGAGAGCGAGCCCTCCTCCGCATTCGGCAGAGGAAAAACCGTGGCCTCGCCGCCCTCCACTGGAAGGGAGTAGAGCCGGCTGGTGAAGTGCACGGGCGCGCGGCCGGAGCGGAAGATTACGCGTTTCCCGTCCGGGCTCCAACCCATCACATCGTCCGTGGCCGGATGGTAGGTGAGGCGCCTGGGCACGCCGCCGGCGGCGGGAAGCAGATAGACATCCGTGTTGCCGTCGTATTGCCCTGTGAACGCAATGAACTTGCCGTCCGGCGAGAAGTGCGGGTTGGTCTCCACGCCGGGACCTGTCGTAAGCCTGACGGCATCGCCGCCCGCGCGGGGCACGCTCCACAGATCGTTAGCGAACATGAAGACGATGTGCGTTTCGCTCAGCGTGGGGCGCTGAAACAGATGCCGCGTCTGCTCCTGTGCGGCAAGGGCAGAAGCGGCAAGAACGAGCAGTACGACCACCGCAAGGGTCTTGCGCAGAGTCATGGGATGCCTCTCCATTACGCCCCAGAGTCCTCGCGAAACGGGCGGAGCACACACGCCGGGGGCCGTGGGGTGAGAAAAGTCAAGCACACTACGCCGGCAGGTCCCGCCTCGTTTCAGTACAAGGATTGCAGCCGCCCCGTGTGGAACACTGCGGGCACCATGAGCGTTTCACCGGTCAGCAACATACCCGATTTCCTTCGCGGCGCCATTGCGCCACTTTTCACACCCTTCGATGCCCAGGGGCGGCTGGACCTGGCCGCCATCCCCAGCCTGCTGCAATGGCTCTACCGAGGCGGGGCGCGCTCAGTATTCGCCCGTAGCGGCATGGGCCGGATGCACACGTTCACCGTCGCCGAAACCAAGGCCCTGGCCGAAGCCGTGATGCGCGCGGAACGGGGCGGGATGGGCGTTCTTCTCGGCTGCTCCGGGGAGTGGCTCGGGCGCGCGCGAGGCGAAAGGCCAGACCCGGACCACTACGTGGAGCAGGCAGCCGAGCTCACGCGCTTTGCCGCCAAAATAGGCGCCGATGCCAGCGTGCATGTGGTTCCCGCCGCGCTCCCTCCTCGCACGGGCGAGACGGCGCAGGAGGTGGTGCTGCGCTACTTTCAAGAGATGGACCGCGTGACCCGCGTTCCCATCGTTATCTACCAGCCGCCCGGCCTGCCCGAGGAGTACCAGCTGACACCGGCATTGCTGACCGCGTTGCGGCGCCTGCCGAGCGTGCGCGGATTAAAGCTGAGCACGCAGGATCCCGCCGTGTTCGGACCCATCGCCGAGGTGAGCCGCGATGGCTTTGCGCTCATCTGCGGGCACGAGGGGTACTATCTGAACGGCCTGGAGCAGGGCGCCTGCGGAGTTATCGGCCAGGGAAGCATGGTCTACCCGCGCATCCTTCGCGCCGTCGCGGAGCGCTTCGAGGTAGGCGACAGAGAGGGAGCGCGCCGGGCACAGGAGGACGTGGCGCGGGCGCTCAAGGTGAGCGACGGGCTCAACTCGGTAGTGGTGATGAAGCAGTACATGGCGCGCAAGGGTGTGCGTGTGCAGCCCTTTGATCGCGAGGGCCCCGCGCCCTACCCGGATTCCGTTGTGGACCGGGTGGAGCGCGAACTCGATGCCATTCTCGCCGCCTATCCGCAGCCGAAGGTCTGATCCGACCGCTTCGGCAACGCCCTTTTGAGGAGATATCAGCGTGGGATTTATGCAGGGCAAGCGCATCCTGGTAACCGGAGCGCG
>Ga0101944_10008202_pt1 | contig 10061 bp, 6 predicted proteins | sample DewCreD2012metaG_FD_75245 | JGI IMG/M metagenome (GOLD analysis project Ga0101944, IMG submission 75245) | Hot spring sediment bacterial and archeal communities from British Columbia, Canada, to study Microbial Dark Matter (Phase II) - Dewar... ...
CGGCGATATATTCACCGGTTCGATGTGACTTATATGATGAAGAATATTCCGGCGGACATGGATGTGATCAAAATCTATATTTTTAATACGAGACATCAGGAATATATGATCAATCATCTGAATGTCAAGACCTACGAAGTGAAAACAGACTGATTGAACCCGGTCCGGAACAATGATAAATCTGTTAATAGTTTAATTTTTCACACGGAATATTGAAGGATTTTTCATTTATTTTTGTTTTAAATTTGTCCGATGAATATTCTTGGAAAGAAAATATTAATCCTGATTCTGATTATTATTGTAATCACAGGATTGCTTTTGGGCTATTTCTTTCTGCAGAGCCGCGAAGTTAAGGTTAACAATCTTTTTAAACTGGTTCCGGTGGATGCTTCGGTGATTATTGAGACCGAAGATCTGAATTCCTCTGTAAACCTTCTGCGCAAGTCCAGCCGAATATGGCAGTGCCTTACGGCTTCGGAGGAGTTACGCGATCTGGATACCCAGATGTATCTGATAGACACACTTATTAAAAAACATTTCAATCTGGTCCCCGGAGCCACTTGTAATGCCGTAATCTCATTTCATCTTACCGGAAAGGACGAAACGGGTGTGTTGTATATTCTCCAGTCGTTGTCTCCGGTTCCGCCGGATGTCCTGAGCGAAATCATCGAAAAGGAAACGGGCGAACCGGGTTGTGTGATGGAGCGTAAATATGAGGATATTTCAGTATATCAGGTTACTTCAAATATTAAGACGCGGGCTTCGGGACTTCATTATGCCATTATCGGTGATGTGCTCCTTTTCAGTTATTCCTCCATTATCATTGAAGATGCCATCCGGCAGTTCCGGTCGCCCTATTGCATACTCGACGACAAGGACTTTATCAGGGTGCAGAAAACCGCAGGCGAAAAAGTAGATGGCCATTTATTTGTTAATTTCAGGGAGTTTCCCCGTTTTGTATCGCAGTTTCTCGATAAAAGGCATAAAAGGAACATCATTTCATTCATCAATTTTGCATCGTGGGGCGAGTTTGATATTCACGTCAAGTCAACACAGTTGTTGTTAAATGGTTTTGTGCACGGAAACGATTCGGTGGGTGATTTTATGCACTGTCTGGTGGAACAGTCTCCGGCCGAAATGGAGTTTTCCTCGGTACTTCCTGCAACAACGGGAACATTTGCAGCACTCAATATTGATGATTTCAGGCAATGGCGAAAAAGTCTGGGTCTTTTTTACGAGAAAGAGGGCATGTATTCGGAATTCCGTGAACCTGTTGAATCGTTTGCCAAAAACTATAAGGTTAATCTCGAAGACGTTGCAGCAGATATATTCAGCAACGAGGTTATTCTGTTGTATAATGACGATCCCAACAGCAGCTTCGACGACAATCTGTTTGTGTATGTGAAAGTGAAGAGCAAAAGTCAGGCACGGGCCGAAATGCTGAAAGTGATTGCTGCCAAAATGAAAAAACCGGCCGATTCGGTGGCCGCATATATCCATCAGGTAAATATTGACAAGGATTTTACGGAAGAAGTGTTCGAACTTCCCATCCCTTACTTTACCCGTATTCTTTACGGCAACCTTTTTTCCAGAGCCGAAACACGGTATTTTACACTGATCGGTAACTATATGGTATTCGGCAACACCATCGAGTCGTTGAAACATTTGCATTATACCCTGCTGCTGAAAAAGGATCTGGCGTCCGAAAAAACATTCAGAAGCGTTTGCGAGGGACTGTCGAAAAAGTCGAACTTCATTCTGTATATTGACCCCAGAAAATCGCTGGATTTTACCGGGTGGTATGCCGAAAAAAACATTCAGACGCATCTGCTGAATAACAAGGAATCCTATAAAAATATCAGTAGTTTCAGTTTGCAGCTTACGTCCAGCAAAAAGATGCTTTATACCAATATCATCCTCTCCTGGTCTGAAGAAATTCAGGAAAAAACCACAACTGTCTGGGAAAGTCGTCTGGATACTACCTTTTCTTCGAAACCCTGGCTGGTCACCAATCATAACAACGATGAAAAGGAGATTCTGCTTCAGGACGACAGAAATCAGCTCTATCTTATCAGTTCTTCCGGACGTATCCTGTGGAAGGTGATGATGCCCGAGAGAATCATCAGTGACGTGATTCAGATTGACGCATACAGGAATTCGAAACTGCAGTATATTTTTAATACGAAAAATTACCTGATTGTAGTGGACCGGAACGGGAATTATCTGGATCGTTTTCCGCTTAAACTCAGGGCCGAGGCCAGTAATGGCATTGCTGTCTTCGATTATGACAAGAACCGCGATTACAGAATATTTGTGGCTGGTACCGACCGTAAGATCTACTGCTACAAGGCCGACGGATCGGTTGTGAGCGGCTTCGGGTTCGACAAATCCGACAACAGGGTAAGCCAGCCCCTGCAGCACTTCCGATTCGGAGACAAGGATTTTATCGTATTCTGCGATACCCTTAAAACGTATATCCTCGACCGGAAAGGGAATGTCCGTATTAAACTCAGCGAATATGTCCCTACCGGTTCCAATACCCGTTTCTTTGCCGAAACCGCTGAAAAAAACAGGGAGAAAATTATATTTACTGACATTAAGGGCAACGTCATTTTTGTCGAGCCGGACGGAAAGATTGTAAAGGTTCAGCCCGGAACTTTCTCACCTGCTCATATCTTCGAGTATTTTGATATCAACGGTGACGGAAAGAAAGATTTCTGTTATTTCGATAACAACACATTTACCGTATATAATCTGAACCGCACCAAACTCTTCGAGGTTACCATACCCGAACCGGTTCTTTTCCGTCCGGCATTTTATGTATTTCCCGACAATTCCAGAAAAGCCGGCTTTACTACTGCAAAAAATTTATATCTGATCAATGGTAAGGGCAGTCTTCATCCCGGTTTCCCTGTAATCGGACAGACGCCATTCAGCATAGGGAAACTCAACAATTCATCCGGAATTTTCAATCTCATTACCGGGGGGCATGAGGGTGTACTTCTCAATTACGAAGTCATGTACTGATACAACCTTTTTTTGTTTTTTGTCGTCTAAAATAAAACTTTTTCATAATGAAGACAGGTATCCGGTTTCTGATGTTTGTGACGCTGCTTACAATCACCACCTCCTGTTTCAAGGATTATTTTGAAACGGATAAAATTTCGACCCACATTCAGTGGGAACCCAATTTTGCCATTGCTGCAGTCAATACTTCTCTTACCATCAGAGATGTATTACGGGATTACGATACCACACATCTTTTTGTGGAAGACCAGACCGGTTTTCTCTATCTGATGTACAACAAACGGATTTTTTCGCTTCCGGCGAAAGATATTGTAACCATTCCCGATATTAATCTGAGCAGTCAGTTTACATCATCAGAATATGCGGCTCTGGGTTTCCCTGTACCCAACGCAACGGTTCCGGTTACTCATAATATGACTGCGGTGCTGGCTCTGGTTCACAGCGAGATCTTCGACAGTCTGCGTGTCAAGCATTGTGAACTCGGGGTGCATTTCAACACCTCTTTTCAGCATAACGGTGTGCTGACCATTACACTGCCCAATGCAAAAGCTAACGGTCAGGCATATTCACATAATATCCCTGTGGCTGCCGGTCAGAATGTAAATGAGGTATTGTTTAATCTTGCGGGATATACTATTGATATGACCCAGACAGGTACCAATCAGTTTCCCGTTCTTGTAACCTATACCCTTACTTCTTCAGGAAATCCGGTTGTGCCCGCCGATGTTGCCGACCTGTCCCTTTCGTTTACCAATATTCAGTACGATTATATTTTCGGTGATATGGGCAACTATATCATAAACCTGAATCCCGATACCGTACATATTGACATCTTCGACAAGGCATTCGACGGGTATGTATATTTTATGGACCCGAAATTCCGGCTGATTATGACCAATTCATTCGGGGTCCCCATGGCAATAGGGTTAAGTGATTTTCTGATCTACTCCACGGCAACGAATGCCTATTCGCCCTATTCATTTCCGGCACAGTACAATCCTTTTCTTATCTCAGCATCGCAGTATCCATCGCCCTATGCGGTTTCGACACTGCAACTGGATACCACTAATTTCCCGCTCATCAGGGATATTGTTCAGAATAGTCCGAAATATGTGTTCTTCAGTGCGGTTGGCGCAACTGTTCCGCCACTTCCCGGACAGAAACAGTTTATTTCCGACAGCAGCCGTTTTTCAGTTGACCTCGAAGTAGAACTGCCCATGTGGGGACGTGCCTCACTTTTTGCCATGCAGGATACCGTTGACTTTGACTTTATGGAAACCATTAAGGATTCGGGCGACTTCACCCTGGATAATATTGAGTACATTATTTTTAAGCTGAATGTTACCAATGGCCTGCCCACCGATGCGGCCGTACAGGTATATTTCACCGACACACTTACCGATGTATTCGGGCACTATATTGTGTACGACTCTCTTTTTTACTCTCCCACAGCGGCACAGATCGTTCATTCGGGTGTGCTGGGGAGCAACGGAAGGGTAATCAGTCCTACTTTACATGCGACTGAGATTAAGTTCGACAATCCCCGGCTTCAGAAGCTCCGGCCATCAAAAAAGATACTGATTAAAGGTACGCTAAAAACAACCGGAAACGGGAATCAGAATGTCAGGTTTTATTCGGATTATGATCTGAAGGTAAAGATGGGGCTTCGTGTTCAGGCATCTGTTAACAGTCAACAGTTTGATTAATGAGGGAGGGAAGAAAAATGAAAAAGCTGTATACCACCATTGTAGTTCTGATGTGCACGCTGATTACATATGCACAACAGGATATGACCCTTTACTTTCTGCCGGGTGTTCCCCAGCGGAATCTGGTAAACCCTGCATTGTATCACACCTGCAAAATACATGTCAGCGGTATTCTGATGCCGGTTGCCGGTCAGATATTGCCTCCGCTTCACTTTAATTATAACAATAATTCGTTTGCTTATAAGCATATTCTGTATCCCGGGAAGGGCATTTACTCCGATTCTCTAGTTACTCCTTTTCAGATCGGCGAAGACCCCAGTGTTTTTTTCAACCGGCTGCATCAGGTGAATTATATTTCCATTGAGAACCATATTGACCTGATTACTGCCGGATATAAATGGAAGGACTTCTATTTTAATTTTCATGTAGCAGAACGAACCGAAGCACGTATCAGTTTTCCCAAAGACCTGATGGTGCTTGCATGGGAGCTGAACGGCAAGTCGCTTTTCGGAAACGAAGCATACCTTAGTTATCTGGGAGGTACTGCTTTTCACTTCAGGGAATATGCACTCGGAACCACATGGGATATGACGCCCAAATTAACGGTGGGTGCTCATGCCAAAATGCTGTTTGGCAAGGCATGTCTGTACAGCAAAAAAACAGATCTGACATGGAAAACCAACGAGGACGATTACTCGTATACCTTTCATGCCGATATGCAGGTAATGACATCACAGCCCTTCTTTGATATTCTTGAACTCTATTACGATTATGAAGGAGATTCCATTGTTTATAAGGATACCACTTACGAAGATGTGGATATAAAGAATGTCATAATGAACCGGCACAATCCCGGCTTTGCACTTGATCTGGGAGCCGTATATAAATTCAGCGATAAAGTCACTTTTTTTGGCAGCATTACCGACCTTGGCTTCATCAGATGGAAAGACAATGTCAACAGTTTTCAGCTGAAAGGTGATTATTACTGGGATGGATGGTCGGAATTCAGACCTCTTCTTATGGAAGATACCGCTCTGATAAATGAAACCACAGATAATTACAGAGACTCAGTGATCCGCTTGTTCGATCCGCGGTTTCAGGAGGATAAATATACCCAGTGGCTGAATTCGAGGTTTTATCTGGGGGGTACTTATAAGGTATATGAAAAGCTGAGCGTGGGACTTCTCATGAGGGGCGAGATCTTTCAGAGTCGTCTGCACGGTGGGTTGACATTGAGTGCAAACTCACAGCTAACAAAATGGTTTGCGGGTTCGCTGAGTTATACCTGGCAGAATAATTCCTTTAACAATATTGGTGCCGGTATGGTATTTAAAATACCCTGGTTCCAGTTTTATATTGTAACCGATAACGTCACTGCATTTATATGGCCGCAGGCAGCCCGCAATCTGAATTTCAGAATGGGTGTAAACCTGATGCTCAAGTGTGGCAAGCGCAAGTCGGAAGCCATGCTGGATTAAATAATTGATGGTATTATTACCCCTTACATGCCCTTAAATGCGCCGGGTTTAAACCCGGCGCATTTAAGGGCATGTAAGCGCATAAAAATTATTAGTTTTGCACCATGAAGTTCCTGAAACCAAAATACATTGTCTTTCTGCTTCCCTTCCTGCTGTACCTGAATACATGCCGCAACGGATATTCGTTTGATGATAATTTTGTGGTTCAGAACGAAAGAGTAAAGCAGGGCCTAAATGCTATTCCGGAAATATTTACTTCGTATTACCATCAGGAAGAGGATAATACTTTTGGCTACAGACCTGTAGTTCAGTCACTTTTTGCTGTGGAATATTCCGTATTCGGAGAGAACCCGGGTATCAGTCACTTCTTCAATGTTCTGATGTATTCATTACTCTGCCTGCTGATTTTCTCATTTCTGAGATTATTGTTCCCTGCAATGAACGAAAGGGTAGTGATGCTGATTGTGATCCTCTTTGCAGTTCATCCCGTGCATTCCGAGGTTGTGGCAAGCTTAAAAAACAGAGAGGAAATCGTTGCCATGATCCTGGGTATTTCTGCTTTATACTTTTTTGTACAATTTCTGAATTCAGAAAGATATGCATGGCTGATCCCTGTTCCTTTTCTTTTCTTTCTTGCCGTTCTCAGCAAAGAGAATGCGCTGACCTATCCGCTCATTTTACCTTTTGTTTTTCTGGTAAAAAAAGGATGGCCCGGTGCTGAGATAAAAAGATATATTCTTCCCGTTTTTTTAACTGCTGTTTTCTTTATCCTTGCATGGTTTGCATGGAAACTGCCGGCTATGATACTTCCTCCGGCAGCGAAGGACCTCTTCATGTTCGAAAATCCGCTGCATAGCGATCATTCTTTTGCTACCCGTATTTTTATCACAGGTATTACTTTGTGGTTTTACCTCTCGATCCTGGTTGTGCCATGGCCGCTCCGGTTTTATTACGGTTACAATATGTTTCCCGGTGATACGCTGAATACTATTCTTGCCGTTCTTTCATTTATTATATATGCCGCCATTATTATTCTGGCAGTAAAAAAGTTTAGAGTCAGGCCGGAACTTTCTTTTTTCATTTTCTTTTATCTTGTTTCTATCTCGGTTTTTACAAATTATCTGATTCCGGTCAACGGTATTGTAGGAGAGCGTCTGGCTTTTCAGGCATCACTGGGGTTCTGCGGTTTTGCTGTTACGGGTCTTGTCTGGCTGTATGAACGAAAAGCGTCGGTGAAGACCATGATAACAAGAGCATTATATTTTATCATCGCTGTATTTATGGTGATGACCTTTCAGCGAAACCGCGACTGGAACTCCATGGAAAGTCTTCTGAAGGCCGATATAGGAAAACTCGACAATTCGGCTAAGGCGCAGGTAGTGTACGCATCATGGCATATGACCCGCATTATGAACAGCAAAGCCGCCGGACAGTATATCTCTCCCGAACTGGTTCATAATACCATACGGCATTACAAAAGGTCTCTTACGGTGTGTCCTACTTACTATAGCTCAGCCAATAATATCGGAATGCTGTATTATCAGGTATTGAACCTCCCTGACAGTGCGGTAGGATATTTTGACAGGGCTATTGCGTTAAAACCCGCTTACAGGGAAGCATGGTTTAATAAAGCCGGCTGTCTGATCAGTATGAACAGAAAAGATTCTGCAAAAGTTATTCTTAGTGAATTACTGAAGAACGATGATACCTTTGCTGACGGATGGTTGCGGCTGGCTGAGATTTATATGGCCGAGGGTGATTTCGGAAATGCAATGAATGCGTCCGAAAAGGCAGCACAAAATGATACCCTAACCGACAGACCTTTTATTTCGATGGGAAATATATTATTGTTGCAGAAAGATACCGCAGGCGCCGTAGTAATGTGGGAAAAAGCCATTGACAGAAATCCGAAAAACCCATCGCTGCTGTATGGATTATACAGGTATTTTTTACAAACCGGACATAAGGAAAAAGCAGAGAAATATTCCGTATTGTTTCAGCGCTATAAAAAGTAATACGTTTCCTGATCAGAATGACCAGCCGAGAGAGGCCGTAGGGCCATAGGTCCAGATTCTTTTCAGTTCCAGTTTGGTAACCTCATTAATTTCCTTTTCAGTAGTAAGGAAAAAGTTGACTTTGTAAAAGAAGCCGCCTTTAGGGTTATGGTGCCGGAATCCCATCGAAAATGTGGGATTTATTTTATTGTGTGTCAGATCATAAAAAGCTCCGGCGGAAGTTTCCAGATGGTTTTTGCGTCCTATAAGGAAGTTAACGTAAAAAGGGATCTGATTCCGGTCTGTGCCTTCGTTCATTTTAATTTTTTCGTATCCAATACGTAGTGTAAGCGCAGTATTTTCAGAGGTCTGAGCAACCAGGTCGTAATTGATTGAATATCGTTGTGCCTGATAATAACCATACACAAATCCTCCTTCAACAAAAAATGTATTGTAACCAAATCGCTGTTTTCTGAATCCGGGACGTGGTTTACTGGTCTGGTAGATTAAAGGGTAATCGGATGTCTGTATTAAAGTGGAAGGGAGAGGTGCGGAAAACAGTTCTGAAAAAAAACTGACGAAAACAAGTAAAAGTATATAATTCCTCATCTTTGAATCATGTAAAAGGTAAAAATAAACAAAAAATAGAATTAAAAAAAATTAATAAAAAATGGAGGGTTGCCCCTCCTCCAAAAAAAAACTGAAAACTGAAGTTCAATTTATTTTTTCCTTTTGGGAATTTTATTCAGTGAGTTGGTTTCGCCAAAGAGTTCCACCGACTTTTTGTTATATGCCTGTGCCGCTTCTTCGGCTGTTTCGAATGAGCCCAGCGGAATGGCCTTACGGTTTACGTAAATGTAGGCATAATACTTACGACCCTGCTTGACCACACCGCGATAACCTGTGCTGTTTTTAATCTTTTTGGTATTACGTACCAAATTGGAGAATGTGCTCCATTCGAGGTTGGCAAGCTGACAATCGGCTGGGTTTGAGTTGATAAAACGGACAAACCAGCGACCTTTACCTTTGGGTTTTTCTATGAATTTCTCGGCAATAAGCTTGTGAAGATAAATGGTCTCGTTGCGATAGGAACGGTCTTTTTGTCTCCAGTTTTTCTGAAAGAAAACATAGCCGCTGGAATGTTCACGGAGGTTATCCCAGAATTTAATTTCCTTCAGATATTGACTTTTGTTGAGGGCTTCATAAACCTTGCTGTCGAGCAGGGCACTCTTGGAAGAGTTTTTCAAAGCGATTTTAACTGACATTGTTATAATAAGTTTAAGGTTTCCGATTACAAAAATACAAAAAAATATTAAAAGTCAACTTATTTTTCAATAAAAAAATCACATTCAAGATAAAGATTATTAAATTGTTAAAAATATTATTCAAAGATTGGGGTGTGCGAAAGGTCAAAAATACGTCATTAAAAAATCAGATTTTTGTCACTTAATTCTGTATTTTCGTCAAAACGATATGCAGTCAGGTAACCTCCTTTTGCTCCACCGAAATCCAGACAACAATATCTAGGATGGGTTAGATAAGGTTCTTTTTTAATCCAGTAATGGCCGAAAAAAACGGGTCGTTGTGTTTCCCGGGTATGATATTTTGGATCAACGGGAATTCTGGGGGCATCGTTTTTTTTACGCGACAGCACTACATCCCTGTATGTGTTGCCGGCAAATGTATCCCACCAGGTATACCGAAACCGGATTGTAGTAAAAGGATTGAGAGGGTGGGGGAGTTCAATCCGTTTTCCATAGATCATATTGAACATAGGGATCTGAAGTGCATGGTTTTTTTCCTGCATTACCTGTGCAGCGAATCCCGCAGAAAGATCATTGGGAATCTCGGGTTTC
>Ga0101944_10008205_pt1 | contig 10060 bp, 9 predicted proteins | sample DewCreD2012metaG_FD_75245 | JGI IMG/M metagenome (GOLD analysis project Ga0101944, IMG submission 75245) | Hot spring sediment bacterial and archeal communities from British Columbia, Canada, to study Microbial Dark Matter (Phase II) - Dewar... ...
GCATAAGTTAGCTATTGGTTTTAGTGGAACTGCTATCTTTTGTAGGTGATAATATAAAGAAACTCAGGAAAGAAAAGGGGTTGCAACAAAAGCAGATTGCAATTGAACTTGGCATTGACCAGTCCAACTACAACAAAATAGAAAATGGTAAAAGGGAACCTTCGCTCGATTTGCTCAATAAACTGGCTGGGCTGTTTGGTGTTTCGGTGGATGATATTTTGAACCCGGGCAAGGAACTGCCAAAGGAAGTTACGGTTGAAGATAAAACCACAATGGAACAGCTACGGCTAATCCAGCAATTGGACGATGACGACAAGCATGTTATCTTTAAAATGATTGATACCATGCTCACCAAAAAGAAATTCAAAGATTTCTTTCAGAAAAATGTAGCTGCACTATAAAACAAAAGCCGGATTGCTCCGGCTTTCATGCTTTAAGTATTTTTTATTTTTATTAGTAGAGCGCCATTCTTTCCTTTTCTTCCATACAATTCAATCGCTTTTTCCTTATCTATTCTCACAATTGATTCAATATTGCCCTTATTTATAATCGAAAGGCTTTCCTTCTTCTCTTTCTGATTAGACAACAACTTCCCATCAAGCACAACCAAAAGCCTTGTTGTTATGATAATTTTAGAACCTTCAGTTTTAGAGCATTTTATATCATCTGATTGAAATTCAATTGATGATATTTGTAAACTATCAAGTTGTAAAAAATCAATAATATAACTTATAGGCTCTTTTGATGGATTATGACTTTTAGCCAAATTAATAGTTTGAGCCTGTATTTGCATGAATAGACAATATGTCAAAAGGATAAATAATATTCTTTTCATTTTCTACCAAAAATTAAACCATGGGAAAAACCTTAAGAACGGGTCATTATATGTAGCTAACCCTCTAGTTCCGCCAATGTTATAAGTTACTTCATATCTATTAATTACATAAGAATCTAAATGAATGTAATCATAAGCCCCATGTCCTCTTGCTGTAGTAGTCTGGCCTACACCTGGTCTCAATAGCGCAAGAGGGTCTGAAGAGTTATCAACTCTATTTCCCATTGCGTCAACCCATATTGTTTTACCCGGTGCATCCCAGTGTGTATGGTACATAGCAAAAGCATCACCTGGTGCTGCAATACCGCCACCGCCTGGAGGTTGTATACCATGTGAGTTTCTCCATGCTCCTGGAAAGCGTTGCACACTACCATCATTCATTAAAAATCCACCATATTCTTTACCCCAAAACCTTGAGCGTTGGAAGTCAGCCTGCATAGTCTTATACTGCTTATAGGATATATCATGATTACCAAGTCTATTACCCCCTCCTTTCCATCCAATATAAGAAGTTAATTCATATGTTCCATATGATAACGCTCCTCCAACAATAGCAGATTTCAATATATCTTCACCAGAGCCTCCATATAAAGCCGTATTTAATCCAGAACCTACTGCGCCACCAGCAAAAGCACCAACTCCACCTCCAATAGCTGCACCAACACCGCCACCAACAAAACCAGATATGGCTCCAAAAGCAGCACCTTTTAACATAGCTTGACCATCCCAACCAGTCGCAAGTCCATTAAACCCTGCACCGCCGACAGCTCCTGCCGCCGCTCCTGCCAGCATAGCCCCTCCTCCGGCTGCACTAACCCCAACTGCTGCACCTCCAGACAGCCCACCGATTAAAGCTCCTCCTGCAATATATCCAGCCATATCCCAACCGGTAGCACCATTAGCATGCCCAATCATGTAACCTGATGTGCCCCCAATTACAGCTCCAATAATAATTGGAACAAACCAAACTAATTCCCCGCTGGGGTCGGTATAGATAAGCGGGTTATTGAGGCAATACCTTTACCAGTAAAACCGGATTACCTGTATTGCAACAACTTTTCAATGACCAGTTTCAGGGCATTTGATTCAAAGAACGTAATTGTCTGCAAGATACTAATTTTTCTTTTTTCAACTGAATGGATTTTAATTGAAGATTAAAACTGCACATAATATACGCTAAAACGCCATTAAAACAGGCGTTTAGCTTCGCATTATGTGCAATTTGTGCTACGTTGATATATCTTGCTTACTTTCAATGTTTTCAGTTCTTTTCAGTTGAAAAAGAAAAAGGTAATATTTTTCAAAAGAAAACCGAAAAAAGAAAGCCTATCGGTCAAGGAAGGCGGGAAGGGATGTCAAGTTTTTTTGTAAAAATACTACCCGAGGTACGAGGGTGGAGATTTTTACAAAAACCCGCAGGGCTTGAACTTTACAGCCCTGTACGCCGACTTATCTTTGCTTTGCTTTTTTGGTTTTTGTCGGCAGGATTTTTAATTGTATTCTTTTTCTTCTCTTATCCCTGCTGTTACTGTTAATCTGTGGTACTGGTGCGGTGGGAAGAAATCAGGAAAAAAGCGCCTGCGGCTAAAACGGAAGGGAACAGGCTGCAAATAGTGAGGTACGAACGGTTTGCGGACTGGGCCCTGGAGAGGCGCGAGCCGTCCTGCGAGTGGAGCAAGGGTGGCGGACAGGAAGCACGAGGAACGAGGGCGATGGACGGCACATGTAGAAGTGAAGGGCTGGTCCCGATTTAGTGAAACTTGGGCATCCGGTACGGTGCCTTAGTGACACTTTATCGGGAACAGCCCGAAGCGCACTACACGAGGCTACCGCTTTAATAGCCAGAGCGAAGCGGAGGCAAATCAAACAAAGTCAGCCGAAGCCCGCAGCGACCAGCAGGCGAGCCAAACACGGCAGCGGTTGGATTTTTAGCCTTTGCCGTAGGAACGGAGGCAATGGATAAAAAGACAAGGGAGCTGCCATGAACGGAAGCAAGGCAATGAAAAGCATGACAAGCTGCGAAGTGCAACGTAGCACCCGCAGGGCGGCACAGCTCTTTTTTATACCTTAAAAAATAAACATATCATAAAAATGGGCTGTGACGGCTTGGCGTGTCTTTTTGTATTGCCTTGATGGAGTGAATACCGCTTTTCCTGATTCCGTGCGGTGGGGTTTTCATTTCATCGGGTGGAACAATTCCAGTTGCTTTGTTAAATCGGTTAAATCTTGGTCTCTATACTGTTCTGTACTCCTGATGCTTTTATGTCCTGCCATGTATTGAACCTGCCTGATATTGTTTGATTTCAACCAGTTCATAATTACAGAAGTACGGATTTGTCGGCTGTCGATGATTTCAGGATGGCTTTTTTTTATCTGTTCAATGATTTTGCAAACCATATCGCTTTGCTTCTTTGTTGGAAAAAAGTAAGGGTTTGGTTTAAATTCTTCGATGTAGCTTTTGATTGATAGTATTTGGTTTGCCTGTAATTTCAGGGTTCTTGAGTTGCTTTTCCGGGTCGATGGGATATATATTTTTCCTTCAGGTAAGTTAATGTGATTGGTTTCCAGTCTGGCGGTTTCACCACTTGTTAAGCCTTGATAAATGAGCAATCCAAGTAAAACAATATTCCTTTTATGCAGTTCCTTTGCTGTTTTGGTTTTGTGTTCCCATTCCGGTAAATTCAGAAAGCTTTGGTAAATGTTTTCAAGCTGCTGTGTTGTTAGAGTTTCCGGGATTACTTTCTTACCGCTTTGCCTGATTTTTATTCGTTTAATAATGTTTTGTTTGATGGACCCGGATTCTAAAAGATAATCGAAGTAAATCCTGATTGAGTTTATTTCCCTGATGATGCTTTGGTTTAATATTCCCCGGTTCCGTTCGCAGTCGATGAACTGTAAAGCTTGGTTGTAATTGATTTCTTCTAAATTGATATTTTGGTTTATGCACCAGCTTTTGAGCCTGTTAATGTGGCTGTTTTGTACCCTGATACTTTTTGCAGAGTAGCCGTTTTTATTTCGGTATTCCTCAAAGTTCATTGATTATGTGGGTATAAATTTGGGTACTCTCTAAACTGGCATGTCCTAAAAACTGTTGTATCATTTCTATTTCCATGCCTTGCTGTAAAAGGTGCGTGGCGATGGAGTGGCGTAATGTATGTAAACTTGGTTTCTTTGCCTGTAAAACGCTGTTATTGCTGTTCTTTACCAGCCTGTCAAGCCGTGCCGATAATGCCTGGTCGCTGCAAGCCGTGCCGTACTGGTTGATAAAAAAGCTTGCTTCGGCTCCGCTCAGCACAGGGTCGGATTCGTTCCCTGCCAGTAAAAGGGTTCTGCCGTTCTGTAAGTATTCGGTTATGTGTTTTAAGTTGTTGACTGTTACCGGAACATACCGTTCTTTACTACCTTTGCCTTTCCTTACATGGATTAATTTCCGTTCGGTTAAAACATCGCTTGTTTTCAGGCTTGTCCCTTCGCTTTTTCTTAACCCACAGCCATAGTAAATACTTAGCATTGCCCTGTCTCGTTGGCTTACTGCTTCTTGTTTTGCCTTTGTTTCTGCATTGGCAAAATGGTGTGTCTGGAAGGTGGTTTCGTATAGTTGGTTGATTTCTGGTAAAGTAAGTATGTTTCTTGGTTTATAGCTTTCTTCAACGTATTCAAGGTTTTCGGGTGTTGGATTTCCTGTTTGCTGCAAGTATTCAAAAAACTTGTTTACGCTGCTGATACCAACGTTTATACTGGCATTCATCAAGCCTGAGCCGTAAAGCTTGTTTTCTCTCCTTTTCAGGTATCTTTTAAACCGCTTGGCTTTGTCGTCGGTAATGGTTTCAATGGTGTTAATTTGGCAGCGTTCTAAGTAGAGCAGGAACTCTTTTACATTTCGTTTCCTGGTCTTTATGGTTTCTTCGCTGTAATTCAGCGTTTGAAGCCAGTTTATAAAGCTTGTTTCCAGTTGTTTAAATTGTGGGCTTAGTATTTCTGTTGGTATTGTCATTCTTAATTCAGTTGAAAATAAAAAAGTGTTGCTGCTTGTCCCTGCTGTGAAGGTTGTGAAGCCCGACTAAAATCGTCTTGTATTCCTTGCTGTTATTGGGCTGTGAGTTTCACAACATGGTTTGTGAAGCCGTGTGAAGCTTTGTGAAGCTCAGGTACAATCAGGCTTTCACGGGTTCATTTTTTAAACACTCTACCAAATTATCGAGCATATTGACCCCGTTTTTAAGCATTTGATAATCGTCCCAGATGGTTATTTCGTATTCGTTCCCGGTCTTGTTGCTCCTGTTTTTGCACTTTACAAATCCCCTGCCTTCCAGTTCGTCCAAAAAGCGTTTTAGCTGCATAGGGTGTAAACGAAAGTATTTCCTGATGTCTTTGGCATAAAATACCGGATTACTTTTCTGTGTTTCGGTTTGCAGTTCTTTCAGTGATTCAAAAAAATTTCTTGTTTTTCCGCCCAGCTCGTCTGATTTCCTTAACAGGTTGTCTTTGCATAAATAATTAGCCCACTCCACATCTTCCAAAGCGCTTATTAAATAGCGGTTTCCCTCATTATCGGTTGTCTGTTTGCGTTGCTTTTGGTTCCAAAGGGTCACAGCTTTAATGAGCGTTAAATAATGGTTCTTTGTCCGCATTTTCTTGAACACGTGCGGCGGAAGTTCTAATTTTTGGGCAAAAGGGATAATTACCTCCATCGGTTCAATAAGCAACTGGCAAGCCTTTAACAGGTTGATATTTTGCTCGTATTTCTTAAAGTCGATTAACCCGGCTGCTACCTTTCCCTGGTATTCCAGTACTTCTGCTTCGTGCTTGGGATTTTCTTCTATTTGGATTAAAAAACTCCTGTTTGCATTGTCTTCATAAACTTTGTCTTTGGTGGTTGCACCAGCCACACAAACAGGACCTTCAACATGTAAATACACTTGTTTGCTGTCGCCAGTTCTGCTGTTGGTTTTTGTAGAAAAACGGCTTATCTCCTGGTTGCTCATTAGTTCCCGGAGCGGTAAAAGTGCATTGTATGCCCCGTCTAAATCTTCCTGCAGGAGTATTTTATTTTTTAAAAAGTCTTTGGGTGTGTAATACAACGTGTTTTCGCTTAAACTGGTGGTTACATTGATATGCTGTTTCGGTACTGTTCCGGCTACGCCCTGCAAAAGATGTGTTTTACCGCTGCCACTACTGCCCATCACGATGGCGTGGAGCGGGTTTTTAAAGAACCTGGTTAAAAATATAAAAAACAAAAGCGTTGCATTATCCTGCTGGCCTATCATCCCGAGGTTATTAAAAAGTTGGTAAGTTCGTTTGGTCAGCTCGCTACTTCTCATAAAATCGCTTGCTCGCTGCATTTGTTCCCGGTTGAACCTGTCAACGCTTTGTTTCTCTTTGTTTTCTTCGCTTTGGCGTTTTTCTTCCCGCTTTTGCTGGCGGTAGTTTTCCAGTTCCTTTGTCAGCCCTGTAATGGCTTCGTTTGTTACGGTGGTGCTGATTTCCAGTTTCTCGGATGCTTGTTTGATTAAGCGGTCGGTTTGGCTGTGACTGTATAAATCGGCTGTATCCCTAAAGCTGTTGTATTCGTTGGATTTTAATTGTATATGAAGTGTTGCACGTAATCGGCTTACGGTGTGTATTTCAATACCTCCCCAAAGTGTGATGGTTAAGTGGTCGGTTTCGTAGATTAGGCAGTCTGGTTTTACTTTTAATGGATTATTGAGGATTGGCGATTGATTATTATTGATTGATGCAGATTCTGTGGATTTTTCTTTTTCAACTGGAAGTGGTTCAGATGAAAAATAAAAAGGTTGCCTGTTGTCGATTAAATGGGTAAATATTTCCGGTTCGTGGCCCTGTGCCAGGCTGTTTATATCTTCATTCTCCGGGGTGTCAACTACTGTGATTATTAGCTTTTCGTTGATTTGCTTTAGTTCTGCAGTAACTTCTTTTATTGCTTTGTTTCCGGCCTCGTCCCCATCAAAAAATAAAACAACTTCTTTAAGCTCCTTTAGTTCTGCAACGGCTGCCCGGTGTTCGTCTGTAAATCCGTTTGTGCCGTAAAGTGCAAGGATTGTATAACTTTTATTTATTTCAGGTATTTGTAAAAGCGTAGCTGCATCTATAATGGCTTCGGTTAATATTAGCCTGGTAGTTTCTTGTCCTGGATATTTCGGGTACAATCCTTTGTGGTCACCTTCCAAGTAATGATGTCCTTTTTCAATGTGGCGACCGTACAAGCTTTTAACATTTCCGTTTTTGTCGAGTAAAGGAAAAACAACGCAGTTATTAAAACGGGTGTAGTAGCTGTTTTCCCTGCCGAACTTGTCGGGTTTTAGTAGACCAGCTTGTAAATATGCTTGCTTTTGTACTTCGGTTGTACCGTTTGCTTTGTGCAGTGTCCCTGCATCGTAACCGATGGAAAGTTTCTTATAATCAAGCTTGCGGCTGTCTAAATATTCAATGGCTTTCTTTGGCTAGGCGTTCAGGCTTCGGGCAAAGTGGGTAAAGGCTTGGGTGAGTAATTCAGTATTGTTTATCGCTGTTGGTTTTGCTTTGGGCTGTATGGTCTTTATTGGCTCAGGGATTCCGCAAAGCTGCTTCGCTTTTAAAATGGCTTCGTGCTTGGTGCATTTCTCGTATTTCTCAATAAATTCTATTTGGTCGCCTGTTGCATTGCAACCAAAGCAATGAAAGGTATTTGTTTCGGGGTATATCCGGCAACTTGGTTTATCGTCCTCGTGGAACGGGCATTTTATTTGGTTGTTCCGGTCGGGTTTTAGGTTGTAATGTTGCAGAACTGTGAGTATCGAAAGCCTTTGTTTTATGTCGGATATTTCCATAATGAAAAATCTTTAAAAATATTATTTGAACCTTTTCGGGTTCAAAGATAACCTATCCAATTCAAAACACAAAACTTTTCAAATTTTATTATACCGTAAAAGATTCGTATTTTTGTAAAAACATATCAAATCAAGGTTTTATTGATATTTAAAAGGTTCAAAAATGAAAGGCTTTGGTAAAAAACTTAGAGAGTGCAGGGAGGCTAAAGAGCTTTCGCAGCAAGAGTTGGCAAAAATGCTTAAAACCTCTCATTCTGTAGTAGGAAGATATGAACGCGAAGAAATGGTACCATCTATCGAAGTGGTTAAAAAAATGGCTGATTTTCTTGACACTACAGTCGGATATCTATTAGGGGAAACAGAGGACATTAATATGTTTAAAGACCCCGGCATGCTAAAACGCTTCAATGAGATTAATGGATTGCCGGACGATGACCGTAACCATATTATTTATGCCATTGATGCAATGTTGAACAACGCAAAATTAAAAACTTTAACAGCAACAAGATAATGAGGACTGTAACTGTAGAACTTAGGAACAACAATGCTTTAAGGCTTTTAAAAGACCTTGAGCTTGCTAATATCATACGTGTGTTGGACAAAGACAAAAAGAAAGAAAAAACAAAACTTTCTGCAAGCCTTAGGGGTGCTATAAGTAAAGAACGGGCACAAGAACTGAACGAACAACTAAACCAAATGCGCAACGAATGGGAAGACAGGAATATTTAATCGATACAAACATTGCCATTGAGTACGTAACCCTTCGGTCTGATGCATATTGTTTAATCTAATAAGGGAGAATAATTTTGGAGCCAAAACATTATATATGAAGGAAGATAAAAGGCATCAGCGAGAGGAAATGATGATTTCGCTCATAGAGCAATGGAGAGAAAGTGGGAAAACACAGAAAGTATTTTGCCGGGAAAAAGGAATAGCGTTAGCGACCTTTTATTACTGGCTCAAACGGCATCGCCAAAGGTTGGATGAAAAAGGTTTTTTGCCGGTTGAGATAAGTTCCGGGGCCGGCATCGAGATACGATATCCTGACGGAGTTATTCTTCAATTACCTGCATCAACAAGAGTGGCGGTGATCAAACAACTGTTAAGTCTGTAACACTTCCTTAACAATGTTTTCCCTCAATTCCACATTCCGGTATTATTTTTACAAGTCTGTAACCGACATGCGCAAGGGATTTGATGGGTTATGTGGTCTGGTACATTGTGAATTGGGCCGACGCCCGGTAAGCGGAGAGGTATTTATCTTTGTAAACCGGCAGCGGGATAAGATAAAACTTCTTCACTGGGAACAGGGTGGCTTTGTGTTGTATTACAAGCGGCTTGAGAGTGGCACATTTGAGTTGCCCAGGGTAAACACTGCCAGAAAATCATGTCAGATAAGATGGTCATCGCTGATGTTAATGATAGAAGGAATTTCTATTGAAAAATACAAGCAACGGAGGCGATATTTTATTAACAATTTTCTTCCGGCTTCTTAATAAATATTGTTGAAAATATGAGGATTGCCGACGCATTATCTGCATATTTGCACTATGCAAAACGGGCAGATAACAAATAATGTCAATCAAGCAAACTCAACAGAGGCATATCTGCTTCTTCAAAAGGAAAACATTGAGTTATCTGAAAAGGTCTCTTCGCTTACAGCAGAGCTTTTATATTACAAGCAAGAACTTGCCCGTCTAAAAAGGATGATCTTTGGCAGCAGGAGTGAGAGGCACATTGGCTCCGATCCGCTGCAGTTAAGCCTGGGACTTGAGGTAGAAACAATTGATCAGCCGGAAAGAGAGACTCAGCAGATTACGTACACCCGCAGTAAAGCCGAACATAAAAAAGGTTCAGCCATACGGCTTGCCCTGCCCTCGCATCTTCACCGTGAGGAACATATTATTGAACCGCAGGAAGACGTTAGCGGAGCAAGGAAGATTGGGGAAGTAATAACAGAAGTTCTTGAATATACACCGGGGAAGTTCTATGTTGAGCGGTATGTTCGTCCCAAATATGTACTTCCCCAGGAAGAAAGGATAATTATCGGGGAACTCCCGACCATGCCTATACCAAGGGGCAATGCAGGAGCAGGACTGTTGGCCCATCTTCTTATCAGCAAGTATACCGATCATCTGCCTTTTTACCGTCAGGTACAGCAGTTCAAACGACAGGATATTGACATAGCAGAATCAACCATCAGCGGATGGTTTGCAGCAACATGCAGGATTCTGGAACCATTATATGAGAGGCTGGTAAGTCGGGTAAGGCAAAGCAGTTACCTGATGGCCGATGAGACACCGATTCCTGTACAGACCAGAGATAAACCCGGTTCTACGCATAAGGGGTACCATTGGGTATATTATGCACCAGAGGAAAAACTTGTGTGTTTTGATTA
>Ga0101944_10008207_pt1 | contig 10056 bp, 6 predicted proteins | sample DewCreD2012metaG_FD_75245 | JGI IMG/M metagenome (GOLD analysis project Ga0101944, IMG submission 75245) | Hot spring sediment bacterial and archeal communities from British Columbia, Canada, to study Microbial Dark Matter (Phase II) - Dewar... ...
GTGCCGCTCCATCGCAAACCGCCGCGCCACGCCCACGCGGTCCGCCTGAATGTCCACGCTCGTGCACCCCGCCAGCCGCGCCATCTCGCCCGGATGCGGCGTCAGCACCCTCCACGGCCCCGGTCCCCGGAACGACGTCCGCGCCAGCGCGTTCAGCCCGTCGGCGTCCACCACCATCGGCAGCGCCGATTGCAGAAACAGCCGCTGCGCCAGCGACACCATCTCCGGGTCCCGTCCCAGCCCCGGCCCCAGCGCAATCACGTCCTTGTCTCCCGGATCCTCGCTCAGCCCCTGCGTCATCAGCTCCGGCGCCAGCGACGTCACTGTCCGCCTCTCCGCCTCCGCGCACGCCACCGTCACCAGCCCCGCCCCCGCTTTCAGCGCCGCCCAGCCCGCCATCGCCGCCGCGCCGCCCTTGCCTTCCCATCCCCCGATCACCAGCACGTGCCCGAAGTCCCCTTTGTGCGAGCCCCGCGGCCGCGGCTCGAACAGCCGCCGGAAATGCCGCGTCTCGATCAGCTCCAGCCACAGCGACGCGTCCCGCTCCAGCATCTCGTCCGGCGTTCCGATCGGAACCACGTGCAGCCGCCCCACCCGGTCGCACAGCGGCGGCAGCACCTGCTCCGCTTTCGGAGCCGTGAACGTCACCGTGTGCGCCGGCAGCACGCTCTCGCCGTCTTCGCACAACCCCGACGGCATATCGACGCTCACCACCGAGCCCCGCGCGCCCGGAAATCCGCTGTTCATCTCGCGGATGAAATCCAGCGCCGCGCCCCGCGCCGGTCCGCTCAGCCCCGTTCCCAGCAGAGCGTCGATCACCAGCGTCGCCGCCCGCATCGCCGGCGTGATCTCGCGGTGGACGCGCACGCCCAGCGCCTGCAGCATCCGGTAGTTGATCTCCGCGTCCCCCCGCAGCTCTTCCGGCGGCCACGCCAGCACCACGTCCAGCGACCTCGGACGGAACCGCAGATGCAGCTGCCGCGCGATCGCCATCCCGTCGCCCCCGTTGTTCCCTTTCCCGCAGATCACCACGATCCGCTGATCCCGCAGCGGATCGTATTCACGGTCCAGAAACTCCACAAACCGGCACGCCGCATTCTCCATCAGCACGATCGACGGCACCCCAGCCTCGATCGTCTTCCGGTCGATCTCGCGCATCTGCTCCGCTGTCAGGATCTTCATCGTTCGCCGCCTCCCGCGGCGCGCATCTCGAACCGCCGCAGCGCTTCGGCTTCGCCCATCACCACCAGGCAGTCTCCTGCCTCGATCACCGCCGCCGCCGCCGGATTGAATTCCATCCCGCCGCCCGCGCGGCGGATCGCCAGCACAACCACCTGCATCTCGCCCCGGATGCGCGCCTCCGCCAGCGATTTTCCCACCAGATCGCTCGCCGCATCCACTTCCACCTGCTCGATGCGCACGTTCCACTCCGGCGTCGCCAGCGCGAAATCCAGAAACTGCCGCACGTGCGGCTTCAGCAGCGACAGCGCCAGCTGCGCCCCGGCAGTCTTGTACGGCGCCAGCACCGTGTCCGCTCCCGCCCGCACCAGCTTCCGCTCCGTCGGCTCGTCCGAGGCGCGCGCCGCCACGCGCAGCCCTCCATTCAGCGCCTTCGCCGACATCACCACGAACAGGTTGTCCGCGTCCGTGCTCAGCGCCGCCACCAGCCCGGCCGCACGTTCAATGCCCGCCTCGCGCAGGGAATCATCCGACGTCGCGTCCCCGCTCAGCGCCACGCACCCCTGCTTCCGCGCCTGCTCCAGCCGCTTTTCGTCGCGGTCCACCACCACCACGTTCTCCCCGTTCTTGCGCAGCTCCGCCGCCGCTCCGCGCCCCACGCGCCCGAACCCGCACACAATGTAATGCCCCCGCAGCGATTCGATCATTTTCCTGACCCTTCTCTTGCCGAACACATCCCGGAACTGCGCCTCCAGGATCGCCTGCGTCATCACCCCGATCACCAGCAGCATCGTGCTGACGCTGATCACCATGTAAAACGAGTTGAACACCCGCCCCGCACGCCCCAGCGGATGGATCTCCCCGTAGCCCACCGTCGTCATCGTCATGATGGCCATGTACAGCGCGTCAACCAGCGGATAATCCGCAATCAGCGCGAATCCCGCCGTCCCCAGGCTCAGCGTGGCCAGCACTGCCGCAGCCAGAATCTTCACCCTGCGCCCGTGCGTCAGCATCCCCTTTCACCCGGTCTTGCGCACCAGCAGCAGCGTCAGGTCGTCCTGCAGCTCGCTCGACTCCGTCCACCGCGCCACTTCCTCCGCAATCAGCGCCCCCAATTGCTCGACATCCAGCGCCGCGTGCTCCGTCAGCAGCTCGCACAGCCGCGCCTCTCCGAACATCTCTCCGTACGCGTTCTCCGGCTCCGTCACCCCGTCCGTGTAGCACACCAGCAGATCGCCGGGCTCCAGCCGGATCCGGCTCTCTCCGTACTTCGCCCCCGCAAAGCAGCCCACCACCATGCCGTTCGTGTCGAGCCGCTCCACGCGCCCGTCCCGCACCAGCAGCGGCGGCAGATGACCCGCGTTCGTGTACACCAGTTCGGAAGTCCCCTCGTCGTACACGCTGAAGAAGAACGTCGCGTACTTCTCCGGCGCCGTCGAAGCGTAGATCTGCTGGTTCAGGTTCGACACCAGCCGCGCCGTCGAGATCGCCGGCGGTCCGTACCCCGCCCCCTGCCCCGCCGCCGCCGCCTCCGCCGCCTCCACGCATTGCCGCAGCTGGCTCCGCATCGCTGATTGCAGCGTCGCCATCAGCAGAGCCGCCGAAATCCCCTTCCCTGCCACGTCCCCCAGCGCCAGCGCCAGCCTCCCGTCGCTCACCGGCTGATAGTCGAAGTAGTCGCCCGACACCATCCGCGCCGCGTTGCACACGCACGCCAGCTGCAGCGACCCGAAACTGGTAATCGGCTTCGGCAGCAGCTGCGACTGCACCTCCCGCGCGATCTCCAGCTCCGCCTGCAGCCTCTGCCTCTCCTTCTCCGCCTGCAGCAGCCGCTCCAGGTTTCCCGCCATGATGTTGAACGACGTGCCCAGTTCCGCCAGCTGATCGTTGCCCGTCACCTGAATCCGGTGGCTCAGGTCTCCCCCGCGGATCCGCACCGTCGCCTCGTACAGGTCGTTCACCGCCGACGTGATCGTCCGCGACAGCGACACGCCGATCCAGATCGAGCTGACCTCCACGATGAAAAACACGATCAGCGCCGTCGAAAACAGCACCAGCATCGTCGGTCCGCTGCTGCTCGTGTCCACGCTGAACATGATCCGCAGCGGCCCGCTGATCCGCGTCGCCGCCCCCAGAAACACCGTCGCCTCCCGCCCCGGCTCCTCCCAGATCGCCGCCGGAACCGACACGCCCCACTTCAGCGGCAGGTCCAGCAGGTTCGCCGGCTCCGGGATCACGCCCGCCACGGGCGTCTCCTCCGGCAGCGGCGGATGCAGCGACACTTCCATCGCCCGCACGCCCCCGGGTCCGATCGAAAACGGCGTCAGCTGAATCACGCCCAGCCCCGGCGCCAGCCCTTGCAGAAACGCCTGCGTCACCGGAACCCGGATCACCACCTCGGACTTCGCCCCGCCCGCATGCGCCCACAGGTAGAACCGCCCTCCATGGATCAGCAGTCCCGCCGCGTTCCCGTGCCCTTCCGGCGGATGCGGCAGCCGCGCATCCTCCGGATACCGCACCTCCCGCCCCTGCTCATCCTTCAGCAGAATCTCCGCCCCGGGAAAACGGTCCCGGATGAAGAACCCCGCTCGCTTCACCGCCTCCACCCGCACCTGCGGCGCCGCCCGCTGCAGCGACTGCGCCGTCATCTCCAGCGAGTTCACCCGCCGCCCCATCTCCACGCTCAGCAGGTACGCCGCAATCTGCCCCGAAACCACCCAAGCCCCCGCCAGCGTCAGCACCGCCAGCATCAGCATCGGCACGGCGGCGATGAACACGTAGGCGACGATCAGCCGGTTCCGCAGCCGCCAGATCAGCCGCCGCACCGCCCGCAGCCCGTGCCGCCACGCTAGCAGAAAGCCCAGCGCGAACGCCGCCAGCTGCAGCAGCGCCGTCGCCAGCCGCCCCGGCGCCGCCCACTGCGCCCCGAGGCTCGCCAGCACCCCTGCCAGGAAAAGCTGTTCCAGCCGGCTCGCGGAGCGCAACCTGTTCAGCCAGCCAGACGGAGACATTCCGCTTCAGCGTACCCGCTTCCGGGCTGCTGCCGCCACTGTCACAGCCGCGATTTCGCGATGTCCGGCATCTCTTCCGCCGCCCGGATCTGCTGCGGCTGCAGGTAATTCTCCGTCAGGAATTTCTTCAGATGGTCCAGCGCCGTGTGCACATCGTCGACAAATTCCATCAGCTCCAGGTCCTCCGGGCTGATCATCCCGTGCCGCGCCAGCGCGTCGAAATTGATGATTTCCCGCCAGTACTCCCGCCCGTACAGCATGATCATGATCTTTTTCTCGAGCTTCTGCGTCTGCGCCAGCGTCAGCAGCTCGGTCAGCTCGTCCAGCGTCCCGAATCCTCCCGGAAAAACGATCAGCGCCTTCGCCAGGTACGCAAACCAGAATTTCCTCATGAAAAAATAGTTGAATTCAAAATTCAGCTCCGGCGTGATGTACGGATTCGGATACTGCTCGTGCGGCAGCGCAATGTTCAGCCCGATCGACTTCCCCCCCGCGTCCCGCGCCCCCCGGTTGGCCGCCTCCATGATCCCCGGTCCTCCCCCCGTGCACACCACAAACCGCCTCGTCGGCGGCTCCAGCGCGTTCGACCACTGCGTGATCAGCCGCGCGAACTCCCGCGCTTCATGATAATACCGGCTCAGCGGTCCGTCCTCCTGAATGCGCGCAGACCCGAAAAACACCACCGTGTCCCGGATCTTTTCCCGGCTGAACCGGTCCAGCGGCTCCAGATATTCCGCCAGAATCCGGATCGCTCTTCCGTTCCAGCTGTCCAGAAACGCCTCGTTCTTGTACGCCAGCGGCGCGCGGTTCATGTGGCGGCTTTTCTTCATTCCGGTTTTTCTCCTGAACCTTTTTCCAGTGCGGCGATGCGCTTTTCCAATTCTCTCACCGTCTTCATGAGCTCCGGCAGCCGCGGAAACGCCGTCACCGCCCTCCTCCACAACGCCGCGTCGAACGCCGGCGAGCCGGACACCACGCTCCCCGCCTCCACGTCCCCGCCGATCCCGCTCTGCGCGTACGCCACCACGTTGTCATGGATCGTCAGATGCCCCGACACCCCCACCTGCCCCGCCAGCAGCACGTTCTTCCCCAGCACGCTCGACCCAGCCAGCCCCGTCTGCGCGCAGATGATGTTGTCCTCCCCCACCACGCACGCGTGCCCCACCTGCACCAGCGAATCGATCTTCGCCCCGCGCTTCACCCGCGTCTCCCCCACCGTCGCACGGTCGACCGAACTCAGCGTCTGCACCTCCACGTCGTCTTCCAGCACCGCCGGTCCCGACTGCACGATCTTGTAGTGCGTCCCGTCCTTCTTCTTCGCGAATCCGAACCCGTCGCCCCCGATCACCACCCCGTTCTGCAGCACCACCCGGTTGCCCAGCCGGCAGTGCTCCCTCACCGAGCTGTGCGCGTGCAGCACGCAGTCTTCCCCGATCTCCGCCCCTTCGTAAATCACCACGTGCGGATGGATCACCGTCCCCCGCCCGATCTTCACCCGCTCCCCGATCACCGCATACGCTCCGATCGACACGCCTTCTCCCACCGCCGCCGTCTCCGCAATCACCGCCGTCGGATGAATCCCCGCCTGCGGCTTCGGCGGCTGATAGAACAGCTCCAGCGCCCGCGCGAAGTCCAGGTACGGATTCTCGCTCGCCAGCGCCGGAATGTGCAGCCCCCCCGCCGCCGCCGGCACGATGATCGCTCCCGCGCGCGTCCCCTTCACCTTGTGCGCGTATTTCGGATTCGCCAGAAACGTGATCTCCGACGGACCCGCATGTTCCATCCCCGCCACGCCCGTGATCTCTTTTTCCCCATCGTCAGGCTGCACTGCCCGCAGTTCGCAGCCCAGCCGCTCAGCCAGTTCCTTCAGCCGCATTTGCGGCCAGCATAGCGCAATCCCCCGCTCGCGCGTCGCCGCGCCGCGTCCGGCAGTTACACTGAAAGTAACGCGGATGCGGAGCTCCATCGTCGCACTGTTCCTTGCCTCCGCCCTCGTGCGTGCCCAGGCGCCGGAACGTCCGCCCCTCGAGCAGGCGGCCGAGGAATTCCGCCGCCTCACGCGCGAAATGGGCCTCCGCCAGGACAGCCCGCGGCGTGTCACGCGCACGCCCGGCGCCGCCCGCAGCGCCTACCACGGACGCCTCTATCACAACCTCCGCAACGATATCCTCGACGCCGTCCCTCACGAAATCCGCCAGCGCGGCGGCCAGAAAAATCTCCTCCGGCGCAACCAGTTCGGCTTCAGCGTCAGCGGTCCCGTCCAGATCCCCAGACTCTACGAAGGCGGCCGCAAGACCTTCTTCTCCCTCAACTACGAAGGCGTCCGCGAGCGCATCGCCCGCAGCTACCTCCGCACCGTCGCCATCGAGCCCGAACGCCGCGGCGACTTCAGCCTCACCGTCGATCCCTCCGGCGCGCCCCTCCCCATCTACGACCCCGCCACCGTGCGGCCCAACCCCCTCTACAACCCCGCCCTGCCCGTCTCCCGCGACAATCTCGAATTCATCAAGGATCCCTTCCCCGCCAACCGCATCCCCGATGCCCGCATCGACCCCGTCGCCCGCAACGCCATCCAGCATTACCCGCTGCCCAACTCCGACGCCGGCCCCTTCTTCCGCAACAACTACTTCATCGTCTCTCCCGAAACCAACACCGCCGACGGCATGATCGCCCGCGTCGATCACACCTTCCTCGAAAAACACCGCCTCTCCGTCTCCTGGTCGTTCACCAACGGCTTCAGCGGCGCCGCCCGCCTCATCAACAGCCCCGCCGACTCCGCCCCCGCCGACCGCGCCTTCTCCAGCGGCCGCGGCTCGGTCGAGCACGTCCTCACTCTCTCTCCGCAGACCGTCAACACCTCCTCCGTCGAAGCGCAAACAAATATCTCTGAAAATGTTTCAGGCCAGTCCGGCTGGCCCTCCCGCCTCGGCCTCTCCGGCGTCGAAGATTCCAGCTTCCCCTTTTTCGACCTCGCCAACTACCTCGGCATGGGCCGCGTCACTCCCGTCGGCCGCACCGCCCGCAACGCCTTCACCTTCACCGAGGCCCTCTCCCACAAGCGCGGCCGCCACAGCCTCCGCTTCGTCAGCCAGTTCTCCCGCGCCCAGGTCAACACCTTCCTCCCCTACGCCCCCTCGGGCTCCTACGACTTCCGCTGGCGCTACACCAGCCTTCCCGGCATCGTCAATACCGGCCTCGCCTTCGCTTCCTTCCTCCTCGGCGGCCCGGAACAGGCAGACATCGCCCTCGTCCCCTTCCCTTCCTACTTCCGCAACTGGACCTGGACCAACGCCGTCCAGGACGTCTGGGAATTGCGCCCCAACCTCACCCTCTCCTTCGGACTCAGCCTCCTCGCCGCCGCGCCCCGCGTCGAGCGCTTCAACCGCCAGAGCATCGTCGACCTGCGCGTTACCAACCCCTCCAACGGCCGCCCCGGCGCCCTCGTCTTCGCCGGACGCGATGGCTACGGCCGCGCCTTCCAGCCCGCCGTCGTCAAGCCCCAGCCCAACTTCTCCCTCGCCTGGAACCCCCGAGGCAACCGCCAGTCCGTCCTCCGCCTCTCCTGGGGCATGAGCTACCAGGCCTACCCCATCTACAACGGCCAGTGGGGCACCCGCGGCTACACCGGCCACCCCTATTTCTACGCCTCTAACCCCTTCCTCGAACCCGCTTTCCATCTCCGCAACGGCATGCCCCCGCCCCCGCGCCCAGTCCCCGATCTCGCCCCTGACGCCGCCGACGACACTGACGCCAACGTGCTCGACAACTCCGGCCGCCTCCCCCGCTACCAGTCCGCCGGCCTCAGCTACGAGCGCCAGATCAAAGGCGGCATCGTTCTCACCGGCGCCCTCGGCGTCTCCTGGGGCCGCGACGTCTTCATCGGAAACAACGCCGTCCGCCTCAACGCCGTCCATCCCGATTACCTCGAGCTGCGCGAACAGCTCAACGATCTCGCCCTCAACCGCGCCCTCCGCCCCTATCCCCAGTTCTTCGAAATCGACGTCTACTCCCAGTGGCCCGACGGCCGCTACCGCCGCGAGGCCGTCTCCCTCCGCGCCGAGAAACGCACCGGCCAGGGCCTGTCCTTGAACGCCTCTTACGAGTACAGCCGCCAGTTTGACGATTACTCCGGCCCCTACGGCCGCCAGGATCAGTTCAACCGGAAGAACGAGTGGGCCCTCACCTCCTGGAACAACCCTCACCGCCTCTCCTTCTCCTGCATGTACGAGCTTCCACTCGGCTCGGGCAAGCCTCTGCTGAACTACTCCGACTGGCGCGGCTACCTCGCCGGCAACTGGTCCATCTCCGCCATCTCCACCGTCGCCTCCGGCGAGCCCCTCGCCCTCCGCGCCCAGTTCAACAACACCGGCGGCGTCCTCAGCACCGTCCGCGTCAACCCTGTCCCCGGCGTCGATCCCCGCGTTCCCAACCGCGGCCCCGAACTCTGGTTCAACCCCGAAGCCTTCGCCCACCCCCCGGATTTTGAAATGGGCGCCGGTCCGCGCACTCATCCCTTCCTCCGCGGCCCCATCTCCCAGAACCACGACCTCTCCGTCTCCAAGCGCTTCCCCATCGATCAGGAGCGCTCGCTCGAATTCACCGCCTCCGGCTTCAACTGGGTCAACCACGCCAACTGGACCGACCCCGACGTCGTCATCGGCCCGCCCTCCGCACCCAACGCCAACGCCGGCCGCATCATCGGCTCCCGCGGCGGCCGCGTCGTCCAGCTCGGCCTCAGGTTCAGCTTCTGATGACCCGCCGCCTCCAGCTCCTGCTCCTCGCCTCCGCCGCCCTCGGCGCGCCCAAACCGCCCCCGCCGCCCCGCGGCCGCCGCAGGCGCATCCCCGCCTGGCTCGCTTCCGGTTCCACGGAAGGTCTCAAGGCCACCGTCGAAGGACGCGAAGCCGCCATCGAGCGCATCCTCTCCCCGCAGGACGACCTCCTTCTCCTCCTCGTGCTCGACATGGCCGACGACATCGCCCGCATCGACGCCGCCCGCCAGGCCGCCATCTCCGCTATCGAACAGCTCCCCCCCAACGCCTGGCTCGGCGTCTTCAGCGCCCAGGACGGCCTCCGCGTCCTCGCCGACCCCTCCCCGGACCGCTCCGCCGCCATCAGCGCGATTCAGAGCGCCCCCACCACCGGCCGCGCCGGCTTCCTCGAAACCGTCGACCCAGCCGCCCGCCTCGCCGCCTCCCTCGCCCACAAGGCCCCCGTGCGCACCGCCGTCCTCTTTCTCACCGACTCGGAAATCAGCAACTACCGCGAGGACTTCACCAACCCCGTCATCAACTACAGCGACACCCGCGACCTCTCCCGCCGCTTCCCCGACGCCCTCGTCCGCGAGAAATCCGCCCGCCTCGCCGCCTCCCTCGCCCCCAGCGATGCGCCCGTCTTCGCCGTCCATCTCGCCTTCCGCCGCGACCGCCTGAACGAGGCCTACCAGACCGGCATCCAGCAGATCGTCGAAGCCACCGGCGGCCAGGCATGGTTCTGCCGCAACCTTACCGAAATCCCGGAAGCCGTCGCCGCCGCCTTCGACCGCATCCGCTCCATGTTCGCCATCGACCTCCGCCTCCCCGATGGCCTGCCGAAAAACGTCACCCTGCAGCTCTCCGGCCCCGGCGCCGGGCTGCAATACCGCAACCGTCTTGCCGCCCAGGTCTGGAGTCACGATTGATGTCCGCCCAACGCCGCTCCGCTCCGGCCTCGCGCTTCAGTTACGATTGAGCGTATGCGGAACCCCGTCCAGGTCACGCTCTCCGTCCTGTTGGGGCTTTCGCTCGCCGCCGGCGCGTGGCTCCTCCATACCCGCATGCACGTCCGCTCCCAGATGCAGCAGGAGATCGACAAAGCCGCCGCCGAA
>Ga0101944_10008208_pt1 | contig 10055 bp, 6 predicted proteins | sample DewCreD2012metaG_FD_75245 | JGI IMG/M metagenome (GOLD analysis project Ga0101944, IMG submission 75245) | Hot spring sediment bacterial and archeal communities from British Columbia, Canada, to study Microbial Dark Matter (Phase II) - Dewar... ...
TGACGACGCTGGCTCACCTGACCTGCGTCAACCATACGCGGGAGCAGGTTGGAGCGCTGCTGGACCGGATTCAGCGTTTGGGATGCCGAAACATTCTGGCCTTGCGGGGGGATCCTCCCGACGGCGGCCGGTTCCAACCGACTGCCGGGGGGTTTCGTTACGCGGCTGAGCTGGTGGCCTTCACGCGCCAGCGGGCCGGTGAATTCTCCATCGGCGTCGCGGGGTTTCCCGAGGGTCACATTGCTTGCGCCGAAGGCAAACTGGCCGACTGGAACCACCTGAAGAACAAGATTGATGCCGGGGCGGATTTTGTCATCACCCAGCTTTTTTTCGACAACACCGATTTTCTGGCGTTGCGTGATTTTCTGGTCAAAGCCGGGGTCAGGGTGCCGGTGGTGCCGGGGATGATAGCCATCTTGAGCGCCTCGCAGATCAAGCGGTTCACGCAGCTCTGCGGGGCGCGTCTGCCTCAACCGCTGGCGGCGCGACTCGAGCAGCTCGAACAGGACGACGCCGCGGCGGCCGAGTTTGGCATCGAGTATGCCTCCCGCCAATGCGAGCAATTGCTGCGAGAGGGGGTGCCCGGCTTTCATTTTTACACCCTTAACAAGGCGCGCTCGACCCTGCAGGTGCTCAACAACATCGGCCTGGCCTGAGCCGGCCGTTTACAAACCCGGCCCGGTTCTGTAATTGCATCCCATCCCAATGGCAGCGATGCTCGGGAAAAGACGGAGCCATTATGAAACGTGTGAAGAAGGATGAGGTTTATCAGAACCTGAGCGGGTTCCTGGCCGACAAAGGCATTGAGCTCAAGCCCGGCAGCTACACGCAGAAGATTCAAAGCGCGTGCCAACTGCTCACGGAAGCCATCAACCTCGGGCAACAGGGCCTGGACCGCGCCAAGGCGGAAATTGACCGCAAACTCGAGCGGATGCGGCAGGTCATCCACGAAAAAACCGCGCCGCGGCAACCGGCATCGAGTGCGTCCCCGCCTCCGCCGCCCGCCACGGCCACGGCGGCGCCCCGGCGCCCGGCGGGCAGAAAAGCCAGGCGCCCTGCCGCCGGCAAAGGGTCCATCCGCAGGAAGAGCGCCCGGTGATTCACTCGATGCAGCTCGGATAATCCGGGCGGCCGGCCGTAGCCGTCGCAGGGACCAAGCCGGCGGGAGCGTGCCGAGTTTTTCCTCGCGCAACCGCTGCGCGGGCGCTATAGGGTTTGGCCCATGCTCAACTACATTTGGCTCGCGCTCATTCTGCTGGCGGTGCTGATCGGGGGCTGGACCGGCAGTTTGAAGGCGGTGGCGGACCGGAGCCTGGAGATGGCCAAGTATGCCGTGCTGGACACGGCGTTTCCGCTGATCGGCATTATGGCCTTGTGGCTGGGGGTCATGCGCCTGGCGGAGCGAGCGGGGCTGGTGAGCCTGCTGGCGCGCGGTTTGCGGCCGCTGATGCGCCGCCTGTTCCCGGACGTGCCCCCCGAGCATCCGGCGATGGGTTCGATGCTGATGAACATGGCCGCCAACATGCTCGGTTTGGGGAATGCCGCCACGCCGCTGGGCCTGCGCGCGATGAAGGACCTGGAGACCCTCAACCCCCGGCCGGGAACAGCGACCAACGCGATGTGCACGTTCCTGGCGATCAATACCAGCTCGATTCAACTTATCCCGGTCACCGCAATTGCCATCCTGGCCGCCAATCGTTCGTCCGATCCTACCGCCATTGTTGGCACGACCATCTTGGCCACGGCCTGCGCCGCGACTTCCGCCGTGTTAATGGCCAAATTCCTCGAGCGTCTGCCGGCGTTTCGCCTGCCGCCGCTGGCACCCGCTGCCGCCACCACGACGGCACGGGAGGCTGCCAGGCCGGCAACCGGGCCAGATCAATCGCCCGTGAAGGAGGCAGCCGGCTTGGCACCCTTGCGCTGGTGGGGCCGGTTGATTCTGGCCGCGTTCGGCCTGTTTTTCCTCTGGATATTCCTGCGACTGGCTTTTCCCGCCTGGTTTGGGTTGCCACTCTCCCTGGAAACGGCGCAGCAAAACACTTTCGTCCGCGTGATCAGCGCCATTTCGAAGATTTCGATTCCCCTGTTGCTTTCGGCCTTCCCGCTTTATGCCGCCCTGCGGGGAGTCAAGGTGTATGAAGAGTTTGTGGATGGGGCCAGGGAGGGATTCGACGTCGCCCTGCGGATCATTCCCTATCTGGTCGCCATCCTGGTTGCGATCGGGATGTTCCGGGCGGCCGGGGGGATTGACCTGCTGAGCCGGGTGCTGGCGCCGATGATGCAAGCGGTGGGGTTTCCGTCTGATCTGCTGCCGGTCGTTTTAATGCGTCCGTTAAGCGGCAGCGGCACGCTCGGGTTGTTCACCGAACTGGTGAAAACCTTCGGGCCCGACAGCCTGATCGCGCGCACGGCGGGCACCATTTTCGGCAGCACGGAAACCACGTTCTACGTGCTGGCGGTTTACTTCGGGTCGGTGGGCATCAAGCGCACGCGCTACGCCTTGTTGGCGGGGTTGACCGCGGATTTCGTCGGCGTGGTCGCCTCGGTCATCGTTTGCCGGCTGGTGCTGGGCTAAATGACACCTGGCCATTCCGTTTGGCGTTGGACGGGTTCTGTGCCAAACTGAGTCATGAAGAGCCGTTGCTTTGCTCGATTGATGGTAGGCAGCCTGCTGTTGGCAAGCCCGGTGCAGGTGCTGGCTCAATCCGGAACTATGATCAACAACAATAACGCCCAGCCAGCCCTCGAAACCGCCACCCTCGGCGGCGGCTGCTTCTGGTGCACCGAAGCCATTTACGAAATGCTGCCCGGGGTCAAATCCGTGACCAGTGGATACGCCGGCGGCCAAAAAGAAAACCCGACTTACAAGGAAGTCTGCTCGGGGACAACGGGCCATGCCGAGGTCATTCAGATTCAATTCGACCCAAAGATGATTTCCTACGAACGCCTGCTGGAGACCTTTTGGGAGGCGCATGACCCCACCACCCTCAATCGCCAGGGAGCGGATGTGGGCACCCAGTACCGTTCAATCATTCTCTACCACAACGAGGCTCAGAAAGTCGCTGCCGAAAAGTCCAAAGCCGAGGCCCAGGCGAAATTCCGGGATCCCATTGTGACGGAAATTGTCCCGTTTACCAAATTCCATCCCGCGGAGGGTTACCACCAGGATTATTACCGGAACCGGCCCGATGAAGGGTACTGCCGGGTGGTGATCCGCCCCAAGGTTGAAAAATTCGAGAAGCGGTTGAAGGCTGCCGCGCCCTGAACTGCCCTGAAAAAAGGCAAAAAAAACCAGCGCCAACAGCCGCGCAGCCTCTATATCGAGGACGCCGTCCAAGAAACCAAAGTCGCCAGCGGCAACATCTCCGCCGAATATGGCCGGTTCCAAGGGGGCGTGATTAATATGGTCACCAAATCCGGCGGTAACCAGTTCCACGGATCCTTCCGCACCACATTCACCAATGACGCGTGGCGTGCTTTGACCCCTTATCCTGGCGATCAGAACCTCGATGCGCTCGTTCCCGCTTACGAAATGACCCTGGGCGGACCAGTCCTTAAAGACAAACTCTGGTTCTTCTCCGCCGGCCGCCTTGAATCGGAATCCACCAATAGCACGACTCCGTATACGAGCCTCAACTACACCAAGGAAGTCAAGGACCGGCGCGGCGAGGGCAAGCTGACCTACACCATGAACCCCGGCAATACAGTGAGGCTGTCCTACCTCAAGAAAACCACCGATACGCTCAATGACAGTTTCAGCACCATCATGGACCGCGCCAGCTTGTACGACGACTCCATTTATGAGTCGCTCCTGTCCGTGAACTACACCTCCGTGCTGAGGAGCAACCTGTTCTTCGAAGGACAGTACTCGGCTCGTAAGATGGACACCCAGGGCGTCGGATCGCGCTACATGGACCTCCTGAAGGGCACGCCCATCTGGGACCGGTCGCGAGGCCAGGCGCGCTTCAATGCTCCTACCTACTGCGCCGTCTGTCCGGACGCGGTGAACCTCATGAACAACTGGGACGTCTACGGCAAGTTGAATTACTTCCTGTCGACCGGAAGCATCGGCTCACACAGCATCGTCACCGGTTTCGACGTCTTCAAAGAAATGAGAAAGAACAACCAGAACTCGTCGGCCAGCGGTTTCCGCGTGCAGGCGACTTCGGCGATCATCGACGGGCAGAACATCTATCCGGTCTTTCGCTCGGGCACGAGCACTTACGTCGAATGGCTGCCGGTTTTCACGCCGACCAAGGGCAACGACCTGCGCACCTACTCCGGATTCATCAACGACGTGTGGCGGCTCAACCGGAGGCTCAACTTCAATCTCGGAGTGCGTCTGGACAGGAACAGCATCCGTGACCAGGGCGGGGCGCCGGTCGGCAATGCCCTCACCTTCAGCCCCCGTTTGGGCGCCGCCTTCGACATTCGCGGCGACTCGAAGTGGGTGGTTAACGTCGGCTATGCGAAGTACGTGGGCGTGTTCCCCACTCAGGTCGCCGACGCCGCATCGGCGGCAGGCCGGCAGGCCTCGTACAGCTTCTTCTACGCAGGTCCCAATGTCAACACTGACCCCACCGGACCATATCTCAGCTCGCAAGAGGCTTTGAAGATTTTGTTTGACTGGTTCTTCGCCAATGGCGGCACCAGCCGCACGCCGCGCAGCCAGCCGACCATTCCCGGAGTCAATACGGCGGTCGACCCCTCCATCAAGTCTGCAAGCACCACCGAAACGACCGCCGGAGTCGCCCGCGACTTGTGGAACAAGGGTTCGGTGCGGGTGGACTTCATCTACCGCAAGTTTGGCGACATTTACGGCAACTTCCTCAATACCTCGACCGGGGTGGTGACCGATCCTAGAACCGGCCAGAGGTTCAACCTGACCGTGGTCCGGAATACCAATAGCGTGAAGCGCGAATACAAAGGCTTGAGCACGCAGTTCACATACCGTCCGGCGCGGAACCTGCTGGTGAGTGGCAACTGGATGCTCGCCTCGCTGCGCGGTAACGTAGAGGCGGAAGACGCTACCAATGTCATCGTGCGTGCGAGCGCAGACGAGTACCCTGAGTACCGCGAACCGCGATGGAATAATCCGGTCGGCTATCTCGACGGCGACCAGCGCCACAGGGTGCGAATTTGGGGTTCTTATGATTTGCCGGTGTTGCGCGAAGCAGGAGCTCTCGTCTTGGGCTTCATGCAGAGGTATGATTCGGGCCGACCCTATGACTATACCATGCCCGTCGATCCCAGACCCTACGTAACCAACCCGGGCTACCTGCTTCCACCTTCGACGGTGACGTACTTCATCACCCCGCGAGGCGCCTTCCGTTTCAACGGCGCTTGGCGAAGCGACCTCTCCCTGTCCTGGAGCCGCCGCGTTCCCATGGGAGGGCTCTCCACCGCGCAGATCTTCCTGCGCGCCGTGATGAATAACGTCACCAACAACCACCGGCTCATCCGGTTTAACTCGACCATCATCGGAAGGACAGGCGACTCCACGCTGGCGGCGTTCAACCCATTTACCAGCACCCCAGTCGAAGGCGTAAATTGGCGCAAGGGTCCCAGCTTTGGACAGCCCATCAGTCCCGGCAGCTATCAATCGCCCCGCGATTTCAGCTTCTCGGTGGGATTCCGCTTTTAGAAAAGACCGTCACTCATGAATTCGCTCTCCTCCGGGAATGCGCGGACGAAGAGTCTGCGCCTGTTGTTTCTTGCTCTCGCCCTCATCTTGGTGGGTAACACCGGCGCCTATCTGATCCGGACCGGGGCAGGCTCGATTCAAGTCGTGGGAATCAAGGTTCCCACCCAGAACGGGCAGTGGGTCGCGGCTGACCTGCTCCGGCCAAGGACCGCCACCTCCCAAAATCCCGTGCCCATGGTCGTGGTCTGTCCCGGCTTCGAACGCCGGCGGGAGGACCTCGATAGCTATTCCCTCGAACTTGCAAGGCGGGGAATGGCGGTCATCGCCATCGATCCGTATAATCAGGGCGCTTCGAGCTCCACCCGTGAACGCCGCTCGGCCACGGTGGAAGGTTACGGCCTGTTTGCCATCGTAGAGTACATCTTCAGCACGCCGAACCTCAATTACGTCGACAAGACCCGCATCGGCGCGGCGGGATACTCCGCCGGAGGAAACGCGGTTCTGCAAGCGGCGTCCCATTTCGGAGGGCGTCGGACCAAGGGGCAGGCGAAGTCCCGCTCGCGGGCGCGCGCCGCGGAGGATCAAACCGCCGGCGATTCGGCGCCCAGCAAGGAGGCCCCAAGCAAGTTGGCCGCCGTCTTCGCCGGCGGATATGTGCTCACCCTGACCGATGCCCTCATCCGCCCCATCCGCTCGAACGTGGCCATCGACTACGCGCGCTATGACGAGGGCAGCTTCCGCAACCAAAACAAAAACGCCGACCTGAGAAAGGCGCCCGAGGCGTTGCGTTTGGTGAACTCCGTGCTCGATCCAGACCGCGCCGTCTCGGAAGTGGAAATCGGCAAAGTCTACGGCGAGCCGAAATCCCGCACTATGCGGGTGGTCTATAACACGCGGAACATCCACCCCTTTCTCCCTTATGACCGCGAATCCATCGCCCACATGATCGATTACTTCACCACCGTCTTCGATCTCAAGCCCGGCATCCCGTCCTCCAACCAGATCTGGTTCTATAAGGAGTTTTTCACCCTCCTGTCGCTTGCCGGCGCGCTGCTTTTCCTCGTTCCGTGCGCCACCCTGCTTATGCGCCTGCCCGCTTTTCAGTCTTTGGCCCAGCCGGTTCCGCCACCGCTGCCTGCGCTGGACAGGCGCGGCAAGATCCGGTTCTGGTTCCTGTTCGCCTTCTTCGCCATCTTGGCTTGCTATTTCTACGCGCCCATGGTCCGCGCCACCTTCACCTTATTCCCGGCTGCCAGCTCGTCGCAGCAAACCTGGTGGTTCCCCCAACGCATCAACAACGCGGTCCTGCTGTGGGCGGTCGCCAATGGCGCTATCGGACTCGTCGCCTTTTGGCTCTCTTACCGTTTCCACGGTAAGAAGAGCGGCGTCACGCCCGGCATGCTGGGAATCAAAACCAACCGAAGGGAACTCTTCCTGACGCTGTGCCTGGCGCTTTACGTTACGGCTGCATTCTACATCCTGCTATTTGCTTCCTACGCCCTCTTCCACGTGGATTTCCGGTTTTTCTTTGTGGCTGCGGCGGCTTCCTTCCCCGTCGAGATGCTGCTTGTGGCGCTCGAATACATCCCGCTGTTCTTCATCTTCTATCTGGCCAACTCCATTCGCGTGAATTCGGCAAGCCGGTTCGAAGGGCAGAAGGAATGGGTCAGCATGCTCATCATGGGGCTGGGGAACTCGGTTGGGCTGATGCTCATCCTGGCCATCCAGTACGCCTGGTTCGCTTACCGCGGCACAGTGTTCTGGACCGAAGAGTGGCTGTTCATGAACCTCTTGTTCGGCATCATCCCCATGATGTTCCTGCTCCCCTACTTCAACCGCTACTTCTTCCTGGCGACCGGAAAGGTGTACCTCGGACCCATGGTCACCTGTTTCGTGTTCGTGATAATGATGCTCACCAACAACGTCTGCTACATCCCAATGCGGTGAAGCTGACGGAGCCGGCCGCGCAAATCCTTACGGACGGGTACGGCCATTGTTGGGGTCCATCCCCCTGAGGTATCATCGTTTTAGCTGGCGTTTCCCTCTCCCGGCCGTGTCTCCGCCGGCAGATTTTCCCCTCTTCTGGAGGGGGAAGAGACAGCAAACCCGGCAAGAAGACTAAGCAAATGTCGAGCTCTCATACGCCCCCACTTCCGTCCCGGGCGCGCGAATTCCGGGATCAAATCGAGCAGCGCATCTTCATCGCCGACGGCGCGATGGGCACGATGCTCTACTCGAAGGGCGTTTTCATCAACCGCTGTTTCGACGAGCTGAACCTCTCCAATCCGGCGCTGGTTAAGGAGATTCACGACGAATACGTCCGGGCGGGCGCCGAAATCCTGGAGACGAATACTTTTGGAGCGACGCGCCCGCGTCTGGCGTCCTACGGACTGGCCGAAAAGCTCGCCGCGATTAACGAAGCCGGGGTGCGTCTGGCCCGCGAGGCGGCCGCAGCCACGGGCGCATTTGTGGCTGGAGCGGTGGGTCCGTTGGGCCTGCACGTCGAGCCGCTGGGACCGACTTCTTTCGACGAAGCGCGCGCCTATTTCCGCGAGCAGATCGAAGTCCTGGTCCAGGCAGGCGTGGACTTGCTCATTCTGGAGACTTTCTCCGACCTGAACGAGTTGCGGGAAGCGGTCATCGCTGCGCGTGAAGCCGGCGGCCCGGATATGACCGTCGTCGCCCAAGTGACCATCGACGACTACGGCAACCTGGCTGACGGAACCGACACCGAAACCTACGCCCGCAGGCTGCAAGAGATGCCGTGCGACGTAGTAGGCTACAACTGCGGCGTCGGTCCCAAGATTACGCTCGAGTCCGTCGAGCGGCTGATGCGCTATACCTCCAAGCCTGTCAGCGCTATGCCCAACGCCGGGCACCCCTCGCGGGTGGAAGGGCGCAACATCTACTTGTGCTCGCCGGAGTATATGGCGCAGTACGCCCGGCGGTTGCTGTGGGCCGGAGTCCGCATCGTCGGGGGGTGTTGCGGCACCACGCCGGAGCATATTAAGGCCATTCGAGCCGAAGCCCGCTCCTTGCAGCCTGAACACAAGGATCTGAAAACAAGCGTCGAGACCCCCTCGGCGAAAGCCCAAGCGCTCCCGAAAATTCCAATGGCGCAGAAATCGCGCCTGGGCGCCAAGCTGGCGGCGGGCAAGTTTGTGGCTTTCGTCGAAATTTTGCCTCCGCGCGGCGTGGACGCCGCGAAGGAAGTCGCGGGCGCCAGGCTGTGCGCCGAGCGTGGCATAGACTGCATCAACGTCCCCGACGGACCACGCGCCAGTTCGCGCATGAGCGCGCAAGTCGCCTGCCAGATCATCGAGCGGGAAGCGGGGATTGAGACGGTGTTGCACTTCTGCTGCCGTGACCGGAATATTTTAGGCATTCAGTCTGAGCTGCTCGGGGCGCACGCGGTGGGCATCCGGAACCTGATCTGCATCACCGGCGATCCGCCCCGTATGGGCGCTTACCCCGACGCCACGGCGGTCTTTGACGTAGATTCGATCGGACTGGTCAACATTGTCAATAACCTCAATAGCGGTCTGGACATCGGCGGGAATCCGATCGGCTCGCAAACCGCTCTGGTCATCGGCGTGGGCGCCAACCCCGGCGCGCTCAACTTGGAAGAGGAATTGCGCCGTTTTGAGTGGAAGGTCCAAGCGGGAGCGGAGTACGCGGTTACCCAACCGGTGTTCGACGTGAAGATGCTGGAGCGGTTCCTCCGCCGCATAGAACACCTGCGCATACCGGTGATCTGCGGCATTTGGCCGCTGACCAGTTTTCGTAACGCCGAATTCATGGTCAACGAGTTGCGGGTTCCCGTCCCGGACGCTTTTATGGAGCGTATGCGGCGGGCCGACACGGCGGAGAAAGCGCGCGAGGAGGGCGTCCGCATCGCGCAAGAGATGGTTCGCGAAACCCGCGGCATGGTGGCGGGCGTTCAACTCAGCGCGCCATTCGGAAGGTACGACATGGCTCTGGAGGTTGCCGCAGCGATCGGGCCAAGGTAAACTACGTAACTTCACGGTCTGCCCGCGGTTGATACTTCTTGCACTGGATGAACAGTGGCAACCGATCTCATTGAAATCGATCCGGAACATCCGAGCCCCGAGGCTCTCGAGCGCGCAGAAGCGCACATACGGCGGGGCGATATCGTCGCCATCCCGAGCGACACCCTCTACATCTTGGCCGCGGACCCGTTCAATCTGCGCGCCGTGGGGCGGGTGTTCGCCGCCAAGGGACGGTCCGCCAACCAGTCCTTGCCGCTTTTGGTCGCGGATCTTTTGATGGCGCAGGACTTAGCGAAAGAGGCGACGTCCCGCTTCTTCCTGTTGGCGCGGCACTTTTGGCCCGGACCGTTGACCATAATCGTTCCGGCATCGGCAAAGGTGCCGCTCAAGGTGACCGGGAA
>Ga0101944_10008209_pt1 | contig 10054 bp, 5 predicted proteins | sample DewCreD2012metaG_FD_75245 | JGI IMG/M metagenome (GOLD analysis project Ga0101944, IMG submission 75245) | Hot spring sediment bacterial and archeal communities from British Columbia, Canada, to study Microbial Dark Matter (Phase II) - Dewar... ...
AAAGTATAACACATTCCCTTCCGGCATCCCCGTCGTCCACTTCCCCGCCTGACGCGCTCTGAAGGCTCATTTCGCTAACGAATTGTTCGAGTGACGTATATCGGACGGCAAACCGCATCATCTGGGATATATCCTGTACCCTGTCCTCCGCGTTAGGGAAACGGCTGTACAGATAGTCTTCATAGCCGTGCTTCATGATATGCTCTATGGCCGGAGACGGCTGCATAGGCATACCTCCCTGTTCTCCATTGCTCAAACCGGCGAGTAGATCGCGGAAGAGATTGAATCCCTCCTGTGCCTTTCGGGGGACGAGCCTTCCTGCTGCGCCTATCCTCTGCAATGGGTTGTGTGATTTGTTGATCTCATCCCAGATCTTTCCGGCAATAATGTTCCCGATACCGGGCATGAGTTTGAGAATTCTCTTCCAGCTCAGTTCGTCGAACGGGTTAATCACCACCCTGAGAAAAGAAAGGACGTCCTTGATATGTGCCTGTTCAAAGAATTTTAACCCTGACCTGATCTCAAAGGGGATTCTCCGCCTCTGCAGCTCCATCTGCAGTTCCATGGACAAATAGTGAGACCGGTAGAGTACCGCGATCCGGCTGAGTGCGATACCTTCAGTGTTCATGTCGAGTATTTTCTGAGCCACAAAATCTGCCTGCTGGAATACATCTTTGAGTGGGACAAGAGAAGGCCTGTCTCGCGGTTTCCTCACGGAGATGAGCTCCTTGTGAAACTGTCTCTTGTTGTGCACGATGCTGCGGTTTGCAAGATGCAGGATTTCGGGAGTTGACCGGTAGTTGATGGTCAGGTGAAAGATTGAAACGTCAGGATACCTCTCCGGAAACCTGAGGATATTTTCGAAATCAGCACCCCGGAATGAATAGATGGATTGCGCATCGTCTCCGACCACCATCAGGTTCCGGTGTGAGGATGACAGGAGATCGACAATCTCAGCCTGCAGCCTGTTCGTATCCTGGTACTCGTCCACCAGCACATGGCTGAACTTCTCCGAGTAATATTGCCGGACATCCTCGTGCTCGACAAGCAGCTTCTTCCAGTTGGTCAGCAGGTCGTCGAAGTCCATAAGGTTCAGACTCTGCTTCCTCTCATCATAACGCTGCAGGAGATGCTCAATTTCTTCAACGACTCCGCTGAAATGGGGAAATCGCAAAGGTACGAGTTCCCGGATGCCGATGCCCTTGTTCTTCGCGAGGCTATACAGGTCGCAGAGAACGGCCCCCGCCGGGACGAGAGCGTCTTTGTTCCCCATTGCTGCGAGGCAGATGTCGAACAGGTCCTTTGCATCTTCTCTGTCTAGGATCGAGAACCTTTCCTTATATCCGACGAGCCGGCAGTGCCTTCGCAGGATCATATTCCCGATATGGTGGAATGTCCCCCCCCAGAGCCCATGGATATTTCTGCCAATCAGTCCTTCCACCCTCCGCATCATTTCCCTGGCTGCTTTATTGGTGAATGTGAGGAGCAGGAGATGCTCCGGTCGTGTTCCTGTTTCTATCAGACGTGCGACCCGATAGGTTACCGTTCTCGTTTTGCCGGTACCGGCTCCGGCGAGCACCAGCATCGGACCGCTCTGATGGATAGCCACCGCGTACTGTTCAGGGTTCAGATCCCTCCGGTAATCGATCCTGAGGCCGGGTGATTCCCGGTGGAGGAGATACTTTTTCAACGCAATCTCCCCGCTATTGCACGCGCGAATTCCGACAGAGACTCATCGCGGGCGCCGAATATGACATAGGTATCCCACTCAGTAAGTCGGCTAAAGAGATCGTTCCTTTCAGGGAGCACCTCAGCACGTTTGCCTGCCAACCTGATTCCCCGGCAGAGGTCCTCGCTCGAGATGTCCCGAACTGCGCTACCTCCTGCATAGAATATCGGGAGCATGAGGAGCTGATCATCGCGGCGCAGCCCGCCTGCGAAGGATTCGATGTATTCCTCCTTCATAAGCCGAGTTGGGCCGAACCCATGAGGCTGGAAGATATAGCAGATGCGCTCCCTGATCTTTCTTGTTGCCTCCATGAGGGCTGAAATCTTGTGCGGATTGTGGGCATAATCGTCGATGACAAGATATCGGTCATCGTGCAGATGAACCTCGAAACGCCTCTCCACACCGGCAAATTGAGGCGTAATTGACGCGATATCTTCGAGACGGGCACCCAGATGAGCAAGCACGGCAATAGCGGACAGGGCATTGTAGAGGTTATATGCACCCGGGAGAGGAATGCGGAAGAAGACGCCGTGAACCCGGAATTCCGTATAAAAAGGGGAGTACGCCACTTCTTCTGCCCGGTATTGTGAATCCCGGATTATCGAAAAGGAAACCGGGCTGCTAAATCTGCACCGGGAGAGGTGCTCGTCGTCGCCGTTCAGGATGATCCTTTCCTTGGTGTTGCCGCCCAGAGTCTCGAACATGCCTGCTGTTTTGTCTATCGGATTATGGTCGAGCTGCAGATTGATAAAAATTGAGAGTGACGGGGAATAAGAGACAATAGTGCCATCCGATTCACACGCCTCGAAAACCATGATGTCCGATGATCCAGATCGGGAATTCCCCAGATTCCTGTGATTACGAAATTGCCGGACCCTTCCGCCACCGATGAAATTCGGGTCCATGCCCAGCCTATCCATGAAATATGCGATCATTCCCGATGTCGTGGATTTCCCGCTCGTCCCGGCAACAGCAATAGTACGATAGGGAGAGATAATCTCACGGAGATATTGCGGACGAGTCTTGGTCGGTACGCCTAATACCTTCGCTTTGGCAAACTCCGGATGGTCTTTTTCAACGGCGGTGCTGAAGACGGCACAATCGAAAGACTGATCCAGCCCGGACCCGTCATGGCTGGTTATGGATACGCCCTTCGCCCGCAAAATCCTCGAAATCGGGTGATCCGGAATCCTGTCAAAGAGACGGTCCGAACCAGCAACCACGTGGCCCTTGTCGGCCATAAAGCCTGCCATGGCGGAGACGCCGGTGCCGCCGATGCCGGAAAAAAATAGTTTTGCCATGTAACGTTTTATTGTAAGACAAACGACGATAAAGGGCAAAAAATGGTTGCGGCAAATGACCGATATGGAAAGGTCAATGATGCGGCGAGATGCATACGGTGCCGGCCGAATCCCGGCGAGGCACATCATGTTTTCAGACGCGCGCTCCTTCAGTTGATAAATTTTTGACGAAGCGGGTATAGTATCAGTTAAATTTTTGGAGGTGCCAGATGTCATTCAATCTTGTAGATATGGTCTATGCGATGGGACCCGCTCCGCAGGGTGGCGCCGGGCAGGGTGGTCCGGCCGGGCTCGTTACCAGCCTTATTCCCCTTATCCTGATATTCGTCATATTTTATTTTCTCCTTATCCGTCCTCAGCAGAAAAAGGCCAAGGAGCACAAGGCGATGATCGACAACCTGAAAAAGGGGGATAAGATCATCACAACTGGCGGTATTTACGGGGTCATCGAAGCCGTGGGCACAAACACCCTTACTATTAAGGTTGCCGAAAATACCAAGGTGAAGATCGGCAAGGCGTACGTCGCTGTTCTGAGGGCAGCATCTGACGAAGACTAATGCTAACTTTAATTTCTAATATCTAAATACAAAATTCTAAATAAATTCAAAATATTACACCTCAAATCTATCGAACACATATCGTTTAGAATTTAGAATTTCGGATTTCGGAGTCTGAAATAGTGGAGGTTGCATGAAGAAAAAGATTCTCTGGAAACTGATGCTCATCGGCGTCACCTTCATTCTGGCGGTCATTTTTTTCCTCCCGAACACTCCGCTCTTTCTTCACATGCCGGATTGGTGGAAGAAGAACATGCCGGCGAAAGGCATCGTCCTCGGTCTTGATCTGCAGGGAGGTCTGCACCTCGTCTTCGAAGTTGAAGGCAACAAAGCTGTCGAGATTACCACCGAGAGAACTTCTTCGCAGATAAAGGAACTATTGGCGAAGAAGAATCTTTCCGCTGATGTATCTTCAGACCGACTGAACATTTCCATTGCACCCTCGAGTCCGGACATAAGAAAGGTTGTAGAGGACAACTATCCTAACCTTGTCCCGGTTGGGTCCGGCGACAGGCTCACCTTTCGGATCTCCGATAAGGAGGCCCAGAGAATACGGGATATCGCTGCCGACCAGGCGCTCGAGACAATACGGAACAGGATCGACCAGTTTGGTGTCGCAGAGCCGACGATTCACCGGCAGGGCGTAAATGAGATTGTCGTCCAGCTCCCCGGCGTAAAGGATCCGAAACGTGCCATTGAGCTTATCGGGAAAACTGCACAACTTGAATTCAGGCTCGTCGAAGATGAGGCCAAAGTGGCAGCAGAGCTACCCCAGTTCATAGCTCAAGGGGAAGAAGAGGATATCCTGAGACAGTTCGCGGGGAAAATCCCGGATGACACCGAAATCCTCTTTGAAAAAATAGTCAACAAAGAAACCGGCACGGTGAGGAAAGTTCCGCTGCTCGTGAAAAAACAGGCATCACTCACCGGTGACCTTCTCAGCGACGCAAAAGTCAATATTGACTCGCAGTTCAACAATCCATATGTTTCCCTATCGTTTAACGCTGCCGGCGCGAAGCTCTTTGAGGAAGTTACCGCGGCTAATGTCAAGAGAAGGCTTGCGATCAGCCTTGACAATACCATCTACTCCGCACCGGTAATCCAGGAGAAGATTGCCGGGGGGAATGCCCAGATTACAGGCCAGTTTTCCATGGAGGAGGCACGAGACTTGAGCATCGTCCTGCGGGCAGGAGCGCTACCGGCACCGATGAAGATGCTCCAGAATGTGACCGTCGGTCCCTCACTGGGGAGGGATTCGATTGAAGCCGGAAAAATTGCGGGGATCATAGGGACAATCGCGGTCGTTCTCTTCATGATCTTTTATTATCGGCTTTCGGGCCTCATTGCAGACTTTGCCCTATTCCTCAATATCGTCCTCCTCCTCGGCGCCATGGCATCCCTCAACGCGACGCTCACGCTTCCCGGTATCGCCGGGATCATCCTCGCCATTGGCATGGCTGTCGATTCAAACGTCCTCATGTTCGAAAGGATCCGTGAGGAACTCAGGGTTGGAAAAACTCCCCGGGCAGCCGTGGATTCGGGATATAGGAAGGCCTTCTGGACAATTTTCGACTCCCATGTAACAACGCTTATCACTGCTGCCGTGCTTTTCCAGTTCGGGACCGGACCGATAAAAGGCTTTGCGGTGACTCTGAGTCTTGGTGTTACCATTAACCTTTTCACGGCATTGATCGGAACAAAGTCCATGTTCGATATCATCAACAGCAGACGTGAATTAAAGACGCTGAGCATATAGGAAAAGAGATGATAGAACTAATCAAAAAGACGAATATAAATTTTCTCGGCAAGAGAAATATCGCTTTTGTAGTCGCCGGTATTCTCGTCACTATCGGAATTATTGCTATTGTGCAGATTGCAACCGGCCGTGCAAACCTCGGCATCGATTTCGCGGGGGGAACTGCGATACAGATGAAATTCGAGAAACATATCGCGCTTCAGGATATCAGAGGTGCGCTCGAACGTGGTGGACTCAAAGACTTCGATCTCCAAGATTTACCGACCGAGAATAAAGTCCTCATTAGGGTGAAGAAGACGGAACAGGAACTCGGGCAGATTTCCGATACCATAACGAATAGCATCAGTCAGAATATAGCGGATAATCCCCATATTGTTGATTCCATAACGGCTATAGGACCCAAGGTCGGCGGGAGACTGCGGGCAGATGCTGCGAAGGCTGTCGTTATGGCTGTAATCGGAATACTCATTTACGTTGCATTCAGGTTTCGGTTCATCTTTGGTGTCGCCGCAACGATCGCCACATTTCACGACGTGCTTGCCGTGCTGGGGATCTTTTTTCTCATGGGGAAAGAAATCAACCTCATCCTCGTTACAGCCCTTCTCACCGTTGCCGGCTATTCACTGACCGATACCGTCGTGGTATTCGACAGGATACGGGAAAACCTGAAACTTCGGCAGAGGGACAGTGTTGAGGCAGTTATGAACAGCAGCATCAATGAGGTCCTCTCACGAACACTTGTCACATCTCTCACCACCCTCTTCGCGTGCATTTCCCTCTTTTTCTTTGGCGGTGAAGTGCTCCACGATTTTTCCCTTGCAATGATCTTGGGTATTCTTGCCGGCACTCTGTCATCAATTTTTATTGCGAGTCCGGTTGTGCTCCTGTGGGGGGGCAAGAGGTTGTTCGCAAAAAAGTGACCATGGGCGCCCGGGGGATATGAACGTGAAAGAGCCTGCGATTCCCTTCTGCTTCTTCTTACATTTCCGAGCCCGTAGATTTGTAAATCCTGATACCCGCCGTGCATAGGCGCTGGTTCGTGAACAGAACGAACCAGCAATTCGTGCAGTATCTGTCGGCTGCCGCCGCAGTCTCCCCCATTCTTGCCCAGATTCTGATCAATAGGGGAGTGAAGACGGCGGCGGACATCAGCTCCTTTCTGAATCCCAGCCTTTCACAATTGACAGACCCGCTCGAAATCAACGGGATGAGCAGTGCTGTTGAACGCATATTATGTGCTGTCCGGAGCGGGGAGAGGGTGCTCGTGCACGGTGATTATGATGTCGACGGGGTTGCCGCAACCGCCATACTCATGAGGGCATTGCGTGCGATCGGCACAAACTGTGATTACTTCATTCCGAACAGAAAGTTGCAGGGATACGGCTTCAAACCGGCATCCGTCATTCAGGCAAAGCATGCAGGAGCATCGCTTGTCATAACCGTTGATTGCGGAATCGCCTCTTTCGAAGCGGCAGCCCTCTGCCGGAAAGAAGGCATCGATCTCATCATTACCGATCACCACGAACCGGCTCTCAACCACGTTGCCCCCTACCCCTCACCTCCCCCCCAAGGCGGGACGGTAAGGGAGGGGGTAGCGGGTGACCGATTTCATCTTCCCGAAGCCGCGGCCATCATCAATCCAAAACTTTCAAATCGCCACTCGCCGGTCTCTCACCTCTCCGGGGCAGGTGTCACATTCAAGCTTGTCCAAGCACTCTCGATGTCGCACCACGGAAAGACCGCCGCAGATGAATTCCTTGATCTTGCTGCGCTCGGGACGATTGCTGATGTCGTTCCCCTAACAGGTGAAAACCGAGTGATCGTGAAAGAAGGCATGAAGATGGTCAACGCGGGGGTACTGCCGGGTCTGAAAGCTCTCAAGGACATCGCAGGATTCACGGGGAAGGCAATGAAGCCGGGGCAGCTTGCTTTTACCTTAGTGCCACGGATCAATGCTGCCGGAAGGATCGACGATGCTCATAGCGTTGTGAAGCTCCTGCTCACGGACTCCCCTGAGGAAGCAATCGATATCTCGCTCGCGCTTGATCGACAGAATGCCGAGAGACAGCGCATCGAGAAAACGGTATACCAGGAGGCACTGCATATACTGAATGCGAAAGGAACATCACCGGTTATTGTGCTCGCCGCAGAGGGATGGCACCAGGGAGTTATCGGCATCGTTGCGTCCAGGTTGGCAGAGGAATTGCACCGCCCGGTCGTGCTCCTTTCGACGGAAGGAAATCTCGCACGCGGCTCCGCTCGCAGTATTCCGGCTTTCGATATCAACGATGCGCTCTCATCCTGCAGAGATCTCCTCAAAGCCTTCGGTGGGCACAAGCAGGCGGCGGGCCTCGAACTGGACGTCGGGAGCATTCCTCAATTCGAGGAGCGCATGCAGCGCCTTGCGCGTGAGAGGCTGCGCGATGATGATTTTGTCCCGTCCCTCGAGGTAGATGCGGAGGTCGAATTTGCCAACATATCCTTCCATCTTGCCCGGGAGCTCGAAGCCCTCGAACCCTTCGGATACGGCAACCCTGAACCCCTGCTTGGTTCAAAAGGGCTCGAGGTGATCTCGCCGAGGATTGTCAAGGACAACCACCTGAAAATGAAACTTCGCCAAAAAAACCAGTCAATCGACGCGATCGGTTTTTCCATGGCCTCATGGTATGAAAAACTTTCCCCGGAGTCGATGGTTGATGCTGTGTTTACTCCCACAATGCATGAATGGGAAGAATCCCGATATCTCCAGTTGCACCTAAAGGCCCTCCGCCCGAGTACGTAGCGGCCATTGATCAGCTGCTGATTGACCACCCCCGCTCGGATACTATATATAATAAAGCATGGAAGAAGAACTCGTAGATATTGGCATCCTGATCAAGAAAGTCCTCTCGTACAACCCTGATGCCGACATTGAGCTGCTCAAGCAGGCGCACATTTTCTCGAATGAAGCCCATGCAAGCCAGAGGCGCATAGAAGGATCTCCGTATATCGAACACCCCCTCGCCGTCGCTTCAATCCTGGCCGATATGAAAATGGATATCCCGACCATCGCTGCCGGACTTCTCCATGACACGATCGAAGATACCCGTATAACGGCGAAGCAGATCAGGGAACGCTTCGGAAAAGAGATCGCCTTCCTGGTGGAAGGATTGACCAAGCTGTCAAAAATGGAGTTCTCGACCAAAGAGGAGGCACAGGCCGAGAATTTCAGAAAAATGCTGCTGGCGATGTCCGAGGATCTGAGGGTGATCCTTATCAAATTCGCCGACAGGCTTCATAATATGCGTACCCTGCAGCATCTCCCGGAGAGCAAGCAGCAGAGAATAGCTTCCGAAACGCTGGAGATCTATGCCCCCATTGCAAACCGGCTCGGTATCGGATGGGTGCGATCCGAGCTGGAAGATTTGAGTTTCAAAACGCTCATGCCAGATCTCTTTCACGACCTGGTCCGGAAGGTTGCCAAAAGGAAAGAGGAACAGGAAGCATACCTCAGGGAAGTTACGTCGATCATGACCGGGAAACTTGCAGAGGAGGGCATACCCGGTAAAGTTTCATGGAGGATAAAGCATTATTACGGTATTTATCAGAAAATGCTCAAACAGGAGATCCCCTTCGAGCAGGTTCATGATGTTCTCGGGCTGAGAATCATTACCGATACAAAAGCGAATTGCTATGCTATCCTGGGGCTCATCCATTCACTTTGGGCTCCTGTCCCCGGGAGATTCAAGGATTACATCGGCGTACCGAAATCGAACATGTACCAGTCTCTTCACACAACGGTCATCGGTCCAAAGGGGGAGCGGGTTGAATTCCAGATCAGGACTGCCGAAATGAACATGATCGCAGAGCACGGCATCGCGTCCCACTGGCGATACAAAGAAAAAGAGAAAATGGATGAAAAGAGCGACCGGTACATTTCCTGGTTGCGAGAGCTGATTCAGGCGCAGCGGGAACTCAGTGATGCGAAGGATTTTATGGAAGCGGTCAAGGGTGAAGTCATTCCTGAAGTTATTTATGTCTTCACGCCGCGGGGGGAAATCAAAGAATTGCCCATCGGATCGACACCGGTTGATTTTGCATATGGAGTCCATTCTCAGGTCGGCAATAAGTGTGTCGGGGCCAAGGTGAACGGGAGAATCGTCCCGCTCAGGTTCGTTCTGAGAAACGGCGATACCGTTGAGATATTGACCTCACCGTCTCAAGGACCCAGCAGGGACTGGCTGAAGTTCGTCGTTACCCAACGCGCCAAGAGCAGAATCAAACAGTGGATAAAGGCAGAGGAGCGGAAGCAGAGCATCGAGCTTGGCCAGAAACTCCTTGAAACAGAAATGCGGAAGCATGAATTGAGCCTGTCCGTGCTCAAATCCGAGGATATGCAGAGAGTCCTAAAACACTTCAATATCCCTTCACTTGAGGATATCTATTCCTTCATCGGCCACGGAAAGATTTCGGCACATCAGGTGGTGAATAGACTACTGCCCGAGAAACCGCCGGAAGAAGTCCCCGCGGCAAAGATTGTCAAACCTGTCAAGGAACACAAGGGTATCACCATCAAAGGGATAGACAATGTTCTCTATCATACGGCACGATGCTGTTTTCCCATACCGGGAGACGGCTTGATCGGCTTTGTCACACGGGGCAGGGGAGTGACTATCCACCGGAAGGACTGTCCGAACGTGGATCGGCTCGCCCTTGATGATGCCCGTCTCGT
>Ga0101944_10008210_pt1 | contig 10052 bp, 5 predicted proteins | sample DewCreD2012metaG_FD_75245 | JGI IMG/M metagenome (GOLD analysis project Ga0101944, IMG submission 75245) | Hot spring sediment bacterial and archeal communities from British Columbia, Canada, to study Microbial Dark Matter (Phase II) - Dewar... ...
GGTGTTAGCGGCATAACCGTTCTGACCCTGACCATCGCCATGATATGGATTCCAGAAAGTGATATTCTCGACGTTGATATTATCGATGCCGTACTGTGTCTTGATAGCCAGATTTTTAAGGATTTCCCACTGGCCATAGGCAGCAGCCTGAACCTGGTTCGTTTCCGAACTGTGCTTGTTCAGGTCAAGAATAATTGTCGGGTTGTAGAAGCCCGTCTGCTCCAGGTTTTTGCCGCGGCCCAACTGGTTGTTGGAAGCAATGTTGTAGCCCGCAATACCTGGCAGGCGGTTGCCATTAGCGTCGTAGCGATACGGATCAACAATAGGCGCTGCAACGAAAGCCAAACGGCCGGCACCTGCCGTAGCAAAGGCAGCACCTGGGAGCGAACCCGACTGCGGGCCAAAGTTATTGGACTTCGTGTAGCCCAATGTGCCACCTATCTTGATACGGCTGCTCAGGTTGTGATCCAGGTTGAGGCGACCATTCAAGCGGCTGAAATCGTTGCCGATGATCATGCCCTCTTGATTGGTGTACCCAAGCGACAGATAATAATTGGTCTGCTCAGTACCGCCCGAAAAGCTGAGAGCGTGGTTGTGCGAGAAGCCTTGGCGGTAGACGTAGTCTGCCCAGCGCGTATCGATGTAGGTATTTCGCCCGGGAATAGTGTCCAAGAAAAAGCGTGGCACAGCTAAGCCAGCGTTGGCCGCCGCTTCGTTCTTCAGCTCAACATATTGAAGCGCATTCATCATCTCAGGCTCGCGGGTTACTTGCGTCAAGCCAGCCCACGCATCGTACTGTACGCGCGTTTTGCCCTTTTTGCCGCGCTTAGTCGTAATAAGCACAACACCTGCCGATGCGCGCGAACCATAAATAGCTGCTGCCGAGGCATCTTTTAAGATGTCAATACTCTCGATGTCGTTCGGGTTCAGGCTAGACAGTGCGTTATTAGCCGCGGCCGTACCGCTCAAATCGCCCGTAAACGTGGGCACCCCGTCAATAACCACCAGCGGGAAGGAGCTGAGGTTGATGGAGTTGATCCCGCGCACGCGGAACACCGGCGGGTTATTCACCACGCCGTTGGGCAAGTTGACGTTGACCCCTACCGCACGGCCTTGCAACAGCTGATCGAAGCTCTGCGCAGGTAAGGCGGCAATGTCTTCGCCGCGTACCGTGGCCACGTTGCCCGTGATAGCGCGCTTCTGCTGGGTACCATAACCCACCACCACCACTTCCGAGATGGTGCTCGCGCTGCTGCTCATAGTCACATTGTACACATTCGTAGCACCCAGGGCCACTTCTTGTGTCTCGTAACCTGTGTACGCAAATTTGAGAACGGTTGCGTTGGCTGGCACTTCCAAGGAGAACATGCCATCCACATTAGTCTGGGTGCCGGCTCGAGTTCCGGGTGCCGTTACGGTAACACCCACCAGCGCCTCACCATTTTCATCGGTCACTTTACCGCTGACCGTGCGTTGGCCTAAAGCCACACTGGCGCTGCATAGGAGCAAGGCCAGTCCAAGTAAAATCCTGTTCATACTCAGAAAGTTTGGTTAGTGAAACTGATGATTAAATGTCCGGGTAGATCTCACTCCGGCTTTTGAAGTGCAGGGCAAAAATGCCAAATCCCTCCAATTTTTTAACAAATAATTTTCGCTAAAATAATTTTATCTGTCCGCTCAGCGAGCCTTCGCTGGTCCTAATCCTCAAAGACAACCTCTACTACATCTTCCTCTTGAAGCCCAAAAAGCGTGGCTGCACGGCCCATATTGACAGCAATTTCGAGGAAACCGGCCGAGTTGAACAGGCACAACGGCTCGCCTATAGGCACATCGGTGTAGTAGCGCGATAGCACCGTGATAGGGTCATGTCGCTTGAAAAATACAGCAAATGAGCGGCCCTGTCCGACGCGCTCGAACGTCTCGCGTCGGATGTTTACCTGGGCGTTGTCGAAGTGATCAATGTGCACTACCATCCCGCGAATGCGCGAGCGGGTCGTTACCGGGCGCAGGTGGATGCGCTCCACCAACGGCCCTGCTGGTGTGCCTAAGGCGCTCAACGGCTGACCACTGCCCAAGTGCCCTGCAGCCAGGGTAAACGCCTCGATAACAGGTAAGCCGCTTTTGGAGGGCGTTGCCGGAAGCGCACGCGTCTCCATCAGCCCCTCAAACATTAAAGTGAGCACGCCGTTGTCCGGCACAACGAAGTAATGCCCTTCGGCTTTGGCAGCCACAAAGCGAAAATCTGGCGCATAAGCACAATGGACACCTATCAAATGAATAGAACCTTCCGGAAAAAGCGCGTAGGCGTTTTGCACTACCAGAGCCGCCTGCACGATGTTGAAGGGCCGAATGGCGTGCGAAATGTCTACCACCTGAGCCTCCGGGCAGGCACGCAACAGCGCTCCTTTCAGCGCACCAGCATAGTAGTCCTGAAGGCCAAAATCGGTAGTCAAGGAAATAGTGGGCCGTATGGGCATAGAACTTTTACAGGATGAGGCCTGTTGAATGAGTCGTGGTGTTGCATTACATTTGTGGGCAAAAACCAGCACTGCAAAGGTACAGACAAAGCATGGAGGCTATCGCCTGCGCCAAAATGGCCGACGGAAAGATGAACCAAAAGGTCTCCCGCTGCTGTAAAAATTTTTAATGAGGAAGAACTTGAGCGAAATCATTCTGACCATCGAGGGCATTGACCCTGTGGAACTGTACGGCGAGAATAACGCCAAACTCAACCTGCTTCGCAAAGCCTTTCCCGAACTGACCATTACCTCGCGAGGCAACAGCCTGAAAATCGCCGGCGAAAAGCGGCAAACCCAGTCGGCCAAAGCCAAAGTGGAGCTCATGGTGCGCTACCTACGCGAGCACAGCCAGCTGCCCTCCCAAACAGTGGAGGACTTGCTGGAAGGAGAAAATCCTTTCGAGGTGCGGTTGCCCGACAGCCAGGATTCGGCCAACGTCATCCTCTTCGGACGCGAAGGGCGGCCCATCAAAGCCAAGACGCGCAACCAGAAGCGGCTGGTGGAAGTGTGCGAGCACAACGACATCGTCTTCGCCATCGGCCCTGCCGGCACCGGCAAAACCTACACGGCCGTAGCTATCGCTGTGCGCGCCTTGAAAAACAGGCTCGTTAAAAAAATCGTCCTCACCCGTCCAGCCGTGGAGGCTGGCGAAAGCCTTGGCTTCCTGCCCGGCGACCTAAAAGAAAAGGTAGACCCCTACCTCCGGCCCCTTTACGATGCCTTGGACGACATGTTGCCCATGGATAAACTGCAGTTTTTCATGGACAATCGCATTATCGAAATTGCTCCCCTCGCCTTTATGCGCGGGCGCACCTTAGACAATGCTTACATCATCCTCGACGAGGCGCAAAACGCCACGCCATTGCAACTGAAGATGTTTCTCACCCGCCTTGGCCCTAGCGCCAAGTGCATCATCACGGGTGACCTTAGCCAGGTAGACTTGCCTGGGCATCAGAAGTCCGGCCTGCGCCAGGCTATGGACATCTTGGAGGGGGTCAGCGGTATTGCCGTGTTAAACCTGACAGCAGAAGATGTGGTGCGCCACCGCTTAGTGAAAGAAATCATCAAAGCCTATGACAAGATAGAAGCCGAAGAACGGGTCAAGCGAGAGCAAAGCCGCCGAAAAAAGGAAAACCCGGATGAAAACAGCCCTCCTCCGGCGGCGGCAGAGGAAACATCGCCCGCCGTGCAAGAATGAACAGCCACTTTGTTGCCAACCTTATGGCGGCAGGGGTGTTTTGAGCATTCCGCATTAACAACGTTTGCACGCATGAAGCTCGAGCCCGTTTTTCTTGCCCATCGACCTATCGTGGTGGCCGGCCCTTGCTCGGCTGAGACAGAAAGCCAGGTACTTGCCACCGCTCATGCCTTGCGCGACAGCGGCATTGCCCTCTTTAGGGCCGGCATCTGGAAACCCCGTACACGCCCAAGCGCCTTTGAAGGAGTAGGCACCCCCGGGCTGGCCTGGCTGCAACGCGTCAAACAGGAAACTGGCTTGCGCGTGACCACTGAAGTGGCCAACGCCCAGCATGTGGCCGAATGCTTAGCGCACGGCATTGACGTGCTCTGGATAGGAGCCCGGACAACAGCCAACCCTTTCTCTGTACAGGAAATTGCCGAGGCATTGCGAGGCACTAACGTGCCCGTGCTGGTGAAAAACCCCATCAACCCCGACCTAAAACTCTGGATCGGCGCCTTCGAGCGCCTGTCCCAGGCCGGCGTGCGCCAAATGGCCGCCGTACACCGCGGCTTTTCTAGCTACGGAGACTCTGCCTATCGCAACGCTCCGCGTTGGCAGATTGCCATTGACCTCATGCAGACGTTTCCAGAAATGGAGGTGCTCTGCGACGTCAGCCATATTTGCGGACGTCGTGACATACTGAGCGAGACAGCTCAAAAAGCCTACGACCTCAACTACGACGGCTTGATGGTGGAAGTGCACCCCACCCCCAGCGCTGCATGGAGCGATGCCGCCCAGCAAATTACGCCAGAGCAATTCCACCACATGATGGCGACCCTGGTGCGCCGCGCCCTCACCACCGACGATCCGGACTTTCTGGCCTCCATCGAGAATTGCCGCCGAGCCGTAGACGAGATTGATGAAGAAATCATCGCCCTCATTGCCCGGCGTATGCAACTGGTGCGCGATATAGGCCTCATCAAAAAGGAAAAGAATATCGCCGTCCTGCAGCCCGAACGCTTCCGCGCCCTGCGCGAAGCCCTACTTCTGCGCGGCCAGAAGAACGAACTTAGCCAAGAATTCATCACGCTGCTACTGGAAGCTATCCACCAGGAAAGTATCAACCAGCAGGAGCGCGTCATTAACCAGCAGCCCAGCCCTTCCAAGGCCACTACACCATCGCTAATGGACTGATTAACAGGCACTCTGCACTGGTAAAGATAAAAAATCAGGGTGCATTCCAGCCGGAATGCACCCTGGGTGAAGTATTTGCCCTAAGGTAATTATCACACAGGTGGGTCAGGCGGCGTGTTGGGATTGTTATCGCGCTCCACTGTGGGATAAGGATAGAAATTTCGGTTGCGCTCAGCCCCGGGCTGACCAGGGCCAGGGCGACCAAAGCGGCGCGAGTCCTCGAGTTTCAAACCGCTCATATACAGCTCGATACAGCGCTGCTGATAGATGTTGAGCAAAATTTCATCTTTATCGTTCGGATTGCCGGCATAAGCATCCAGCTTAGCCGTTACCCCAAAAGGATCTGTGGTTTTCGTGCGTACCTTATTGAGTTCGGCAATGGCTTCGGGCAACTGGTTGAGCCGAGCATGGCACTCTGCCTTGATGAGGATAATCTCACCAGGCAAGTAAAGCGGAATGGGGTCGGCGTCGTTTTTGAAAAAGCCTTGGACGCGCACAGGAGCAGTATTATTTCCTAAATAGAAAGCAATGCGTCCGTCGCCCGCTTCAGGCTTCAAGATATCGGGCAAGCCAAAGTTGACCACACCGTTGTAAGTGTTGTTGTTGACCAATGACACCCGGAAGACCGGATTCTGGCTGACCGCATCGAATCGAAAGATGGAGCGCTTAGTCAGATCCACCCGATTGGCAGCCTCCAGCGCTTTAGCATAGTCATCCACCATGAGGTTGTAGCGCGCCTGAAGGGCATAGACCAAGTTTTTGATGTCGATGTCCGTGCCTACTTTGTTGTTAAAAAACGCAGAAGGCGCCGTGCTTTCCACCAGAGGCTGCGCTGTATTAAGCCACTGGATGGCCTCTCTAAGGGCATCAATGCGGTTTTTGAACGTTGGGCGTCTGCCGGCTAAAAATTCATCTACCGACACGACCTCCGTGGGTATCTGCTCCCAAAAGTTGGCCAACGTGCCGATGGCCAAGGCCTTAAAGACGTATCCGTAGGCCTTAATCATCTCATTGGTCCCGGTCTCGCGCACATTGTCGGCGTTGTCTATAAGCACTTGGGCGTTGGCTTTGACCCTGTGGCAACTAGCCCATACGTTGTTAAGGAAGGCATTGTTACCTCCTACTGTGCCGCCACCCGACTCTAAAGCCGTGAGCTCGCCGTTGCCGGTATTGATAACGTACAATTCCTTGGTGGTGAGGCCATTGCTGGAGATGGCGTTGTAAAGCGCGCTGGTGGCACCTACGCTGAATTCTCTTTTGATGCCTACGATAAGGGCGGTCAGGCCATCGGCAGTTTTAGCCACCTGACTGCCATCAGCAGCGTTCGGGTTGAGGAACTCTTTTTGGCATGCTGGCACCAGCAAGAGCGCCGGCAGCAAGAGCAAAAGGATGTATTTTTTCATGATGTGGAGTGTTTAAATGGTTAAAATCTGCCGTTGAGTCGGATGCCGAACATACGCGGGATAGGTACGTTGCCGAAGTCATCGCCGCGTACCCGATCGTTCTGGCCTGCAGAGTTGGTCTCCGGGTCAAAACCCTGGTAGTTGTCCCAAGAATAAAGGTTGCGGCCCCAAAGGCTAACAGAGAGGTTATCTACAGCGCGGCCCAGGCGGCCAAGGTCATAAGTGAACCCTATTTCGCGGAGTTTGACGTAGGAGCCATCTTCTACGTGCTCCTCTTGGATACGCTGGCCTGTAACGCCGCCAGCAATAGAGGCCACATAGCCGCGAGGTACTTCGCCTTTGAGCTCCTTTTCGGCCAATGGTCCAAAGCCCACGTTGTTGCTGGTGATGCGGTTCCAGTTGTACACGTCGTTGCCCTGCGAGATGTCCACCTGTAAGTTGAAAGATAGCTTTTTGTAGCCCAACGAGGTAATGACCGTACCCACCCAATCGGGGAACGGATTGCCCAACACCTTGCGCAGCTCTTGCGTGCCCGTGGTCAAAGGTTGGCCGTTGGCATCGCGCACAGGGACAAACACGCTGCCTCCATAGCGGTAGATGCGGTTCTTAAGCGCGCCCGAAGGCAGGTTATTTTCGTTAAACTGCGCCTCCGGGATTACCAGACCGCGCTCAGGCTGGGCCAGTCCTTGCGGCGTCAGCAATAGCGAGCCATCGTCGTTTCGGGCGTAGTAACGACCAAAGAACACACCAAAAGGCTGCCCGCTAATCACCGACTGAGTGCCGTCGGAGCCGCGCAGACTGAGGATACCAGTCACTCCAGACACCTCGTTGATGTTGCGCGAGAAGTTGAAGCCCAAATTCCACACGAAACTACTGGTGCGCACAGGCTGGGCATTAAATAAAATTTCAATGCCGCGGTTAGTCATGCTGCCCACGTTGGTGACCACACTGGTGCCGCCAATAGATGGTGGCAGCGGGCGATTGATGGCTAAGTTGTCAATCTGCTGCTGATAAAGGGTCAAGCTTAAGCCAATGCGATTTTTCCACACCGCCACGTCGAAACCGCCCTCTACTTCGGTCATCACCTCGGGAGCCACATCCGGGTTGTTCAGCTGCGAAGGGGGCAGCAAAGCCGGGAAGCCTGTCAAGTTGCTGCCAGGGAAATTGTTAAAACGGTCGTAGTAGCCAATACCCGTTAGGTTGCCTGCTTTGCCGTAGGAACTGCGCAGTTTAAGAGTGCTGAGGCTGTTGGAAATACTGCTGTTGCGGAACAATTCAGAAGCCACCCAGCTAAGGCTAGCCTTCGGGTAGAAATTATTTTGATTATTTTCTGAAAAATACGAAGAGCCATCCAGACGGCCGGCCAACGTCAAGAACAGTTGGTCTTTGACGCCAAAAGTCTGTTGTAGAAAATAACCGTTGAGGGCGAATTCACCGAGGAACTGCGACGGCAACGAGAAGAGGTTAGAAGCGCCAGCAACGTTCTTGATAAGTGGCGCTAAGTCGCGACCCTCCACGCCTGCAAATTCACTACGGCCATACTGGTACTGATGCCCTGCCGTAGTCGTAGAGGTGATGAGGTCGCCAAGGTTCGTTTCGTACGACAGCAGCAGGTCGCTGTTCAGCTGCGAAACATTGCTGGTAGCTACTCCAATGTAGCCATCAGGGAAGAACGTGGCTGCTACGCCAGCGTAGGGTAGGCGCGGGTGAAATTCGTTGCCCTGGAGGCCGTAATTGTCTAAGCCGAGCGTGTAGTCCACGCGGAAGCCCTTGAAAGGAAATAGCTTGAGGTTGATGTCACTGATGATGCGGTTGGTGCGCTGCGTAATATCAAACGTTTCAATAACAGACAGCGGATTGACACGGACGCGCTCTACTTGTTTAAGCGTGCCATCGGCATTGCGCTCATTGATGTCCCACACGTTGTCAATGATGAACATGCAGCTGATGGGGTTGAAGAAGTTGTTGCCGTTGGGCATGTCGCGGCTGCTGCTGCGCGCATAGCTCAGCCCTGTGCTCAGCGTTGCCCAAGAGGTAAGTTCTTGGTTGAGGCGCAGGCGAGCCGAGTAACGGGTAAAGTTGGTGTTCGGAATGATGCCGTCGTTGTTGCTGTAGCCAAAAGAGACGAAATAGTTGCTGCGCTCGTTACCGCCGCGCACAGACAGGTGGTTATCGGTACCAAAAGCATTCTGGAAAATCAGGTCTTGGTAGTCGTAGCGTTTCACGTCGTACTGGTCAGTGATGAGAATACGGTTGGCTGAGCCAGCCTTGATGTATTTAACCCCCTGGTTAATCAGCTGCTGTTCAGTAAGCCCTACTGTCAGCAGAATGGTCAAGCGGTCTTGATCCGTTTCCAGCCGGTCGTTGCCCTTTACGCCAAAGCGCTTAGGGTACTGGGTCATGAACACCTTCTTGCGCAGTTGGCTCATGCTGGCTGAGGTGCTGAACTCAATCACCGGCTTGCCTAACCGACCTCGCTTCGTAAAGATTTGCACCACCCCGTTCGAGGCTCGCGAGCCGTACAGTGCCGCGGCAGAGGCACCGTTGAGCACCTCGATGCGCTCGATGTCGTTGGGGTTAATGTCAACGAGGCGGTTCTGGCCGGCAGCCAGGCCGACCGTCATAGCGTCAGCACTGCGGTTGATGACGTTCTGCGACGAGTTGTCCACAATGACCCCATCCACAATGTACAGAGGGTCCGAGTTACCTTTGATGGAACTAACGCCGCGCAAGCGAATGGTGAAACCACCACCTGGATCACCGGAGTTCTGGCTAATCTGCGCACCAGCCACCTTACCCGCCAAGGCGCCCAAGGTGTTGTTCGACCCTGCCCTTTCGATACTGCGGCCATCCACCACACCAACGGCATTGCCCAACTGTTTGCGCGTAGCGGTGGGCGAGGTACCGGTCACGATTACCTCGTCCAGGTTGAGAATATCGCTGCTGAGGGCTACATCCTGTACCACATTTTGTCCTTGCCGGATTTCCACCGGTGTGCGGTACGTCGCATAACCAATGTAGGAAACAACCAAGGTGTAGGTCCCTTCGGGCGCCGTGCCCTCCAACGAGTAAAAGCCGCGCAGATCGGTCGAAGTACCTACTCGGCGCTCGGCTAACGTAACGACGGCACCCACTAGCGGATCGCCCCGCTCGTCGGTTACCGTGCCCCGAATACTGAAGCTGACAGACTGGGCTGCCAGCGCGGCGGGCATGAGCCACAGGAGCATTGCCCACACAGAGGAGTACATGTACTGCTTCATAACGATAACATGAGTTTGAGTGATTTTTTCAAATTTTGATAAAAATTCCGCGCCGATACATCACCCAACAGACCAACCAACACCCCAGCATAAAAGCCAAGGCAAACAGCAGCGAGCCTGCCCGGTAAGGCTCTATGGGCGCAAAAAAGGTCTGGTAAAGCCATTGGTAACCATTGGTGGCTGTCTCCCCTTCGCCCCAGCGGAGGAACAGCGCCGTTTTGGCCAATACACCAGCCAGCACGTAGGCAAAGAGCGGATTAGCGCCAAAAACCAGAAAGAAGTGCGCCCCATGTCGCCATTGTAGCACGTCCAGGACGGCCACGCTAACCGCCAGCAACAGCATAGACAACCCGCCCGCATACAACACAAACGAACTCGTCCACAGGCTTTTATTGATGGGAAAAACAGAATGCCACAGCCAGCCCAATCCAGTCAATACGGCTCCAAACACGACCAGATAAAGCATCGCCCGTTGCGGAGCACTTCCTGCCCGCTG
>Ga0101944_10008211_pt1 | contig 10052 bp, 7 predicted proteins | sample DewCreD2012metaG_FD_75245 | JGI IMG/M metagenome (GOLD analysis project Ga0101944, IMG submission 75245) | Hot spring sediment bacterial and archeal communities from British Columbia, Canada, to study Microbial Dark Matter (Phase II) - Dewar... ...
GCCACGGTGGCCTTGAACTCGGACCAGTCCTGCGTGCAGCAGATCGTGAACGTCTATCGTTCGCGCCGGGATGTGCTGGTGGACGGGCTGAACCGCATCGGGTGGCCGCTGGAGAAGCCCAGGGGCACCATGTTCGTGTGGGCTCGCATTCCCGAGCCCTTTCGCCACATGGGCTCCGTCGAGTTTTCCAAGTACCTCATCGAGGAGGGCAAGGTGGCCGTCTCGCCCGGGCTGGGCTTCGGCGAGTACGGGGACGAGTTTGTCCGGTTCGCCCTGGTCGAAAACGAAATGCGGACCAAGCAGGCGATCCGGGGTCTCCGCAAGGCCCTGCAGAAGAAATGACGGGCGTACCGCAAAGGCGCGAAGGACGCGGCGAAATCCCTGGTCTGCTGAAGGAAGCTCTGCGATCTCAACGCCTCGGCGGTGGATGTTTGAGGATTGCCTGGAATTGAGCAACGTGAATGACCACCGGGAGGGAAAGTGCGTTCCATCGGAGTTGGACTCATTGGTTGGGGGACCGTCGGGTGCGGCGTCGTCCGGGTCCTCGAGGAGAATGCGGAAGCCATTGGAGCGCGGCTCGGTTTCGGGCTCGAGCTCAGGCGGGTAGCCGACATGGATCTCGAAAGGCCGCGGCCGGTCGCGGTTCCACGGGAGCTGCTCACGTCGCGCGCCGAGGACATTTTGGATGATCCATCCATCGACATCGTCGTCGAGCTCATCGGTGGCCTGGGGGCCGCGCGGCAGCTCATCACGGCCGCCCTCGAGAGGGGAAAGTACGTGGTCACGGCCAACAAGGCGCTGCTGGCTCACCATGGCAACGAGCTTTTCGACGTCGCGCGCGCTCATGGACGGGCCATCGGGTTCGAGGCCTCGGTTGCGGGCGGCATCCCGTTCATCAAGGCCCTCCGCGAGGGGCTTGCGGCCAATCGCATCAACCACATCTTTGGAATTCTCAACGGCACGGCCAACTACATCCTGACCAGGATGACCGAGGCGGGCCTGTCTTTCGGTGATGCCCTCAAGGAGGCCCAGGACAAGGGGTATGCCGAAGCAGACCCGACCTTGGACATCGAAGGCATCGATACGGCCCACAAGCTGGCCATCACCAGCGCCATCGCTTTCGGGACGCCCATCCAGTTCGACCAGGTTTACACCGAGGGGATCTCACGGATCGATCCGGTGGACATCCAGTTTGCGGAGGAGTTCGGCTACCAGCTGAAGCTCCTGGCCATCGCGCGCCATTCGACGAGCGGGCTCGAGATGCGGGTCCACCCGACGCTGATCCCCTCCAGTCACGTCCTGGCCAGTGTGCGCGGGGCCTACAACGCCGTGCACGTTCAGGGCAACGCCGTGGGCAACATCATGCTGTACGGGCTGGGGGCCGGGATGATGCCCACGGGAAGCGCCGTGGTGAGCGACCTCATGGACATGGCCCGGGACATCAACGCCGACACGCCTCCCAGGGTTCCGCACCTGGGCTTCGGAAAGGATCGGCTGGCCTCCATACCCATCAAGCCCATCTCGGATGTCAGCACGTGCTACTATTTCCGTTTTGCGGCGGTGGACCGACCGGGTGTGCTTTCCAAGATCTCGGGGATTCTGGGTGCGAACCAGATCAGCATTGCCGCAGTGATTCAGAAAGGCCGACAGAGCCAGGGGGCCGTTCCCATCGTCATGATCACCCACGAGGCCGTGGAGAGCAACGTGAGGAATGCGATGGAGGAGATGAACCGGCTGGATGTGGTTTTGGCCCCGACCCAGATCATACGGATCGAGGATCAATAGGTTTTGGAGCTTCTCCAGCTGGGAGCGGAGGTCTTCCCTCCGGGGATCGGGTGGAATTCAGGGTGGCAGGCCGTGGAGCTTCGGTGAGAGGGGTTTGTTTTCGCCGAGCCTTGCGAGATGCCCGTGACGGGTCTACTTTGATCCAATGAATGTTACGTGGAGGCAAAGGTGCCGGCGGAAGTACAGCGACCGCATGAGTGACGGGCTCCATTGAGCCCGGCTTGGCCTTCCGACTCACAACCAGCATCGAGGGTGGTCTTGGAGCGCGAAACCCGAAATCCGAATCGCGAGAGGCCTTCTGACGGCCATAGCTGTCGTGGCAAGTTCGTCATTCTGGTGGGTGACGGCATGGGGGACTACCCGTTGACCGAGCTGGGGGGGCGGACGCCCCTCGAAGTCGCAACGACTCCCCACATGGATCGACTGGCCGCTTGCGGAGAGATGGGGACTGTTTTGACCATTCCTTCCGGGATGGAGCCTGGAAGCGACGTGGCCAACATGAGCCTCCTGGGTTATGATCCTCGTTTGTACCACACGGGGAGGGCTCCCCTCGAGGCTGCCAGCATGGGCATTCGCATGGAACGGTCGGATGTGGCCTATCGATGCAACCTCGTCACCCTGGAACAGGGGGATGGCGGCGTCACTCGCATGGGGGATTATTCAGCCGGACACATTTCGACTCCCGAGGCCCGTCAATTGATTTCCTCTCTCCAGCAGGCTGTGGCCGGCACCCGCCTGAAGCTTTATCCCGGAGTCAGCTACCGGCACCTGCTGCTCTGGCCCGACGGGCGCGAGGACCTCAAGACCACACCGCCTCACGACATCACCGGGGAGCCTGCGGAGCCCCACTGCGAGGTGTACCGGAGCGAACCGCTGCTCCTGGGTTTCATGGAACGGGCGGCGGCCATTCTTGCGGACCACCCGGTCAACAGGGCGCGGAGGGAGGCCGGTCGACGGGAGGCCAACTCCGTATGGCTCTGGGGACAGGGCCGGGCCCCTTCCATGCCCACTCTCAGTGAGAGGGCGGGACTGCGCGGGGCCATGATCTCCGCAGTGGACCTGCTCAAGGGAATGGGGGTCTATGCCGGCTTGGAGGCCATCGCGGTGCCCGGGGCCACGGGCTATCTCGACACGAATTATGCCGGCAAGGTCCAGGCGGCGTTGAAGGCCCTCGTGGAGGGCGATTTCGTCTATTTGCACATCGAAGCTCCCGACGAGGCCGGCCACGAGGGGAGTCTCGAGAAGAAGATCCTCGCCATCGAAGCTTTCGACCGGGAGGTGGTTGGACCCATGGTCGAGGGTTTGAAGCGGTTTTCGAGGGTCAATCTGCTCATCGTGACGGATCATTTGACTCCGGTGCACGTTCGCACGCACGTCTCCGATCCGGTGCCTTTTCTGCTCGTGGTGGACCTTCATTCCGCGCGCGCCGAGGCCGGGCGAGGGAAGGGCGGTTACAACGAGAAAAACGCCGCCGAATCCGGCATTCGCCTGGCTGACGGGATCTCGCTTTTCAACAGGCTCATTGAGCTCAACTGAACCGGATGGGTCGAGCATGGTGGTGCAGGCGCAGTTCAGGGTTCTGTATGGCGACACCGACGCCATGGGCCAGGCTTATTACGGCAATTATCTGAAATGGTTTGAAGTGGGGCGTGCCGAATGGTTTCGAAGCTTCGGCACGAGCTACCGGGAGCTGGAGGGTAAGGGCGTTTATCTGCCCGTGGTGGAGGCGCACTGCAGCTACCACAGGCCCGCGTTTTACGACGATGTGCTCACCATTGCGACATCTTTTCGCTACGCCGGCCCGGCCCGTCTGCAGTTCGACTACGAGCTCTCCAGGAACGGAGACTCCCTGGCGAGCGGCTACACGGTGCATGCCTGTGTCAACAGCGAGAGAAAGGTTCTGCGGCCTCCGGAGCATCTCAGGGCCATTCTGGATTCGTCGATTTCCTGACCAACACGAACCCTGGACGTTTGAAGTATGATCATTTATCCGGCAATCGACTTGAAGGATGGGCAGTGCGTTCGCCTCATGCAGGGGGATCCCGAACGGGCCACGGTATACGGAAGCGACCCGGGCAGGATGGCCCGGCGATGGCAGGAGGAGGGCGCCCAGTGGCTCCACGTGGTGGATTTGGACGGCGCGTTCTCCAGTTCTCCGAAGAATCGCCGGAGTATTCAGTCGATCATCGAGTCGGTCACGATCCCCGTGCAAATCGGCGGGGGGATCAGGAGTCTGGAGATTGTCGACGAATACATGGAGCTGGGGGTGAGCCGGGTCATACTGGGGACGGCGGCCCTGAAGCAGCCGGGGATGCTCGGGGAGGCCGCCGGGCGGTATCCCGGCAGGGTAGCCCTGGGCGTCGATGCGCGGGGCGGCAAGGTGGCCATCGAAGGGTGGCGCGAGACCACCGGGCAGGACGCGGCGTCCTTGGTCAGGCAGTTTGAGAGCCTGCCCCTGGCCGCCGTCATTTACACGGACATCCACCGGGACGGCATGCAGACGGGGGTGAACGTGGAAGCGACGCGGGAGCTGCTTACGCAAACCTCGCTGCCGATCATCGCCTCCGGGGGTGTGTCCACCCTGTCCGACATCGAGGCCCTTTTTCCGCTCATCGAGATGGGGCTCGAGGGGGTGATCACGGGTCGCGCCCTTTATAACGGCACGCTTGAACTGAAGGATGCCCTCAACTGTGTTCGGGCGTATCTGGGACAAAGCCCTCGTCGTCGCCCGTGAAGGGATATCGTGACCCATGGAGCTGATGCAACGAATAGAGGAAGCATTGAAGGAAGCCATCCGCGGCAGGCAGGAGAGCGGTCGCAACGCGGTTCGCCTTCTCCTCACGGCTATCAAGGTCAGGGAGAAGGAGCTCAAGAGGCCCCTCGACGAACCTGAGATTCAACAGGTCATCGCCTCCCAGCTCAAGCAGCGGCGGGATTCCGCCGAGCAGTATCTGGCCGGGGGCCGGAAGGATCTGGCGGCCCTCGAGGAGGAGGAGATCGAGATCCTCAAGGGCTTCCTGCCCGAGCAGTTGCCCCCCGAGTCCCTGGCCGGGCTCGTCGATGCCGCCATCGCCGAATCGGGTGCCCGGTCGGTCAAGGATATGGGACGAGTGATGAAGCTTCTCATGCCGAAGGTTGCCGGGCGTGCCGATGGAAAACTGGTCAATGAAATGGTTCGGAGCCGGCTCTCATCCTGATCCTAGGGGCTTCCTCCCGAGGTATGCGCTTGATTTGGTCATTTCAAACGGGTACAAATCAAAGGTTTCGCTGCTGACCCTCCTGTATCGACCGCGTTGACACGAGGAGTTGACCACTGAAAGTGGGTGCATCAGACCTGGCCGTCCTGGTGAAGCAAGCCGCTGATATCGTCGACGTGATCGGTCGCGTGGTGACGTTGCGACGCGCTGGGCATCGCCACGTCGGGCTTTGCCCCTTTCACCAGGAGAAGACCCCTTCCTTCCACGTGGATCCCGAAAACCAGCTTTTCCATTGTTTCGGGTGCGGCCAGGGCGGGGACGTGGTCACCTTCGTCATGAAGCACCAGAATCTCTCCTTCGGCGACGCCCTTCGGCATTTGGCCGATCGCTATCATGTGGTGCTCCCGGAGACGTCGGGCACGACGGCTGCTGCCGTGGAAGCTTCCAGAAGGGAGCGGGAGGCCCTTTTCAGGGTTGTCGATGCCGGGGCCGAGTTTTTCTACGGGCAGCTGCACCACAGCCCGGCGGGTCGGGCGGCCAGGGATTACCTCAAGCAGCGTGGCATTCCCGACCGGGTGGTGGAAGCCGAGCGCATGGGGTATGCGCCGGACCGGTGGGACGGTCTTCTGCGTCACCTGGAGCATTCCGGCTTCGACACGGGGCTGGCCGAAAAGGTCGGTTTGCTCAGCCGGGGCTCCAGGGATAGGGTCTATGACCGGTTTCGACACCGGCTCATTTTTCCGATTCGAGATGATCAGAATAGAGTCGTGGCTTTTGGGGGGCGAAGTCTTCCCCGGGATGCGGGTGCCGAGAGCCGGCCCACGGGGGCGGCGCGGGGAGAGGAGCCCAAATACCTCAACAGTCCCGAAAGCCCCCTGTATCACAAGGGACGGATGCTCTACCAGCTGGCGCGTGCCCGCGAGGCGTGCCGCACCGAGCGCCAGGTTCTCCTGGTCGAAGGCTATATGGATCTTCTGGCCTTTCATACCCACGGGTTTCACCGTGTGGTGGCGACCCTGGGCACCGCGCTCACGCCGCATCAGGTGAGGCTGCTGGCCCGCATGGCAGACGAGGTGGTGCTCGCCTATGACGGGGACGAGGCTGGAGAGAAGGCCATGCTGAGGGCTCTTCCCCTGTTCTTGGAGGAGGATCTCACCGTTTCCTGCATTCGATTCCCGGAGGGGATGGATCCGGATGATTACCTGAGGGCATACGGAATGGAGGGGCTCGACAGACTTGTTTCCGAGCGTGAGGATCTCGGACGCTATGCCATCGACAAGGTCCTTGGGCGATGGGACGGGAGCATCGGCGGCAAGTCCCGGATCGTGAGTGAATTGAAGCCCATTTTGAGAAGCGTGCGCCAGCCGGTGCTGAAAGCGGAATACATTCGCAGGGTGGCCGGGCGGCTTTCGGTCCCCGAGGGGGCGGTCCAGGAGCAGACCGGGGAGAGTGGGAGGCGTAGACCCACGGTCCAGGCGCCTCCCCGGAGGGCCCTCCAGGCTCGCGTCGAGCAGCCTGGATCCCTGGAGGAGAGCATCGTGCGATTGATGATTCACTATCCAGGCCTCATCGGCGAGGTGGAGAGATCGGGGGCCGTGAAGCATTTCAGCGACACCAAGGTCAAGACCCTGGCGGAAGTTCTTTTGAAGAGCCCGCATCCTCCCTCGGGTGTTTTCAGCGCGCCGGCGGTGTTTCAGCAGTTGGAGGATCCCGATCTGAGGGGCCTTCTGACGCGTTTTATGATGGAATCGGCGGATCTGGCGGATGTGGAGACACACCTGAGCGACTGGCTGGGAGCGTTGTGTCAGTTGAAGCCCAGACGGAGCCGCCTTTGTGCTTTGAGCGAAGCCCTCGATCGCGCGCAACGGGATGGAAACATGGTCGAGGTGAAAACGCTGCTCGGCCAGATACAGAGTCTGCACTCAGCCAAGAAGAAGGGTCGGCGGTCGACTCCAAACCATTGAAGGAGAATTCACCCGATGACGGATAAGGATCTGAAGCAGCGGCGCGACCCTGCTCTGTCAAAGCCCGAAATGGACGACATAAAACGCCTGATCACCGTGGGCAAGGAAAAGGGATATCTGACTTACGACGAGGTGAATGAAGCGCTTCCGGAGGACCTGGTGTCCCCCGAAAAGCTTGATGACATGATGATGATCTTCGACGAGATGGACATCGAAATCGTGGACTCGGAGCAGCAGGTCCAGGTGGTCCGCGAGGCCATGGCCGTGGATTCCGAGTCGCTTCTCGAGGAGGAGGAAGAAGAGCTCCAGCTGGAATCCGATGTGTCCAGCCGGGTGACCGATCCGGTGAAGATGTACCTTCGGGAGATGGGACAGGTGTCCTTGCTGACCCGCGAGGGCGAGGTGGAGATCGCCAAGCGCATCGAGGCGGGCGAACGGGAAGTCTTCAATGCGATCATGGAATCCTCCATCGGCATCAAGGAGATCATGAGTCTGAGGGAGCGGTTGGAAAGTGACGTGGTCAGGATTCCCGATGTCCTGAGGGAAGTGGAGGAGGACATCAGCCCTGAAGAGGAAGAAAGCCAGAAGGGTCGAGTCATCCGGATGCTGGAAGAGGTTCAGAAGCTCGATGAGGAAAACAAGGCCATGCAGACCACTCTCCTGTCCCACAGCATCACGCTGGAGGAACAGGTGTCCTTGAAAAGCCGGCTGCAGCACAACAAGGAGCAGATTGTGAGTCTGCTCAAGGGCATGCAGCTGGGGCGTCGCCATATCGATAATATCATCAATAAATTGAGGGAATGCCTGGATCACGTCGAACAATCCGAGAGAGAGCTCCAGGAGAGTCTTCTCACCTGCGGGAAGCCGTATCAGGAGCTCAAGCCCCTTTATGAAATGGCTCAACAGGGCGAAGCGCAGCTCCAGGATTGTGCGAATCTGCTGGGCCTTTCTCCCGAGCGGTTCCTCGATCTGGCCTGCCGGGCCGTGGCGGCCAGGGAGCGCATCACGGCGCTGGAGATGGAAGCCAAGATGGATTCCAAATCCCTCCGGCAGATCCTGCGGCGCGTGGAAGACGGCATGATTCGCGCCAAAATAGCCAAGAGCGAACTCATCGAGGCCAATCTCAGGCTGGTGGTCAGCATTGCCAAGAAGTACACCAATCGTGGGCTCCAGTTTCTGGATTTGATCCAGGAAGGCAACATCGGCCTCATGAAGGCTGTGGACAAGTTCGAGTATCAGCGCGGGTACAAGTTCAGCACCTACGCCACCTGGTGGATACGGCAGGCCATCACCCGGGCCATCGCTGACCAGGCGCGCACCATCCGTATCCCCGTGCACATGATCGAGACGATCAACAAGCTCATCCGGACCTCGCGCTACCTGGTTCAGGAATTGGGTCGCGAGCCCACCCCGGAGGAGATCGCCGAGAAGATGGAGTTTCCGGTGGAGAAGGTCCGGAAAGTCCTGAAAATCGCCAAGGAGCCCATCAGTCTCGAGACGCCCATCGGCGAGGAAGAGGACAGCCACCTGGGGGACTTCATCGAGGACAAGCGAGTGGCCTCACCGGTGGATGCAGTGATCAACCTCAACCTGAGCGAGCAGACGCGCAAGGCGCTGGCGACCCTGACGCCCCGGGAGGAAAAGGTCCTTCGCATGCGCTTCGGCATCGGAGAGAAGGCGGACCATACCCTGGAGGAAGTGGGGCAGGATTTTGCCGTCACCAGGGAGCGCATCCGCCAGATCGAAGCCAAGGCGCTCCGAAAGCTTCGGCACCCCAGCCGCCGAAAGGAGCTCAAGAGCTTCATCGAAACCTGAGTGAACGATGAAAAGGGTCTTCAACCTGAAACCTGAGACCCAAAACCTGAGACTTGAGACTTTTCGCAGCAGAGAGCCGGATCATGAGGGATGATGAGGAAAAGACGGGCTTGCCGGGATTGAAGGTCCTGCTGTTCGACGAGCTGCCCGTGAAACGCAAGTACTATGTTTCCTGCCTGCGGATGTGCGGGCTGCGCGAGATCCTCATTGCCGACAATCTTCCGGATGCTGTTCAGGCCATCGTCTCGAGCAACATCGATCTCGTCATGCTGACCTGCATGGCTGAGGGTGCGGGGATGGACCTGCTGGCGGAAATCCGAAGTCTCGGCGCCACTTCCTCAATTCCGGTGGTGGCCATCATGCCCGAGGTCAACGTCATGATGGGCCTTCGAATGCTGGCCCGGGGAGTGAACCATATTCTGACGGATCCCCTGAGCCAGCAGGCGGTGGAGGCCATGGCCCAGAGGGTATTCAGGGAGAGGTTCGGAGTCGACCCGGTCGACCGGGAGATCTCCATCGCTCGGGGGCTTCTCGGCGAGGGAAAGCTGGAGGAAGGCCATCGCCTGTTTTCTCGATGCCTCAGGATGGAGGGAGCATCCCGCGAGCAGCTTTTTGAAATCTATCTGGGGCTGGCCGGAGTCGGCATCGAGAGGGGGGAATGGCTGGATGCCGAGAGCAATCTCTTCCTGGCCTTGGAGATTGCCAAATCCGAGACCAACCGGGTGCTGACGCATCGACTGCTTTCCCTTGCCTTTCACCAGTACGGGAGGCTTTACGAAAAGCGGGGCCTGCTGGAAAAAGCCCTCAAGAGCTATCAGACCTCGGTGTCCTTCAACCCCTTCCAGCTGGCCAGCCACAGGCCGCTCTTGATGCTGCTCCTCAAGCAGGATAATTTCGCCGAGATCGCCAGGCTGGTTGCCGAGGCACGGACGAATTTCCCCCCTTACAGCGAACCCTTGGGGGAACTGGCCGAGATCCTGAACGGAATGGCCGTCCGAGCGCAGGTGCTCGGTTTGTCGGTTTATGCCGCCAAGCTTTACGATCAGCTCGTCACCATTCCCCATGACCGAGCGGTGGTTCATCAGGACGTTGCCGACTACCTGGTAAACGCCGGAAGAATCAGCCAGGCACTGACAACCCTGAGGGAGGCCAGCCTCCGGGTGCGGAGGCCCGAGATTTTTGGCAGAATCGGGGCCATTCTGCTGGATGTCGAGAAGCGTTACCTTTCGGGCGGCCCCAAGAGCCGCGGCGCCGATGTGGACCTCAGCTTCTTCAGGGACCTGGATTCCCG
>Ga0101944_10008212_pt1 | contig 10051 bp, 6 predicted proteins | sample DewCreD2012metaG_FD_75245 | JGI IMG/M metagenome (GOLD analysis project Ga0101944, IMG submission 75245) | Hot spring sediment bacterial and archeal communities from British Columbia, Canada, to study Microbial Dark Matter (Phase II) - Dewar... ...
CCGCAACAGGGCCGGATCAAGCACGTCCGGCCGGTTGGTCGCGGCGATGATGATGATCCCCTCCTGGGTGTCGAAGCCATCCATCTCGACCAGCAACGCGTTGAGGGTCTGCTCCCGCTCGTCATTGCCGCCGCCCAACCCGTGCCCGCGGCTGCGCCCCACGGCGTCAATCTCGTCAATGAACACCAGACAAGGCGTGTTCTTGCGGGCCTGCTCGAACATGTCCCGCACGCGGCTGGCGCCCACGCCGACGAACATTTCCACAAAGTCCGAGCCGCTGATGCTGAAGAAGGCGGCGTCGGCCTCCCCGGCAATGGCCTTGGCCAGAAGCGTCTTGCCCGTGCCGGGCGGGCCGACCATCAGCACGCCCTTGGGGATGCGCCCGCCCAAGCGCTGGAACTTCTTGGGGTCTTTGAGGAACTCGACCAGCTCGGAAACCTCCTCGATGGCCTCCTCGATGCCGGCCACGTCCTTGAACGTGGTCTTGTTGCGCTCCTTGGTCAGCAGGCGTGCCTTGCTCTTGCCGAAACTCAGGGCGCCTTTGCCGGCCATTTTGAGCTGGCGGATGATGAAGAACCAGATCAGCGCGGCGATCAACAAGATGGGCAGCACGTTCCAGAGCACGTTGGCCAGCATGACGTTCTGCTCGTGTGGCTCGAAGTTCGGCAAGGCCAGCAGCTTGTCCTCCATCTTCTCGGTCAGCCGGGCCTTGGTGCGGAAGGGGATTTCCTTGTCCTTGCCGTTTTCCTTCAGCCGGTTGCCCTGCCGGTCCGTGGCGTAGTAAGTGCCCACGATCTCGGTCAGGAACGGAGACTGGGCGCTGTAGTGGATCTGCGCCCGCGCAATCAAGTTCGAGTCCACCAAGGCCATAAACCGGGCCTGGGTCAGCGCCACGGCCTCGGTCTGCACCCGGTTTTTGAGCGTCAGCAGAACGACCAACCCCGACAACAGCGCCACCCACACCACCCAGGTCCGCGGCGTCATGCGGAACTCGGGTCCTTTGCGCGGACCGCGCCCGTCATCCCGTGATTTGTTCTGCTCAGCCATGATCCCCAAAGCCGCGGCAAGTTATCATGCGCGCAAGGCAGTGGCAACCTACCTGTTCAGTGCGGCTGCAACCGCGGCTGCCGCAGCCGGTTCAACCTCCCGATAGTGCGCGGCAGACCGCGGTCCATCTCACCGCGGCCCGGCCGGCGGCTGCGGAATACTGCCGAACCAGGCGCCAGCCGGTCTCAGCCAGCCGGCTTGGGACCCCATTCAGGCAGCGGATCGGTCCACTTGCCGCGTTCCTTGATCAGGTCCACGAGCTGATCCACCGCCTGGGTTTCCGGGATGTTGAAGCGGACGGGCGTCTTGCCGACGTAGAGGTTGACCTTGCCCGGCGCGCCGCCCACGTAACCGAAGTCCGCGTCCGCCATCTCACCCGGCCCATTCACGATGCAGCCCATGATGGCGATTTTGACCCCTTTCAGATGGCTCGTGCGGGCCTTGATGCGAGCCGTCACCGTTTGCAGGTCGAACAGCGTGCGGCCGCACGAAGGGCAGGCGACGTAATCGGTCTTGAAGGATCGGCAGCCGACCGCTTGCAGAATGTTGTAAGCCAGGCGCGCTGCCGCCGCGGCATCGGCTTCACAGCGCACCAGCACCGCGTCGCCAAGACCGTCCGCTAGCAGCGAACCCAAGACCGCCGACGCCCGCAGCAGGGCGAGCCTCGGCTCGAGCGGCCTCGGTGGCATTTGCAAGCAGTCCTTGAGCAAAATGGGGTTGCGGTAGCCCCGTTGGTTGAGCCGGGAGGCCAGGAGACGAAACGCGGCAATGGGAGGCAGCGGCACGCCATCCCGCACCGTGACCAGTTGAGTATCGTCGGCCAGGCTGAATGGCGTCGTGGGATCCACCTCCGCGACCTTCAGGGCCTCGTAAGCCGCCTCCGGCGCGACAGCATCCGACCCCGGGGCAGCAAGGCCGAGTCTTTCGCAGGCGGCGCGGGGGAGCACCACGCGAACGAGCTGCGAGCCGCCGCACCGGATGCCGGGCGCCAGCTCGATTTCCCGGGTTGTCCGCCGCTGGTAGCTGAACGGGTCAAAGGGAAACGTCGAGTCGGAGCCAAGCTCCGATGATTCCCCGCCCGGCAGGGCCGACGGCCCGACGGTCAATGCCGGGATTTGGTCCAACAAATCGCGGCAGACGGCGATCTCGCGCGTGCTGTCCTCGGTGAGCGAGACCCGGATGGTATCACCCAGACCGTCGCAGAGCAGCGAGCCGATACCGATGGCGCTCTTGATGCGGCCGTCTTCGCCTTCGCCTGCTTCCGTCACGCCCAAGTGCAGCGGGTAGTTCCAGTCCGGTCCTTCCTGAGCCAGGCGGGCCGCCAGCAGGCGGTAGCACTGGATCATGACCTTGGGATTGGAGGCCTTGAGAGAAAACTTGAAGTTGTGAAAGTCGTGCCGGCGGCAGACGCGGGCGAACTCGAGCGCGCTCTCGACCATGCCGGTGGGCGTGTCGCCGTAGCGGTTCATGATGCGGTCGGACAGCGAGCCGTGGTTGGCACCGATCCGCAGGGCGCGCCCGAGCCGTTTGCACTCCAGCACCAGCGGGGTGAAGGCCGCTTCCACGCGCCGCAATTCCGCCGCGTACTCCTCGTCTGAGTACTCCCGCACGGCGAACTTCTTCTTGTCGGCGTAATTGCCGGGGTTGACCCGGATGACCTCGACCCACTTGACGGCCTCCAGGGCGGCTTCCGGTTTGAAGTGGATGTCGGCCACGATGGGCACGCGGCAGCCGCGCGCGCGCAGCTCGGCCACGATGTTGCGCAGGTTGGCGGCGTCGCGCACCGTGGGCGCGGTGATGCGCACCAACTGGCTGCCCGCCGCCACCAGGGCCAGCGTCTCCCGCACGCAGGCCGCCGTGTCCATGGTGTCGCAAGTGATCATGGACTGGACCACCACCGGCTGCTGGCCCCCGATGCGCACCCCGCCGGCGGCAGGATCACCAACCACAATCTCACGGCTGACGCGCCGCCGGTAAGCGTAAGGAGAAAGGCAGTATTGCATGGTTAACGGCTCGGGGCCGGGGGCGCTTCCGGCTGTTCGATCGTGGCCTTGCTCTTGAACCACGAACCGATCAGCGGCATGCGTTTGAGGTCGAAAAACGTGACGTAAAGCATCAGTGAAATCAGCAACACAGCAAAGCCGGTGGTGACGTACTCGACCACTTTGGCGCTGAGCGGGCGGCGGCGTATTTTCTCCAGTGCTGCCAGCAGGATGTGGCCGCCGTCCAGCACGGGCACGGGCAGCAGATTGAGCACCGCCAGATTCACGTTCAGCAACACCAGGAAACTGAGCGCCAGCCGGTAGTCGGTGTTCACCCAGGCCGCCAGCATGGCCAGAATCCCCACCGGCCCGCTCAGGTCCTTGGCGCCCACGCCGGTCTGCTTCGAGTGAATCAGCGCCCCGATGGTCTGAAACGTCTTGTCCAGCACCTCCACGACCTGCGCCCAGGGTGTCGGCCCCGGCCTTTGAACCACATAGACCTGCGCCGTGCTGGTGCCGAGAGCCACCCCGATGCGTCCCTTGCCCGTGGTCGGATCGGCTGCCGGCGTGATGTTCAAGGTCAGCTTGTCGCCATCCCGCTCGACCCGAATCTCCGACGGCATCCCGGGCCGTTGCTTGATGAGGTCAATCAACTGATCCCTGCTCACGACCGGCACGCCGGCAAAGGCCAGAATCTTGTCCCGCGCCCGAAGGCCCGCGGCCGCGGCGGGCGTGCCGGCGAGCACCTCGATAACCTCCGGGTGGTCTCGGGGGTCAAGCCGCAGCAGCTTCAGGCCGAAGACCTCGTTGACAACCGCCTTCAAGTGGTAGGTGGTCCGCACTCCATCCCGCTCGATGACCACGGGCAGCACGTTCGTCCGCGCCAGGGCCGTGGCCAGGTTCACCTCCTGCCAGGATTGCACCTTGCGGCCTGCCACCTCGACGATTCGGTCGCCATCCCGAATGCCCAACTCCGCCTCTTCGCTGCCCGGTTCGACAAATCCAATGATGGCCGGGTTGACCAGTTGGGGCAGGCCCACAAAGTAAATGAGCGTGGCAATGACGAAGGCAAACACCAGGTTCATCAGCGGCCCCGTCACCGCCACCAAAATCTTCGAGCCGGCCGACGCCGGCGGCACGGGTTCGCCCCCGTCGGTCTGTCCCTCCAGCATGGCCGCGGTGGTCATTTGCGGCAGCTTCACGAACCCGCCGGCCGGAATCGCACGCCACGACCACACCACGCCGTCGCGCACCCAACTGAACACCTTCGGCCCGAAACCGATGGCAAACTCATCAATCTTCAGGCCGCGCCGGCGGGCCATCCAGAAATGCCCGAATTCATGCACGAAGACCGCCGCGCCAAACAAGACCAGCACCGCCAGCGCGACGTAGAGGATGTTCCAAAAACTCATAGCTCAAAGCCCGCCCAATCTCGGCCCGCAATCTAGCGGCAGAACCCGCCGGTGACAACCGGCGAAACGGCCCGTGACCCTGCCCCGCGCTGCCCGCCACCGGTCTGTCTGTTGATTTCCGGCCCCGACAAGGCATCCGCATTGTGGTATGCTTTGAACCAGAAGGCCGGGATGGCTTTCCAAACCGAATCCACAACACCAACCACAGGAGAGCAAACCATGAGTTACCTGGTTGAACGCGAAGAAGTATGGGTAGCCAGTTTGGAGGACAAACCGGGCGCGCTGGCCAACGTCCTGGCCGCCCTGGCGGAAGCCGGGGCGGACCTGGACTTCATCGTGGCCCGGCGCGCGCCCGACAAGCCCGGCACGGGTGTCGTGTTTGTCACGCCGCTGCGTGGCGACCGCGAGATCGAGGCCGCCGGGGAGCTGGGATTCACCGCCGGCAACCGTCTCCACTCCGTCCGCATCCAGGGCCGCAATGAACGAGGCGTGGCTGCCAAACTGACGCGCCGCCTGGCCGACGCCGGCCTGAACCTGCGCGGCTTCTCCGGCGCCGCCTTGGGCACGCAATTCGTCCTGCACGTGGCGTTTGACTCGGCCGACGACGCCGAGCGGGCTGTCACGCTGCTGCGGGCGCTGCCGTGAGCAGCCCCCGCCTGCGCGCCCGCGGAGTGAGCGCTCGCGGCGCGGCAGGACGATCGAGGGCCTGTTGGCCTCAGCCGCTGCCGGGTGCAGGCAGCTTGCGCAGCGGCACGCCTTCGCGGCGGAGCAGGGTGGCTTCGACCTTGGGAACGTACATTTGCGTCTCGGCGGGCAGGTACGGAGCCAGCCCATCGAAGTCGCGCGCCTTGTGCCGGCCCAACAGGCCGCCCACGCGCCCCTCGCCGGCGTTGTAGGCGGCCAGGGCCAGTGGCCAGTCTTTGAAGCGGGCGTGCAGGCTGCGGAGGTGCTGGGCGGCGGCTCGCGCACTCGGCTCGACCTGGTAACGCTGGTCCAACGGCCAGCGCCGCAGGCCGTAGCGCTGGGCGGTTGCCGGCATGAGTTGGAACAAACCCGCCGCTCCGGCCGGGCTGCGTGCCCGACGGTCAAAACCTGATTCCACCTCGGCCAGCCAAATCAGCTCCGGCGGCACGTGCTCCTGCTGGAAGATCGCCTTGAGTCGCGGCACAAGCGTCTTGGCCGCCGGCGGCACGGGGCGATTGGCCAGACGCTTTGACCATACCTGCCGCTCCAGAGCAGGCGGCGGGTTGGTGGCGGGCGGGGCTGGACGCCCCGGCGCGGTTGGGGGCGCGGGCATGGCGCGGCGCAGTTCTTCGGCGGTGTCCAAGTAGTCCAGCCGCGCGCGCAGCCAGGCCGCGTAGGGCCGGGTTTCTTCGCGCGCCTCCAACAGCGGCAGCACGCCGCGCGCGGCTTGGCTGAGCGCGGCCAGGTCCAGCACGTTCTCCTCGCCCAGTTGCCGCTGGAAATGCTCGAAGAACTCGCGCACCTGCTGCTCGTCAGGCTCGCTCAGCGCCGCCAGCAGGTCTTCGTCCAGATTCTCCTCGGCCCATTCCTGCACCGCGCCCAGCAAATCAGCCCAGTCCATCGTGCTCGGCGGGTTGGTTTGGGCGGGCGACTGGAAAACCAGCGCCACGCCCAACAGGAGGCTCAACCGGTTGTTCATGCCCATTGGACCGCGCGTGGTCTCCGGATGTTCAACGCCGCCCATCGTACCAGGCGTGGCAGGCGTCACGGCTGCCTACCGTGCTGCCGGGGTTGAACATCGCGCGGAGGAAGAACCGGGTGTGCTCGGCGGGGCTGTAAAGGCGCAGCTTCCGGGCGGAGGTGAGCAACGGATGGCGGTGCAAGATGACGATGGTGCGGCCGGTGGCGCGCGCATGGGCGCGCAGACGGCGGCTCAGGTCAAGCTCCTCGGCCACAAACATGGCCTGGTTAAACCCGCCCAGGTGTCGGAACGCGGCCGCTTCCACGAAGATGAAAGAGCCGGCCAGCAAGCCCAGCGCCCGGCTCAGTCCGTTCCAAAACAGCACGCAACCGCGGCTGAACCATGTGTTGTGGTCCAGGCGCACGGTGCTGCCGCCGGCCAGGCAGCAGCCTGTCCGGATCTGAGCCACCATGTCTGCGAGCAGCCCGGCGCTCGGCTGCGAATCGGCGTCCAAGAATACCAGCCACCGGCCGGTGGCAGCCGCCGCGCCGGTATTGCGGGCGCGGGCGATCTGGTTGATCGGCTCAAAAACGACCCGCGCCCCCGCAGCCCGCGCAATGGCGGCGGTGCCGTCGGTCGAGTTGTTGTCACACACAATCACCTCGACCTCCCACCGCTCCCGCTCGAGGGCCACGCTGGCGCGCTTGAGCGCGCGGAGCGTCTCCCCGAGCAGGCGAGCTTCATTAAAGGCCGGGATGACAACGGAGATGCGCATCAAGTCCACGTGCCGAACCGTGCCGGGCCGGCGCGCACCGTCCGCCACCGCTGGCGGGCGGAACGGCCACTCGCGGTTGCGGGCCGGAGGCCAGGGGCGCAACCATGATCCCACGCGGTTGGCCCCGGCCGGGCGCGTCGCCCCGCCCCCGGCGGCCGGCTCAGAACTGTCTCAAGAACCGCACGTCGTTTTCGTAAAACAGGCGGATGTCGCTGATGCCGTATCGGAGCATCGCGATGCGTTCGATGCCGAACCCAAACGCCCAGCCGGTCCAGACTTCAGGATCGTAGCCGACGTTCTCGAAGACCACCGGGTTGACCATGCCGCAGCCGGCGATCTCCAGCCAGGCCCGGCCCATCTTCCGAGTCAGGGCGTTGGCAAAGTCAATTTCGTAACTCGGCTCGGTGTAGCTGAAGTAGTGCGGCCGGAATCGGATTTTCACGTCTTCGCCCAGCACCTCGCGGAAGACGAACTCGACGGTGCCCTTCAGATCGCCCACGGTCACCTCGTGATCCACGTAGAGGCCCTCGATTTGGTGGAAGGTTGGGTTGTGCGTGGCGTCCGCGTTATCCCGGCGGTACACCCGGCCCGGGACGATAATGCGGATGGGCGGGGCCTGTTTTTCCATGACCCGGATTTGGACCGAGGAGGTATGGGTGCGCAGCAGCAATCTGCCGGCGGGCGCCTTCGCGGCTGCAGCTCCGGCCGACGGGCTGTCCAGGTAGAAGGTGTCCTGGGTATCGCGCGCGGGGTGGTCGGCGGGCGTGTTCAATGCGTCAAAGCAGTGGTACTCGTCCTCGATCTCCGGCCCGTCGGCCACGACAAAACCCAGCTTCCGGAAGCTGCGCACGATGTCCTCGGTCACTTGGGTGAGCGGATGCAGCCGGCCCAGCGGCCTGCGCCGGCCCGGCAGCGTGAAATCGGTAGGCTCCTTGGGCAGGGCGGCCTTCAACTCCAGCTCGGAGCGTCGCGCGGCCACGGCGTTTTCCAGCTCGGCCTTGGCGGCATTGATGGCCTTGCCCGCGGCGGGCCGTTCCTCTTTGGGCAGCGTGCCCAAGCGCTTCATCAGCGCCGTGAACTGACCTTGAGCGCCCAGCCAGCGGCCTTTGGCCTGGTCCAGCGCGCCCAGGTCGGTCGCCATCTTGAACTCCGCCAGTGCCGTTTGGCGGAGCGGTTCGATCTCATCCAAAAGCGCCATACGCCGGCCAAAATGGCCGTCGCGTCGCCCGGTGGGAAGAAAATTCAATATGAGCCTGTCGGCAGACCGGTCGCCGTCCAGCCCGCGCAGGGCAAGGGACAGCCGGGCGCGGAAGCAGCGGCGGGGCATGGGAGAGGACTTCCTGGCGGGTGTTTTGGCTCATTGAGGGGTGTCCACGGCTCGGTCACACCCATTTTTGAGTCAACCGGGACCGTCCGGCAGCCGCGCGCCTTCCCTTCGGCAACAGTCTTTTTGAATCAAATCGCCCCATGGGTCGGAGGCGGACAACCCGTTGCAAATAGGCGGGGACACGCTAACCTGGGAGCGATGACACGCAGTTACGAACTGCGGCTTCCAGTGTCCGGGATTTCCTCCGCGCGCGTTGGCGACCTCGGCAACCACCGCAAGCCCGCGCCATGAACGTATTTCTCATCCACGTCGGCGACGACGACTTTTGTCGGGTGCTGCCCGGCGCCCCGAGCCACTCCGGGGCCTCCCCCGCACGGGTCAAGGTGATGGCGTTTCCGCCCCTGGGGATTCAAACCCTCGCCCCGGTGCTGCGCCAACGGGGACATCAGGTGCGGCTGTTTGACACGTGCCATCCGCAGATGAAGGCAGAGCAGATCGCCCAGGCGGTGGCCAGCGAGCAGCCTGATCTCATCGGGTTGTCCTTTCTCTCGACCACGACCTACCCCGCCGCCAAGCGCATGGCACGGCGGCTCAGGGCGGAATCGCCGAAAACGCCGATTATCGTAGGCGGCGCCTTTGCCACGCTGAACGCGGACCGCATTCTGGCGGATTGTTCCGACATTGACAGCGTGGGCGTGGGCGAAGGCGAGGAGCTGCTGCCGGACTTCTTGGATCACCTGGACACGCCCGGCAGCGTCGCGGGTCTGGTGTGGCGGCGCAAAGGGACCGTTGTGCGCAATCCCCCCCGGCCGCTGCTTCAGGAATTGGACCGGTATCCGTATCCCGACCGGAGCAGCCTGCCAATTGATTACATCGAATCCCTGCCGTTGGATGTGCCGGCGGTGCTCTCGCTGGACAAGTTTTGCACGGTGCAGACGTCACGCGGTTGTCCCTACTCGTGCATCTACTGCGATATCCCATCCCTGGGTCAGCGCCGTTGGCGCAGCCGCTCGCCGGCCCACGTGCTGGGAGAGCTGCAGCAGCTCAACGACCAGGGCTATCGCTCGATCTACTTCACCGATGATCACTTTCTGGTCAACCGCCAGCGCATCGGCGCCATCTGCCGCGGGATTATCGAACGGGGGCTGGAATTCCACTGGGGCTGTGAGGGGCGGGTGGACTCGGCGGGCATTGACCAACTGCCCCTCATGCGGCAGGCCGGCTGCAGTTTCCTGGCCTTTGGCGTGGAATCCGGGTCGCAGAAGATTCTGGACCGTTTGAACAAACGACAAACCCCGGCCAAGGTGGCGCACGCGGTCCGCGAAGCCAAACGACATGGCATCGCCCGGGTGCACGGCTTTTTTGTGGTGGGGTCGCCCGGGGAAACCGCCGCGGACATCGCGGAGAGCTTCCGTTTCGCTGCGCGGTCCGAGTTGGACACCTTTGGTTTCAACCGCTTGTGCGTGTATCGCGGCACGCCGCTGTGGAAGGAGTATGTCGGGCGCGGGATCATTGATGACGAGCGGGACTGGCACAAGTGGTTCAAATGCTCGGACATTGATCCCACGGCGTTGCCGAGTGCCGTGGTGAACCGGCTGCGGGCCCAAGGTTACGGGCGACTGTTCCTGAACCGCGTGTTGCGTCGCCCCGTTCGCACCGCCAAGCTCCTGCGTGCCTTCGGACGCCACATGAGCACGTCCGACATGCTCAAACTGCTGAGCAGTCCCTTCCGCCGGCGTGCCCTGACCCGGCAGCCCGAACTGCCGGCTCGCATGGTAGAAGCGCGGCTGGGACCGCGAGGCGACATGGCGACCGCCAGCACTGGCGGGTCGGCGTCTCCGCGCCAGACCGGCCACCAGCCGC
>Ga0101944_10008213_pt1 | contig 10051 bp, 11 predicted proteins | sample DewCreD2012metaG_FD_75245 | JGI IMG/M metagenome (GOLD analysis project Ga0101944, IMG submission 75245) | Hot spring sediment bacterial and archeal communities from British Columbia, Canada, to study Microbial Dark Matter (Phase II) - Dewar... ...
CTAACTCTGCCGAAAACGTAAAATGGCAGGCGGTTGATCCTGAGCCTGAGCCGGTAGATAGCGCTGCTCTGGCTCTTCTGGGAAAGGCTATGGAAAGGCTTTCCGATTACGATAGGCTTATTATATCGCTTTATCATTTGGACGAATGTTCGCTGCCGGAGATTGCTGAGATATTAGGACAGCCCAGAGGCAGCCTGAAAGTTAGATTGTTTCGTGCACGTCAGAAGCTGAGGTCGCATCTTGCGGCTTTAGGTTGGGAGAACAGAAATGAAATGCAGTCGGATACAAATTAATCTTTCGGATTATAGTCGGGGGCTTCTAAGCGCTGAAGAATCAAGAAAGATCGCAGAGCACCTGGCAGATTGTGCCGAGTGCCGTAGAGTTTTCGAAGATGAAAGACGCTTGGCAGATATTTTCGCGTCTGCAGAAAACCGCGAAGCCCCGCGCGACGTTTGGTATCTGGTCGAAGCCGGCATCCAAACCGATAATAAAACTACCGTAACAGAAAAAATAAACGTGTGGCTTAGAACATACAAGCGCAGGCTGGCTGCGGCTGCGGCAGCAGCGGCTGTTATATGCAGCGTCGCTGTTACAATAAACGTCCATAACGCCGCCGTCGAGGCAGAAAAAAACCGCGCCCGTGAAGCTCTGGCTATGATGCACCTGCAGATTGCCGGAGTAGATCAGCAGACAAGCACAACCGAAGCTATGATTGCTGAAATCGAGAAGATAGCGCCGTGAGAGTTATTATGATGAGACATCAGAACTGCTGCAAAAAATTGCTGTTTACGGCTGCACTGGCGATAGCAGCGCTGGGAGTTACCACACCCGCCTGCTCACAACCGCCGCCGCCAATGCGCGCTGATCTGAACCTAAGCCCAGAGCAGCAGCAAAAACTGCGTGAGCACGCCCGCGAAACCCGCGAAAAAACAGAAGTCATACGACGAGATATGTGGGCTGCCAGATCTGAGCTGTGGCGTCAGTTCCGCAGCTACCATCTCGACGAAAAAGCCGCCAGAAACGCGGCTAAAAAGATAAACAGCTGTCATCTGAGACTGCTTAACTCTTATCTAGAAAGCCAGGTTGGGCTAAGAAATATTCTTACCAAAGACCAGTTCCAAAAACTAAGCCGCGCAGTAGGCGGTAGGGATAGGGATCGTCCGCGTCAAGGCTTCGAAGGCAGACCGCGCATGCCTGAACCTGGAGGAGAAAGCCTGGGCGATGTTTCGCATCTGAATCTTTCTCCCGCTCAACAGGAAAAAATCAGAAAACTCTATGAAGAAAACAGCCGCGTAATGGAAGACCTTATGAAGAAACAGATGGATGATTTTCGCGCGCTTGAAAGCCTATATCTCAATTACAACTTAGACCAAAAGCGCGCCAAGCAGCTGATCAAGCATCTAAACGACATACATATGAAAATACAAGAAGCCTCCATCAAACGGCAGATTGAAATTAGAAAAATACTAATCGAAGAACAGTTCAACGCCTTAAAACCCAAAGTGCGGCCGCCAGTCGAAGGCATGCCTGGATTCGGGAAGGGCGAACGTATCAGACGCGGCCAGCCAGACCGATAACTGCATCCCACAGACGCCATATCTCATATATTCTACATCAGATAGACTAACTGAAATCATCTCGCTCGCAAAAAGCGAAAACTTCAAATACAGTCTGAACAGCAGTGGTTCGGCTGAAATCTCCAGACCGAAATCAAGCTTACAAGATGAACAGCCGCTGAGAAACAAGGCTTGACACATCGCCCGCGCGGCAATAGCATAGACTTGTAAGAATTAAGCGTATTTGGGAGGGCTGTAGAGCCATGATATCTCGAAAAGAATTTGGAGAAGCCCAGAAAAAAACCGCCGATGCGCTGGCAAAAGCTGGGATTGTTATCACGCCGGAAGAAAGAGCAAATATAGAAGTGGCCGACTTTGGCCTGAACGACCTTGCGCAGTTTGGACTTCAGATAGTTGTTTATGTGAACACGGAGCGCTGCTGCGCAAAAGAACTTGTGATGTTTCCAGGTCAGATATGTCCCGAACATAGACATCCTGAAATAAACGGCAGTCCGGGCAAAGAGGAAACTTTCAGATGCAGAGCCGGAGAAGTTTACCTATATGTTCCCGGCGAACCTGCGAAAAACCCTAAAGCATCCGTGCCGCCGGACAAGACTCCATACTTCACCGTTTGGCATGAGATAGTTCTAAAGCCTGGCGAACAATACACTCTGCCGCCTAACACCCTGCATTGGTTCCAAGCAGGACCAGAAGGCGCCATAGTCTCAGAGTTTTCTACAAAGAGCGTTGACGAAGCCGATATATTCACCGATCCGGCGATTGTGCGCACGCCTGCTGTGGCTGAGGGATAGTTAAGCTATAGAGAAATATAACAGACAACAATTATGTAGGCAAAAAAATATGAAAACGCGCCAGGAGCATGATCTTTTGGGTGTGCGCGAAGTGCCTGCCGATGCATACTACGGCATACACACTCTTCGCGCGGCAGAGAATTTTCCGGTCTCCGGCATAAGAGTGCATCATCTCCTCATCCAATCGCTCGCTCTCGTAAAGAAAGCCTGCGCTATAGCCAACCTGCGCGCCGGCTATCTTGATGAACACAAAGCCAATGCCATAATCGCCGCATGCGATGAAATCGCATCTGGAAAATTTGCAAATCAATTTATCACCGACGCGCTTCAAGGCGGCGCAGGCACTTCGATGAATATGAATGTCAACGAAGTCATAGCAAACAGAGCCATAGAACTGCTGGGCGGTGAAAAAGGCGATTACAGCATCGTTCATCCTCTTGACCATGTGAATCTCTCCCAATCTACAAACGATGTTGTACCGACAGCCGTTAGGATAACAGCCATTCGCCTTCTAATCAGTGCGAGCAGAGCGATGGCTGATCTTCAGGGCGAGCTGCAGAAAAAAGAGTCTGAATTTGCACACGTGTTGAAAATAGGCAGAACTGAGATGCAGGACGCTGTGCCCATTACGCTGGGGCAGGAATTCTCCGCGTGGGCGCAGGCAGTGCAGCGGGATTGGTGGCGGCTTTATAAAGTGGAAGAAAGGCTTCGTCAAGTAAACTTAGGTGGCACAGCGGTGGGCACGGGACTTAACGCAGACAGACGGTTTGTGTTTATGGTTGTGGAAATCCTGCGCGACATAACCGGTTTGGGACTTGCAAGAGCTGAAAATATGATAGACGTTACGCAGAACTGCGATGTGTTCGTCGAAGTGTCCGGCATGCTTAAATCTGCGGCGGTTAATCTTGCAAAAATAGCTTCTGATCTGCGGCTGCTTTCGTCTGGTCCGCGCGCAGGAATTGGAGAAATTAAACTTCCGGAGCTTCAAGCAGGGTCATCCATCATGCCTGGCAAGGTGAACCCTGTAATAACCGAAGCCGTAAGCCAAGCGGCGTTTCAGATAATTGCAAACGACAGCGCCATAACGCTTGCCGCAATGAACGGACAGCTGGAGCTGAACGCATTCTTGCCATTAATCGCGCACAATTTATTTCAATCGCTCGAGCTTATAAACTCTGCGGCAGACATGCTGGCTCACAAATGTGTAAGCGGCATAATTGCAAATGAAGAGCGGTGCACAGAACTGCTTGAAAACAGCTTCGCATTAGTTACCGCTTTATCCCCATACATCGGTTACGAAGAAGCCTCCAACCTGGCACGTGAGGCTGCAGAATCCAATAAAACCATCCGTCAGCTGGCTTTAGAGAAGAAACTATTCACCGCCGAAGAGCTGGATAAAATCCTTTCCGTATCCGAAATGACCCATCCAGGCATAGCAGGACTCGATTTGCTCAAGCGAGACAGCGAATAGCCTCTACTATACTCTCAATAATGCGCAAATAAAAGGCACGAACCACACTGTCTGCAGTCCGTGCCAAACAAAAACTATCTTATTTATCTACCTAATGAGTCAATTTGGCGGCGTAGCTTATTCCCATCCACCAGTGTTTGCCAAAAGTGCCGGCTTTCACCGTTACGCCTTTATTGCCAGGCGTATAAGTGACGCCGGTTATAATATCCTGTCCGTCATAAAGCGCAACTGCCCCAATTTCCTTATGAAGCAGCATCTGAACGCCGCCAAACAGCCCCTGATGCCGCTTTTCGCCGAGCAGCGTCCAATCTTCTGTGCCTATGCCTAAGTGAACCCTGACAAGCGGCAGCACCGGTCCTTCCGGCGTCATCGGAGTAACATTCTTCGCCGCGCACACAAAGAGCGATACTTTGTCCGAGTTAATAGGCGCCCGCGTAGTAGTCTCGCCGGTCAAGTTTCGCACGCCGAGAACTACATTAGGCGTTGTCGGCGACTCTTGAAGCAGAAGCACTGTTCCATTTACTATCACAGATGTTTTGTCTTTGTCTGACTCCGGATCATACCGATGAAGATCAATCTCCACCTTATCCGTAAGCCCGTAGTAGATAGTCTGCGCCTGCAGACTCTGAGGCGCCGCCGATGGCAGATCAAGACCTAGATAATAATAAGCCACATCTACCTCGCCGGCTTTAAGCTGGTTGGCCGTCGGAACTGTCACTATATCTGCCGCATATGCAGCAGACAAGATCAAGGAGGCGGCCAGCAACATTGACGCTAGAGTTTTCACGTCGTTTTTTCGTCCTCCTTTCAAACAATATGCGTTCTTATTAGCCGCAGTTCGTCAATATTCCTTCCTGGCTCGATAGATTATTTTTCTCCGTCAGCCAAAAACTTTGTGAAACAAATCACAAATATTTTGGCTTGGCATTGACGTATTGTGTCAAGATGGGTATCATATAATTGGTAGAGCTGGATTCGACTTCTAATTATTACTCTAAAAAAGTACTACCCGCCCAGCTCTTGGGATTACACGCTATGGATCAACAAGTTGCCGAAAAGAAACAGGCGGTGGAGTGTGATTTTGTCGTCTGCGGCGCGGAGATAGCGCCGACATTCTGCGAAGAGATAGAAAATATAAGCGGCGAAAATGCGCTCCAGTGTTACCAATGCGGCGAGTGCACAGCCGGATGCCCCGCCGCTTTTGCTATGGAAATACCGCCGAACCGCATCATGCGCATGGTGCAGTTAGGCTTAGAAGACAAAGTGCTTCAGAGCGCAACAATATGGCTGTGCGCAGGATGTGAAACATGCGCCGCGCGGTGCCCCAGAGGACTATCTGTGGCAAAGGTTATGGATGCGGCAAGAGAGATAGCGCGCGGCAGAAGAATAAAACCAGGCGAGCCGAAGGTTGCAATCTTTCACGAAGAGTTTTTGGCTGATGTTGCTCGCAACGGCCGCGCGCATGAGCTATCGCTGATAGGATTTTACAAACTCAAATCGCGCAATCTTTTTAGTGATATCCCGCTCGCCATAAAAATGTTCCTAAAGGGTAAGCTTGCCATTATACCCAAGCGCATAAAAGGACTTGGCGAAGTGCGCCGATTTTTTAGAAAGTTGAAGTAACGGAGATGAGATACGCTTATTTTCCTGGCTGTTCACTGCATTCTACGGCTAAAGAATTCAATGACTCCGCAAAAGCGGCGTGCAGTGCATTAGGCATTGAGCTTGAAGAGATACCGGATTGGAATTGCTGCGGCGCTACATCCGCCCACAGCACCAGCCACAAACTTGCCATTGCTCTGCCCGCAAGAAATCTTGGGATTGCCGAGCAGATGGGGCTTGACATAGTAGCTCCCTGCGCCGCATGCTACAACAGACTCAAAAGCGCAGAAGCTGCTGTAAAAGATAACCCCAGCCTTGCAGACGAGATTAACGCTGAGCTTCAGGCTAAATTCACCGGCGCCATCAGTGTCAGACCGCTTATCGAACCACTTTCTGCGCCTGAGACTATGGAGCGCCTTGCGCATTTGATTAAAAAGCCTTTGAATAACATAAAGCTGGCATGCTATTATGGCTGCCTGCTTATTCGCCCGCCAAAAGTGCTGCAGTTCGATGATCCCGAAAACCCGCAGTCAATGGACAGCATAGTGAAGACGCTCGGCGCAGAGCCTGTTGAGTGGCATTACAAAAACGAGTGCTGCGGCGCAAGTTTTTCTCTTACACGCGTGGATATGGTTCACAAGATGACCCACGACGTGCTGATGCGGGCGAAAAAATCAGGCGCTGACGCAGTTGTCTGCGCCTGCCCGCTCTGCCAAGCAAATTTGGATATGCGGCAGGCTGAAATCGAGAAAAAATACGGCGAGAAGTTTGATCTACCTGTATTCTATATAACAGAACTTATGGCATTTGCGATGGGGCTGCCCGCCGACGGCTATTGGAAGCGGCATATGGTTGATGTGCGCCCTGTGCTGAAGAAAACTGCTTCGACTAAAACCGAGCCGGAGGAGTGCACAGCAGGAGTTTAGACGCGCCTGCTAACGCAGCGCAAGAAAAGCTGATAGCGAGGGAATATGGCACGAATTGGAGTTTTTGTGTGCCACTGCGGCACAAATATAGCTAAAACCGTTGATGTTGAAAAAGTCGCCGAAGCAGCAAAAAGCCTGCCAGGGGTTGTTTTCGCGACTAATTACAAGTATATGTGCTCTGAGCCAGGGCAGAACATAATCCGTGAAGCCATCCGCGAGCACAAACTGGACAGAGTGGTGGTCGCCGCATGCTCTCCAAGACTTCATGAGCCTACATTCCAGCGCTGCATCTCATCCGAAGGATTGAACCCCTACTACTTCGAGATGGCAAATATACGCGAGCACTGCTCTTGGGTGCACGATGACGTAGAACTGGCGACTAGAAAAGCTATAGATACTGTTGCGATGATGGTCGCAAAAGCCGCCAAAGACGAGCCTCTCTTCACGAAAGAGATACCTATTACAAAGAAAGCGCTGGTTATCGGCGGCGGCGTTGCCGGCATACGCGCCGCGCTTGACATAGCAGACTCTGGGTATAAAGTTGTGCTGGTGGAACGCACGCCTTCGATTGGCGGACGCATGGCGCAGTATGATAAAACCTTCCCAACGCTGGACTGCGCAGCCTGCATACTTACGCCGATGATGGTTGACTGCGCAAGCCATCCAAACATCGAGATATGGACTTATTCGGAAGTAGAAGAAGTCTCCGGATACGTAGGCAACTTTAAGGTCAAGGTGCGGAAGCGAGCCAAGAGCGTTGACGCCTCCAAGTGCACTGGATGCGGCATCTGCTACGAAAAATGTGTCGTTAAGGGGATTCCAAACGAATTTGACGAAGGGATGGGAACACGCAGGGCAATATATGTTCCATTCCCTCAAGCTGTGCCGAATGTGCCCGTTATAGACCGCGAAAACTGCCGTCAGTTCGTTAAAGGTCACTGCGGCGTGTGCCAGAAGATGTGTCCTGCCGGCGCGATAGACTATGAACAGCAGGATGAGATCGTAACAGAAGATTTCGGCGCGATAGTAGTGGCAACAGGATTCGATTTGTGGGATCATTCGGCTTTGGGAGAATATGGTTATGGGAAATATCCGGATGTTATATCAGGTATCCAGTTTGAGCGCTTGATGAACGCGTCTGGTCCGACAGAAGGCAAGATTAAGCGTCCAAGCGACGGAAAAGTGCCTGAGTCGGTGGTGTTTATATCGTGCGTGGGGTCTCGAGACGACGAGCACGGCTATCCCTACTGCTCAAAAGTGTGCTGTATGTATAATGCAAAGCACGCGCTTCTTCTGCGCGACAAGCTCCATGACGCAAAAGCGTATGTATTTTATATGGATATCCGCGCCAACGGCAAAGGCTATGAAGAGTTCGTGCGCCGAACCATAGAAGACTATGGCGCAACCTACATACGAGGCAGAGTGAGCAGGATATTCCCAGAAGACGGTAAGATGGTTGTGCGCGGCGCCGACACACTGCTGGGGCAGCCGGTGGAAGTCAGAGCCGACCTTGTTGTGCTGGCTACTGCTGTGCAGCCGCAGCCTGATGCAAAAGAACTTGCGCGAAAATTGGGGATATCTACAGATCAATACAACTGGTTTAGCGAGGCGCATCCCAAGCTTCGACCTGTTGAAGTGCTGACGTCGGGCATATTCCTTGCAGGTGCCTGCCAATATCCGAAAGATATACCAGATACAGTAGCGCAAGCTTCCGGCGCAGCAGCTAAAGTTGCGGCGCTGTTCTCTAAAGACTCTCTTACAAGCGAGCCTACAATAGCGTATGTTAACGAAGACACATGCGTTGGATGCGGCTTATGCGCAAGCGTGTGTCCGTTCACGGCGATTGACATGGTCGAGATTGTTGACCGCGCCCGATCAACCAAAGAACAGCAGATTATGCGAATGGTTGCAAGGGTAAACGAGGGCGTATGCCACGGGTGCGGCACCTGCGCGGCGGCATGCAGATCGCACTCGGCAAAACTGAGAGGTTTCGAAGACAGCCAAATACTGGCTGAGATCGAAGCATTGGCAAACATTTACGCCGCACAGGAGAAATAATAATGAAAATAAGAGATATAGACTTTGTTGCATACCCAGTAAGCGACCTAAAGCGAAGCATTGATTTTTATGCCAATGTGATAGGGCTTGAGTTGGATTCAACATTCGAAGATTCTTACGCTGAGTTTGATATAGACGGCAAAGCCTTCGCTATAGGAACTTATCCTGGCTGGACACCTGGGCAGACAAAGGGTGCTGCGGCGTTTAATGTGGAAGACATCTACGCCGCGCGTGAAGAGCTTAGGTCGAAGGGTGTGGAGCCTGTAAGCGACATCATAGAAACGCCTGTCTGCAGGATGCTGTTTGTTCCCGATCCTGATGGCAACACGTTTCTGCTTCATGAGAAACCAAAGAAAGAATAGACGACTTACATTCTAAAAATCTGAACCGCTGGTTGTGTAAAATGGCTGAAGAGAAAACAGAACAAACTAAAGATGGAGCTTGGAAGCCCGTTATACTCGGGATACTTTGCAACTGGTGCAGCTACGCAGGCGCCGATCTTGCCGGCAGCTCAAGGATCAAGTATCCGCCAAATGTGAGAATAGTTCGAGTGCCCTGCTCCGGCAGAGTGAACCCTCTTTATGTGTTGAAAGCTTTTCAGAAAGGGTTCGACGGTGTGATGGTGCTTGGGTGTCATCCTGGTGACTGCCACTACGCCAAAGGTAATTATTTCGCGCGGCGCAGGATTATGCTGCTCGGAGAACTGCTGAAATCCGTCGGCATAGAGCCTGAGCGATTTCATTTTGAGTGGGTTTCGGCTTCGGAAGGGGTAAGATTCGCGGAGCTTGTAAACGAGATGTCTGAAACTCTCGAGAAAATTGGACCATTCGCCGGCGTTGACAGCGCCAAAGAAAAAACTCCGACTGGAGTTGGACAATAAAACTATCAGAATAACGCAGTAACTTCTACTGCTGGTTAGCAAAACAATGAGTGAAGAATTGGAAAAAATAATACGCGAAGAGGCAAAGAAGCTGCTGGAAAGCGGCGAAGTTAGAGTAATTGTTGGATGGGAAAAAGGCAGCGCGCCTTTTAAGACCACTCCGGTTTTCATAGACAAACCAGAGGACGTTGACAAGCTGGTCTGGAACCCTGCCTGCGCGAATAATCTCGCCGTATATCTTCCACAGCTTGTGAAAGATGGCGCAGTCGGAATAATAGCTAAGCCGTGCGACACAAGAGCTGTTGTTACACTTCTGCAGGAGAAGCAGATAGAGCGAGGAGACATCAAGGTAATCGGCACGGCGTGCAGCGGAATAATTGACGAAGGCGCGCTAAGCCGCGCAGGAATAGACCTAACCGAAGTGCGCGATATAAAGCTTGACGGCGAAAACCTGATTGTAACCACGGAATCTGGAACGCAAACTGTTCCGATATCCCAAGTAGAAAAAGAAGCCTGCAGAATATGTGAGCACAGAACGCCGGTTTTCGCCGATGTTACAGTTGGCGAAGCGCAGAGTTCTACAGCACCTGCCGATGTTGAAGATATGGGAACACCCGAAGAGAGGCGCTCGTTTTGGGCGGAGCAGTTTGAACGCTGCATTCGGTGTTATGCGTGCCGGCAGGTATGTCCGCAGTGCTACTGCGCTGTGTGTTTTATAGATAGAAATGACGTGCGCTGGACAAGCA
>Ga0101944_10008215_pt1 | contig 10051 bp, 7 predicted proteins | sample DewCreD2012metaG_FD_75245 | JGI IMG/M metagenome (GOLD analysis project Ga0101944, IMG submission 75245) | Hot spring sediment bacterial and archeal communities from British Columbia, Canada, to study Microbial Dark Matter (Phase II) - Dewar... ...
GAGCCGACGGGCAACCTCGACCTGAAGACCGGCACCGAGATCATCGAAATCCTCAAGCAGATGAACAAAGAGATGAACGTGACGATCATCACCGCGACGCACGACCACAAGATGCTGGCGGCGTCGGACCGGGTGATCTGGATCCGCGACGGCCGGGTCGAGAGGATCCAGAACCGCGAAGACCTGAAGATCGAGGTCGGGAAGATCGATGGGGAGAGCCTGTAGGTCGGCGGGTTGTCCGTGGTCCGTTGCCAGTTGTCCGTAGTAAGGCCAGTCCTGAGCTCTGAGTAACGGCAACAACAATGGTTACGAGCATAACAACAGCTACGAACACCGTCGCTGACGCTTCGACCACGACCCGGGCTGACGCGCTGACGCCTGGGCTTAATATGACGAACCTTTGATCGCTGGGGGTGGCGCTCGTAGACGTTCAGGTGAAACATGAGCAACGTGACGGTTGAATTGCCGGATCGGTCGGAGCTTCCGCCGGCGGAGCAGTTCGCTCAGCACAACGCCGAGCAAAAGGCGGTGTGGGAGGCGTTTCGGGCGGGCCGGCCGGCGCGGGTGCCTTGCGTGGTGGCTACGAATCCGCGGATCATACTGCTGAACCCGAGACTCAACCCGGGCAGGATCACCTTCCAGCAGTACACGCTCGATCCGGACGTGATGGTGCGCGTGCAGGTGCTGCATGCGGTGTACGTGCGGCACCATTATCGGGTCGATCATGAGATGGGCCTGCCGAAGGACGGCTGGTACCCTTGGGTGGACTTTCAGAACGTGTACGAGGCGGCGTGGCTGGGAGCGCCGATCTCGTTTAACGAGAGCAACTCCCCGTACGCCGAGATCTGGCTGAAGGAAGATAACAAGAACGAGATTTTCGACCGAGGCATGCCCGACCCGTTCCGGGACAACGGCTGGATGCAGCGGAACTGGGACTACTACGAGCACTTCTGCAAGCTGCGTGACAAGGGCGTGGAGTTTCTCGGGTTGCCGGTGAAGGACGCACGGCCATCGGGATTGGGGACGGATGGGCCGTTCACGCTGGCGGCCGAGCTTCGCGGCGGCGAGATCTGCGTGGACATGCTGGCGGACACGGAGTATTACACGCAGCTGATGACCTTTCTGACCGATGCGATCATCGGGCGGATGAAGGCGTACCGCAAGCGGATGGGGCAGGCTGAGAAGTCGGACGATTTCGGGTATGCCGACGACAGCGTTGCCATGCTCAGCGTGGAGCACTTCCGCGCGTTCGTGATGCCGTATCACAAGCGGATCATCGAGGCGTTCTGGACGGGCAAGGGGAGGCTGGGGATTCACTTGTGCGGGGACGTGCAGCGGCACCTGCCGGTTCTGCACCGGGAGTTCGGTATCAAGTCGTTCGACACGGGCTACCCGATCGACTTGCACGAGGTACGCCGGCAGACGAGCCCGGACACCATCCTGCAGGGCGGGCCGACTGTGCAGTTGCTGCAGAACGGGCCGGCCGAGAAGATCAAAGAGTTCTGCCGGCAGCTGTTGACGGGGCCGGCGGCGCGGGAGGGGTTGTTCGTGCTGCGGGAGGCGAACAACCTGGCGCCGAACACGCCGCCGGAGCATGTCGCGGCGATGTATGAGGCGTGCCGGGAGTGGGGGAGGTATTAGCCTGACTTCCAGCATATCATCCAAGGAGTTGCCCCGTCGCCATCGGAGCACTCAGCTTCTGCCGGCTTGCTGTCCTTGACGCCCCGGTTCCTTGCCACTAGCTTCGCAGGTCTGGCTGTCTTGTTGGCCCAAACAATGAGGATTTGTTCCCATGACTCCACGCGAACGCGCGCTGGCTGTGATCAATGGTACTGGCAAGCCGGATCGGCTGCCGTGGCTGCCGGAACTGAACGATGGTTTCATCCGCAAGGTGGTCGAGGCGGAAGGGCCGGCGCCGGCGGGGATGGACGAGCAAACGTTCACCAACTTGCGCATTGGCGCGGACCAACTCGCCCGGGCTATCGCCGTGAAGGAGACGTATCGGCGGGTGGAGGTCGAGCAGCGGAAGGACGAGGGGCTGACGATCTGGCATACGCCGAAGGGCGACCTGGTCGAGCAGATGGTGCAGGACCCGATTGCCAAGACGCGCTACAGGACGCGGCACCGGCTGGATGGGGCCAAGGCGTTCGAGGCTTACCACGCGCTGCTTGATGACCTGAAGTATGAGCCTGACTACGAGCGGGCACAGAAGGTGTTTGACAAGGTCGGCGATACGGGTCTGCCGACGGTCGATGCGCCGGCCACGCCCTTGCAGCACATCCTCATGTGGGACCTGTCGGTCGAGAACGCGCTGATGGCGATGTACGACCGGACCGATGAGATGGTCGAACTGATGCGGCACATGCACCAGAAGAACCTGGAGTATTACCGCATCGCCTGCGCGGGGCCGGGCGAGGTGGTCCGGCCAATGGAGGACACTTCCAGCATGCTGACCGGGCCGGGCATGTACGCGGAGCACTGCGCGGGCTATCTCAGCGAGTATGGCAAGGTGGTGCACGATCACGGCAAGAAGTTCATTGTGCACATGTGCGGCCATCTGAAGGAGATGCTGCCGATCATCAAGGACATCGAGTTGGACGGCATCGAAGCGGCGACGCCGGGGCCGACGGGGAACGTCGAGCCGGATGAAATCCGCCAGGCGCTGGGCAACGTGATCATTATGGGGGGCGTCGATCCGACGCGGTATGCGATTCAGAGCCCGCAAGAGATGGTCAAGACGCTGAGGGAACGGCTCGGCCGGATCAAGGGCGACCGGTACTTCATCCTGGGCAGCGAGGAGATACCGGTGTCGGCGAAGATGGAGACTGTGAAGGCGGTGGGGGAGATGGTGGCGGAGACGGGGGCGTGGTTCTACGCGTAATCAGACCAGCGCCAGGACGCCGGCGGCGGCTTTTTCCACCACGCGGGCATAAGCGGTGATGTTCAGGCCGTCGACCTCGGCGATGTGCAGGTCGCTGAGCAGCCGCAAGTCGATCGGCTCGCGTCTCACGCGGGCGCCGCGTTTGAAGATGCTGTCGGTCAGGATGCGCACGGTGGGCTTGCAGGGTGCTTCGGCGTGGTTGCCGACGACGACGGCGTAGTCGCCACTGTTGAGCCGGACCACGCTGCCGATCATGAACGGCGGCACGAGGCGGAGCAGGTACAGCAGCACCACGGGGTCAAACCAGCCGTCGAACCGCGGGCTCAGCAGGTCAGCCAGGGCGCAGACGGTCGGTCGGGCTTTGCCGTCGGCCCACAACAGGCGGTCGAAGGCATCCAGCAGCGCCACCACGCGGCAGAAGATATGGATGGAACTGCCACAGGGCGGTGGTTTCTTCTCAGCGGAGACGGGGTCTATACGTTCGGGGAAGCCCGTGCCGTCGTAGCGCTGGTGATGGTGCAGCACGATGTGGGTGACGGTGGCGGGCAGTTTGCCCTTAACCTGCTCGAAGCCGATGAGCGTGTGATAGCGGTACTCGGGGGTGCTGCTCTCGGGATCGAGAATGGTCTTGGTCCGCAGGTGGACTGGCAGTTCGGCTTTGCCAATGTCATGCAGCATCGCGCCGAGGCCGAGGCGGTGGGTGTCTTCGGCCACGTTGGGCGGCAAGGCCTTTCGCTGCTGGCGCAAGTAGCCGGACATGTGCGCGCCCAGCAGCAGCGCCATGTAGCAGCAGTTGGCCATGTGGCCCGCCATCTCGGAGCCGCACTCGGCCAGGTTGTTCGTAAGAACCTGGTGATTGGGGTCGGCGACGATGTCGAGGAGGATCTTCTCGATGGCTCGGCGGTATTCAGTGAAGTTCATCTCGAGGGCGACCCGTCGCTGAAAGCGACCAATCGCCCCGCGGAGTTCCTGGTAAAGGCCCATGTGGTCGAGGGCGACCTGGGTGTTGATGTGCTTGTCGACGTCCTCGAGGTCGGGAAAATCGATCCAAACGAAGCGGATGTCGAACTCGATAAGCCTGTTGATGATGGCCTCGTTCAGGACGTAGCCGGGCTCGAGCAGAATGATCTCCTCGCGCTTCGGATGGAAGACCGGTTGAGCGATCTGCATGCCTGATTTCAGCGCTTTGCTCGGGACCAATAACATCCGGCACCCTTTGTACCTGCCCCAGACCGTGTGCGCAGCGTCAGACGCCCGTTGCAACCCGCGCACACCTATGCATCGGACCGGTAAATGCGGGGATTTAGCACAAAGCGAGGATTGGCGATGAAGACAGCGACGGACGTCCCGGTTGCGGGCGACGCGTCCGATAATCGCTGGCGGCGGTAGGGATGATGTAGAGGCCGGTGGTCATTTCGCTACTGCCCTGCTGCCGCGGCGAGGTCGCAGCACACAGCAGCCTGACGCTGGACGATCTCGTCCCAGTGCTTCTGGTTGAAGATGCAGCCGGGGTCGGGGCCGATGAGGTCGCCGTAGTAGGCGTCAGAGCGGGCCCGGCAGCCGCCGCAGTATTCCTTGTACTTGCAGATGCCGCAACCGCCGTAGCGGTGGTTGCGGTCGTTGAGCAGCTTCCACTCATGGCTGTTGAGCCAGATGTCGCGGACCGAACCCTGGCGAACGTTTCCGACCACGCGGTGGGGCAGGTAGACACAGGGGGTGATATCGCCATTGGGCTGGATGCACATGTAGGTACGGCCCGCGCCGCAGCCGCCGAGGTAGCGTGCGACCACGCGGGCCTTGAAGCCGCTGCCGCTGCCGGCGTGGCTGCACGTGACCCGGCCGTCTTCGGGAGCGTGGGTGAGGCAGACACGTCCCAACTGCGGGGCCGTCGAGATAACGCCCATCGTGCCCTTCTGCATCCAGCGCTGGAGGAGCTCGAGCAGCTGCTGGCGCTGGCGGGGCGTGAGGTCCTGGGTTGTCATGCCGGTGCCGCGGCCTACGGGGATGAAGTTGAAGTGGGCAAAGGAACCGGCACCGATCTGCTCGCAGAAGCGTAGCATGTCCTCGACTTCGTCGTAATTGTCGCGGTGGACGCACATGGCCACGCCGAGGCGGAGTCGCTTTTCGGCCACCACGTGCTTCATGCCCTGCACGGTTCGCTGCCACATGCCGGGCACGCCGCGGAAGGCGTCGTGCTTTTCGGGGCTGACCGAATCGAGCGAGATCTCGACGTACTTGACGCCCGCGTCGGCAAGTTCGGCGGCGAGTTTCGGAGTCATGGTCCCGCCGTGGGTGGCGATGCTCGTATGCATGCCGTGCTGTTGGCAGCGGTGCAGCACAGGCAACAGGTCCTTCGAGAGCGTGGGTTCGCCGCCGGCGAAGGCGATCATCGGCATGTAGTGCGAGCCGAGTTCATCGACCAGGCGGAGCTTCTCGTCGAGGGTCAGTTCGTCGGGCAGGACCTCGCCTGTCGCCGACTGGTAGCAGTGCCTGCACTTGAGGTTGCAGCGCTGGGTAAAGTTCCACACGGCGAAAAGCGGGATGATCCAGCGCTGCGGCTGGGAAAGGCCCATTTCCGAGACGGCGCGCATGGTGGCGACGATGCCGCGGACGGTGGGCTTGTGGTCGGCGATGCGTTTATGGAACGACTCGACGGACGCGCCGCCGCGGATCTTGTCGATCAGCCTGTGAATGGGCCAGTACTTGAGGCGCGACCAGGTGGACCACTGGGGGTTGCGGTAGGAGTAGATGATGCGTTCGATGATCGTATCGCCGGCGGGCTGACCCCTGGCGAGCCAGCCGAGGAGCTTGCGGACAGCGTAGCGTTCGAGGAGGGTCTCAAGCCAGTGTCGCTTTGCGTTCAAGTCCTGGGGCGATGGGCCACCATAGGGCCAGATGTGGCCGGGTTCGGCCATGGGGACCTGGACGGAAACTGGCGGGTTATTCGGTTCGGTCACGGTCACAGCAGGTTTTCCTCGAATCCTGCGTTGTGTCGCCCTTACAGGGCTTAACAGCAACAACAGACGCTAACAAACCTGGGGTCCCCGCCTTGAAAGGCGGGGCTAAAGTCTTCCAGGCGCTCCGCGGCGAACGGCCACGGCAACAGCAGAGGCCAGAGGTCAGCAACGGCCACGACCATACTCGCCTCGCAAGCGAGGCAGCCAAACGGGCTGGGCCAGGGTCTTGCGCATGCAGAAGGCCCTCGCTCAGGCTCGTTCCATGCCACCCGTGGAGGAAGTGGTGGGCGGTGCCCACTCTACGCTGGCGGCGTGCGGAGTACACCCCAGGTTGCCATTCTCCAGCGGGACGGCGTTATTCCGCTCGACGTGCTCGCGGTAGCACGGGCCACTGTTGTAGGTGCAGAACGGGAACACGCCGTCGGGCGTCGAGTAGTGGATGACGCAGCGGCGGACCCGTTCGGCGTCGAAGTTGTAGCGGTCCATGAAGTGCATGCCGGCGCACATCAGGGTCTTGTAATGCCTGGCCTGCTCGGGGCCGCGGCTCTTGGTCTTGTCGAGCATGCCCTGGAGCGAACGCATCCACTTGATCAGGGTCAGGCCCGGCGGGGCGCTGCGGCGGTTGAAATTCCTGGCGAACAGCCACACGACACGCAGCTTGTCGAAGAGGGTGATGCGCTTCTTGCGGCTGAGCTTGTCAGCCAGGACCTTCATGTCCGTGAATAGGCCGGCGATGTCAAGCACGCGAGGAATCGGCGTAAGGCGCTCCTTGGCCGGCTGGCCGGGGTACTGCTCGGGCGCCACGAAGAAGTAGGTGCCTTCGGCGCAGTCGGGGTGGCACGAGGGCTTTATCTTGGGCTTGCGCTCCAGGGCGCCCATCAGATCACACAGCGGGGAGATAACCGAGAGCGGCCAGAAGTCGCGGCGCAGGTCGGCGCCGGTGGAATCAGCGATGTCCTTGGCCAGGTCGCCGAGAGTGTAGCGCTTCTCTTCGAGGTCCTTACGGCTGATCCGGCCGGTGAAACAGACTGGCTGGAAGCTGATCCCGCTGATCGTGTCGATGTTCTGAACGGCAAATTCGATGATCGGGCCGACCTGGTGGTCGTTCTGGCCCTTGACGATCGTGGGCACGAGGCAGATCTTGAGGCCCGCCCTGCGGCAGTTTGCGACGACCTGCTTTTTGATCTCGAGCAGGCTCTGGCCGCGGATCTTGCGATAGAGGGCATCGTCGAGGCCGTCAAACTGGAGGTAGAGGGTGTGCAAGCCGGCTTGGCGGGCCTTTTCTGCAAACTCGAGATCCTGGAACTTGATACCGTTTGTGGCGACCTGGATGTTGGTGAAGCCCATGGCGCGGGCGGCGGCCAGGATGTCGAGAAATTGCGGATGGACCGTCGGCTCGCCGCCGGAGAACTGGACGCTGGTACAGGGCGTCGGCCGGCTGTCGAGCAGTTGCTGGAGCATCGCCATGACCTGCTCGCACGTCGGCTCGTAAACATAGCCGGACACGTTTGCATTGGCGAAGCAGATCGGGCAGGTGAGGTTGCAGCGGTTGGTGAGGTCGATATTGGCGAGGACGGCCACCGACTGGTGCTGGTTGCACAGGCCGCAGTCGCTGGGGCAGTTGGCGCCGCCGAGCACCTGGGGGTTGAGCACGCCCATGCCTTCGTCGAAGGACCACTGGGCGCACTTGAGGAAGAGTTCGGCGTTGCTGTTGATCTTGTCGCGGAAGTAGCCGTGCTCGGGGCAGGTCTTTTCAATGAAGACCTCACCAGCCTTGGCGTAGTAGCGCCCGAGGAGAATGGTGCAGCATTCCGGACAGAGCGTTCGGACAGTGCGTGGCAGGCCGCGAACGACGGGGCGGATCGGCGCGCCGGTGAGTGTCTCAGCAGGGGAGGTCGGCCGGTCGGGCATAACCTTCACGAAGATGGAATCGTAGTGGGCTTCGCGATGCGCCCCGCACCTGGGGCAGTTGTGTTCCAAGAAGACGCGGCCGTCGTCGCGCAGGAAGCGAGCCGACACGATCTGGCCGCAGCGGAGGCATTCGGACTGCGTATCGCAGGGCAGAACGAACCGAGACTGCTCGATCTTCCGCATTCGGACACGGAAACGATCGATCTGAGTCTCGACGCCGTCCGTGCAGCGACAGGCGGCGGCCCGCCCGTTATCGGTTACCGGGTGGTTACGCAGCCAAGCCTGAACGTACTGGGGCAGCGCCCCACACGTATTACGTTGCTCTATCTCCATGGATTCTGAGGGTCTCCGATAGCACTTGCGCCGCGCCATTTGAGCATTATAGGCAAGCTTAGCGACAGGGGAGGCCGGCCAGCGGGGTTTTGTCGATGTCCACGCCCAAGGCCTTGCAGATTGCTCTGACATCGTCCGGCACCCGGATGGGCCTGTTGGCATACTTGCCGTGCACGGGCCTGGCGGGCGGAATGGTCGCGGCCTTCATATCCAGGCCTGTATGATACTTCACCGTAGCGTCGGGGTCTTTCAGTTCGTGGCCAGTCAGGATGCAGACGACAGTTTCGCCGGGCGAGACGACCTGCTCTTGGAGCAACAGGTGCAGACCGGCCACGCTGGCGGCGCTGGCCGGCTCGCAGCCGAAGCCCGTCTTGGCGACCATCGCGCGGTGTTCGAGGATCATCTCGTCGGTCACCTGGCGGACCACGCCGTTGTTCATTGCTTCGAGGGCCCGTAGGGCCTTGGGGAGGCTGACGGGCCGGCTGATCTCGATGGCGCTGGCAACGGTGCAGGGCTTGTAGTTCGTGTCATCGAGATGCTTAAGGTACGCCTGCACACAGTCCCGGTTATACCGGCCGGCGTTCCACCGGAGGCCCTGTTTCGTGTAGAGTTCGTAAAGGGTATTGGCGCCGGCCGCGTTGATGACGGCGAGGCGCGGCACCTTGTTCACCAGGCCGAGTTCCCTGAGTTCCAGGAAGGCCTTGCCGAAGGCCGAGCAGTTGCCGAGGTTGCCGCCGGGGACGACGATCCAGTCGGGCACCTGCCAGCCGAGGCCCTCGAGCACGCGGTACATGATCGACTTCTGGCCTTCGAGACGGAAGGGGTTGATCGAGTTCATCAGGTAGATGCTGAGGGGCTCGGAAACCTCGCGGACACGGCGGAGGCAAGCGTCGAAATCACCGTCGATCTGGAGCGTGAGCGCGCCGTAGTCGAGTGCCTGGCTGAGCTTGCCGTAGGCAATTTTGCCCGAACCGATGAAGACCACCGACTGCATGGGCCGGCCGTCGTCGCAGACGGTCATGGAGGCATAGAGGGCCAGCGACGCGCTGGTGTTGCCGGTGGACGCGCAGGCGACGCGCTTGCGGCCGAGTTTGCGGGCGAGCGTGAAGGCGGCGGTCATGCCGTTGTCCTTGAAGCTGCCCGAGGGGTTAAGGCCTTCGTACTGCAGGTACAGTCGGCCATCATTCAACCCGACAAATCGCACCACGGCGTCCGCTCTTTGGAGGATCGTCTGCCCCTCGCCTATGGTGAGCACCTGACTGGCTGCCGCAAAGGGCAAAAGTTCGATGAAACGCCACACCCCGCTGACGCACAGCGGATCGGAACGGAGGGACCATTTGGCCTCGAAATCCCGCAGCGACTTCGGCACTGGCAGACGCGGCCAGTCGTAAGCGACGTCCATCAAACCGCCGCACCTGGGACAGGTGAACTGTGTGGAATCGACCGGTACCGTGGCCGAGCAGCCCGGATCGATGCACCTCTGGAAAGCCAGTTCCGGAGTCATTTGCAGTTCTTCCTGTCCACGTAGTCCTTTATGAGGCAGTACTGAGAATAGGAGCCATTGACTGGGCGTGCAAGGCGGCAAGGGCCAGGCCTGATGGTTTACAGCAGCGCCGGTGCGAGTTAGAGTAAATGAGGCCACTTCGATCTTTTGAAACTTGCGGAGGCGCTCATGCCCCAAGCCATTGTCGATCCGGCGGAAGTCCGACGATTTGCCCACAACCTCAAGCAATTCAACAACGAACTCCAGAACCGCCTGCTTGTTCTTCATGGGCAGATGGTTAATCTGGGATCGACCTGGAGAGATCAGGAACACGAGCGGTTCACGCAGGAATTCGAGCAGACCATGGCAGCTCTCAATCGTTTCATCGAGGCCTCCGCGGATCACATCCCGTTCCTGTTGCGGAAGGCGGAGCGCGTCGAGGACTACTTGCAACAACGATAGTAACGGCTCGGAGGCGCGCTGGCG
>Ga0101944_10008217_pt1 | contig 10050 bp, 5 predicted proteins | sample DewCreD2012metaG_FD_75245 | JGI IMG/M metagenome (GOLD analysis project Ga0101944, IMG submission 75245) | Hot spring sediment bacterial and archeal communities from British Columbia, Canada, to study Microbial Dark Matter (Phase II) - Dewar... ...
GATGCCCGACGACACCGGCGAGTACATGCTGGGCAAGATCGTCGTGAACGTGGTGCTGATGGAGTCGGACCCGACCCTGGCCCCCTACGACAACAACCCACCGACCGATCCCGTGCGTCCGGGGATCGGCGCGCCGGCCGAAGACTGGACCAGCGACCTCATCGCCTCGGTCAAATCCAAGGTGACCGAGGGGTTGCAGTGGTGGAAACAGACGCTGGTCAACATGTTCCCGCTGGTGCCGCCGGAGCTGCTCGACTTCCAGGTGAACTGGCAGTACGCCGACAACCCGGTGCGGACCGGGTATGAGCCGATCGCGCGTCCCTCGAATGACTTCGCCCTGTGGATCTACGACTTCCTGAATCAGGTCGGCTTCAATCACAGCGGGAACTTCTCGACCGACATCCGGGCCTATAACGACTTCACGCGTCGGCAGGCTTCGGCCGACTGGGCGTTCACTATTTTCGTGGTGAACAACACGGTCGATGCCGACAAGTTGTTCGCCCCGGGGGGCTCGTTCTCGCAGGCATTTTCCTTCTCGGGCGGGCGATTCATGGTGGTGCCGGCCAGCCGGCCCGCCAGCACCTTCGCCCACGAAACGGGGCATCAATTCTGGGGGCTGGATGAGTACATGGGCGGGGGCTCGTACCTCTCCCGCCGCGGCTACTACAACACCCAGAACCTGAACGCGGCGGACAATCCCGCGCCCGGCTTCGTGCAGGCCGACAGCATCATGTCCAACGGCACGTCGCTGGCGAATGCCTATGCCAACCGCACGTCGCCCCCCACGACGCTGGCGATGATCGGCTGGCAGGACAGCGACAATGACGGCATCTTCGACGTGCTGGACGTCCCGTTCACGTTGCAAGGTTCCGGGCAGTACAGCGCCTCCAGCGGTCTGTACACCTTCACCGGGTACACCACGGTCAACACGCTGCCCAACCGCAACCCTGCCGGGCTGGGCAACGACATCACGATCAACCAGATCCGCGCGATCCAGGCCTCCGTGGACGACGGGCCCTGGCAGACCGTCCAGACACTGCCGCCGCGGACCTACCAGACGAACGTGACGGTGAATGTGCCGGTGCCGCCCACCGGATCGCATACGATCAAGCTCCGCTCGATCGACACGCTGACCGGCGTGACCTCCAATCTGTTCGTTGGAGAGACGAACAACCCCACGGCACAAGGCCCCGGGATCAACGGCGTGGTCTTCCGGGACGACAATCGCAACGGCCGGTGGGATAGCGGCGAGCTGGGTCTGCCCGACGTGGGGGTCGAGGTGCTCGACCTGAACAATCAGCCGCTGAACCTGCAGCACTTCGTCGAGCCGAGCGAGTGGCCGCAGGGCACGATCCTCAACCAGATCGAGCCGGGTGCGCTGATCGCGGCCGTCGGCGGAGGATTGCAGAACAACGACGTGCTGGCACGCACCAGTAGCCGCGTCCCCTCGGCCGGCAGAGTGTTCACGGCCACCAGCTTTTCCGGTCAGGTGCTGGAGACCTGGACCGCCGGACGGCAGCTCAAAGTCGTATTCGATGCTCCCGTGGGCACCGTCAGCATCCGCGTCTATGGCGGTCAAGGTACGACGCCCGCCTTTGGCCGGATGGAAGCGTACGATGCCAACGGCAACCTGCTGACGCGGGTCACCTCCACCGCCGTCACTTCCGGCACGTTCCGCACGCTCACCGTCAACCGCGTCGCGGGAGATATCAAGTACGTCCACATCTTTGGCCACGCCAACACGGAAGCGGTGCTGGACACGCTCCAGTGGGGTCCGGCCGCCAGCGCCACGACCAACACCCTGGGGGTCTATTCGCTGGCCTATCTGCCGGACGGCACGTACAAGGTGCGGGTCACGCCGCCGGCCGGCTACGTGGTCACCACCCCGCAAAGCGGCGAAGCCACCGTCGTCGTCAGCAGCGGCATGACGCTGGGGAGCGTCAACTTCGGCATCGGTTTTTCCAGCCTCATCCGTCCGTTCCACAATGCCCCCAGTCCGTTCAACGTCGATAACGACGCCGCGAACATCGTCAGCCCGATCGATGCCCTGATGGTGATCAACTTCCTCAACAGCCAGTTCGGCGGGGAGGGGGAGATTCCCAACACCTACACCCCGCAGATGATCGGCTACATCGACGTCAATAATGACGGATTGGCCACGCCGATCGACGCGCTGATGGTCATCAACTATCTCAACAGCAACCAGCGCGGGGGCAGTGGGGAAGCGCCGCCTGCGAGCGCTGCGTCTGGTGGGGGGCACAACGGCGAGGGGCCCGGTGCCGAGGGGGAAGAGTTGCCCGCGCCGCGGAATGCGGCGGAATATTACGCCCGCGCTCCGGTGCCGATTCTGCAAATTCCCGGCACAGATCAGCCGTGTTCCTGTGGGACGTGCCTGGGCGTGCGGGCGGAAGCGGCCGCTGCGGTCGCCAAGGACCTGGCGACAGAGGGAATGTTGGGCCTTGGAGCGACCAGCGATCTCCAAGAGAACGTGCGTCCATCCCGGCCAGGTGAACAAGCGACACCACGACACGGCACAGAACCGGCTTTCCAAGCAAGTTCGCTGTCCGAAGAGGACCGCTGGTTGCGGAGGGCCAGCTTGCGAGGACGCCTGCCTGGTGATCCGCCCTTGGGCCGGCTGTTGAGCTCTGTGCCGGCCAGCAAGGACGAGTCGAACGCGCTGCTGGACGCGTTGGCTGCCCAGATCGCCGCCCACCGCCTGGCGTCACTGCCTGGCGGGATCGGCCGCTTGCCGTCGCGGTAGCACATCGCGCGACGCCTTCGCTTCAAGAAAACGCTTCAAGGGAACATCCCGTCGGGCTGGTAGCGGTGCGACCGCCCTGCGCCTGGGCTGCTCTGTGGCCCTGACTCTTTGTTAAAGACTCCTTGTCAATGGCGAGCCCGAACATGGCGGGCATTGGCGAGGGTTTTTTGACCCGCCAGCCGCAGCGATCGGTCGTTGGGCGACGTTCCTCCTGACGCAGGGGTGGGGTAGAATCTCGTGATCCCAAGCGCAGTGTGCAGCCATGTCAGAACTCCGACAAATTCGTGAGCAAATCGCCAGACTAAGCCCAGCCGAGCGTGATCAAATCCTGTGGGAGCTTTTATACGAGCGGCGGCCACACCTGCTCGCGTATTGGAATGCCCCTCGCTCGGGCGTGCCGCGGCTCAAGTCGTTCAGACCCGATTTTCCCTCCATCGTCAAAACTCCTGGTATTTGCGGTGGGGCCGCGCGACTGATCCGCACACGGATTCCCGTGTGGACGTTAGAGCGGATGCGGCAACTGGGCCTCACGGACGCGCAGATTCTTGAAAGCTTTCCCACACTTCGCGCCGTGGACCTCGTTGAAGCTTGGGCGTATGCACAAGCCCACACGAAGGAGATCGAGAGGGCCATCCATGAGAATGAGGAGCCGTCGACAGACGACCGGGAAGAGGCACCCGCAGCCAGTACCGCGCGATCCCAGAAATCACGTCGGAAGAAGGGGAACGAATAGCTGTGGCCCGTCTGTATTCCAATGAAAACTTTCCGATCCCTGTGGTGAACCTTCTTCGGATATTGGGGCACGATGTCGTCACCATGCAAGAGAGAGGGCACGCGGGCGAGGCCCTTCCAGATCTGGAAGTTCTTAAAATGGCGGCGTCGGAAAATCGTGCTGTCTTAACCCTTAACCGAAGGGACTTCATTCGGTTGCACAAACAGAATCCCAACCATGCAGGTATCATTGTCTGCACGGTTGATCACGACTTTAAGCGGCAAGCCGACCAGATCGATCAAAAGATTTCAGGGATGCCTTCCCTACGTGGGAAACTCGTGCGAATCAATAAACCTGCGTAATCGTTCACAATCTTAAGAGAGGTCACAGGCACTCCCGGAAATGGTGACCATGGGCTTCGGCGCAAGCGACACCGTATGTAATCGCGACTGCGAACACACTTGCGCCGAGAGTCGCTTTTTGGCTGCGGCCCTCCGTGGTGCCTGCAATACGCACGCGCCTGCAATACGCATCCAACCTCGCGGAGCCTCGAGCATGGAGTCCTCGTTGTTGACGTGCTTCCTGGTCGATCGTGACGCCCACGGCGCCCTCCAACGCGGTGTCAGCCGGCAGCCTCTGGACCGGTTGCCTCCTGGCGAGGTCCTGATCCGCGTGGCCTGGTCGTCGCTCAATTACAAGGACGCTCTGGCCTCGCAGGCACATCCCGGGATTGTCCGTCATCTTCCGCATGTGCCGGGCATCGACGCGGCCGGAACGGTGGTCGAAAGCCGCGACGCGCGCTACACGCCCGGCCAGGAGGTAATCGTCACCGGCTACGAACTGGGGGCTGGGCAATGGGGAGGCTGGGCCGAATACATTCGCGTCCCGGCAAGCTGGGTCGTCCCACTCCCCGAGGGGCTATCCCTTCGTGAGGCGATGATCCTGGGGACGGCTGGGTTTACCGCTGCCCAATGCGTCGATGCCTTGCTCCGCAATGGCGTCTGTTCTTCACAAGGGCCGATCGTGGTTACGGGTGCCACCGGGGGCGTGGGGTCGCTGGCGGTGAAACTTCTTGCCCGCCTTGGATTTACGGTGACAGCGGTCACTGGGAAACCGTCGCTAGCTTCCCGACTGAAGGACTGGGGGGCGACCGAGGTGCTCGACCGCTCGGCCGTCCTCGACTTAAGCGACAAACCGCTGCTTTCCGCCCGATGGGCTGGTGCAGTGGACACGGTGGGCGGTTTTACCCTCGCGACGCTCGTCCGCCAGACCAGGCCATACGGCGTCGTGGCCGCTTGCGGGCTGGTCGGCGGCACGGAATTGCACCTGACCGTCCATCCGTTCATCTTGCGAGGAGTGATTCTGGCCGGCATCGGTTCGGCCATGCTGCCCTACGACCGCCGGCTGGAAATCTGGAGAAAATTATCTGGCCCTTGGAGAATCCCTCATTTAGAGGATGTTGTCACGACAGTCACTTTGGACGAGCTGGCTGGAGCGGTGGAACGGATTTTGCAGGGGGAAATCGTGGGCCGAATTCTGGTCGATCTCAAGGCAGCGGCGAACGTAGGCCATTGACAGAATTGCACTTATGTGATGTCAGGGCGATGATTGAGCTGTTTGACCACACGGCCGACCTGGGATTGCGGGTGACCGCAAATACATTGGAGGCGTTGTTTGCCGAAGCCGGCCAAGGATTGCTGTCCATCTTGGTCGTGAACCCCCAAGCGGTGCAGCCTGTCTTGTCGCGACAGGTCGATTTGACGGCCGACGATCTGCGATGGCTCCTTTTCGACTGGCTGAGTGAGCTGCTGTTCGCTTTCGATACGGAGAAGCTGCTGTTCTCCCAGTTCGAGATCGAGCTGACGGAGGGGGGCGCGGCGGCTGCCGCCAGCGGTCCAATCGCACCCACGGCGGGGGAAAGCACTTTGCCAGCGGCTACCTGGCGACTGCGTGCGCTTTGCCGCGGGGAGGAGTGCGATCCGCGGCGGCACGCCATGGATCACGAGATCAAAGCGATCACCTACCACGGCCTGAGGGTCGAGCGAACCGAGCACGGTTGGGAAGCGGAAGTGATCGTGGACATTTGAAGCCGGCCATGTCGCCGCAGGCGTTTGCGACCGGCCCAGTCAGACGAGCCGCTTTGGGGAATGGAAAACCGCTGAAAACGCATGACAGTCGCCGACGGTCACTGGTTGCTGGTTGACGGTGGTCGAAAGTGGTCGACGGTTAAAACGGTCAAATGACCGCGCTAAGGGCGGGGTAACCGGTCTGAGCAGCGCTGCGGTGGAATGGATCACGAGCAGGAGAAACAGCCATGAACAAGGAGGCTTTTCGCGGACCCCTGGAGAAGGTGACCGACTATTGCTGGCGGATTCCCAAGTCGTACAAGCGGGGAATGCGCGTCGATGGGCTGATCTACGCCAGCGAGGAGATGATCGAGATCATCCGGCAAGACCAGGCCCCGGAACAGGTCGCGAACGTGGCGTTCCTGCCGGGCATCCAGTATGCCAGCCTGGCGATGCCGGATATCCACTGGGGCTATGGCTTTTGCATTGGAGGCGTGGCTGCGACCGACCCCGAAGAGGGAGGCGTCATCTCGCCAGGCGGCGTTGGTTACGACATCAACTGCGGGGTGCGGCTAGTGCGTTCGCGGCTGACGTATGCCGAGGTGCAGCCGTACCTAGCACGGCTGATGGACCGGTTGTATGCCACCATTCCCGCCGGCGTGGGCGAAGAGGGAAAGTATCACTTTTCGCCCAGCGAGCTGCGGCAGCTCATGGAACGGGGCGTCGGGTATCTCAAGCAACGGGGGTTGGCGACGGACAGTGACATCGCGCACACGGAGGCCGGCGGCTGCCTTCCTGGGGCGGTGCCGGAAAACGTCAGCGACCGGGCGCTGGCTCGTGGCGCCGATCAGTGCGGCACGCTCGGTTCCGGCAACCACTTCCTCGAAGTGCAGGTGGTGGACCAGGTGTTCGACCCGCAGGCGGCCGCGGCGATGGGGCTGGAAGAGGGACTGGTCTGCGTGATGATCCACAGCGGCTCGCGCGGATTGGGCTATCAGGTGTGCGACGATGCTTTGCGGGCACTGCGCGGGGCACCTGCGAAGTACGGCATCTCACTGCCCGATCAGCAACTCGTCTGCGCTCCGACCAGCAGCCCCGAAGGACAGAAGTACCTGGGGGCGATGTGTGCCGCGGCGAACTTTGCCTGGTGCAACCGCCAGCTTCTGATGTGGCAGACCCGCGAGGCATTCCAGACCGTATTTGGGCGGAGCTGGGAAGACCTGCAAATGACGCTGGTCTACGACGTGGCCCACAACATCGCGAAGTTCGAGGAGCACGTGATCCTGGGACAGCGAAAACGCGTGTGGGTCCACCGCAAAGGAGCCACTCGAGCGTTTCCGCCGGGGCATCCCGAGGTGCCCGACATGTACCGCCACATCGGACAGCCCGTGATCATTCCCGGTGACATGGGGCGCGCAAGCTGGGTGCTCGTGGGCCAGGCCGGAAGTATGGAGCAGACCTTCGGCACGGCATGCCATGGAGCTGGGCGGATCATGAGCCGCACCGCTGCGGTCAAGCACGCTCAAGGGCGCCGGATCGATCAGGAACTAGCTCAAAAGGGCATCATCGCCCGCGCCCGAAGCTGGAAAGGCCTGGCAGAAGAGCAGCCGGAAGCCTACAAGGACGTGGACCTGGTGGTCGAGGTGGTCCATCAAGCGAATCTCGCGAAAAAAGTCGCTCGCATGCGGCCGATCGGCGTGGTCAAGGGCTAGCTTTCACAAATTGTGCATTTTTCGCAAACAAGCCACATTCTCCAGTTGGCGTTGTTTCGCTAGGTGCCGAAATCGAAATGTCCGTTGCGGCAGGATGATCCGGCAAAATCGGAATCTCTGGAAAAATCGAGGCGACTTGACCGACAAACCGGGACATGCCTGGTTGCATCGGCCGAGGGGAGGTGTTGCGCGCTGGCGGTCCGCGAGGTCGCACGGTCTTGCGCTGGATTTCTGCGATGGTGGTGGCGCTGATGCTTGCCATCACATGGCCAGCGACGCTGGTCGCGCAGTACCGCTACCGAATCATCTATCCGGAGCAGCGGTGGCTCGAGGTCGGTAACGCGGGCCAGGTGCCGCCGTGGCCGCTGCCTGCCAGCGAGGCTCCGCCGACCGTCAGTCGGCCACCCACGGGGGATACTCGTTATTTTTCGCTCGATGAGGCGATCCAGACGTCGCTGGCCAATGCTCGGGTGGTACGGGTGCTGGCGGGCGTCAGCGCGGTGAATAGTGGCCGGACGATCTATGACGCGGCCGTGACCGGCACCACCATCGACCAGGCGCTGAGCCGATTCGATCCCTTTTTGCAAGTAGGCAACCATTGGGATCGCCTCGATCTGCCGTCGGCGCTGTTCGTCGACCCGAGCGATCCTCTGGCCGGCAGCACTCTCGCCGGGACGGTTCAGGATCGCTACCGCCTGAACGTCGCGGTGACGAAAGACAATCCTTGGGGCGGGCAGTGGGGACTGGGGGTGACGGCCACTCGGCAATTCTTTCCCGACACGCTACTGCCGCTCAATCCGCAGACCACCAGCAGTGCGACCCTCAGCTACACCCAGCCGCTGCTCTCGGGGTTTGGCATGCGGGCGAACCTGGCGCCAGTGGTGCTGGCCCGGATCAATACGGAGATCTCGTTCTTCCAGCTCAAGGAAGCGGTGCAGCAGAACGTCCGCGACGTGATCGCCGCCTACTGGAATCTGGTGGCAGCGCGGACCGCGGCCTGGGCGCGGCGGCGGCAGGTCGAACAGGCGCAGTTCGCCTACCGCCGGGCGGAGGCGCTGTTCCGGGCGGAGATCGAAAGCGGGGCCAATGCCGCCCAGGCGCGCTCGTCACTGGCGCAGTTCCGGGCACAGCTGATCGCGGCGGAGGCCAGCGTCTTGCAGCAGGAAGCGGCGCTACGGAACCTGCTGGGGCTGCCTCCCTGGGACCGGACGCAGATCGTCCCCACCAGCGAGCCGATGCTGGACAGGTTCGAGCCGGACTGGCAGCAGCTTGTCGATCTAGCGGCCAACCGTCGCCCGGACCTGGTCGAGCTCAAGCTCGTGCTGGAGGCGGACGAGCAGCAGATCCTGCTGGCGAACAACCGCGCCTTGCCGCAACTGGATGGCGTGGCGCTGTACCGCTGGAACGGTTTGGAAGGGGAAATGCCGACGGGCAACGGGCTGGCCAGCCGGGGTGGGCAATTCACCGACTGGACGCTGGGGGTCAATTTCTCCGTGCCGATCGGGCTGCGTCAGGCCCGTGCGCAGTTGCGGCAGCGGGAACTTCTTTTAGCACGCGACCGGGCACATCTCGAGCAGGCCCTGCATGCCGCGGTCCATCTGCTGGCCACCACGCTCCGCAGCCTGGACCAGGCGTACGAACAGTACCTGGCTTTCAAGGAGGCGCGCGAAGCGGCCCGGATCAACCTCGACCGGCAGCTTGCGGAATTCACCACCAGCCGCGTTCCGTACATCAATGTGCTGATCGCGATCACGGACTGGGGCAACGCTATGACCAGCGAAGCTTCGGCGGCTGCTCAGTACAACACGTTGCTGGCCGAACTGGAACTGCAGACGGGCACGATCCTGGAAACGCACGGTGTGCGATTCTACGAAGAGCGGTATGGCTCGATCGGTCCGCTCGGGCGGCTGGCGCGGCCCGTGTGCTACCCGCAGGCCACGCCACCCAGCCTGAACGAACCGCGCTACCCGCCGGGCCAGCGTCCGGCGGAGAACGTCTTCGACCTCGAGGACCCCGCTCGCTTCCGGATCACGCCCCGGCCGACGGAAGAGTTGCCACCGCCGATGCGCCAGCCGCTGGATCTGCCGCCGCCCGTCCCGCTCCCAGCGCCGCCCCCCCCTGGCGCCCCGACGGTTCCAAGCTTGCCGCCGCCTGGCTAAAGGGCTGTGCACAGCGCACGCGACCTGCCGCCCCGCGTTCAGCGAACTTCGAGCATCCGCTCTAAAGCGACCAGGCTCCAGCGGGCCGTCTCGGGGTCGACCTCGATCACGTTGACCGGCTGCCCGGCCGCGAGATTCTCCAGGCTCCAGCAGAGGTGCGCCAGGTCGATCCGATACATCGTCGCGCACATGCAGACGACTGGCGAGAGGAAATGGATCTCCTGCTCCGGGTGTTCCTTTTTCAGGCGGTTGACCAGGTGCAGCTCGGTGCCGATCGCCCACTTCGTGCCGGGCGGTGCTTGTTCGACCGTTTGGATGATCTTGCTGGTCGAGCCAGAAATGTCTGCTAGGTCGTGGACCTCCTGGGGGCATTCCGGGTGCACCAGGATTTTGATCCCCGGGTAACGCTGCCGGAACAGGTGCACATGCTCGGGCCGGAACATCTGGTGCACGGAGCAATGTCCTTTCCAGAGGATCACCCGGCTGTTGCGGATCGCCTCCTCGCTGTGGCCGCCGAGTTCGCTTTCGTACGGATCCCAGACCGGCATCTGGTCGTTGGAAATGCCCATTTTCAGGGCCGTGTTGCGTCCCAGGTGCTGGTCGGGGAAGAAAAACACTCGCCGGGTGCGGCGGAACGCCA
>Ga0101944_10008218_pt1 | contig 10049 bp, 7 predicted proteins | sample DewCreD2012metaG_FD_75245 | JGI IMG/M metagenome (GOLD analysis project Ga0101944, IMG submission 75245) | Hot spring sediment bacterial and archeal communities from British Columbia, Canada, to study Microbial Dark Matter (Phase II) - Dewar... ...
ACACCACCTCCGCTCCCGGTCCCTCCTTCTTGGGGTCATAGCCGAACCCGCCCAACGACAAATAAGCTCCTGAGCCCGGCGCCACTCGCGTCACGGGAAGCGCATCGTTGCGCCGCACCGGATCGGGCTTGGCGATCTCCACCCAAAAACAGCGCAGGAAATTCAGGCTGCCCGTTTCGTAATCCACCTTGAGCGGGAAAGCGGCGCGCCGGGCTTTGGAAAGAAAACGCACCAGATTCTCAGCCGACATGTCCGCTGTTTCGGTCACGCCCGGAATCCGGCGGCGCTCGGGATCAGGCCCAACCATCCACAGGACAGGCGTCATCTGGAGGTTCGCCGAGAACAGGCGGTTGGTTTCGATGGCGCGGCGCGGATTTCCTTCCACCGCCACGGCGGCGGCCCACAGATGGGGCATACGCGAAACCGCATAAAACACACACGGCGCGGCGTCCCCGCGCCCGGCCAGGTAGACGCGCTCGGAATCTATGTCCCGCCGGGCATAAACCAGCGCCTCGAGCTCTTTGACTCCGGCATCCTCGCACAGGCCCTTCTCGACTGCCGCCCACTCCCACCCTTGGCTGGCGGCGATCGCCTTCCACCCGTCCCACGAGTCCAGCGTCACGAGAAGCGGCGCCAGCGCCATCGCTATAAACATGGCTCACCTGTTCATGCGCGAACGGATGCGCCGCGCCAGCCGCTCGATTTCTTCCGTTTTGCGGATAGTGGCCAGTGAAACCACATGCCGCGTGTTCTTTTCCAGGTCGGCTTTCAACTCTTTGGAAAGCTCGATCAGGCGCTCCGCGTCTTTGATGGAGCGCTCGTGTTCGAGTCTCAGCGCTTCTTCGCGTAGGTCTTTGGCGCCCGGATAGGGCCGGCGCGACGGCTCCTCCTCCCGTTCCGCTTGCGGCCAAAGCAGTAGCGCGCCAAACGCTCCGCAGACGAGCAGACCGGCTTTTCGAGTCATCCTATCCGTATTGTTACCATAGCTACTTATGGAGAACGTGCGCGTAGGCATCGTAGGATTGGGCAACGTTGGCTCGGGGACCCTTCAGATCTTGCTCGAGAACGGAGACCGCATCGCCGAAAAGCTGGGCTTCCGTCTTGAGGTGAGAGCGCTGTGCAGTCTCGACATCGATGCCAAGACGTTCCCGCCGCAACTCGCCGGCGTCTTGAAGTCAACCGAATGGCGAGACGTCGTGACGCATCCCGAAGTGGATATCGTCGTCGAAGTCATCGGCGGCACAACCACAGCCCGCGAGATCATCGAAACCGCCATCGCCCACGGCAAGTCAGTGGTCACCGCGAACAAAGAATTGATGGCGTTGGCTGGCGCCGGCATCTGGGAAAGAGCCATCTCCGCGGGCACCAACCTCGCCATGGAAGCAAGCGTCGCCGGCGGCATCCCCATCCACACCGTCCTCCGTGAAGGCATCTCCGGCGACCGCGTCGTGGCGCTCTACGGCATCCTGAACGGCACGAGCAACTACATCCTCACCGAAATGGAGGAGAAAAACCGCGCCTTCGACGAAGTTCTCGCCGATGCGCAGCGCCTCGGCTACGCTGAGGCCAATCCCAGCGCCGACGTAGATGGTTTCGACGCCCGCTCGAAGCTCGCCATCCTCTCGGCGCTAGCCTTCGGCTTGCGGATAACTCCTTCCGACATTTACATGGAGGGGATTCGCCGCATCACTCCCTTCGATTTTCAGTACGCCCATCACTTGGGCCACACCATCCGCCTCCTTTGCGCGGCGCGGCAAACGAGCGAAGGACTGGTGTTGAGCGTGAGACCAGCGTTGATCCCCCAGACGACGATTCTCGCCGGCGTGCGGGGGGCATACAACGCGATTTGGGTGCGGGGCGCTTACGGCGAAGACACCTTCTATTACGGAAGGGGAGCGGGTCCCCGTCCCACGGGCGTCGCAGTGGTGAGCGACCTCATGCGGGTGGCGCGCGAGATTCGCAGCGGCAGCCCGGATCGGGTGTCGCCGTTCGCCCACGAGCGCCTAGGCGAGTACAAGCCGGTGCCCGTCACGGTCCAGAAGTCCGCCTATTACTTACGGTTCCGGGTGGTGGACCGTCCCGGGATCATCGCCGCGTTGGCTGGCATCCTGGCGGAAAAGAGAATCAGCTTGGACGCCGTCTTGCAACTGCCGTGCGAAACGAAAGACAACCTGCCTTTTGTGATCACGGTGGAACCCGCCCCCGAAGAGGCGATTCAAGACGCGGTCCGCCAGATGGCGAGCCTGGATTTCCTCGTAGAGCCGCCTCTGGCGTTGCCTATGGAGCAGCCGCTCTAAATTTTAGGTGGGGCGTGGCGGCTGGAGGCCGCTCCAAAAAAGAAATGGTTCCAAGTGACCCTCGGTCCAGCTTGTTCCCCGACCGGCATGCTCGGCCGGAACATGGCGCCCAAACAACCTGACCACTCTCTGCCTTACTCCCCAGTTCAGCTTTTGGCTGAACTGGCTCAACGCTCAGCAGCGCGGTGCAAGCGCTGTCTGGGTGGAGCCGGCTGCTCGGAACGACCTTTCGCTCGCCCGCAACGACTGCCTCCCTTTCGGAAGCCCCCGTAGCGGGGTCGCCGCTCCTGGTCTGTCCCTTCGCGGCCACTCCGGCTTTCCACCTGGGCCGTTCGGCTTCGAACTCGCCTCCTCGGATCCGTTTCCGGTTTCCGGGGAGGGTCAATGCCCGTCGCCCGTTTCCAGGCTTCCCACCGGATTCCTCTCACCTACCTCCGGCCTCCGCTCCCCTTTGGGCCTTGCGACCCTCCGGATCAAAGCGCTCTGCCGGGGCCGGTTTGAGGGACTCACCTTTGCGGTCGGCCCGATCTCCCTTCGCTCCCCGATCCCCGCCACCCTTGTTAGATGTGGCCGAGACCGGATCACCGTTCCGGGTCCGCTACCTTCCGCCAGGCTCGCTGTTCCTCGAACCTCTTGGAACCACCTCAATCATGCAATAACCCGCCAAAACAGTCAAATGAAAAATGGGTTTCAGACGCAAAAATTCTCCAACTATATTTCTAGTGTTTACAACAATTTACATGCACAGGGGCGTGGATAAACTGTGCAAAAAACAGCGCTTGGAGGAAATGTTTCAACGCTCCATCTTGAGGATCATTCCATTGTCGGTGGCCACCCAAAGGTGGTCCCCTCCGGCGGCAGCCAAAACCGCCCGCCGGGCGTTGGCCCTGTAATCCACCTCGGTTTCACGCCACCATTTCAGGTCGTCGCTCACCAGGATTCTCAGCTTCCCCGGCACCGGCGCATCGGGCAGCCGTCCAGGCGGCTCCACCGCGGCAAGCCACCCCGGACCGCCCGGAAGTACAAGCACATCAGTGACATTGCGGTTATCTCTCCGGAACACCGCTTCACTGCCTCCCGTCCGCAGGTCGATGGCATGCACCTCGGCGGGAAGCCAAAAACCAGGGTTGAATTGAATGAGCGCCAGGCTCTGCCCCTGGGTAACCAGGCTCAGGCGGGTGACCGCGCCAAAGATCGAACTGGCGTCAGCCCGCCACGTTGCGCCCCCGTCGACGGTTTGCAGCAGGATCACCAGGTTCGGCAACTGCCGCCGCCGAGATTCCTCCGGATCCACCCATTCGGGCATCTGCGGCGGGGTGCGCCTTGGAGGGCGGCTTACGCCGGCGATCATTCCCACTTTCGGCGACGCGAAAGCCGCCGCCAAAAAGGTCGTATACTGCGGCGTGCCCTGCGCCTTCTCCGCCGCTGTCACTTTCGTCCACTTCTTGCCGCCGTCCCGGGTTTCGTAGACCGCCTTGGGAAACCCCACCGCGAAGCCGTGTGATTCGCTCACGAAAACCACGCCAGTCAATCCCCTCAACGCGGCAAGTTTGTTCCAATTTCTCCCCGCTTCCACCGTCTTCCAAACGCCGCGCTCGGTCACCAGCCAGACGTTACGCTCATCCAGCGCAAACAACGAAACAGGATCCTCCGGCAGGCTGATGAATTCCCACTTCTTTCCGCCGTCGCCTGTCACCAGGGCAGCCGGCTTCGACTTTCCCCGCTCCAGCAACACGCCCACCGCCACGCCGCGCAGGGGCGATGCGAACTTCAAATCCCGTATGACGTATTCCGAATCGTTCCGGTCATGAAAGAACTGCACCCGCCACCGCTCGCGGCCGGAAGGCGGCGCGGGCTCGGGCGTCAGAGGAATCTTTCCTTTGAGCGGCGAAGGCTGCGCTTGCAATCCGGCTGCCGCGAGCAGCAGAGCCTCTGCCAAGCGCAACCTCATTTCACTTGCCCACCCCTGGAAGCGAGGACAGCACCAATTCGACGTGGTTCGCCGCTTCCACCGCCGCGGGATCCATTCGCGCCAGCACCAGAATGCAGCCCATTTGTTCTCCCACGGTCGTCAGGAGCTCCATTTCGCTGCCGGTGTGCTGGTGCGCCTGCCTGTGCTGCACGTTGATCACGCCCACGACGCGGTTTCTGGCGATCACCGGCGCGGAGAGAAACGCCTCATAGGTATCTTCAGGCAGGTCGCTGAAGGACTTGAAGCGAGGGTCCTTGTATGCTTCCCGGCTGATCGCCAGCAGCCGCCGCTCGCGCGCCACCCATCCTGTCAACCCCTCGTTCAAACTCAGCCGGACTTTGCCTATCGTGTGCGGGTGCGGCGTATTGGATGCGCACAGCACCAACTCGTCCCCGTCGATCAAGTACAAGAGGCAGGAATCGCAATTCATGAATTCCACCACGAGATTCACTGTGCCTTGCAGGACTTCCTGAAGGCTCATCTCCCGCACCATGAACCGGCTCACCGCCTGAAAGAGCCGCAACTGTTGCTCGGTTCGCGCCAGTTGCGCTTCAAGGTCCTTCACTCTGGCCACGCTTCCATTATCCCATCGGGCTTTGCACGACGCCTCCGTTTCGGATAGCATAATGCCGATGTAACTGAATTGAAATATTCAGATAGGAAAGGCTTATGAGAATGCTTCGACTATTCATGCTGCTGGGGATTCTGCTCCCGGCAGTCTGGGCACAGGGGCGGTTGGAGATTCGGCTTCCGGAGCGCACACGCCTGCTCCAGGATCAACTGGTGGATCTGGTCATCGAGGCCAAGAATCTGCCTGGAGCAAAGAACCTGAAGGTCACGGCCGATGGCGTGGACATGACGGGGCGGTTCTCGGCTCCCAAGACCGTCGATCTCGATTGCGACACCACCCAGGACACGGTGTGGCGCGCGGACCTGGTCAGCTTTAACCAGACGGGGCGGGTTCGCGTCACCGCCACCGTGGACACAAACAGCGGCGTCTTTGAAGCTATCAAGGACATAACCGTGCAGCCGATGACGCTCGCCGGCAAGGGTAAGAACATCATTCTGTTCATCGGCGACGCCATGGCGGAGGCGTACCGGGACGCCGGACGAATCGTTTCAGGGTCGGTCGAAGCCCGTCCTGGCGTGCCGAAGCTGCGGGAAGGGTTTTTTGACCAGTTGCTGCAAATGGATCAGATGCCGGTGAGCGGCGTCATCATGACTCTCGGGGCGGACCGCGTGATTCCTGATTCCGCCAACTCCGCCAGCGCTCTGGCCACAGGCAACAAGACCTTTGAAGGCGCGATGGGGGTGTTCGCGGATGGAACCGACTGCCGGTGGTATCCGGCTGTGACCAGGGCGGACCTGTTGCCGGCGGCGCTCGACAACCCGCGTATCGAAACCATCGCCGAGTACCTCAAGCGCAAGTTCGGCTACCGTATCGGACTTGTGACCACGGACGTCGTGGCGGGCGCTACTGCGGCTGCCTTCGGCGCCCACACCGGCGAACGCGACGCCGCTTTCGAAATCATCCGGCAGTATTTGGAGAACCCGATGCTCGGCGGCAAGCCGATCGCCGACGTGCTCCTGGGTGGAGGACGCGAAAGCTTCGAGCCGGAAGTTCGCTCCGACAAGCGCAACATGATCGCCGAATTCGAAGCGGCGGGTTATAAACTGGTGTCCAACGCGACGGAGTTAAGAGCCGTGAGCGCCTCCACACAGCGCTTGCTCGGACTCTTCAAGCGCCCTGCTACCGTGACCACCCACTCGAGCGGCATCCGCCCGTCGGCCACTTCGGTCATGGACGTCGCCTACGACAAGCTGCGCTTGCGCCGTCCCGGCAGCGAGCCGAACCCGAACTTCGGCACATGGACGGATCAGCCCATGCTCGACCTGATGACCCGCAAAGCCATTGAGATTCTCTCGGCCGGCGACAAACCGTTCTTCCTGATGGTAGAAGGCGCGTCGATCGACAAGCAGTCGCACTCCGGGCACGCCGCGGGAACGATCTGGGACGTCATTGAGCTGGATAAAGCCGTGGGAGTGGGGCGCGAGTGGGCCAACTCCCGCCCGGCCGAGGATACCCTGCTGGTCGTCACTGCCGACCACGGGCAGACCATGAGCATCATCGGCGTCACCTACATTACCGACGCCGATTACTTCGACCGGACAAACACCTTCACCGTCAGCATGACCTCGCCTGTGGGAACACACTCTACGCGGGTGTATCGGGACGTGAACGCCACCGTCCGGGCGGGACTGCCCTATGGGAGCACGAGTTCCGGCAACGGCCCTCCGGCGCAGTACTTCGATGACCTTTACGGCAACAACGGGTTTCCCAACTACATCGACGCCGATGGCGACGGCTACCCGGAGAACCAGGAATACCAGGGGCGCGGCAGGATCCGCCTGTCGGTCGGCTTCCGCACCGGAAGCCACTCGGGACTCTCCCTGCCTCTGACCGCAGAAGGTCCGGGTGCCCTGCTTTTCACCGGCTACATGGACCAAGCCGACGTGCCGCTGAAGTTGGCCGCGGCTCTGGCCACCGATACGGCTGAGATGGACGCCGTTTTGCGAAAGATCCAGTTAAACCCGGCGTTGCCGCGAACTCCCGGAAAGCAGCTTCCGGCGGCCGGCAAGTAGTTCGCCGCGCGGCTCAGACTAACTCACCGGGCGGTATAAGCCCGGCATCTTCTGCTCGCCTGACGGCGCGGGGCGAACTGGCAGATCACTTGCTCCATCCATGGAGCGCACCAGATGGAGTCCCGGTATTGGATTGGCGCACAAGGCGCAGCCCGGTGGCTGTGGGTTGGGGAGGTGTGTAATTTTCTCCCGCCGGGACTTCCGTTTTTTCTCAGCAAAGCCGATGTAAGAAAGAGTAGGGGAACTACCTATGACGCGCAGAACAATACAGTGCATCCTCTTCGCCCTCCTTTGGACTGCGTTGTGTGGTGCAAAGGACGACGACAAGGAAATCTCCTTCCGCGGCGAGGTGCGGACCATGGCTGCCGCGCCGTCGCGGGTGGGCAATTGGGCCATCGGAGGCCGGGTTGTACAGGTGACGGCTAAGACCGAGCTGAACCAGAAAGCGGGTCCCATCGAGGTGGGCTCCTGCGTGGATGTAAAAGGGTTGGAGAACGCCGACAAGTCCGTTGCCGCAAGCGAGATCAGCGCGCGGAACGGGCGCGGCGGCTGCCCGAAAACCACTCCGGCGAAGGCCGAGGAGATTGACTTTCGGGCCACCATCCAATCCATGACCCGCGCGGCGGGGGTTGAGAAGTGGGTGGTCGGAGGCCGCGACGTGGAAGTTCCCGCCGGCGCCAAGATCGAACCCCGTGGGAACCCCCCTGAGGTGGGTGATTGCGTGGACGTGGAGGGCGAGATGCGCGATGGCCTGGTGCTGGCTTCCCGCATCCAGCGCCTGGGTAGCGGCGCATGCGGTCCTCCGCCCTCAAAGCGCGACGAGATGTACGGCATCATCGAAGCCATCCCGAATACCGCTGACCGCACCGGCGCGTGGAAGATCTCCGGGCGTACGGTGAATGTCGCCAAGAACACGGCGCTCGACGTGAGCAACGGACCCGCCGTAGTGGGCGCGTGCGTCGAAGTGCGCGGCGCGCTCAAACTCGACGGGTCGCTCGACGCGTCCAAAATCGAAGTGCTTTCGGCGAGCGGCTCGTGCCTGTTCCGCAAAGGCGTGGTGGATGCGGCAAACTTCTCAAGCTTCGCCGTTTCGCCCGGCCAGATCGTCAGCATCTTCGGCATGAATCTAGGTCCTGCGACGGATCTGCCTTTGGTGGTAACGCCGGACCGGCAAGTGGCGACCGAGCTTTCCAATGTCCGGGTGCTCTTCGACAACGTAGAGGCGCCGTTGCTTTTAGCCTCCCGGGACCAAATCAATGCCGTGGTGCCCTGCTCCGTGACGCCGGGCAGGAACACCGTAGTGCAGGTGATCACCAAAGGAGTCTGGTCGAATTCGGTCTCTCTGCCGGTGGTGGCGGCTTGGCCGAGCATCTTCACTCTGAACGGGTCGGGTTCGGGACCGGCGGCGGTCTTGAACGTCACCCCCAACGGCTTGCGCGAAGTCAACTCTCGGAAAGATCCCGCAGCGCCCGGATCGATGATTGAGATTTACGCCACGGGTCTCGGAGTCCCTAACGTGCTTGGCTGTCAGGCAGGGCGGGTCATGCCGCTCAGCCCCGACGTGCCACGCTTCAGCCCGGCGCCTGCTAGCATCAGCTTGAGCATTGGAGGGGTGAGCGTGACCCCAGAGTATGCAGGCGCCGTCCCGGGGTTGGTGTACGGCGTATTCCAGATCAATGCCAGGGTGCCGGCTTCCCTCAGAGGAGACAACGACACGCCCATCGTGTTGAAGGTAGGCACAGCTCAATCGCAAAGCGGCGTCACCATCGCCGTAAAGTGACGGTGCGCCGGAAGGAAGCTCTGAATTGGTAAATGGGGCGGCCCGCCGCCTTCGTCGAGGAAGATTCGCTCTCACTGAAACCGGGGTTCCGGTTTTAGACTTGGATAGTGAGTATGCAAACCAACAGGCGAACTTTCATCTTGGCGGGCGGCGGGACCCTTGCGGCCGCTGCCGCGCCTTCGGACCAGGTCACGCTCGGCCTGATCGGCGCGGGCGGCCGCGGCGCGTTCGTGATGACCGTCTTCCAGAAGGATCCGGCGGTCAAAGTGGGCGCCATCTGCGACGTTTATGAACCCAACCTGGAGCGCGGGCTCTCCACGGCGAAAAAGGGCGGCTCCACGCCGAAGGCGTACCGCAACTACAAGCAACTCCTAGCCGACAAAGAGATTCAAGCCGTGCTCATCGCCACGCCCGAGCACTGGCACGCCCAGATGGTGCTCGACGCTTTGGCAGCGGGCAAGGACGTGTATGTGGAAAAGCCTCTCTGCCGCACGCCTGAGGAAGGAGTGGCGCTCGTCGAAGCGGAGAAGAAGACCAGGCAGATCGTTCAGGTCGGCATGCAGCGCCGCAGTTATGACCTGTATCAGCAAGGGCGGGAGATTGTCGCCTCCGGACAGCTCGGCAACGTCCGGATGATTCGGTCCTGGTGGCTGAACAATTACCTGGATTCCCGGCCCGTGCAGAAGCTCGAAGGCGTTTTGGACTGGGAGCAATGGCAGGGTCCCATTCAGAAGCGCATCCCGTTGAATCCCGACATCTTCCGCCACTGGCGCAACTACTCCGATTACGCCGGCGGCATCGTGGCGGACCAAGGAGCGCACGTTTACGACGGCATACACATGCTGATGAACGCCGGCTACCCTTCAGCCGTGACGGCAGCCGCCGGCAAGCCTCATCGTCCGGGATACGATACGCCCGAATCGGTCGTCGTGACGGCGGAATACCCCGAGGACTTCATCGCTGTGTTCACCATCAACTACGCCGCGATGCGTTACAAGAGCCGCAACGATCAGATGAATCACCTCGACGGCGACAAGGCGCGGATGGACATAGGCAGGGAGGAATGCCGCGTCTATTTGCAGGGAGCGGAGGACGCTCCCGCCGCCGAAAGGCGGTCCGCCAAAGGCTTCGGCTGGGCGACCGATCTGCACGTGCAGAATTTTCTGGAATGCGTGCGCACGCGCAAGAAGCCCACGGCGCCCATGGCGCTGGGTTTCCAGGCGGCGCTGGTCGTCCAACTGGCGAACATCTCGCTGCGCACCGGACGCCGGGTGAAGTGGAACGCCAAACTGAACAGGGTGGAAGTCTAGGGCTATTGCCCTCCGAATTTGGGGGTTGCGTAGCCTGTCCCCGAAAT
>Ga0101944_10008219_pt1 | contig 10049 bp, 9 predicted proteins | sample DewCreD2012metaG_FD_75245 | JGI IMG/M metagenome (GOLD analysis project Ga0101944, IMG submission 75245) | Hot spring sediment bacterial and archeal communities from British Columbia, Canada, to study Microbial Dark Matter (Phase II) - Dewar... ...
TTCGACCCGCAGCGCTGCGGCAAGGGGCCGCACGAAGAGGCGGCCAAGCTGCGCGGCGAGTGGGTCGTCTGCGTGGAAGGCACGGTCAGCAGGCGCCCCGCCGAAACGCTGAACCCGAAGCTCCCGACCGGCGAGATCGAAGTCGATGCCACGCGCGTCGAGGTGCTGAACCGAGCCAAGACGCCGCCGATCGAGATCCGCGACGATTTGACCGCCAACGACGACATCCGCCTGCAGTACCGGTACCTCGACCTGCGCCGCGGTCCGATGCAGCGGCTGCTCCAGCTTCGCAGCGACGCCGCGCAGACCGCCCGCCGTTACATGGTCGGGCAGGGCTTCGTGGAGGTGGAGACGCCGTTCATGGTCAAGTACACGCCCGGCGGCGCGCGGAATTTCCTGGTGCCGTCGAGGCTGAACAAGGGCAAGTTCTACGCGCTGGCCGAAAGCCCGCAGCTCTTCAAACAACTTCTGATGGTGGCCGGCACCGACCGGTACTTCCAGTTGGTCCGCTGTTTCCGCGACGAGGACCTGCGCATCGACCGGCAGCCCGAATTCACGCAGATGGACATCGAGATGTCCTTCCCCGAGCAGGACGACGTCTTCACGGTCGTGGAAGGTTTGATCGCGGCCCTGCTGAAGGAGGTCAAGGGGGTCGACTTGAAGCTGCCGCTCGAGCGGATGCCGTATGAGGAATCGATGCGGCGTTTCGGCAACGACAAGCCTGACCGGCGCTTCGGGCTGGAGCATGTCGATCTGACGGAAATCGTGCGCAGGCACGACGGCGGCGGCCTGAAGATGCTCAAGCTGGCCGTCGACGGCGGCGGCATCGTCAAAGGCCTGCGCGTGTCCAGGCAGTACGAACTGCCCCGGGCGCAGATCGACAAGCTGGAGGAGTTCGCCAAGGGCATGGGGGCCCGGGGCCTCGCGTGGGGCAAGATCGAAGCGGACGGCAGTTGGGGCAACTCGCCGCTCAACAAGAATATCCACCCGGCGATGCGCGGCGAGATGAACGCGGCGCTGGGGGCCGAGGCCGGCGACACGCTCTTCTTCCAGTTCGGCCGGCCGGCGCTGGTCCACACGGTCCTGGCGAACCTGCGCGTGCACCTGGGCAAGAAGTTCAAGCTGATCCCCGAGTACGGTTCGGGCGGCAAATGGGATTGTTTCTGGGTCGTCGACCCGCCGCTTTTCGAGTACGACGAGGAGGCCAGGCAGTGGGTGGCGGCGCACCATGCCTTCACGCGCCCGCAGCCGCAGTGCCTGGGGATGCTCGAGAAGGGCACGGGCAATAACGCGCCGGACAGCCCGCTGCGCGAGGTCCTCTGCCACCGCTACGATCTGGTGCTGAACGGGTTCGAGATCGCGGGCGGCTCGATCCGCATTCACGATCCGGAGACGCAGCAGAAGGTCTTCCGGGCGATGGGGATTTCCGAGGCCGAGGCGCAGGAGAAGTTCGGCTTCCTGCTGGACGCCTTCCAGTACGGCGCGCCGCCGCATGGCGGCATCGCGATCGGCTGGGACCGGCTGGTCTGGCTGCTTTCCGAAACCGAGGCCATGCGCGACGTCTTTGCCTTCCCGAAGAACCAGAAGGGCGTGGACATGATGACCAACGCGCCGGTGGCGGTCGACGAACGGCAGTTGCGCGAATTGGCGGTGAAGGTGGTGCTGCCTGACCAGGACAAGCCGGCCCCCAAGCAGGGTCCGGCGTGAGAAGGGCCGCTGCAACGGCTGCCTGCCTATGGACTTGACAATTGCGGGCACAGCCGGTCTGATAAGCGTCACTTGCGTGGGCGATTAGCTCAGTTGGCTAGAGCACCAGCTCGACAAGCTGGGGGTCACTGGTTCGAGTCCAGTATCGCCCACCATCCTTCTACTTCGTGCTTCGCGTGACGTAGTTGTCCTTGGTCTCGTCGTCCTTGTCGAGATCGAAGGAGAGGTAATCCTCGTAGTCGGTCGACCCTGTGCGCGAGGCGGGGTTGTCCCGTTTCCCCGCATCGCGGATCTTGAAGCCCGCGCCCAGACGTTTGTCCTTGCCCGGGTCGATCACGATGTAGTCCTCGGGCCGGGGCGTCATTGTATCCAGGCTGGTTTCGAACATGCGTCGGTAAGCGTAGAAGCCGCCCAGAGGCGAGGCGATGCCGCGCTTGCCGTTGATCGTGACAAACTTGCCGTCATGCTGCTGGAGGAATGGCCCGACCTTCCGTTCGCCCACCGTGAATTGCGTGGTCAGGTAGTAGGCCAGCGTGATGGAGCCCAGGCGGACTTCGGTATCGTCGAAATCGACGCCGGTGGCGTCGGTGGTTTTGTAAGGGATGTTGTCGGGCGGATAGCGGCGGAACTCCTGCTTGTAGCCCTCCATTGCCATGGAAATCGCCCGCAACGCGTTCTGCGCCGCCTTTTGGAGCGCGGATTCGCGGGCCGCGGAGAGGACCGGGAGCAGCAGGCCCGCCAATAGTCCGATGATGGCGATCACGACCAGCAGTTCGACCAGCGTGAATCCGCAATAAGGCCGGGCGTGCCGTATGGGCGGGCGCATCGAATCGTCTCCTCGGTCCTCGAACTACAACCCGCGCTGCACGGGGAAGTACAGCTCCGCGCGCTGCGTCTGGTCGATGTTGCCGACTTCAGGCCCATACACGATAACCATGCGGATGCCCGCCGGCAAGGTCCGCGGGTTGAGCTGCTGCTTGGCGGAGTTCTTGTTCTTGTCGGCGGGATCCGGTTCGGGCGGTTCATCCACCGCAAAGAACTCGACATTCCGGACGTTGATCATCATCACGTCCGAGGAGTAGATCCAGCTGTTGAACTTGGCGATGTCGGAAGGGGAGAACGTGAGCGCCTTGATCGCAGCCAGGCTGACGAGCCGGTTGGTCGAGTTCAGGGCCCAGAAACGATCGTCGCCCAACTGGTACTTGACGTCGCCAACCGGATCGTTGACCGCTTCGGGGCCGGTCCGGTCGCGCAGGCGGATCAGGCGTCCCTGCTCCGGCATCGGTTCCGCGCTCGTGCCGCCCGGTTGGAAGATATAGCAGACATCGACCGTGACGGGCTTGCCGTCCTGGACGGTCGAGGTCGTGAAGGCCAGGACGTTGTGGCCGCGCGGCGCTCCGTTGAAGGGTGGTCCGGGGGGCCAGTTGGCCGGGATGCCGAAGCAGTGGTACATCTCGTACGTGTAGGGCCACGTGCTGCTGAGGTTGTCGCGAACCTTGTGCACCATCCCCGAGACTTCCTGCCGCAGGCGTAGGTTCAGCGAACGCAGACGCTCGGTCAACGACACGCGGCTGTTGGCGTCGCGCGAGGCGCTGGTGGAGACTTGGAAGACGAAAGTGAGGATGGCCAGCAGGACGACGGAGACGCCGATGGCCACGATCAGTTCGATCAGCGTGAAACCGGTCGCCCTTCGTGCGCCGGACGGACCGCGAAAGAACGAATGCGAAAACGAACGCGGCATGGACATGGGTTGAGGTCTCCTTCCCCGGCGTGCCCTACTTGCTTTCCAGGCTCAGCAAGGTGGTGTAGACAGCCAGCGGCTCCTTGCCTTTCTTCCATTGTTTGTAGATGGCGATCGCGACCTCCACCAGTCCGGGCGGGTTGATGTTGGCCTTCAGCGCGGCCGTATCGATGTTGGGATCCGTGCTCAACGGGTCGCGCTTGTCGAGCATGTAATTGGCCACGCGGCATTTCCACCAGTAGTCGTGACCGGGAGAGATGGGGACCGGATCGGCATACGAAGGGCCGGTCTTGGCGCCCACGAAGTCCGTCAATTCGTTCTGGTGAAGCCAGATGCTGATCGCCGTGCCGGGGGTGCCGCCGCCCGCCCATTTGGGGACGCCGGCGGTCATGGGGTAGAACTGGTTGCGCATGATTTCGATGTATACGCGCTTCGATTCGTTCGGGGTGACCGAGGTGTCGACGGCGGAGTACGAGAGGATCTTGGCGTAAAGCGACTGCGCCTCCATCGACGCCTGCGAACGGCTGCCTGCCCAGCCGGCCATGTTGATGCCGGAGACGAAGAGCGTAAGGATGCCCACGATGCCCACGCCCAGGATGGCGATGGCAAAGAGGACCTCCACCAGGGTGAAGCCGGCCTCGGTATGCCGACCGCAACGGGTCAAGGGGCGGGCAGGATGCCCGCGCTCCAACATGCGGGCAAGATGCCCGCGGTTGAGGGATCGGTTCGTCATTGTCCCAGTGCCTCGCTTTCGGAGTCCGCGGGCCGCGTTCGGCCCGTGTTCTGCTCGACCACCACGTAACGCTTGTCGCCGGTCGCCATGTCCGTCAGCCGCACGATATACCGCTTGGCCGAGGTGCCGTCCGGACGGAAGACGATCGGGAAGTTGAAGGGGCTGGGGCCGTCCTGGTTGACGATGTCGCCCTTCTTCCAGCGGTCGCCTATGCCATCCTTGTTCAGGTCCTGTTTGTCGTCTTCGGGGTAGATCATGTCCACGCGCAGGCCTTTGGGCAGCGGGCGGATCGCGCGCAGGTCGAAGAAGACGTCGTCGACCAGGATGTCGTTGCCTTCGCAGGAGAAGCCTCCGAATCCCGCGGCCAGCGGCGAGGTCGTGTCGGGGTACGGTCCCACGGTCCACTCCGACGGCTCCAGTTGCCCGTCCACCCAGATCTTGCCCGCCACGCGCACCATGTCCGTTTCCGCGCCCGACTCGTTGGTCCGCGTGAAGCGCTTGATGGAGAGCTTGAGGCGGTACCAGATGCCTTCGCGGATCAGCGATTGCTGGATCGTGTCCAGCGATCCGTCCGGCTTGCGATACTCGTGCATGTTCTTCTTGACCAGCTCGTTGGTGCCTTTCTTGAGCCTGACGAAGGTGTTCTGGTTCAGCGGATTGTTGGCGGCGGTCTGAATCTCGACTTCCACGCTGTAACTTTTGTTGTAGGTCGTATCGACGGCGCCATCCAGGCGGAAAAACCACGGCGTCCCGGTTCGCTGGGCCTGCTTGAGTTTGACGCGCGCCTGCAAGAGGGCCTCGTAATCCTGGCTGCCCTCCTCGAACTTCTGGATGCCGAAGGTCGAGTTGTAGACCTTGCCCCCAGCCTCGACCTTCATGCAGTACGTGCCGTCCTGGGCGGGGTAGGCCTTCGTGCCAGCCATGGGGTTCCAGTTAATGGGCGGCTTGGGATTTGCCGGTAGTGGACTCTCCAAGGTGTTTCCTTCGAAGTTATCGCAGATATAGGCGCCGATGGTCGTGAGCCGATTGAAGCGGCCTTCGGCGTCCAGCCGCGTCAGGTCGACCTGGACGGCGCGCCGGAGGGTGATGCCGGCCGTGCGGGCCTCGTCCGCCGCCGAAACGAAGAGGTTCACCGTGTTGGCCATCTTGGTGCCGCGCAGCATGGAGCCGATCGAAACCAGAACCAGGGCGACCATCAGGAGGATGATGCCCATGACCACCAGCATCTCGATCAACGTATAGCCGCCGGAACGGCGCACAGGATGTTCCCGATGCATGGCCTTCTCCTCAGTTTTCTCCCGGCCTGACCGAACTGAACCGCAGATCTCGGACCGCGGGCGTCCTGCCCGCCCTTCCCATCGAACGACCCTCTTCCCAAAACGCCAACCCACCGCGCCCGATCCGGCCTGCTCAGTACGTCACCTTGTGCAGCGTGATGTCGTCGGCGTCGCCTTCTTTGCCGTTGGCGCCTGTGCTCAGGAGCGTGAACTGGCCGACCTGTGCTTGCTGCACAGCGATCGCATCGGAGGCGCCATCGGCGAAGTAGAGAATGGGCTTGCCCCAGGCATCGCGCACCCAGTTCTTGCTGCCGATCTTCATCACTTCGCCGGCATTGAACTCCATGCAGAGCGGCGATTGTTTCGTCTTCCAGTTTCCCGCGCTGTCCTTGTAATATTCCTCGTGGGGCACCAGGAACTGATAGATGCTCATCTTCGTCTTGTCCTTCATCCCCGCCTCGGCCGGATAGACCCGGTAGGTCCCGTAGTACTTGTTGATGCCCATGCCGATCCGCTGGATCAGGGCCTTGGTGGCCTGTTCGCGCGAGTTGTTGCCGAAGCGCACGGCCGCCACGATGACGAAAGCGGCCAGGAACATGATGATGCCGACCACCACCAGGATCTCGATCAGCGTAAAACCGCGTCGCGACTTCATGCCCACGCTCCTATCCTATTTCCACGACGAAATGTTGTCGTCGTCCCACGGGTCCGTGATGGCTTCCACATGCGAGAAGGGATTGTCGCCTTCCTTCCTGTCGGGGCCCTTCGACCAGGCCTTGGCGGGAAGCGTCTGCTTTTCGGCGGGCACGGTCGTCGTGCATTTGTCGCTCGACGCATTGCAGGTGTCCTTGTTGGCGTACGGCGCGCCGACCCGCACGACGTTCCGGTCCTTGGACACGTAGTTCGCGTCCAGGGGCACTTCCGTGTCGTCGGTGGCCTTGACGTGCACGCAGTCCAGCCGGTAGGGCTGCCCCCACGGGTCGATCATGAGCTGCAGCGTGCCGACCGTGCGGAGATGCTGCGGGTGGATGATCAGGAAGTTGCCGAATTTCGTGTCGGACTGGGCCTCGTAGACCTTGCGCCCCAGGCCGAGATAGATGGCGTCGGCCACCGCCACGTCGTCCTTGGTGAAATCGGTGGTCGAGCCGTCGAGTTCGACGACGCCCGTGTCCGCCGGGTACTGGTGCATCATCATGAAATACGCCTCGCAGGCCGAGACGATGTCGTGGACTTGCCTGGAGGCCAGCACGCGGCGCTGCTGCTGGCGCACCAGCGAGAGCGCGCCCATGATCATGCCGATCAGGACCATCATGATCGCGACGACGACCAACAGCTCGATCAGCGTGAAACCCGGACCGTTCCTGCCGCGCATGCTTCGCATCGCCCCGCTCCTGTCGCGCCTTACTGCCAATTCTGGATGTCGTCTTCCGCCTTGTTCGGGTTGTCGCCCAGCGACCACAGGTCCACCTTGTCGTTGTGGACTTTCTTCATGATATCCTTTCGCGCGGCTTCCTTGGCCGCTTCGTCGTCGCCCGCTTCGGCGACCTTCGTCCGGATGATGATCTCCGCGTTGCAGTACCGGATCGGACGGCTGAAGAAGTCATAGACGACCAGCTTGCTGGTGCCTTCCTTACGCAGGTTCTCCGGTTGCAGTTTCAGGAAGGGCTCGAGCCGCTTCTGATAGGGCGTGTCCCAGTTCTTCTTGCTGCCCAGCCCGTCGTCGCCGTTCATCTGTTTGAAGAGATTGCCGTCGTCGGCGAAGTCGGTGCCGGACGCGTCTGCCGTGGTCCGGTTGATCGTGACGGTGCCGTCCGACTTGAGCGGGTTCATCGTATCGATCGGGTAGTCGTCGTACTCCATGTGGTAGCGGGACATGCTGGAGGCGACGCCGTCCAGCAGCAGGCGCGTCGCGTTCTCCTTGGCCCGCTTGCGTACCGTGCCGATGACGGTCATGACCAGGCCCATCAGGATCATCATGATCGCGATGACGATCATGATCTCGATCAGCGTCACACCCCGGGCACACCGTGGCCTGCAAAACGTGTAGCTGGGCACCACAGCCTCCCTTCTTTTTCAGTTCCGAAGCAGCCCCCGTAACCATACTATCTCCAATCGCTAGTAGCCTGCAAGATGGAAAGTGAGACAGAAAAGAGCAAGGATTCCCGGCCGAAAGTAAGTTGGCCTTTCCCACGCCATCGGTACGATACCGATTCGTCCGAAACCCCAGCGGATCGGGAAAGGAGTGCACCAGTGCAGGAGTCTGTCGCCAAGGACCTGCCAGCCCAGACCGTCACCGTGCCCGTCCGGTTTGGCGATCAGGTCATCACCAGCCTGCTCTTCAACCACGACGCCAACCCCGTCCATCACAAGCCCGACCACGCCGTGCAGTGGATGCTGGGACTCTTTTCCGGAGCCGCGGCCGGGGAAGCCGACGCCAAGACGTCCGCCGAGGAACGCACGTACAGTGCCGGCGCCGCGCTTCTGCGGCAGCAGGACGTGGTCGTCATGCCGGGCATCATCCTTTCGGCGATCTGCTTCGAGCGGTTCGTGCAGCCCGAAGAGCATACCGTCTGGATGACCAATACGTTCACCCATCCCTTGCTGGTTCCTACCAAGGACGAAGTGCGTGTCCGGCTGCAGGTTTCCGAGACGCGGGAAACCTTGCCTGCTCACCCTTCGCTGGGCTTGGCCCGAAGGCTGGTCGTCGAAGCGCATGGGCCGGGCTTGAATCGGGAGCCGGTGCGGCTGCTCAAGCTGGAGGCGCTCGTCTTTCCGCCCGAAGCGGATGTGGAGGCGCTTTATAACCTGTTGGTGGCTCCCGAGTTCGAGAAGCTTCGCGGACTGGTCAGCAAACGCGCCGATCTGCCGGGGCTTTCCCACCCGGCCGCGATCAGCGGGGAAGACGGGCGCCGTTTCGCGCGCATCGTCGGCTTGCCGCGCCAGATAACGCCTTCTGCGTGGCAGGCCAAGATTCCCCGCGTGCTCACCGAAGTGACCGACCACCTGCGCAACAACCCGACCTACCAGGCCGAAGTGACCTCTTATTATGCCGACCGCGAGGACGAGGCGGAGCGTCTTCGGGCCATCGAGCGGTATGTCCAGAAAGAGGTGAAGTACCGGCATCTGTCCTCGGCGGACGTGCCGAGACGCGTCGAGGAATTGGCGGCCCTTCCGCAGTTGCTGTATGCGCGCCAGCATGCGGTCTTCGACCCGCGCGTCTTCGTGCCCGGCGGGCCGGCGACGGTGCCGGGTACGCCGATCCGGCTGGATCTCAACCTCTACGACATCCGTTTGCGGCGCGGCATCCACCGCTTCTTCACCGGCGGGCGGCTGCAGCACGAGGACCGCCAGGTTTTCATGGGCGAGGCGATGGTCACGGGCCAGCCGCTGGTGACCAAGGAACTGGCGAACTTCCTGACCGAGATCAACCACTCGTTCAACACGCTGCGGCTCTTCGATTACCGGTAAGAGGAGCGGGGAGCGATCGGCCGGCGGGCCGCAGGCGGATCGGCTCGTCCGCCGTCAGCGTCCTGCGGGCAGGCCCTGCACGTCCAGCGTCACGACGAACTTCTTTTCCGGCGGTTTGTTCTGCTCCCACGGCCGGCGATATTCCAGGGTCACGGTTGCCTTGCCTTTGGCCATGACCCGGAAGTACGCCTTGAAGGTGCCGCCTTCGCCGACGACTCCGGGCTTCGAGGGATTCGAGATGTACTGGACGCTTCCATCGGCTTGGACGGCTTCGCCTTCGACGCGGCCCAGCGACCAGCCGAAACCGGTGGTGGCGTTGCCGGGCAGGCCGATCAGGACGCGCGGCACGCCTGAGACCGCGACGGTCCTGCCGTTGGCGTCCTCGCCGAGTTCCAGCAGTTCCGCCGCGCCGGCGCCGGCCTTTTCGACGCGCAACGCGAGGTAGAACGCGAGCCGGTCGCCCAGGTGGCTGGTCAGTTCGTGCCGCAGCAGCTTGGTGGCGCCATCTTTTCGCGGGAGCGGGACGCGCTGCGAACCGCTGCCGCCCAGCACCACGCTGAAGGATTCCGCATCGGCCGGCTCGTCGAGCTGGACGGTGAGGCGACCGTGAAGTTTCGTGTCGTGGAGCGTGACGGCTTCGGTGGTCAGTCGAAACCATGGCCGCAGGATGCTCGTCGCGCCGATCTTCTCTTTCGTCAGTTCCGCGGCGAGCCACTCGTCGAGTTTGGCCGGTTCGGCGCCGGCAGCGGCCTCCTGCAGCACCAGGGCCATCACCACCGCGTCGCCGTGGCTTTCGGCCGCCGTCACGCGGGCCGGATAAAGACAGGGCAGGACGCCCAAAAAGATCGTTGTGAAACGCATCATGGCCAGTCGCTTCCTCGGTTTCTTCGTTTCGTGCCCTGCGCGGGCCGGCATGACGGATCGCGCAGGGCCAGCCGTAATCTGTGGACGACGGTCAGAGGATAGCGATTCGAACGGTTTTTGGCGAGCGGACTTCGCGGCGAAGGGAGATGTTGCGGTGGGGTGACAGGCTGCTTAGTACCGCGCCGCAGAAGTTCCTGACCCATTGTTTGCGCCTGCGGGTCCGGCTCTTCGTTGCTCGCTCGTTACAGATCTCCTCCGG
>Ga0101944_10008222_pt1 | contig 10047 bp, 12 predicted proteins | sample DewCreD2012metaG_FD_75245 | JGI IMG/M metagenome (GOLD analysis project Ga0101944, IMG submission 75245) | Hot spring sediment bacterial and archeal communities from British Columbia, Canada, to study Microbial Dark Matter (Phase II) - Dewar... ...
TTGACGAGCCTGAGACTTTTGGGTATCATCACCGGCGGAGGATTGTTCAAATGCTGCGCCACGCTGTTTTCGGATTTATCTCTCTGCTGTCCTCGGTCACGGGGGCCGGCCTGCTGCTTCTGAAAACGCCCTGCAGCGAGTGTGAAACGATGTATGCCGCCTGTGAGACGGCAGCGTATATGGACGACGCGCAGTGCCGTCAAAACGCTAATACCCAGAAGGCCCAATGTGATTTACTGGCTTGGACGGAATGGCAGCACTGCAGGAACAACTGCCCTCCGAACAATGCTGGTATGTGCCTGCAACAGTGCGATTACGGATACAATCAAGCGCTCTCCAATTGCCAAAGGGCATACACTGATCAAATTGCCGCCTGCGACAATATTTTGCAGGCCCGGCTGCCAGCCTGCGATCAGGCGCGGTCGGGGTGTTATGCGAGCTGCCAGCCGTAACTGGGTGCGAGAATGGCACGTCCCGCTGGCGGGATTACGGTCGCCGCGTTGAGGCTGCCCGGCCGGATGAGGATTCGGAATCGGATATCCCCGTATATTGAGGGCAGCGAAACAGGCAATGGGGCTGGCCCGATGGAAGGCATGGAGCATACATGCGCAGGTCTGCGGAAATCTGGCCTTCCCTCGCTCGCGCTGTTGTTCTGCGCGTGTGGGCTGGCTGGATACGGCCAGACACAGACGCCGCCGCCCTCACCACCTGTGTTCCGCGTCGAAACGACTCTCCTTCAGGTGGACGCTGTTGTCACCGACCGCCAGGGCCGAAAGGTGAAAGACCTCACTGGCGCCGATTTCGAGGTCTTTCTGGACGGCGAGCCGTTGCCGGTCACTCAAGCAACCTACGTCGAGCAGCAAGCACCTGTCCGGGCGTTGCCGGAGGCCGCCCCGCCGCGGGCGCCGCAGTCGATTCCTTGGGCTCAGCCATCCGTGCAACCTCGGCTGCCGCAGAGGGTGATCGTTCTTCTGGTCGATGACCTGAACCTGTCTTTCGAGAATGTCCATGCCGTGCGCCACGCCTTGCGGAAATTCGTCGAGAGGCAGATGCAGGATGGGGATGCTGTGGCGATCTGCCGTTCGAGCGGCGGATTCTTTCAGTTCGCTGACGACCGGCGGTGGTTGGCCTCCGTTGCGGACGGCCTGAGGTGGAATCCTCAAGTTCTTGCGCCGGGGGACGCCCGGTTGGGCTCGCCCGCCTCGTCCCGTCTCCTGCCGGAGCGGCTGTTGGACTGGGCCGGCCCGACGGCGGTCGGCCGTGCCCAACTTTTCCTCTTCGCAACCATCCTCTCAGTCATCGATATCCTGGAACCGCTGCCCGGCCGGAAAGCCGTGGTGATCTTCTCCGATGGGATCGAGCCTCCAGGCGCCGGGGAGGCGGCTTACCAAGAGTTTCTCATGGCCCTGCGCCGCGTCATCGACCGCGCCAACCGGGCCGGCGTCATTCTGAACACCGTCCACGCCGAGGGGCTCCTTCCGTTGCAAGCGGGCGCCGAGGCGCGCATTGTTGGAACGCCGCCCCCTTACCTGGTCCAGCTCCAGCTGGAGCAAATGCTCTCCGGCATCAAGAGCGGCCAGCGGCGACGGTTCTTTGCAAAGCAGCAGACGCTGGCCCTGCTGGCGGAAGCCACTGGTGGCATCGCGGTGGAGAACACGAACGACCTGAACTGGGCCGTGGCCCGGATTCTGGAAGCCCAGGACGGCTACTACGTCATCACCTGCCGCCCGCTGTCGGAGCGCCGCCGGGATCTCGCTTCCGGCACCTTCCACAGAATCGAGGTCCGTGTGAAGCGGCCCGCACTGAGCGTGCGTTCCCGCGCCGGCTTCCTGGAGCCAGACCTAGTGAACACATTGGCACGGCCGCGCCCGGCGCTTGAACTGCTGCGAGCGGCGGCGCAGAGTCCTGCCCCCTGGCAGCAAATACCGCTGACGCTGACGGCGCTGTATTCAGAGGCAAAGCCGCGGGGCGCCCTGCTGCGCTGCTGGCTACATATCGGCGCAGAGGCGCTCCGCTGGGACTCGGATGAGAGCGGGCGCGGCCTGCTGCGGCTGGAAGTGCTCATCTCCGCCATCCGCGGCATCGACGAGGTCTCCGGGTTTGTCGCAAAACGCTATGAGATTCCTGTGGGAAGCGGGCAGAGCGCCGAAGTGCAGAGAGCCGGCCTGCGCTACGTGCTGGACATGCCCATCGAAAAGCGAGGGCCGCATCTGGTTCGCGCCGTGGTGCGGGACACGGCCACTGGACGTGTGGGCAGCGCCACGCGGTCCGTTATGATCCCGGATCCGAGGAAGGACCGCGTCGTGCTGTCCAGTGTCGTTCTGGGCGGAGGCCGCCAAGCCCAGGACCGCTGGCTGGGACTCGACACGCACCGGTTCCGGCCGGGTGACACGCTGGAATTCGCCGCCTGGCTGGTCAAGGGAGATCCGGCCCGGCTGAGGGCGACCGTGCGCCTGTGGCGGGAGCGTGAGCTAGTCCATGAAGGCACGGTGCTGTCTTGGAACAGCGAGGCTGGGGCCGTGGTCCTGTCCGGCGCTTTGCATCTCCGTGAGAGCCTTCCGCCGGGCGCCTACGCGCTGCACCTGGCTGTGGAAGACCGGCGCGGCCGCAGGCGCGGATACGCGGAGCAATGGGCGGAGTTCCAGATCGCGCCCTGACGGGGCCGGGAACGGGACAGGAAGAAATGTGTGGAGCCTGCCGGGGTGAGACCGGCTCGGGATGCGGCTGCTGGACGGTGCTCCTGGATTGCGGTAGTGAGGGTGGGGAACACAGGAGAACAGAACGTGGGTGGCGGTGGAGAGATCCATTTCCTGCCTGGTTAGGGAGTCGAGCACGACGCGGACGCCGGAGATGGTCGCCCTCACGGCGGCCATCAACAAGATTCCCAACACCTACGGGCGCATGGAGCAGTTGAACCTCATGCCGCCCACGGGTGTCCGGACCCGCACCATCATCATCGAAGAGATGAGTGGCGTGCTGAACCTGCTGCCCACGCAGCCTGTGGGCGCGCCCGGAACGGTGGGCACGCAGGGCAAGCGCAAGGTGCGCTCGTTCGTCATCCCGCACATTCCGCACGATGATGCCGTGCTGCCCGAAGAAGTTCAGGGCATCCGCGCCTTCGGTTCGGAGTCGGAGACCGAGGCGCTGGCCGATCTGCTCGCCCTGAAGCTCCAGAACATGCGCAACAAGCACGCGATCACCTTGGAGCATCTGCGCATGGGCGCGCTCAAGGGCGTGATCCTCGATGCCGACGGCTCGGTGCTCTACAACCTCTACACCGAGTTCGAGATCACGCCCAAGACGGTGAACTTCGCCCTGGGCACAGCCTCGACCGAGGTGCTGCTGAAAGTGCTCGAAGTGAAGCGCCACATCGAGGACAACCTCAAGGGCGAGTTCATGACGGGCATCCTGTGCCTGTGCTCTTCGAGCTTCTACGACGCCTTCACGACGCACGCGAAGGTGAAGGAGGCCTTCCAGTACTACCAGCGCAACCAGCAGCTCGGCAACGACTACCGCACGGGGTTCACCTTCGGCGGCGTGACGTTCGAGGAGTACCGCGGCCAGGCGACCGACGCGTCTGGCGCGGTGCGGAAGTTCATCGCCGATGATGAGGCGCATTTCTTCCCGCTCGGCACGGCGAATACCTTCCGGACCTTCTTTGCCCCGGCGGACTTCAACGAGACGGCGAACACGCTGGGACTGCCGCTCTACGCCAAGCAGGAGCCCCGCAAGTTCGGCCGCGGCACCGACCTGCACACGCAGCAGAATCCGCTGCCGATCTGCCTGCGGCCCGAGGTGCTGGTCAAGGGGACGAAGTCCTGACCATGAGCGGCTGGGAAGCGGCGGTGAGGGAGCTGAACGCGGCCGTCGTGAATACGTTCGGCCGCCAGGTCCTCTACCTGCCTGAAGCGGGCGGCGCGGCGACGGTCCGCGCGGTGTTTCAGCCGGCGCGCGAAGCCGAGGATGCATCACCGGGCGTCTATGCCGTGCTGTTTATGCGGCTCGCCGGGTTGCCTGCGGCGCCCGTGCGCAGCGACGAGGTAGAGATCGACGGCGTTCGCTACAAGGTGTTCGATATCGAAGCCGATGCCGAGGGCGCCGCCTTGCTCCGGCTCCGCAAGGCCGGCTGACTTGTGGAAGATCCTCCACAGGTTACTTCCGCAAAATCTTCCGGAAGTCAGACTGTCGCGACGACCGACTTGTGCGCAATTGCCCACAAGTCGAGACTTCCGCGCAATTGCGCGGAAGTTGCCGGGGGTGATGCATGCCCAGCGTCCGCATCTATCAGAAGAAGCAACTGCGGCTCGACCTGCTCAACTTCCGCCAGCGGCAGATGTATGAGCTGGGCACGGCGGGCGTTGCGGCGGTGAAGGCGCGGCTCGCCGCGGCGCAGGGCCCCGAGGACTCCGCGGCCAAGCCGCTCACCAAGCGTTATGCGATCTGGAAGACGCGCAAAGGCAAAGGCAACCGCCGGAACCTGACCTTTTCGGGCGACCTGCTGCGCAACTTCCAGGTCCGCACGGTGAGCGAGAACCGGGCGAAGGCCAACGTCTCGACCCGCAAGGACCGCATCAAGGCCTGGGCCAACCAGAAGCGCGAGGCGTGGATGGTGTTTTCGCCGAAGAATAAGGCCGCTGTGCTTGAGGCCTCCCGGAAGATGCTCCACGCAATGAAGCCACGCCTGCTCGTGGAACGTGCGCTTGGAGGCAAGCAGCGATGATCGACCCAGCGGAACTGGTGGACAACCTGGTCGCTCTGCTGCGGGACATCCCGGAGCTGGTCGCCGAGATGGAGGGGGACCCGCAGCGGATCTTCGCCTACCACGACCAGTATCCGAAGCGGGCGAGCCTCGCGGCAGCGATCCACGACATGCCCGCGCCGGGGATCATGGTGGCCTGGCAGGGGACGAGCCCCGGGAGCTTCGGCGGGGTCGATGTCTGGCGGCACCAGGTGACTCTCTACCTGCGGGCGCGCGAGACCTTCTCGGGCGACCCTCCCACCGCCTACTACCGGCTGTTCCGGCTGATCACGAAGGGGGTGCCGGTGTCGGTGGGGGTCCCGATGCTCAACGCCATGGTCCACCCCGCCTGTCACCCGATGGACCTGCCGTTGATCCAGCGGCAGACCGATGCCGAGGGACTGGACTATTTCGAGGCGCCGCTCAGCTTCATGGAGATGGGAGATGAATGAAACCGTGCTCATGCGCTCGCCTGATGGCGACGTGCAGGAAGTGGACGCCACGCCAGCCGAACTGGTGCCTCGCATGGTGCGCGGCTGGCGGCAAGTCACGGAAGAGGAGGTAACGCCTGATGTCCGTCGCGAGGATGCAGGAAATCCAGATCTGCTTCGGTAAGCAGAAGCAGGCCGGCATTGCTTCGCCCAACACCGGCGCGCAGATGTGGCAGTTGCGGAAACTCAACGCCGCGCTCGCCAACCCGAAGCTGAACACCGAAAACGACGCCGAGGAGTTCGGCAAGGGCCACGAGTTTCCGACGCAGTCCTTCCAGACCTCCTGGGACGTCGCCGGGACGCTTGAGAAATACTTGGGCGCGGAGATCGGCGCCTGGGCGATGGCGTTCGGCCTTGGGAAAGTCGTGAAGTCAGGCACGACGCCCAACTTCACCTACACCTGCACGCCGCTGTTTCCGGCCTCGGGTGACGCGGCCGAGCTGCCCTACTTCTCCTTCGTCGAGCAGATCCGCTCGGGCGCGGGCGCCGTCGTCGACCGCATGGCGGTGGGCTGCGTGGTCGAGGGCTGGACCATCTCGATCGGCTCGGGTCCGGGCCGCGCGAATTCGAAGATCACTGTCGAGTTCGTGGGATCGGGCAAGTATGTCGAGCCCTCGGGCATCACGATGCCGGCGGCGACGGTCGAAAAGCTCCTGCCGTCGGCGTCGCTGGCGCTCTCGATCAACGGCGTCAACTACGTCTCGAACAAGAACATCGTTTCGCTTGAAACGTCCTGGAAGAACAACGTTCGGCTGGACGGTGGCTTCTTTCCCGGCTCGGGCTTCCAGACGCCGGGCGATGGCGCAAGCGGCGCCATCCGCGGCCGCCTCGAGTTCGGAAACCGCCAGGGGACGCTGCGCTTCGTCGCCCGCTTCGAGAACGGCTCGACGGAACTCACGAAGCTCAAGAGTCAGACGACGGGCACTGCGGTCCTGGCGCTCACCTACGACGCCAACAACTCGCTCGAAATCACCTGGCACAAGGTCTCCTTCGCCTCGGCCGAGGTCGGTGAGACGGACGGCATCGTCACCGTGTCGGTCGAGTGCCTGCCGATGTGGGACGAAACCAACGGCATCGTCTCGGCGGTGGCCAAGTGCAACGTGGATGGAATTGCCCAGTAGAAAGAACCCTCATGTTTGACGCAAAGCAACCCATCACCATTCACCTGCGCACGCCCGATGGCGTGAAGCCGGTCCGCGTGCGCTTCCCGACCGATGAGGAATGGATCGACCGCCAGAAGAAGCGCAAGGTCATCGTGAAGCAACTGGGGCGGGGGGTGTCCGAAACGACGATCCCCGACTCGGCGGAAGCCGATGCTGCGCTACTCGCCAAGATCCGAGTTCCTGAGGAGAATGCGCCCGAGGTCGATGCCTTCGAAGCGAGCCGCATTGTCGAGCAGTTGAGCCAGGCTGACGTCGATGACGTGGCCCAAGTGGGCGACGGCTTTCGAGTGACGCTGCGCGTCCTGGGCTGCACGGTGGCGCATGTCTTGAAGATGCCTTCGGCGAAAGACGTCTTCGAATACCGGCGCGGCTTCGCGCGGGTGCTCGATCTGCCCTACAACCGCCAGGAACTGATCATCAACCTGGCCCCGGCGGCCGCACTCTTCAAGAAGCTGCTCGAATCTTCAGAAGGGTACGCCGACCATGTACCGATCATTCACCAGGCCGTGGCCGTCAAAGCCGCGATCGACGCTCTCGACGGCGCTTTTCAGGAGTCTGGCGACCCAAACTGACCAATGGGGAGTGGCCCGAGCGGCCTTCCCTGCGGTTCTTGATTCACTGGGCACTCCGGCGCGATGAACTCTGCGACCCCGGCCTTTGCCCGGACGCCGCCGACGATGGCGGCCGCTGCGGCCACTGCCCGCTGGACACACTCGATGTGGCGCAGTCTTCGGAAGCAGGTCTGTTGCTGCGGCGTGCGCTCGATCTCCGGGCTGCGCTGAAGTTGGGCATCCGAGTCTCACTTGACGAGATCCGGGCGGACGAGTTCCGGGCGCTGGTGGTGCTGGAGGAGGAACGCGACGCGCTTGACCACGAGCAGCTGGGCCCTAAGCCTAAGGCTGCCTTTCAATAGACTGAAGGACTTGTTCACGGTAGGCAGTGAGTGTCTCCCACGCTTTGCCGAGAAGCCGCGAATCGGATCGGCTCCCTCTCGTGTCTTTCTGCCCCACTCTTACGCTTAAAAGAGGTGCAGACCGTTTTCTCTTGACAGATACGCCTCTGGGCCTTAGCATCGGGGGGGAGACGATACTACTGGTACTACTGGTCATGGTGATCTTTCCTCTAGCTGGCTAGGCTTGGGGGCTGCATTTAACCTCGACCGGAGAAGGAGGGTAGATCATGTCGAGAGCGCAAAGCAGTATGCTCATTGTCGCGATCGCCCTGATGGGCGAGCCGCTGTCAGCACAACCAACGGCGGAACTTCTCAGCGCCAAGCAGCCAATTGCGTTCCAGCCGGTAAGCGATTCAGTCCGACCCACACCCGACGCCTCGTATAAGGCGACCGGTGTCGATCACACTATCCTCTTGTCCGCTGCCGGAGACCTCGATCTCTATCTGCCTGGCTTCGGCGCGCCGGCGCTGCACATCGCCATGCTTGGCGGCAGACCTAACCCGGCAATCGCAGCCGAGGAACCGCTTTCAGGTACAGCGTTCGAATACATCGGCAACGACCGCAGCAAGTGCCGCGCGGCGATCCCGCTCTACGCCCGGCTTCGTTACAGAGACGTTTACCCCGGAATCGATCTGATCTATCACGGCAACCAGGGCCAGTACGAGTTCGACTTCGTCGTCAAGCCGGGTAGCGATCCCGGAAACATCAGAATGGCGCTCCGAGGTGCCGCGGGCGTGCAGAAGACCGCCGCAGGCGACCTGCTTCTCTCCTCCGCAACGGCGTCGATCTCCATGACACGGCCCATAGCCTACCAGGCGGTGGCCGGCCAGCGTAGAGATGTCAACGCCACGTACCAGGTACTCAGCACCTTGCTTGGCCCGCAGAGCACAACCATCGTTTCCATCGAACTGGGAAATTACGATCCCACGGCTCCGCTCGTCATAGACCCCGTCCTTGTCTGGACTGTCTATCCCAAGCCGCCGGGCTTTGTCGGCAACGACAGCGCTGGCAAAGCCGTCGCCGTCGGTACTGACGGAAACGTGTGGGTCACCGGCTGGCAATGGTCCGGGACGAGCGGCAGCAGCAACAAACATAACGGCTATCTGGCGAAACTTACTCCCGACGGTGAGATCCTGCGGCGCGGCTCATTTGGCGGCTACAACTGCCAGGTGGTAGGGGATCCGTACGGCGATGAGGCCTACGGAATGGTCGCAGATACCTCCGGCGGTGTCTGGGTGGTGGGATGGACGAGTTGCAGCGATTTCCCCGTCGCCAATGCGCATCAACCCACGAGGGCGGGCAATCGGGATGCATTCGTGCTGCATCTCCCCATCAACGCCGACTACCTGATCTCTTCCACGTTCCTCGGTGGCAGCTCTGAAGAGATCGCCTATGGCGTTGGAATCAACAACGCCAGCGGCGAGATCTGGGTTACGGGACGGACGGGCTCCCAGCAGTTTCCGCTTGTCGGTTGGAACGGCGGCTATGGCGGAGGCCTTTACGACGCGTTCGTGTCGCGCTACAACAGCGCCGGCCAGTTGAACTTTTCGCGGTTTCTCGGCGGAGGCGGCGACGACACAGGGTACAACGTCGCTGTCGATCCGTACGGGAACGCGTATTTTGTCGGGATGACCTTCTCTAGCAACTTCCCGCTGGCCAATGCCACGCAGTGGTCGCATGGCGGTAATTCCGACGCCTTCGTAACCAAGCTCAACAGCAGCGGAGGCATCGTCTTTTCGACCTTCCTGGGCGGCAGCGGCATCGAGAACGCTTTCGGCGTAGCTGTGGATTCGAGTCAACACATCTGGATCGGAGGCCGCACAGGGTCAACGAATTTCCCGCTTCAGTATTCCCTGCTGCCGTATCGCGGCGGGCCGACAGACGCCTTCGTCTCGCGGTACGTGTTCAATGGTTCAGGGTACGGCTACGATTTCGGAACTTACCTCGGCGGGAGTGACAGCGAGGTGGTTTATGGCTTAGGGATCGACCCGTGGGGGCGTGTCTGGATCAGCGGGCAGACGTTCTCTTACAACTGGCCTGTGACTCCCGACGCCTTTCAATCTACCCGCCCCGGAAGCTATGCCGGCTTTTTGTCTTCCCCCGCCCTACGATTTCCTTGGACACTGATTTGCGATAAGGAGAATCAGGATGTCCAACATGAAACACTCGGATTCCGGGCCCGCGCAAGGAGCCCGGAGGGCAACTGAAGCGGGGCCGGAATCCGGCCGCGGCGGCAAGGGTCGCTGGTCGGCCAGGCGCAAGATGAGCGTGGTGCTGGAGCTGCTTCGCGGCGCTGATCTGGAGTCCACGAGCCGCAAGCACGGCGTCACGGCGGCGACTCTGTCGGAGTGGCGGGAAACTTTCCTGGCGGCCGGCGAAGAAGGGCTTAAGATCCGGCAGGAGGATCTGGTCGACGAGCAGGGCCGCCGGATGAAGTCCGTCATCGCCGATCTGGCGATGGAGAACGAACTGCTGCGGGAGCGCATCCGGCGCATGGAGGACGAGAAGCCTTTTCTGCGGTGGAGGTCGAAGCGATGAGCCGGACCCGGTCGGCCTCCACGGGACGCTGCTACGGGCGGGCTCGGGTACTGAAAGCGTGGGGCCTGCCGCGGTCGACGTTCTATCAGCGGCGCCGCTGCGAGGCTTCGCCTCGCCCGCCCGCCAGACGCGGCCCGAAGACGCGCTACACCGATGAGCAGCTCA
>Ga0101944_10008223_pt1 | contig 10046 bp, 7 predicted proteins | sample DewCreD2012metaG_FD_75245 | JGI IMG/M metagenome (GOLD analysis project Ga0101944, IMG submission 75245) | Hot spring sediment bacterial and archeal communities from British Columbia, Canada, to study Microbial Dark Matter (Phase II) - Dewar... ...
CGACAGCAACGGGGGTGGAATGAGAGTCTCAGTAGCTGGTGGCGCCAGCGCCGTCAGTGTGACAGCGACCGCTGTTCCGATCAGTGCGTCGGACGATACGATCTGAAAGGTGCAACCTGTCGGCATCAGAACCAGCGGCAGGATGGCAAGCATCAACACCTTGCGTGCGACGGGCATCTCGACCCTCTCTCAGACACCTGCTCCAGCTGTGGGGCGAATATCGTTCACCGTCGGCACATCGCCAACGACTATTCTCGGTGCGCCCGGCCATTGTTTCAGCCAGGGCACATTCACTATACGTGATTCACCTTTCAAGAATCTTTCGCGCACGCACCGTGTTTCACGTCCGCGCGATTGGCAGCACCAGAGAGAACGTTGAGCCTTCACCGACGAGACTTTCGACCTTGACGTGTCCGCCGTGCTTGTTGGCGATCAACTTCACGATGTAGAGGCCGAGACCCTGACCGCCTTCCGGACGTCGCTCTCTGGTCGTCTCGACCTGGTATCCGCGCTGGAAGATCGCTTCCAGGTCTTCCTTCGGGATACCCGGTCCATTGTCCTTCACCTGGACCAGAATCACCTGTCTGGCGCGGTCCACTGCCAGGACTATGTCCACGTGACCGCCGTCGGGGGTGTACTTGATGGCGTTGTCCACCAGGTTGCAGATGGCTTCCCGGAGGCCGGCTCCATTGGCGCTGATGACGGGCAGACCCTCAATGGGAACGACGCAGCTGAGTTCGATCCCTTTGCGGTCGGCCAGAGGTTGAAAATCGCGGATGACGTCATCAACCAGCGAATCCAACTTCACTTGTTTGAGAATCATCTGTTCGCCGGGTGTATCGAGCTGGGAGACCAGCGCGAGATTCTCAATAAGGCGAGTGAGTCGCCAGTCGTAGGTCTCGAGATCGCGCAGTCCATCCCCCAGCATCGTCAACAACACCTCATTGTCTCCTGAGTGAGTGGCAATCTGCTGGCGCATACGCGTCAGGACATCCTTCATGGGGCGCAGGTAGTTCCTCGCCTGGTGCTTGAACCCGCGAACAACTTCATTTACCTCCCCGACGCGGGCTGCCAGTTCGGTCGCGGCCTGGCTCGTGCCCTCCTCCTGGCGCGCCACGAGATCAGCAATCCTCCTGCCCAGCTGTTCCTCCCGTACCCCGAAAGCCTGCACCATCCGTTGCAAACGCCGCCACCAACACCAGGAGCAGACCACGGCGGACGCTCCCGCCACGATCAGCACCAGGGCGATCATTTCCGGAACGCCGATCAGGACAAGCATACGGCTACCGGTAGTCCGCGAAACGGTAGCCGAGCCGGCGCACCGTCTGGATATAGGTTGGCTGCTTCGGGTCCGTCTCGATGATATCTCGGAGGCGACTGATGCAGGTGTTGAGTGCTCCTGCCGGATCCTCGGCCTCTGCGAACAGCTCCTCCAGCCGCTGACGTTCTATCACCCGACCCGGGTTGAGCACCAGTGGGCGGAGGACATCGAGCAAGCGACGATCCAGCCGCGTCGGCTCCCAGCGATCGCCATGCCGACGGCGCACCTCACCGGCCGCAAGGTCAATCTGCAGGGTGTCGTTGATGGATATGCCATCAGGGCTAAGGACGTCACGCAGGTGAGCACGCACGCGCGCCAGCAGGGTGCGCGTCTCCACCGACTTGCGGACAAAGTCAACTGCACCGAGCTCAATACTCAAAGGCTCGAGATCAGCCTCGTCCACGCCCGTCAGCATCATAATCGGTGTGCGGGCGTCACCAGCGTCAATGCGAATGGCTTTAAGGATGTCCAGCCCCCGCCGGCTGCTGTCGGGGAAACTGATGTCCAGGATGATCAGGTCTGGCAGCGTGGTGTGGTAGAGGTACAGGGCCTCGTCATAGTCCGAGCCTTCCAGGACTTCAAATCCGTTGCCCCGTAGAAGTTCCGAGAAATACTGGAGGTGCTGTGGTCTGTCGTCGACGATCAAGACCCTGGCGGGCACGATACACCCTCCCCTGCTTCGGGCGATCGTTGCGGTTTGCCCCCACTGGACTGGTGAATTGTGGCAGCAGTAGTTGACGTATTGCCAGACAATTATAACCTTCTTCAGGCTACGTGTCAATGTGCGCGATAGCTCCACATCTCGAAGGTTTGCCCACCGGTACCTGATCGCCTTCTCACCCCGGATCGCGGGACGGTTCAGGAGCCTCCTGGCAGCACCAGACACAGCGACCGCCGTGGTTCTTGTGGACGCGGCCGGTTGACGCCCCCGCCGTGCCTGGCTACAATGTGCCCAGGCACACGCGGGAGGGCCATCAGCACGTGAAATACCACCTCTGGACCATCGGCTGTCAGATGAACAGCGCCGACTCGCGTCACGTCGGCGCGGCGCTCGAGGCACTGGGCGGCGTGCCCACGCCCGACCCCCACCAGGCCGACGTGATCGTGCTGAACACGTGCGTGGTGCGCCAGAGCGCCGAGGATCGTGCCGCCGGCTTCCTCTGGTCGCTCAAACCGCTCAAGGAACGCCGGCCCGGGCTGGTGATCGCGCTGATGGGCTGCATGGTTGGCGTGAAGGGCAACGGCCGCCTGCGCGAGGTCTTCCCGCACGTGGATGTCTTCCTCCCGCCGGGTGATGCCAGGGGATTGGTGGAATGGTTGACGGAGCGGGCCGGGCAGGCTCACCCCCCGGCCCCCTGTCAGGGCGAACCTCACCCCCCGGCCCCCGTTGAGAGTGAACCTCACCCCCCATCCCCCTCTCCACTCCGTGGAGAGGGGGAGCGTTCCCCCTCTCCGCTTGCGGAGAGGGGGTTAGGGGGTGAGGTGCTTGCGGAGAGGGGGTTAGGGGGTGAGGTGCTTGCGGAGAGGGGGTTAGGGGGTGAGGTGCTTGCGCTCGTGTCCGAACCTCACCCCCCAGCCCCCTCTCCACTCCGTGGAGAGGGGGGGCGTTCCCCCTCACTCCCCACCCGCAAGCCGGGGGTCAGCGCCCCGGTGGCGGCGCTGCTCGGCTGCAACCACGTCTGCAGCTACTGCATCATCCCATCGCGGCGCGGACCGGAACGCAGCCGCCCCCTCGACGAGATCCTGACCGAGGTGCGCTCGCTCGCTGCCGCCGGAGTGCGCGAGGTCGTCCTGCTGGGCCAGATCGTTGACCGCTACGGCTATGACCTGGGCGCGACGGCGCCGCGCCTGCCCGACCTGCTCGCCGCCACCGCCGCCGTCGAGGGCATCGTCCGCGTGCGCTTCCTGACCAGCCATCCCACCTACTTCGACGACCGGCTGGTCGAGGCGGTGGCGACGCTGCCGGCAGTGTGCGAGCACATCGAGGTGCCCATCCAGGCCGGCGACGATGAGGTGCTGGCGCGGATGCGGCGCGGCTACCGCGTGGACGACTACCGCCGCCTGATCGAGCGCCTGCGCGCCCGGTTGCCGGGCTGCGCCATCGCCACCGACGTGATCGTCGGCTTCCCCGGCGAGACTGAACGCCAGTTCCAGGCCACCCTCGACCTGCTGGCCGAGCTGCGCATGGATGTCTGCCACGTCGCGATGTACTCGCCGCGGCCGGGCACACTCGCGGCGCGCACGATGCCCGACGACGTGCCGGTCGAGGAGAAGAAGCGCCGCCTGGACGCCGTGAACGCGCTTCAGGAGCAGATCGCCGCTGAGATCAACGCCCGGCTTCTCGGCCAGCGCGTCGAAATCCTGGTCGAGGGGCGTCAGAAGGGGCGCTGGAAGGGGCGCACGCGCACCAACAAGCTTGTCTTCTTTGATGATGACAGCGGCACCGACTGGCGCGGCCGACTGGTGGACGTGAGGATCACCTGGACCGGCCCGTGGAGCCTCATCGGCGACGTCGTCGCAGCCTGATGGCCTAGTCCGCGATCCGCATATGTCGCGCGCCGACCAACATGATGGCGAACGCGGCGACAAACGCGGCCGGGAAGACGTACAGCGACGTCTCGAACGAGCTGTTGTTCGCCACCAACCCTACCGCCAGCGGCATCACAATGCTGCCCAGCGGAATGGCGACCTTGACCAGCCCCAGCACCGTGCCCGAAATCTCGCGGTACAGCAGACCGGCCGCGCTGAGGATCATCGGCAGCAGCGCCGACAGGGAGAACCCGGCGACGTAGACCGGCAGATAGATCCACTCCCCCAGGCGCACCGTAAACAGCACGCTGAACGTGATGATAGAGAGTCCGATCAGGCCGGTGATCACCAGCGGAATGTGACGGCGCGGCGTGAGAAAGCCGACCACCAGTCGCCCGGTGAACACCCCCGCCAGGAAGATGAGCAGGCCGACCTTGGAGGTCACCTGGTCGAAGCCGCGCAGCTCCATCAGGAAGGTGGTCAGGATGCCGATGAAGCCGGTCTCCACGCCCACCACCAGCACGGTGGTCGCGAAGAGGAAGACCACCGCCCGCTCGCGCGTCAGGAGCGCCAGCCGCGCGCGGTAGCTGCCTCCGCCGCTGCTGCGCACCGCCAGCCGTGCCAGCGCGAAGAAGACCGTCAGCAACAGCACCACCACCGCCGCCTGGACGACTGCATTGCGCCAGTTCATCTGCAGGAAGATCATGTAGACCGTGATGCCGGCCGAGCCGAAGGTGACGAAGAAGTGGTTGATGCTGATGTGCACACTCTCGCGCCCGCGGTGCAGGTCCATCAACATCGCGTCCGACACCCCCTCATAGCTGCCGGCGCCGGCGCCAATCAGAAACATGGCCAGCAGATAGAGCGCAAACAGGTCGGTCACGAAGAAGACGAGGAGGCCGACGAACATCACCAGGCTGCCGACGGCCAGCAGGCGTGGCTTCTCGCGCATGTCGGCCAGCGCGCCGGAGATCGCCACCGCAGTGATGAAGCCGACGTTCTGGACGGCCAGCATTACGCCGATCTGATAGGGCGTCAGGCCGATGTTGCGCGCCGCGGCACCGATCACCGTCGTCGTGAAACCGAGGAGGAACATCGAGAGGTAGGAGGAAGCGGTCAGGGCTTTGATGTTGCGGATCATGGCTTCTCTTCCAGCGCCGCGCGCAGCTTCTCGGCCAGCGCCTGCAGCGAAAACGGCTTCTGAATAAACGACACCCCTTCGTCCAGCACGCCACGATGGGCGATCACGTTGGCGGTGTAGCCCGACATAAACAGCGTGCGAATATCCGGCTTGAGGCGCTTGATGCGCGCCGCCAGCTCACGGCCGTTCATCCGCGGCATAACCACGTCGGTCATCAACAGGTGGATCGGGCCCTCGTACGTTTCGGCCAGTCGCAACGCCTCGGTCGGATTGGCCGCCGTCAGCACGGTGTATCCCAGCTGCTGCAGCATCGCCTGGCCCATCTCCAGGAGCATCGGTTCATCCTCCACCAGCAGCACCGTCTCACTGCCGCGCGCCTGTTGCGGTGACGGCTGTGGCGCCGGTGACCGGGGCGACTCGGCTGCCCGCGGCAGATAGACCTTGAAGATCGTGCCCACGCCCGGCTCGCTGTAGACATTGATGAAACCGTCGTTCTGCTTGACAATCCCGTAGACGGTCGCCAGACCCAGACCGGTGCCCTGGCCGACGGCCTTCGTGGTGAAGAACGGCTCGAAGATGTGCTGGAGCGTCTCGGCATCCATGCCGCGCCCGTCGTCACTCACCGCCAGCATGGCATAGTCCCCGGGCAAGAAACCGGGGTGGTCGGCGCAGTAGTCGGCATCGAAGGTCACGTTGCCCGTCTCGATCGTCACCTTGCCGACGCCGCCGATCGCATCGCGGGCATTCAGACACAGGTTGGCCAGAATCTGGTCCACCTGGGCGGGATCAATCTTGACCGGCCAGACATCGGCGCCCGGCAGCCAGGCTACCTCGATGTCCTCACCGATGAGCCGTCGCAGCATCTTGAGCATGCCGGCCACTGTGTCGTTGAGGTCCAACACGCGTGGACTGGCTATCTGCTTGCGGGCGAAGCCGAGCAACTGACGCGTCAGGTCGGCCGAGCGCTGCGCGGCGTTCTGGATTTCGGTCAGCCGCCGATGCATCACGCTGTCGGGCGGCGTCTCGGCCAGCGCCAGCTCGGCATAGCCCAGGATGGCGGTCAGCATGTTGTTGAAGTCGTGTGCCACGCCTCCGGCCAGCCGGCCGACCGCCTCCATCTTCTGTGCCTGGAGGAGCTGCGCCTGCAGACGCTCGCGTTCGGCCTCCGCCTCCTTGCGCTCGGTGATGTCGGTGGACACAACCAGTATCTGATGGCAACGGCCATTCTCGTCGAGGATGGGCACTTTGACCGACGAAATAAAGTGCGTGGTGCCGTCAGCGTACCGGATTGTATCCTCGGGTATCACAACCGTCTGACAGGTTTCGATGACCTGTCGATCGCTGGCAAAGTAACCTTCCACCTGTTCAGGGGTGGGGGAGAAGTCAGCGTCGGTCTTGCCCAGCAAGTCCGCTACAGTGACGTTGTACGCGCGCGCCAGCGCCTCGTTCGCCAGCACATAACGACCCTCCAGGTCCACCACACATACCAGACCGGGCAACAGATCAATCAGCTGGCGCAGGAAACGTCGCTCGCGCTCCAGAGCCGCCGCCATCTGTCGGAGGTCGGTAACGTCCTTGGCGGTGCCGATGACGCTGACCACCTGTCGGTTCTCGTCCAGCACCGGCCGGTAGGTGACCAGCACCGTGCGCTCGCCGTCGGGGCCGGGCGCTATCGTCTCGAAAGTCTTGCCGACGCCGGAGTGCACCACCTCGCGCAACGCCGCCTGGCGCACCCTGGCCGCCTCGCCGCTCCACACCTCAGCGATGGTGCGACCGATGATCTGTTCGCGCGGTCGGCCGACAATCGCCGCAAAGGCGCGATTCACGTAGCGGTAGCGTCCACCCGGTGTCAGTGAGAAGATGGGATCGCCCGCCTCCTCGAGCAGGACGCGCTGGCGGGCCTCGGCCTCGGCCAGCTCTGTTCTGAGCGCCTGCCGACGTTCGGAGTCTATGAACAGCAGACACACCAGCATGGTGGCGAGCGGGTAGGCAATCAGAACTGTGGGGCCCACCTCGGCCAGGACGGTCGGCCCCAGGCTGCCCGGCAGCAGCGCCATCGCCGCCAGCATCAGGAGGTGCACCAGCAGCCCGAAACCCCACAGCGGCAGCACCCCGAGCCGGCGGCCGTTCCGCCGCCACAGATAGTGGAACAGGACGCCCAGCCCGGCCGACTGGGCGATGACAGTGACGCCCATATAGACGCCCGGTCCGCCCAGCCACAGTCGGTACGCGCCGCACATCGCCGCCGCGATCGCGGCCACGACCGGCCCGCCGAACAGACCGGCCACGCTGAGGATGATCGAGCGGCCGTCGAAGATGAGGCCGGGTTGCAGCGTCATCGGCGTCAGCATACCGATCAGGCCGACGATGCCGAAGAGGAGGCCGGACAGCAGCTGGTGTCGCAGCTGGTGCGGCGACAGGCGGGCACCGATGACCTGGTACACCGCCGCCAGTGCGATCAGGAGGGCGATGTTCTGAACGATTTCGAGCAGGATCACGGTTCACTCCTCCGGTCAGCGGTCAGCGTCCACGCTTGCTTGCGATGGGTCCGTGACCCGTCGCCTATCCCACTGCCGGTCACGGACCGGATGAAACGCCAGGGCGCAAAGACGCAAAGCACGAAACCTTGCGACTTTGCGCCTTTGGGCCTTTGCGTTGAAAAGACGAACTCGGTAGCACCCTGCAGACAGCCGGTCGCGGACCGGCGGGAGCGCTCTATAGCTGCTCGCGGCGGGTGCGTCACCCGCCGCCCCCTCGCCGCCGGTCACGGACCGGCGGGAGCACTGTTGGGTCGCCCTCTTCCGCCGGTCACGGACCGGCGGGAGCGCTAGTGATTCCTCCTCTCTCCTCTCTTCTCTCTTCTCTCTCCTCTCTCCTCCCCCCTCACCCCTTCAACTGCGGCGTCGGCGTGGGCGTGATGTTGATCAACACCTCAAATTTCTCGGTCGGCACGACCTCGATCCACGAATTGCCGGGCTTGAGCGGGATTGGCTGGCCGTTGGGGAACAGGAACTCGGGCGTCTGAGTCCCATCGGTGCGCCAGGTGCCCTCGATCACGACCCCGTCGCGGCAGACCTGGGCGCGTCCCTCACCGTTCACGAGGATGCGGATCGAGGTGGCGCCGTTGCTGTCCTCGACGATGTCGGTCGGCTCGTGCGGCGCGTAGTAGAGGATCACATTCGCGGCCGATATTTGCTGGCCGGTGGTCGAATCGATCGTCTTCTCGCCCTGCGTCCAGCGCAGGTAGCGGCCACTGACCGGGTCATAGCGCCACAGCGCCTGGCTGGTGCGGCGCGGGTAGGGGATGAAGATCGTCTCGGCCGGTTGCCCGCCCAGCGGTGTCTCCGAGAAGGTGAAGCCGCGCAGGACGACCGGCTTCTGCAGGTTCTTGTTGACCATCAGCTGGTGTGCCGCCTGGACGTTGACCGCCAGGCGCGTCTGCCAGCCTTCGCCCTCGCGGTAGAAATAGGGCTGCGGGAAGAAATACTCGTCCAGATTGACCAACGGCGCCTGCGACAGCTCCCAGCGCACCCCGTCCGAGCCGCCCGAATTGACCAGCGCCGCCTGATACTGCTGCGTCAGCTGGGTGTTGATCAGGCGCGCGCTGCGGATGGGCGCAACCACCTCGGGCGCGGTGCTCAGGTAGACGGCGGTAAAGCGCGTCACCCACCACTCGACGATCTCCTCATACACCAGATCGGCGCTGGAAAGGCCGGCCTGCGGCCGCGCGGCCGGATCGTTGCCGACGCGCACATGCACCGGCCGGCGTTGCAGAACGCCGGGGTCAGCCACGATCTCGCCGGTGAGCGGGTTCTCGCCCACGGGGCGGTCGGGTATGATCACCGTCGCTGTCGGCGTCGGCGTGGGGGTCGTGGCGCGGGAGGTCGGTGTCGCCGTCGGCTTGCGGGTCGGCTCGGGCGTGCGGTAGGTGACGACGACCGGCGTGCCAGTACCCGGAGGAGCCTCAGTAGGCTTCACCACCTCATCCGAGGCGGCCGCCACGGTCTCGTCGGACGGCGTGGCCGTCGGCGCGGCGGCCGCACTGGCCGTGCCCGTGATCGGGGCCGTCACGGCGGGGGTGGGGGTGAAGGTCGCCACCCTGGCGGCCATCGGTTGCCACCCCGATGGGGAGCAGGCGGCGGTGGCTGTGGCGCCGAGCAACAGCGACAACACAACAGCCAGGCTGATCGAGTAGAATCGTGGCGACAGACGCATTCTTCACACTCCTGTAACGTGACCGGCAAAGCCCATCGGCCTCATCCCTGTCTGGCGCCACACTCAGGACAGAACCTCGCCCTGGCTTCGAGCGCGGCGCCGCACGCGGTACAGAACCGGCCTTGCTTGACGGCACTGCCGCATTCGCTGCAGAATTTGGCCCCCGGCTTCACAGCCGCGCCGCACGCCGGGCAGGCAGCTTGCAGGCGGTCTCCGGTCACATACTGAGTGACGTCATACTGCCTGGCGCGCACCTTTTCCACGGCCTGGTCGGTCATCGCCTGCTGTTGTGCCGATGCCGTCTCCACGGCAATGTCCGGCGCGCATCCCACACACAGGCCGCGGGCTTCGTTCCAGCAACGCTGCCGGCATACCCAGTCGTTGCACCGCGGGCACTGCACGAAGTGCGGCCTGATCTCTGCGGCCGCCGCCCGGAAGGCATCATCGTGCGCACGTTCCCACGCCGCCGAGTGTACCCGGTCGGTGAGACTGGCAGCCGTGCCGAAGATTCCGCCCAGGAGACTGCCGGCGGCATCCATCACCTCGCTGGCGACGCCGGTTGCCGACGCTCGAAACCCCGAGCGATAGCCATTGCCGCACCGCTCACAGAAAAACTCCCACTGGAAGCCTTGCTGAGTGCTCAGGTCGTTGTAATTGCCGGTGAACTCTATCAGCTCTGCCACGTTGACCTCCTCGTCTGAAATAGCCGTCAGCAGTCAACAGGTGGCAGCCCTGATAGGTCGCCACCGTGTACCGACGCTGTTCCGGGTGCACTCCCCCGTGAAAATAGCCGACAGTGGTTCGCCTCACCCGCCGGCCCCGTCTCCGTTGCAGCACCTC
>Ga0101944_10008224_pt1 | contig 10045 bp, 8 predicted proteins | sample DewCreD2012metaG_FD_75245 | JGI IMG/M metagenome (GOLD analysis project Ga0101944, IMG submission 75245) | Hot spring sediment bacterial and archeal communities from British Columbia, Canada, to study Microbial Dark Matter (Phase II) - Dewar... ...
GGTTGATAAACGAAGTCGTTGTACATAGTTTAGTTGGTCTTGTCTGGAACTGGGTCGTAACCACCACGACTCCACGGATGACATTGTAGCAGACGCCGAGCGCTATACCAAACCCCTAGAATAATTCCGTGTTTAGCGAGAGCTTCTTGGGCATAGAGAGAACAGGTTGGGGTAAAGCGACAAGAACCAGAGATTATTCCGAGGTGTTGTGAGATTAATTTGAGGCGAGGAGAGAGTAGGCGATAGAGTTTGTATAACATAAATTAGCAATTGGCAAGTAATTCGGAAATAAGAACTTTTGTAGGGGCCTTAGATTTAAGAAATAAAACAAGATCGCGCGAAGAGGCTCTGGCTAGCGGAAGAAGGGCGTCGAGAACTGTACGACGAAGGACATTTCTTTGGGTGGCTAGTTTAATTTTTTTGGAAGAAATGATAAAGGCGACGCGAGGGGAGGGGGCGGGATGAGAGTAAATAAGAAAGTGCTGAGAGTGAGTGAGGGTTGCAACTTTGCGCCAAGCATAAAAACCGGAACGCATAGGAAATTTGCTTGATTTGGCAATCATTTTTACACAGAAAGACGTTTGCGACCATGGGCGCGACGCCTTTTTATGACGAGACGACCAGTGTGAGTGCTCATGCGAGTTAGAAAGCCGTGGACGCGGCGTCTTTTGAGTTTTTTGGGTTGAAATGTTCTTTTGGACATAATATTCTTGCTAATTGTAACACTATTAAGATTCTTTTGCCAGTATTTGATACAGTGAAGATGGATTGTTCATTGTGGATAACTTGTGTATATTCGCCTTAAAATTGTTCCTGCCGATTTACATTATTAAGGACAAATATGGAAGTCTCTGAGTTGTGGGGGGGGATCGAGGCCGAGCTTGAAACCAAGCTATCTTCGGCACATTTTAATACCTGGATTAAACCACTCATTCCAACAGAGTTTGTTATAGAGGGAAGCATAGGGAAGCTAACTTTGAGCGCGCCTTCTTCTTATGTGCGAGCGATGGCGCTTGATCATTATCAGAACCTGATTGTCGAAGCTGGTGAGCGAATATCAAAAAAGACATTATCATTGTCGGTGACGATTGGATCGATACAAGCTGAAAAAAATAATAAGAAGGAATCAGAAGAAATTGAGAGTGGATTGTTTGAGTCCCGTAGCACACCAAATCTTGAGACAAGACACAACCTTAATCCTAGATTAACTCTTGAGTCTTATGTGGTTGGGTCGTCTAATAATTTTGCACATGCCGCTGCTTTGGGGGTAATTAAAAACCCTGGAAGAAAATATAATCCCTTGTTTATCTACGGAGGAGTGGGGCTGGGCAAGACACACTTAATGCACGGGATTGGGCATGCGCTTTTTGCAAATAATCCAAGAGCAAGGATTTTGTATATTTCGGCCGAGACATTTGGTAATGATCTAATTGCCAGCTTACAAAGTAAGAGGATTTCTAGCTTTAAGAAACGTTATCGATCGTGTGATGTACTGCTAGTTGATGATATTCAGTTTATTGCTGGGAAAGAGTATACCCAAGAGGAGTTTTTCCACACCTTTAACGAACTTTATATGTCGGAGAGGCAAATTATTCTCACCTCTGATCGCCCACCACAAGAAATTCCGAAGATTGAAGAGCGATTGTCGTCACGATTCTTGGGTGGATTGACGGTTGATATTCAACCACCAGATTATGAGATGCGAGCAGCGATACTAACCCAAAAAGCAGCAGAAATGAAAATAGAGGTGGGGGCGGAGTCACTTTCGATGATTGCTGAGCGCTCAACCACAAATGCGCGTGAGCTGGAGGGGGTTTTCCGAAGTATTGTGGCTTTGGCCGATTCCAAAAAATCCCCGATAACAACGGAGCTTGTAAGTGAGTTTTTTGGGGTTGTTAAGGAGGGGAAGAAGATGAGAATGCGTCCCAGCTCGATTATCTCCACTGTTGCTAAATACTATGGTTTTCGGACACAGGAGCTTGTGGGAAGTAGCCGAAAAGCACCGCTAGTTATGGCAAGACATGTTGCTATGTATCTGATTAAAACTGAGCTTGAAGTGCCCCACGAGCAGATTGGAGAGATTTTTGGAGGAAGAGATCACACAACAATAATGCACGCTGTGGAAAAAATAACAGGAGAAATAAGCGTGAACCAGGGAGTAGGAAAGGCGATAGCAGAGATTAAACATGAGTTATCCACAAAGCCGGAAGGCTAGTGTGAATAAGTTTGGGCACGAGTGTGGAAAGGGGGATATCCAGACTTAAGTTATTAACACTTCGGAGATATCCCCTTCGTTATCCACTAAAATTATCGACTTTTGCACGGAGTTATCCACCTAGAAAAAGTTGGCTTTCCAGATAGCTCTTGGGAGATTGCCACATTTCCTCTGCGAATAATAATTAAAAGCTATATAACTTTTAATTATTATTTTCTATAATAAGAGATATATGAGACTTGAGATTTCTTTAAGTAAAATTGTTGAAGTAGTCTCGGCAGTATCGAGAGTGGTGGCGAGCAGACCACAGTTGCCAGTGCTTGCAAATATTTTACTAGAAGCAGAAGCGGCAGGACTTAGAGTTTCGGCGACAGACCTGGCTGTGGGAGTAAGTTGGTTTTTGCCAGCTAAAGTTGAGACTGAAGGAAAAACGACTGTACCTGCGAAGATTTTCCTTGACTATATTACTTCTCTGCGGGGCGAGAGGGCTGGGCTTGAAAAGGTGGGTAGCAAGCTGGTTGTGAGCTCTGGTTCTTATTCTGGCGAGATGCAGACGATTGAGGCAAGCGAGTTCCCCTCTTTGTCGAGGCCGCCTAAGGAAGGAGTTGAGATAGAGGCGAAACGGCTTGCCCTAGCGATTGAGAAGGTTTCTTTTGCGGCAGCAAAAGACTCTTTGCGACCTGTTTTAACGGGGGTTTTGTTTGAGATGACGGAGAAGAAGTTGAGGTTGGTTGCGACTGATGGATTTCGGTTAGCCTTGAATGAGATTGCAATAAGCGGGGGTGTGGAGTCTTTGATGGTTGTTCCTTTGAGGGCGGTAGTTGAGATGATGAGGTTTGCGCGTGAGGGAAAGATAAGACTGAGTTACTTGCCAGAAACAAGGCAGATGGTGGCTGTAAGCTCGGAGGCGGTACTCCTGGCTCAAGTGTTGGAGGGGAGCTTTCCGGATTATAGAAAAATTTTACCCAAAGCTTTTAGAATGAGGTTTTCGGTTAATAGAGAGGAGGTTTTGCAGACTGTGCGCTCGGTGTCTGTTTTTGCTCGCGATAACTCAAATGTGATGAGATGGCAGGTTGTGGATGGTGAGTTGGTGGCAGTTTCTTCGGCGGGAGAAAGGGGGCAGGGGAAGGCAAGTTGTGGCGTGTTGATTGAGGAGGGGGAGTCGGCTGGGGTTTCTTTTAACTCAAAATACATAATTGATTTTTTGAGTGGAGTTAGTTGTGAGAATGTCAGTATTGGTCTTGGAGAGGCTTTGGCGCCAAGCTTGTTTCGCGAGGATGGGAGTGAAGATTATCTATATGTGGTAATGCCGATTAATGCGTAGGGACTAGACCGGGATTGGATGGTCTTTCAACTTGGAAAATAACTTGTCTACTACCTTTTTCTTGTTCGATTTTGGGAGTTGTGGTGAAGGGTAATGAGGGTGGGATTGGTTGAGTTTCTTGGGCGCGATTTCTGAGAAGTTCTTTGGGATCGGTTGTGATGAGGGCATGTTCCTCGGGCGAGGCGACGACTCTTATGGCAACGTGATTTTGACCGGCAAAGAAGAGGCCTTCGCCGACTTCGGCGCTTAATAGAAGATGCTTTTCTCCTTCACTAAGATAAAACACCTCCTTGAGGTGATCGACGGCGCTTGCGCTTTGTTTCATCAAGATTTGAAGACTGCTGTTGGTGACAATGGCTTTGCCGTAGTCGCTTTTAAGGAAGTCTTCGACATCTTGGGTAATGGTGCTTAGGCCGAGATAGTATTTACGCGCTCTTTTGGCAACGGCGTATAAGAAGCTTGCTGAGTCTTCGTTTTTCATCAAGTACCAGGCCTCATCGACGATGAGCAGGCGTTTTTTGAGATCTTTTTTGACCTTGGTCCAGATATAATCAAGAATAATGAAGATTGCGGTTGGTCTTAGTTCGTCCTGGAGATTTTTGATACCAAAGACGGTTAGAGTCTGGTGAAAGTCAACATTACTTCTTTGACTAAAAATACCCTGAAAACTCCCCTTTACATACTTCTCGATACGATCGGCAAGACCTCTGGCGATATCTTCTTCCATTCCAACTAGCACTTTGTAGAGATCCTCCATTAGAGGGGGTTCTTGTTTGTGAGTTGTGGGATCGCGAGTTATCCCTTTCATTTGATAGGTGGTAACTAGAGCACGATCGAGAATGGCGTCTTCTTGGGGGGAAATATCACCCATCATAACCTTCAAAAGAGAGTGGAGCGAGATAATTTTCATACTAAGTGCGTTTGCGTCGGGAGCTTGGCTTTCGGGGAGCTCGAAAGGGTTGATGCGAGCTGGGCTGGTAAAGCTAAAGTCAATGTAGCTTCCGCCAATTGCATTCACCATCTTTCTGTACTCATCTTCGGGGTCAATAATTATGACTTCGGTTTCAAACAAAAGAGAGCGAAGAATCTCTAGTTTGACCATATAACTTTTGCCAGCGCCAGATTTGGCAAATACCACCATATTGGCATTCTCAAGAGAAAAGCGATCGAAAACAACTAAACTATCGTTGTGTTCGTTGATGCCATAAACAATGCCTTCATTGGCAGTGAGCTCGCTACTGGTGAAGGGGAAGGTGGTGGCAAGACTTGTTGTGTCCATATTTCTGTTGATTTTGAGTTTGTCAGTGCCTAGGGGGAGAGTGGTTTTGAAGCCATCCTCTATTTGAAGGGTGGCGGTTTTGGCGACGATCATAAGTGAGCCGAGAGCGCTTTTTACTTGGCTGGTGATGCGATCAAGCTCGTCTTTTTTGTCGGCGCGAATGGTAATGTAGAGTCCGAATTGAAAGAACCGCTCGGCGCCTTTGGCAAGTTGTTCTTGGAGAGCGCGAGCGTCTTCGAGTTTGACTTGAGTATCAATGTTGACGATTCTACCCCTTTGAATATCACCCTGAAGCTCGGCCTCCATCTCGGCGATTTTTCTTCTAAGATCGTCGATTACGCCTTTGCCATCTATGGGGTAGATGAACATAGAGATAGTGAGGCTGTGGTTGAAGTTGATGAGGGGTGAGAGCCAGTTGGCATTGACAAAACGGGGATAGCCAGCCACAAAGAGAGTGCGAAAGTAGGTTTCATTGATCTTGATGTCGGAGAAGTCAACCTCGATGGCTTCTGGGGCGATAACATCTTTGATTGAGCCTGCGCCTTCGGCAAGCTTGTTGATGGGGATTGAGGCGCTAGAGTGTGAGAGATTTTGGAGATTGGCAGTGGTTTGTTTGGGGGTACCAAAGAAGTTGGGTAGATTAAGCTTGGGCATAAAATATAGTATAGCAGGAAATTAGGCGAGGGCGGGGGCGACAACTGCTTTCTCGTAGCCTTCGACGGCATCAAATTTTTGACCTTTGACGCTACTATTGTAGAAACTGTGGAAGAGGCGGAGGAGGTTGTGATTGTTTATGGGCTGAGCAGTTAAGCCAATTCTGGCGAGAGCTTTGAGAAGATGATCTCTTTTGGGTTCAAGGTCGGTTTTGGCGCGAGTTATGAGATCGGTGTCTATTTCGATTTTGCCAGATAAGCTGATGGGCTGGTAAGTTGCGACAATATAAAACTTCTTGTCAAGCACGTTTTGTTCGGTGATGGTTGTCTCGACCCAGTGTCGATAGGCAGTCATACGCGCTTTAAGAGTTTCATTTCGGAGACGAGCTTCTTGAGTTTTGAGTAGTTCGAGGTAGCCAGAAATATCTTTGCGATCAGATTTGATAACGATTTGAATGGGAAAACTGAGAGAGTTGAGGAGACCAGCATAGGCATAAATGGTGGCGTCTTGTTCGCTCTCGGAAAGGAGCCCAAAATTGATGGCTGAGACTTGAATAATAAGGGAACAGGCTCCAGACTTGGTGATAACGAGATCGTCTTTAATCGTCTCGATGTCGAGGTGGTCTTGGGTGGTTGCTACAATTATGTCTTGATTCATGTTGAGCTTAGTGTATCAGTGTGTCGATAGGTCAGCAAGATGAACATAAAACTTAAGAAGTGGCCTGAATCTTGATAGGGGGGAGAATCTCGTTGTCGATGGATAGACTAGTTCTGGGGAAAGATGTGTTATCGGCCTCGACTTCAATAAAATAATCGCCATTTTCGAGGGGAGTGCTGATCATAAATTGACCAAGAGCGTTGCTTTTGACAGCTCGAACTGGTATTCCTTGACTATTTTCTATCTGCACGATAGCGTTTTCTACTAACTTGCCTTGGGCGTTAACAATAAGGCCAGAAACGATGTTTTTGGTGGTTGGAGTTGCGGGGAGAGAGATAGTTTGAGCTGAGATAGTGTTTGAGATCTTTGTTTTTTGATAGTTAACCGAGTTGATGGTGCCAACACTGGAGACTGATTCTTTAACTGTAGCAACTGGAGAGGGAGTAGTTGGTTGGGGATGGGTAATGGATGAGCTTGGTTGGAGGGGCGAGCTTCTTAGCTTGCGGATTGCGACGGCTGGTTTGGAGTTGTTGTTGGTGGGTTTTGAGATTGGCTGGTTTTGCATAAGAATATCGAGGTTGGCAAGCCTAGCTTTTTCGTTGGGATCAAGATCTTCTTGGGATTCTTCGAAGTTGGCAAGGGGAGGAGCTTTGATGGTTTTGGTGGTGGTGGCGATGGTTGTATTTTGGGTGGGGGCGGTGTAGGTAAAAATGGGCGGGATTGGGGTTGATTTTTTCCAAACGAAGCGGGTGGGGCTGTATATTGCCTTGACAAAGTTGATAATCCAGGTGTCGAGAGGGCGATCTTCGATAGGAAAGAAGGCGAGGGCAACGCCCAAGAAAGCAGAAAGAAGAGCGAGGGGGTATTTGAGAAGAAAAATTAAGTTGCTAGAGAAGAAAAGATAAGCTAAAAGCAGTCCTCCTGCTAGTTCGAGAAACTGTTTGAGAGTCATGTCACCAACAAGGCGGAACTGATACTGGGTGACATTTTGGGGGATGGGATGATTAGTTTGCATAGATATCAGTATATCCCACTTCTTAGCGATAGGTAGTGGGAGAGGGGGGAGTTGGTTCTTTAAAAACTAGCTTGTGGGTTGTGGGGTCTACTTGATGGTGGGACATCCAAGCACTAACTTCTTGAGCAATGGCGGCTTGATTGAGATTTTTTTCATAAAGCTCGATTTGGAGAGTGAGTGGAGCTATATATACCACCTGGAAAGTGGGGCGAGAGTAAGGGGTTTTCTCTCTTAATGGGTAGTCTCTTTGCATTTCGTCCTCGATTATTTGAAGATCGCGCGGATTACTTTCGGATTTTTGAGTAGTAAAAGAGAGCCTGCCAACTTTTTGGCGATTATAGTAAAACTCGAGGTTGTAGGTTGTGTTTTGGTAGAAGGATTTGTCGTGAGTAAGGGTGATGGTGTTGCCTTCGCTTGTGACATGAAAAGTCTCGAGAGGGGTGCTTTTGATCTCGAACTTTTGAGGATTAAGCGCCTTGTTGAAGGTGAGAGTTATATCGCTATTAAGATCAACGCCAAGCGCACCATCCTCTGGACTTGAGCTATTTAGCTTGGGGGTTTTTGATAGTGTATAAAACAAGAGAGTTGTGAGAAGTAGTCCAAGGATTAGGGGTAAACGATAGTTTTTGAACATATTAATTCCTCCTGAGGAAACCGCTAATGTAATCGAGAGAATAGGTGCCGTTGGTGCGCGCGCCGCCTTCGCCATTACTATTGGCGTCGGCGACGGTGACTAGATTGCCGGCAACACCGACGACGACGCCGATGTGGCCAGTCCCTGAGACTCGATCGTAGCCAAGAACAAAAAGATCGCCCGGCATGGGAGTGCCTTTGAAGAGGGTATAACCTGAGGGAACATTGGTTAGATAGTCGCCGGCATTGCCCGCCGAGGGATAGCTGCCAGTTACACCTTGCATAACTGCCTGAATGAAGCCGACACACTGAAGATATTTATACTTAGCGGCAGATGAGACTAGAATGGATATTACTTGAGCGCTGATCTGAGGATCGTTGAGATTAGAAAGACACTTGCCCCTATCTGAGAGAGTAACACTGCTGCCGTAGCAACTTGTAATGGCGTCGGCAAGGCGAATAGCAAAGGCGCCAGCTGGAAGAATGGGGGCGGTACCGATAGTGATGCTTTGACCTTTAATCTCTGTTTGAGGGCCGTTGTCGGAGCTTGCCTCGACGGTAACACTGTTGTTGAGATAGCTATCGCGATAACTAGTATCTAGTTTGAGGGTGTACTCAAAAGTGTAGCTTTCTCCTGGATTTAGATTGGCGATAGTCTTTTTTTGAGGAGTGCCGACTTGACTGCTACCACTAGCTGTGGTTCTGGTGGCGGTGTCGGTGATAGAGATATTGGTGAGAGCGGTGTCAATGGCAGTAACGGTGACTTGGTAGGAAAGGGTCTGGTTGATGTTGCTGTTGCTTATTTGTCTCTCGCCTGAAAAACTGCCAGTTACGGCTTTGTCGACTTCGATAAAGGGAGAGTCTTGCTTGAGTCCGCTGCTTACCCCGAAAGGATTAACTATTTCTGGGTTGCCTGGCGCTAGCTTGGGGACGAAAGAGACGCTTGTGAAGTAGAGAGTAGTCATAAGAACTATGGCGCCAATTGTCCAGAAAAAAGCAGTGGTAAAAAGAGCGGCAAGGCCAGCGAGAGCCGCGCCTAAGCCGGCGATAACACCAGCTAGACCAGCGCCTAGTAGGGCGGGGAGGGTGGCGAGACTGGCAAGAGCGCCCCCGATAAACATACTAAGCGCGGCAAAAACAGGATCGGAGAAGAATTTTTTCAAAAAGCCTACGATGGGTTTGACAACGAAGTCAACAGCCATAGAGATAAGCCCAAGAACAGCGAAAACGGTGCCGACGACTGTGGCGGCAGTGGCGGCAAGTGTTATTAGCTTGCTTCCTAGTTGAACGCTTAGCTTACCTAAGGTTGAAGCAAAGGCTTTTGCTGCCCAAGCGCCTACTTTTTGACCAACTTTGGAGTTTTTGACGAGGTTTAGCGACCATTTATAGAAACTGCCAGAAGCAGAGCGAAGCCCTGAGAAAAAGCCTCCAGATAAGGTGTGGTCGCCAGCTCGATATTGACTGATAAGCCATTTGGCAATTTGACGACCTCTGCCTGGATTCCAAGCGCTAACCCATTGATAAACTTTATTGGTTTGAGCGATGTTGAATAAGTGAATTTTGTCATAAAGGTGTTCGACAATGCCAAAAATAGGAAATCTGGGGATGCCTAACTTGTCTTGAATACTATAAATAAATTGGTTAGCGACAACCTGAGCCTCTTCTAGTTTGTTGGTGAGTTTGCGAATAGCCTTGTTCCAGAGTAAGTTTTCTTCGAAGTGATACCATTTGTCGAAGAAGGCGCGCTCGGCATCGTTGATTTTTTGTTGGAGAGTGGTTAGCTTGTTTTTGAAAAGGATTAGCTTGACGTTGCCCTTTTCACTGTTTTTGGCGATGTGGTCGTAGACTGTACGAGTGAGGAGATCGCCAAGGCTCTCGAGCTCGCTTGGCTCCCCCCCACTACTTCTAGCTTCTTGCAGCTTAGACTCGACTCTAGCGAGATTTTCTTGATATCTTTGTTGTGAGTTGGGGTTGGTTGAGGCGATGATCCCGTGCTTTGCGAGCTCGGCTTTGAGATCATAAGGGACGAGGGTTGGATCTATTCCTTGTTTTCGCAGTTGGCGCTCGAGGAGACCACCGCCTAACTGCGAGTGAGTAAGAGTGCTTTTGCCAAGTTCGTATTCGAGAGTCGCCGACAGGGGAGAGTCGTTACTGGTTAAGAAAGCGAGACTAGTAGTGTCGGTTATGCCGAGCTTGTCAGCGACTCTTTGAATAATTATTTGAGGGGTTACACCTTCTTCTTGAGCGGAGCGACTAAGCTCTCTTATA
>Ga0101944_10008225_pt1 | contig 10044 bp, 3 predicted proteins | sample DewCreD2012metaG_FD_75245 | JGI IMG/M metagenome (GOLD analysis project Ga0101944, IMG submission 75245) | Hot spring sediment bacterial and archeal communities from British Columbia, Canada, to study Microbial Dark Matter (Phase II) - Dewar... ...
CTGAAATACAGCTCGGCCACGTTGCCTGCCAGCGACTGCCCGGCCAGGGCCAGGTCGAGGTCGCCGTCGCCGTTGGCATCGCCAAAGGCCAGCGCGCCGCGGCGCACGCCGGTCAGCCCGGCGTCGGTGGGAGAGAAGGTATCAGCAATGGGGTCGTAGATGTAGACAATGGTCTGGTCCTGGCTGCCGCTGGTTGAGACACGCCCAGCCACAACGGCATCGAGGTAGCCATCTTCGTTCACATCGCCCCAGGCCGCCGCAGGGTAGCTGGCCCCCTGCAGGTCAACGCGCGTCCATTCGGGGTTGCGGTAGACGTAAGCGCCCACCTGGAACAGTCCCCGCGCGCCGGCCAGCAGCAGGTCGGGGTCGCCGTCGGCGTCATAATCGCCGCAGGCCGCCGCCGGAGAGAGCAAGCCCGGCAGGGCTACGCCGCTGTCTTCAAAACTGCCGGTTGAGACGTTCCACCGGTAGATGGCGGTTTTCAGGCCGGTGGTGGAACGGCCAGATAGAAGCAGGTCGGCATCGCCGTCCTGATCGAAGTCACACCAGGCGGCTGTGCTGTTGCTAAAGCCGGGCAGGGCGCTGTTGGTGACCAGTTTCAGGGTGCGCTGGCCGCCTGCAAAGGTGTTCTCATACAGGCGTGTGACCGGCAGGGTATTATTGGCCTCTTCGCCGGTGATCGCCAGATCGGGGTCGCCATCAGCGTCATAATCGCCCCAGGCAACCGCGCCGCCGTACAACCCTTGCAGGGCGACCAGGCCCTCGACCGGGTCATCGGGGACGATCAGTTCTTGAAAGGCCGTGGAAGGGGCATCGTAGAGGTAGACGTGAGTCTGGTACACGTCAACTCCGGCCACGCGCCCGGTGACGGCCAGGTCCAGGTAGCCATCGAGGTTGAAATCGGCCCAGGCGGCCCCACCCGCTTCGGCTCCAGCCAGGGCATAGAGCGGGGTGAGCGCGCCGCTGCCGTCGTTCTGGTAAACGCGCGTCACGGGGGTGTCGCCTTCCAGGCCGGCGGCCAGCAGGTCCAGGTCGCCGTCGGCGTCATAATCGCCCCACGCGAGCGCGGCGTTGGTCAGTCCGGCGCTGTTCCAATCCACCGGCGCGCCAAAGCCGCCCGCGGCGCGGCCCGGCCCGGCGGGCCGCAGACCCGCCGCCAGCGCCGCAATCAGCGCGGCGATGATTATCCAACCCAAACCGGCCGCCGGTTGTTTTGTGCGATTACCGTAGAAGGGGGAGTTCTTGTTCGTCATCGATCCTGTCACTCCTATTGCATTCATGTTTACTTACCCGCCTGATGGGCCGGTTCTTACTTCGAGGTAACGGGCATAAAAACGGTGTGGAGCGTTGACTGCGCCGCCAGGATGGTCACCTGGACGTTGTCTAAGCCCCAGGCTTCATCGGCCTTAGGCTGCAAGCCCAGGTCGCGGAAGTTGAGCGTCAGGGTAGAGTCGGTGTGCAGGAAGGTCAGTTCAAAGTGATAGACGCTGTCCATTTCCGTGATGCCGTAGTACTCATAGCCCAGCGTGCCGTTTTCAACCGCGCCGGTGCGCGGGGCGTAATCGCCGCCGGGGTACGAGCCGGGGAAGGCCTGGCGCAAATGACTCCAGTTGGCGAAGGTGGAGTGGATGAGCACCTGGCTGCCGCCCACGTTCAGTTCCCAGATGTCCGGGCCAATGATCCCCCCGACCTGGGCGTAGGGGCCCAGTTCCATGCTGCGCGAGGGGTTGAAGCGGTTGTTGCCATCCCACGAGCGCAGGATGAACAGGTCAAAGCGGACAGTTACGGCGGTGTGATCGGGCAGGTTAGGCAGTGTGAGGGTGACGGTTTCGTTGTTGAATTCACCCATAAAAGTGCGGCCTGAGGGGGTGTTGGAAGTGTCTTTGTTAGACCATTCGTCACCGGGGGTGTCATCTCCCTCATAAACCTTGATGAGCGTGCGCACCGAGGTGGTCTGCTCGGCCTGGTTGTCGGTGGGCGTGGCTTCGTGACCGGCAGAGGCCACCTGGAAGGTTTGCTCCAGCAGTTGGGCGGCGGGCAGGTTGGGGGCTACCGCCAGCGACACGGTGAATACCCGGCTGGTCCCGGCCTCAAGGACATCGAGCGCGCAGGTGAGGGCACTGCCCGTCATGGAACACTCTGGGCTGGAAGCCTCGGCGCGGTAAGTGAGCGGGCCTTGCAGTGTGGCAGTCAGCACCAGGTCAGCGGCGGCGTGATGAGGATCTACATTGGTGACCGTCATCTGGTATTCGAGGTTTTCGCCGGAATCGACCGGGTCGGGCGTATCTACGACGGTGAGGCGCAGATCGGTGTCGGGTTCAACGGTCACATCGAAGGCGGCGGAAGCGCTCAGGTCTTCCACATCGGTCACGGTGATCTCAAAGCGGTAGGGTTCGGGGCGGGCCGAGCCTTCGGGGGGCGTCCAGGTAAAGATTCCGGTGACGGGGTCAATGGCCGCGCCGGGCGGCAGAGGTTGGGGAGCGCCATCCACCAACAGCGCTGCGCTGAAGGTGAGGGTCTCAACCCCATTCGGGTCGGTAGCGGATGGCGTCACCGTAAGGAGGGTGTCTTCTACGACCGTCTGGGCGGCGATGGGGTCAATTTCGGGCGCATCAGAGACGTTCAGGACGGTGATAACGACGTTAGCGGTGGCCGTCAGACTGCCGTCGGTGATGGTGTAGGTGAAGCTATCGGGGCCGTTGTAATCGGCATTGGGGCGGTAGAATACCTGATCGCCGGTGCGCGAGACAACCCCATGGACGGCCTGGGTGATGGCGGAGACGTGGATGGCAGGGCTGTCAATGTCGCTGTCGTTTGCCAGCACGTCAATGAGGGTGGGCGGGCTGTTCTCGTTGATTTCGATGTCCACGTCATCAACGGCAGTAGGCGGGTCGTTGACAGGCGTGACGGTGATGCTCACCTCAGCGGGCGCGGAGGTCAATTGGCCGTCGCTGACCTGGTAGGTAAAGCTGTCGGGTCCGAAATAATCGGGTGAAGGTGTATAGTCAAAGGTATTATCGGGATGGATGACGAGGACACCGTGAGCCGGCTGTGTAGCCGGCGTGACAATCAGCGTGCCAACCGGGCTGTCAATATCGTTGAAGGAGAAGGCCCGGCCAGCGGCAGCGGCGTCTTCGGCCACCGTCAGGGTGACGGGGTCAGCGGTGGGGGCGTCATTGACGGGCGTTACCGTCACGTTGACGATGGCGGAGTCGTTCATCAGCGCGTTTTGCGTCTCTGCAACGCGGATGCTGAAAGTGTCGTCTCCAAAGTAATCAGGATTGGGCGTATAGGTGTACGCGCCGGTGGAGGGGTCAACCGTCAGCAGGCCGTGAGTGGGCAGGGCGGCGGCGGAGAAGGTCAGAGCGTCATTTTCAGGGTCATTTACCGTCACGGTTCCGCCGGTAGGTGGGGCATCTTCGGGCAGGGTCAGGGTGTAGGGATCTCCGGAGAAAGCAGGCGGGTCGTTGACGGGACCGACCGTCACCGTGACGGTAGCTGTGGCTGTGTCCGTGCCATCGGAGACGGTGTAAACGAAGGTGTCTACGCCGTTAAAGTCACCGGTGGGCGTGTAGGTGATCGTGCTGTCGGGGGTAACCTCTGCCGTGCCGTTGGCCGGGGCAGTGGTGGAGAGAACCGTCAGGGCCTGACCGTTCACGTCATCGTCGTTTGCCAGCACATCTACCGTCACCGGCGTGCCTTCTTCGGTGGCGGCGCTGTCATCTTGGGCGGTGGGCGGGGTGTTGACGGCCGAGAGGGTCAGCGTAGCAGAGACGGGCCCTGCCCCAACGGTATTGGTCACGCCGCCGCAGGCATCGGTCACGGTAAAGTCAACGGGGCTGTCGCCCAGTTGGTTGGCCGGCAAGGCTGCGGGCGCGGTGACGGTAAAGGAAACGCCATCGGGATTCAGGGCGAGGGTGAGGCCGTTGAAGGTCTGCGGGTCAACGCCGCCCGCGCCAAAGCTGGTGATAGCAGGGGCATCGCCAGCGTCGGGGTCGCCAATGCCCAACTGCTGTTGAGTAACGGTGATCGTCTCACCGGCGCGGATGGTGACGGTGTAGTTCTGGGCGGTGGGGAGCCGGTTGACGGCAAAGCGTCCTTCGTCAGCAAAAAATGAGGCCGCGTAAGAAGCGTCAATGTTCTGGGCGCTCCAGGCATAGACGGGGCAGCTTGAGGGGTCGTGCGGCAAGCCGGTCAACTGGTAGCTGGCGCGGCTGTAGGCGTTGCCCAACCCGCTGAGATAGCGCCACCCCAGCGCCGAAGCCTGCGGAGAAACGAGATACGGCGGTGTTCCGGCCAAACGGCGCACGCTAACTTGAGCGGAGAGGGCGGCGGTGGGCGTCAGATCATCGCCGTCGGCGTTCCAGGTCAGTTGCACGGTATACGCGCCATTGTTATAGGAAATAACGGCGGGCTGGAGCGTGGGAGCGGCGGGGGGCAGGTTCTCATACAGGGCCGGAGGGGTGTTGAGGTACAGATAGGCCGCCGGCAGGCCCCCAGCAGAGCGGCCCAACAGGGCAAAGTCTAGGCTGCCGTCGCCGTTCACGTCGCCAGGGAGGACCGCGCCGCGCGCCAGGGGGGCGGGCGTAAACCCGCCGATGGCGGTGAAGGCCTGAGTAGCCGGGTCGTAGCGATAGACAGCACTGAAGGGCAGGTAACTGCTTTCTTCTGCCCCGGTAACGAGCGCGTCTACGCGCCCATCGTTTTCGGCGGGGACAGAGGCGTTATCGAAGTCGCCCCAGGCCACCGCCGCGCGCGAAAGGCCCACCGGCAGGGCAATCGGAGCCGCGAAGCCCGATCCGGTATTGGGGTACACCCGTGCCAGCGGAACACTGCCTTGCCCTAACCCGGCAATGAGCAGGTCGAGGTCGCCGTCGGCGTCGAAATCGCCCCAGTCGGATGAGCCAAGCATGACTCCCGGTAGATTGAAGGAACGCAGAGAGAAGACCCCAGCGGCGGTTTGCTCGTACAATCCGGCAAAGACGCCGCCTTCATCGGCCTCGCCGGCCAGGAAAACATCCAGGCGGCCATCGTTGTTGTAATCCACCCAGTCGGCGGTGCTTTTATATACGCCGCGCAGTCCGGCATCCACAAAGGCAAAGGTTCCACCCTCGTTGCGGTAGATCAGGGCGGCGGTCGCCAGGTCATCTGTCGCGCCGGTGAGCAGCAGGTCGAGGTCGCCGTCGGCGTCGAAATCGCCCCAGTCAGCACTGCCCCAATGCAGGCCGGTGTCTTCGAGGAAGGGGAAGGTTACGCCGCTGTCGGTCAGGGTTCCACCGGCGTTCTGATAGAGTTTCAGGACGGTATGGAGCGAGCCAATGCTGTCGCGCCCCGCCAGGAGCAGGTCGAGGTCATTGTCGAGATCGTAATCGCCCCAGGCGACCGCGCCAAAGCCGACGTTTGCCAGCCCTGAAGGTGCAACCGGCTGGAAAACGCCCCCGGCCGCATCGTAGCGGAGGAGCTGTGTGAGCGGCGCGCCCGCGGCGGTGGTGCCTGTCACCACCAGATCGAGGTCTTCGTCGGAATCGAAGTCACCCCAGGCGGCGGCGGTGTTTTCGACCGGGGTCAGGCCCGGCAGAGCAGCAGCGGCGCTCTCAACGAAGCTCGCGCCGGCCCGCGCCGCTTGCGGCGGCAAGGGGCCGGTCAGAGCCCCGACCAGAGCGATCATCAGGGCCAACGGCAGCAGCCGGACGTGCAGATAGAGAGGTTTGGAGTTCTTGTTCACCATCGATCCTGACACTCCTGACGAGATTGAGATTACAGCAAGAAAATTGAAGTTGAGATGAACCAGCCAATTCCACCCATACTGGCAGGCGCGCAAAACCAGCCCAGCCTTTTAATGGAACTTGAGCGTTGATCTGGTTGTGTGCGGCGGACTCTCTGGTTAAAAAGAGACGGGTTAGGGAAAATCCCTTGCGTAAAGGTTCCCTGCCTGCCGGATTCAGTATATCATGTTTACGTCAATTTAATTTGGTTTGCAAAGGGATTGTAAAGCAGGGGTGTGGTATAGGATTTTGGAGATTTACAGGTCAAAAGGACAGTTGGCAGTTAGTCGTCTTTACCTTTGCCCTTGCCTTTACCCTTGTCTTTATCCTCGTTTTTGCCTTTACCACCCTCGTCATCCTTATCTTTGCCTCTATCTTTGTCTTTATCCTCGTCTTTGCCTTTATCTTTATCCCCCTTCTCATCCTTGTCCTGATCTTGATCGCGGTCCTCATCCCGGCTCTTCTCCTTCTTTTCATCGGACTGCGGCGGGTTGGCAGGAGGTTGGTCTTGTCGGGGCGGATCGGGGTTGACGGGAGCGTTTGCAGAGGGCGGGGCCTCCGTCGGCGGGACGCGAGTGGGGGCCGCTTCCGCCTGGCCGCCGGAGTCTGTGGGGGGTGGGCTGGTTGGCTGAGGAGGTAAGGGGGTAAAGATAATGGCAGAGGGCACGGTGGGCGAAGCACTGGCTGTGGCTGTCAGCAGGGGGGCCGGAACGTACAAGGTGGAGCCAAGAGCTAGGGCCGTCTGACTGCCTAGGCAGTTGGCCTTTTGCAGTGCTTCCACGCTGGTTTGAAAGAGGATGCTGAGACGGAAGAGCGAATCGGTGGGCTGGATGGTATACGCCACCCACCCGTCGGGTGGATGGCATTCAGAGCCTACCAGAGGTTGAGGGGTTGGGCCGGGCGTGCGGGTAGTGGGGCCGGGGGCGGCCATCGTGAGTGGGGGCGGCTGGCCGAACAGGCCCGACAGCGGAATAAGGTCATTGGCCGCGGCGTTGAGTTGGGGGGCGAGGAGCGCCCTCATGCGGGCAACGGCCTGTGTGCCGCCGATCCATGAGCCGGCCAGATAAAGCAGCAACAGCGCCAGCGGGAGCATGGCCGTATCGAGCAGTTTGCGCGCTCTGGCTGGCAGGGACATAGGGGGCGCGGCCAGCGTAGGGGGCGGGGGAGCCGCCGCGCGCAGTTGAACTACCGGGCATTCTGCATGTTGCCCGCTCAGGCAGTAGGCCGCCTGGTGATCGCGCCGCACCGGCGCGACCGGGCGCGCGCGGTAACAGCGGTTGCCTTCCGATGGAAAATCCAGCGCGGTTTTGGCATCGTCGAGCCGTCCGAGGTAGGGGCAAATCTTGCTTTCCATGCCCCTATCCTACCGCGAAGTCCCGCGCGAAAACAGTAGGGGAATCCACCGGGCGGAACAGCTTTAATCCTGGTCATTAGCGGAATAACGGCGCGAGATAAATGACTTCGATGGCTTCATAGATGGCGGCGACAGCCAGCACCAGCGCCACCAGCAGGTACACCCAGGCCGTGCGGCGCAGGCCCTCTACATAACCCTGCCGCCGGGTCGTCTTGCCGTACCGCGCCGGGTTCAGAATGGCCCGCCCGTGAATATACACGGCCAGCAGCGCCAGAATGTAACCCTGGCCTTCAAGCAGCAGTACCAGCGAGTGCGGAATCATCGCCCCGGCCAGCGCCGGATTGGCAGGCGAGAGCAGCATTCCCCACAAAACGGCCCGGTACGCGCCCACCAACAGGCCACTAAAGGGGATGAGCAGCGAAGGCAGAGTAATCTGCAGCAAACTGCCTGCCAACAGGTTGACCACAAAGGTCAACCCCATGGCGCTGAAGACCTGCCCGCCGCCGTAGGCCTGCGCCACCCCTGCCAGGGGGCCGCTGCCGAAGGCTTCGCCGACGGCAGCCAGCAGTTCTTCTTGCAGTTGAGGGTTAAAAAAGGCAACATAGATCATCAACACGATCACCAGGCCGTAATACATGGCATTCAGGATCAGGTAAGCACGCCAGTCGGCGCGCACCACCGCCCAGGCTTTGCGCAGAGGGTTGATAGAAGCTGAAGTAGCGTTGGAGGCAGTTTGTACCGTCATGGTTATGTCCTTAAAGTGGAGATTGTCTATTCATCAATAACGGAGCATGATCCGAAAAAGTTGCGACTGGATATAATTAGCTTATGAAAGAATTTTCGCGCAACTGGCACATTCTGTTGGTTGATGACGACGAGGACGACTACCGCCTGGCGCGCTCGATGCTGGCCGAAGCACAGGGCCATCAGGTGACGTTGGATTGGGCCAACAGCTACCAGGAAGGGCTGCGCGCGGTGCAGCAAGAGGGGGCCGCCTATGACGCCGTTCTGGTAGATTACGACCTGGGCCGGCGCAACGGCATTGCCTGGATCCGCGAGGCAGTTGCTGGAGGCTGTTCCTGGCCCATCATTTTATACACGGGGCGGGTCAGCCATGAAATTGACGTGGAAGGGATGGAAGCCGGGGCCAGCCTGTACCTGACCAAGTTCGAGGCCACTCCCCTGTTACTGGAACGCGCCATCCGCTACGCCATTGAACGCAAAGAGGCTGAGCGCCGGCTGGCCGAGGCCAACCGCCAACTGGCGCTGCAAACTGCCGACCTCGAAGCCAGGGTAGCCGAACGCATGATGCAGGCGGAACGCGCGTCGGCTGAGTTGGGCCGCGCCTATACCCTCTTGGATCACGTTTTTGAAACGCTTTACTTAGGCATTGCCCTGCTGGACTGCGACCTGAACTTCGTGCGTGTCAACCGGACCTATGCCCAACTGGATGGGCGTGAGCCAGACTTTTTTATCGGCAAGAACCATTTCAGTTTGTACCCTAACGCCGAAAATGAGGCGATCTTTCGCCAGGTGTTAGCTACAGGCCAGCCTTACCTGGCAGAGTCGAAGCCTTTTGTCTACCCAGAACATCCAGAGCGGGGCGTTACCTATTGGGATTGGCATTTACAGCGCGTGGAAGATGAGCGCGGCCAGCCCACCGGCCTGCTGTTGACCCTGCTGGATGTAACAGGCCGCCGCCCTGTGACGCCCGCGCGAAGCGAGGCCGCCGGGCCAGAGGTACTTTTGCCGGAACCGCCCGCCGCCGAGATGGGTGGTGTGCTGGAAGCTCTGCCCGATGCTGTCCTCGTGGTGCATGCGGATGGGCAGGTACGCGCCAACAGCGCCGCCCGCTGGCTGACTGGGCTGGAGATGAATGGCCGCATCTGGCCCGACCTGTTGGGCGTGTTGGGCTTGCAATCGCCAGATGGCCGCCCTATCAGCCCGGAAGAGGATCTGGTTGCCCGCGCTCGCCGCGGACAGGTGGTGCGCGACGCGCCTCTCACTCTGACGCATGCCGACGGCCACCGCCTAAGCGTATGGGCCTCGGCTTCGCCGCTTACCGAAGCCAGCCAGGTGACAGGCGCTGTGCTGGTCTTGCGCGAACGCTTCGACCCAACCACGCCCCAAGCTCCCCCGGCCGCCGGCGACCTGCACTTAGGCGACGTGGACCTGCGCGCAGTCTTGGAATATCTGCCCATTGGGGTGTGGATTATCAACGAACAGGGCAGGATCATCTACGGCAACCCGGCCGGGCGCAAGGTCTGGGCCGGGGCCGCTTATGTGGGTCAGCAGGAGTATGGAGTCTACCGCGCGTGGTGGTACGCCACCGGGCAGGAACTGGCCCCCGAACAGTGGGCCGGGGCGCGGGCTGTAAATTACGGCGAAACCAGCCTGGATGAAGTGCTGAAAATTGAGTGCTTCGACGGCAGTCATAAGATCATCCGCAATTCGGCGGTGCCGCTGCGCGACGAAGTCGGGCGGGTGATCGGCGCGGTGGTGGTCAACGAAGACATCAGCGAGATGATTAACATCCAGCAGCAGCTACAAGATCACCGCGACCGCCTGCGTGAGCGCGAGCGTTACTGGCGCGCGGTTTTTGAGCTTTCGGCAGTCGGCCAGGCCAGCATTGACCCCTTCTCGTACCGACTGCTCAACGCCAACCAGCGCATGGCCGAGATCACCGGCTACAGCATGAATGAGCTATTGAGCATGAGTTTTTTAGATCTTAGCCACCCCGACGACCGGGCCGAAGATCAGAAGTACTTTGACCGCATGGTATCCGGTGCGGACCAGGAATACACCAGCCGCAAGCGCTGGGTCCGCAAAGATGGGGCGGTGCGCTGGGTAGAGGTCCACGCGCGGTTAATCCGCAGTTTGCAGGGCCAGCCAGAGCGCACCGCCGCCGTGGTGATTGACATCACC
>Ga0101944_10008226_pt1 | contig 10044 bp, 9 predicted proteins | sample DewCreD2012metaG_FD_75245 | JGI IMG/M metagenome (GOLD analysis project Ga0101944, IMG submission 75245) | Hot spring sediment bacterial and archeal communities from British Columbia, Canada, to study Microbial Dark Matter (Phase II) - Dewar... ...
ACCGCTACGCCAAGCCGTTCAAGTGGACGCGCCGTTCGTTCGACAAGGTCTTGGCCAAGGCTGAGCGCGAAGCACTGGAAAGCGCCGCCTGATGGGTCAATCTTTTCTGCGGAGCGGTACTACGTTTGGGATTTCTCGCTGCCCGCCTTTTCGTACGGCTAATCCGATCTGTGTCGATAGGCCTTGGGACTCACCCCGTGCACCTGTTTGAACTGGCGGCTGAAACTGAAGATGTCGGGGTATCTCAACTGTTTCGCCAGCATGCCAACGCCGATCTCGGATTCGCTCAGGCGCTGCGCGGCCCACCGGAGCCGTTCGCGCACCAGCCACTTGCGCGGCGGCATGCCGTACGTGGAACGGAAGAGCCGCGAAAAGTAGTCCAGGGACAAGCCTGCCGCGTCAGCCAGATCGCCTGGCGTCAGGCGACGGTCGGACGTCGAGGCGACCAGGCGCTGAAGCTTCTCGCAGACGCTGCCTCGCAGGCCCAGGCGATCGCCCTGCTGTTCCTCGTTCAACCGGAAGAGCGTCGAAAAGAAGAGCACCAGCAGAGCGCGCAGCCGTTCGTCCCGATACGCGCGGCGCGTATTCAGTTCCACCAGCAGGGATTCGAAGACCGGGCGCACCTCCCACGCCTTGCGCCAGACCGAAAACGGTTCGTCGAACGGAGGCTCGGCCTGCTTGCCGGACCGGCAAATGGTCAGCCGAAAGCGATACAATTCGACCGGCCGGTCGGCCTGCACCAACCGGAACCGGAACGGCGTGCCCGGCCGTATCCAGAGCAGCGCGCCGGCATCCAGACGGGCCGTGCGGCCGGAGATCGCGGCTTCGCAGGCATGCTGCGTCACCAGGTACAGCAGGTGTTCGCGCAGGCCCGCGTGCACGGAGGTCCATCCGTGCGAAACCGTATGGTGGGCAAAAAGCGGCGTCGCAACGCGCACCCGCGGGTCGCGCAATCGCGCCAGCCAGGCCCCCCTCCGTTCCCGTTCTTCCATAGGCGCCCTGATCCTCGCCCAACAATAACACCGGTTCATGACAAATATATACCATATAAACAAGACCCGACGATCCACAATCCGTGGTAAATAATAAGATGCCGGCGCACTGGAGGAAAGGCGATGCCGGATGCTCGATACTGAAGGTTCGGCGCCGGCACACAGTCGTTGGCGGCATCGCGGATCGGGTGTCCGGCATCCATTCGCGATCGCGCAACTCGGCGGAATGCGCCGCGGAGGATCGGCGAATATGACCCCTCGCGAACGTCTTTTCGCAGCGCTGGAAGGCCGGGAGACCGACCGCGTTCCGGTCTGGCTGCTCTTTCCCTACCACGCCACGCCGTATTACGCCGACGTCCGCACACGGCCTTCCTACCGCGAAGTCTTCGAGGCCTCGCAGCGCTATGCGTTCACACTCAACCGGCGCAACCTTTCCGTCCCGCTCTTCACGCCGGAAGTCGAAACGCGCGACGAACGCTTCACGCGGGACGGCGCTGAAGTCACACGGCACACGCTTTCGTTCAAGGGTCGCAGCGTATCTTCAGAAATCTCCCGCGGCGTGGAGACCAAAGTCTCCAAGCTGCTCAAGGACGAGGAGGAGCTGGAGGCGTACTGCTCGTTTCCCGTCTTGACCGACCCGCAGGCGATTCACGCGGCGCTCGAGGAACAACTTCCGCAATACGAGCAGGAGCGGCGCGAGTTCCCCATGGACCTCGGTGCGATGATGCTCGATTTGGGCGAACCCATCGGTCCGCTCTACGGCGCATCGAAACTCGAAGAATACGCCGTCTGGTCACTCACGCACGACGAACTGGTCCGCGGTTTCCTCGATCGCGTGATGGAGCAGAAACGGATCGTCTATCGCTGGTGCCTCGAACGTGACCTGGCCGACGTCTACTTTCTGGTCGGCAGCGAACTGGCCAGCCCGCCGCTGGTGAGTCGCGCGACGTTCCAGCGTTGGATCGTGCCGTACGCGAAGGAACTGATCGAACGGGTCCATTCCTACGGAAAGAAAGTCATCCAACACTACCACGGCCAGATCCGCGAGATTTTGGACGACTTTGTCGGGATGGCGCCGGACGGGCTGCACACCATCGAAGCGCCGCCGGTGGGCAACTGCACCTTCACGCAGGCCTTCGAGGCGACGAAGAGCCGCATCACGCTGATCGGCAATATCCAGTACGACCGTTTCCGTTCGGACACGCCCGGAGAGATGGCAAAGGCGGTGCGCGAGGTGCTGGAGGAATGTCGCGGCAAGCGTCTGATTCTTTCGCCTTCGGCGGGACCGTACGAACCGGACATCGCGCCGGCGATGGCCGCGAACTACATGGCCTTCATGAGAGCTGCCTGGGACGAGCGGTCGTAGCGGCTCGGCGCGCAACCCACACGCCGCCGGAAGCAGCGGCTGAAATAGTGCAGGTCGGTGAAACCGCTCTCCGCCGCGGCCTCTTTCACCGAAACCGTTCCGCTGGAAAGCAGCCAGCGCGCCCGTTCGATGCGCGCCGCGATCAGGTCGTCGAGCGGACTGGCGCCGAAGAAGCGGCGGTAGAGATGTGCGAAGCGTGAGGGACTCAGGTGCACGCGGCGGGCCATCTCGGGAATCGTCCAGCGCCGCTCCAAGTCGCGGTGTACCTGCGCCCGCAGATCGCGAAGCGCCACGGCCAGTTCGCTCAGGCGCGGCGTGGTTGCCGGCCGGTCGGTCATCGTGCTGCCTCGCGCAAAGGCGATCAGGATCTGCTGCGTCAGTGCGATGCAGGCCTCGTGCCAGCACGGTTCCCGCCGCAGGAACTCGCGTTCCAACGCATGGAAGAGCGGCGGGAGCGCCTGCAGCTGCACGGGCTGCGTGGCCCGGTTGACCGCCAGCCTGCAGCGCTTCACCCATGCCGCGGCGCCGTGGCCACCGAAGTGGCACCAGTGATTGGCCAGGCCCTGGCGGTGCGCCCCGCGATACCACTGCTTGAATCCGGGGCCATACAGGATGCAGGTGTCGCTGGGATGCTCGCGCGTTCCCGAGAGGTCGTGCAGCAGGACCGGCACGGTGAAGTACAGCATCAGGAAATCGCCGGAACCGCCCGGGCGGTCGATGCAGAACTCCGGCGGATGCCGGTAATCGAAACCGACCTTGTTGACGGTCCAGTCCGAGGCAATGGGCATCCGCTACTCCTGGCCCAGGTACCGCGCCGCGGTACCCAATGGGCGCCTATTCCGGGGCGCCGATGCAGTACAGGAAGCCGGGCGTGCGCAGGTAGAGTTTCCGGTGAGCGGCGACGAGCGTGGAGTACAGGGGGCCCTCCACGGGCAGCTGGTTCGTCGCCAGCACCTTGAACGCATCCCCGGCCTCGCCGACCACCACCTCGCCCTTCATGCTCACGCAGTAGATCTTGCCGTCGGCGCCGGTCGGCGAGGAGTGGAAAGCGCCCTTGGTCGCCAGCTTGTCCTGCCAGATGGTCTTTCCGGTCTTCGCGTCCAGTGCGGTCAGCGTCTTGCGCGTGCCGTTCAGGACATAGACCCGGTCGCGATAGTAAAGCGGCGCGGTCACGTCGTCGGCCTTCTCGAACTGCCAGGCGACGCAGGTGTCTTTCAGGAGGCCCTGGCCGTCGGGCTTCAAGGCGAAAAGCGGGCGATCCTTCGGCCGGGGGACGAAGACCATCCCTCCGCCGACGGCCGCCGAGGCTACCGTGCGCTGCCAGACCTGCCGGTCGTGCGGGACGAACTGCCAGCGCCACGTTTCCGCCCCCGTCTCCACGTCGTGCCCGGTGACGAACTCGCCGCCATGCAGCACGATCTCGTGCTTCCCGTCGCGCTCGTACGGCATCGGCGTCGTGTAGGATTCGGTGGATTCCTGCGTCGCGTCGGTGGGCCGGACCTGTTTCCAGAGCGTCCTGCCGTCCTGGGGATCCATGGCGAGCAGAAACGAGTCGAGCGGTTCTTTCCGGTCGGAGGGCTCGTATTCGCTGGCGTTCTTGCACTGCATCAGCAGGAAGAAGAGCCTGCCCCGATAAAGCAGCGGACTGCTGCCGTAGACCCACTTGATGGAAAACCTGCCGAACTCCCTTTCCAGGTCGCGCGACCAGCGCCTGGTCCCGTCCCTGTCGTAGCCGATCAAAACCCCGTTCCCGTAAAGGAAGAAGACCGAGGTCCCGTCGGTCACGGGCGAAGGCGTGGACATGTTGTGCTTGTTGCCCGTCGTCGGACGATCCTTGCCGTTACGATCCGCCCAGTGCTGCCGGCCGGTGCGGGCGTCGAAGCAGAGCGCCATCGTCTCGCCGCTCTCCTTGTCGATCGACGAAACGAAGATCCGGTCGCCGAAGACGACCGGCGTCGAGTGGCTGGGTCCCGGCAGCGGCGTCTTCCAAAGAAGGCCCTGCTGCTCGTTCCACGCGGTCGGCAGGCCGGTCTCGTCGGTCGAGCCATTGAAGGCCGGTCCGCGCCACTGCGGCCAGTTCTCGGCCAGGACCGCGTTCGACCAGAGGAGCAGAGACAGGACGGGGACCAGACGCCCGGCGAAACGCGACATGGAAGCTTTCTCCTCGGTTCATCGAGAGGATACACCGAGACTGGCCCGCCTGCACTCGCCCAATCCCGTTTCCGCTTCGACAGGCTGTTCGGGTGGCGGTACAACACCGCTGGTCCGCCGAGCGCCCCACCGTCCTTCCTTTCGCGGCGCCTTGGCGGAGGACGAGGTTCAGAAGATGGCGGAAACCGGCATCGTCGCCACACCCGTACCTGCCGGGTCTCGACCGGGCAGGTACGATCGGTTGGTCGCCTGCGGTGCGCTTGCCGTGCTCGTCATCAGCCTGCTCTACACTCCGGAGACCCCGCCCGGGCTCAGCGTCTGCGCCTTCCATTCGACGACCGGCCTGCCCTGCCCCGGTTGCGGGCTGACGCGATCCTTTTGCGCCATCTCGCATCTCCGCTGGGGCGACGCCTGGACGCTCAACCCGTTCGGCTTTATCTGGTACGCGCTGACGCTTCTGCTGGCGGCCCGTCCCGCACTGCTGCGCCGAACCGGTTACGCGGAATGGGAACGCCGGTGGATGGTTTCCCGCTGGAGCTGCATCCTGCCCCTCGCGCTCGTCATCTCAATGTGGGTTTTCGGCCTGTGCCGCATGTGGAACGTGGCCAGGCAGCGTTCGGCTCCGGCCGCCGTCCAGACGACCGCGGGGCGACCGGGGACATGACCGGAGGGGGCCGGTGGCGTTACGAGGCGGGCGGCCGGTCCGTCTGGGTCACGAGCACCTGCGCCGGGCGCAGGAGCAGGCCCTTCCACAGATAACCGGGCCGGAACTCCTCGACGACCTGTCCGGGCTTTTCGCCTTTCGCCGGATCGGCCGGACGCGTGGCGACGGCTTCGTGCCGGGCGGGATCGAAGGTCTGGCCCAAGGCGCCGATGCGTTCCAGACCGCGGACCTTGAGCGCCTGGCCGAACGAATCGGAGAGCATGATCAATGCTTCGCTGACGCGCTTGAGATCCGCCTTTCCCGAGCGCAGGTCGGCCAGCGCCAGGTCCAGGCTGTCGAGGATCGGGAGCAGGTCGCTGACGTACCCGCGGAGCGCCAGTTCCTCGGCGCGTTTGAGATCGTTTTGCGCACGGGTCTGGTAATTGAGGAAGTCGGCCTTGGCGCGCGCGTTGGCCTCCTTCAGCCGGTCGCGTTCGACGGCGAGCCGTTCGATCTCCCCGGCTGCCTTCCGGCCGCCCTCGTCGGCGCGCCGCACCAGGTCGCGCATCGCGGCCTGGTGAGCGCGGAGTTCGGCCATGTCCATGCTCGAGGGCATGCCGCCCAGTTTGGCTCGAATGAACTTTTCCAGCGACGCGCAAAGCTGGTCGGTCTCCTGGTCCAGCGTCGGCGGCGGAACCTCCTGCGTACGGGTGTCGGCGGACTGCGAAGGCGGCTCCTGCTTCGGTGCTTCCGGGGCGACCTTCTCCGCTTCGGCCGCCGGCGTGGCGGCGGTGGGGATCGGGGCTTCTGGATCCGGCATGATCCGTCTACTCCTCCGTGAAGAGGTCCTTCAGCTTGTCGAAAAAGGATCGCTTGTGCGGTTTGGAGTCCACTTTCTCGAGTCGGGCGAGCTGGCGCAGCAGCTCCTCCTGCTCGCCGCTGACCTTCTTGGGCACGTCGATGACCACGCGGACGAAGAGGTCGCCCGTTCCGTAGCCGTGCAGATCCGCGATGCCTTTGCCGCGCAGGCGCAGCAACTGGCCCGACTGCGTGGCGCGGGGGACGCTGAGTTCCACGCGGCCGTCGAGCGTCGGCACTTCGATCGTGCCACCGAGCACGGCCATCGAGTAGGGGATGGGGACCTCGATCAGCAGGTCGCGGCCGCGCCGCACGAAATATTCGTGCTCGCGCACACGGACGATCACGTACAGGTCGCCGCGCGGACCGCCTTCGTCGGCCGGCTCGCCCTCGCCCGGCAGGCGGATGCGCGTGTTGTCCTCGACACCCGCGGGGATGTTGACCTCGATGCGGACTTTTTTCCGTTCGCGGCCCGTTCCGCGACAGCCGGTGCAGGGCGTTTCGATCATGCGCCCCTGGCCGCCGCAACGCGGGCAGGTCGTCCGCATCGTAAAGAAACCCTGCGTGCGCGTGACGACGCCCTGGCCGCGGCAGTAGTTGCAGGTTACCGGCCGGGTGCCGGGCTTGGTGCGTTGGCCGTCGCAGACGCTGCAGAGCTCGTCGCGCGCAATCTCGATTGTCTTCCGGACCCCTTTGGCGGCCTCCTCCAGGCTGATCTCCATCTCGAAGCGCAATGACGTGCCCTGCGCCGGAGCGCCATATCCGCCGCCCGAGAACAGGTCCTCGAAGAATCCGCCGCCGCGTCCGCCGAAGAACGAGGCGAAGATGTCCTCGACCGAAACGCCCGAGAAGTCCGGTCCTCCCGCCGCGCCCTGCAGACCTTCGTGTCCGAACTGGTCGTAGCGCCGGCGTTTTTCTTCGTCGGACAGGACCGCGTAGGCCTCGGCGACTTCCTTGAACTTCTCCTCGGCCTCCTTCTTGTTGTTCGGATTGCGGTCCGGATGCCATTTCTTGGCCAGTTCGCGAAAGGCCTTCTTGATCTCGTCCGGCGTGGCCGATTTGGCCACGCCCAGGACCTCGTAGTAATCGCGTTTTTCTTTGGCCATCGCTGTCGGTCCTGGCGAAGAACTCGGGCGAACACCGACTCCACACGGACGGACACGGAGGCGCGATGCGGGGTTTCGAGGCGGCAGGGTCGATGGGCGTTCATCGACGACCGCAATCCCTCCACATCCGCCGGTCCTCAATCAAAAGCCCCTCCCGCCGCACTTCCGCGGGACGGGAGGGGCTTCGTCCGACTTCGAGGCCCCGATTCGTGAGCGGCGCTCGAAACCTCCCGCCCCTCCTTCTCCTCCGGGGCGGGCGAGACGCCCTCGCTCCATGGGCCTGGGCCGCAGAGCGGGGCCGATGCCCGCGCCCCTTGCACTACGGCCGCCTGGCGGGCGAAGTGCCCGCGCTCCAGCTTCAGTGGATGGCGCCGGCCACCTGCTTTTTGGCCGCGTCATCCTCCTTCATTTCGGTCACCAGCGTGTCGGTGGTCAGGAGCAACCCCGCCACGGACGCTGCATTGACCAGCGCCGTTTTGACGACCTTGGCCGGGTCGATGATGCCGGCCTTGACCAGATCCTCGTACTCGCCGGTCGCGGCATTGAAGCCGTTGGCACCCTTGGCTTCCTTGACCAGTTCGACGACGACCGAGCCGTCATGTCCCGCATTCTTGGCGATCAGCGCCAGCGGTTCCTGCAACGCCTGCTCGACGATGTCCACGCCGTACTTTTCGTCGCCGCGGAGTTTGGACTTGACCTTCTCCAGCGCGGGAATGGCGCGGATCAACGCCACGCCGCCGCCGGGAACGTACCCTTCCTCGGCCGCCGCCTTCGCCGCGTGCATGGCATCGTTGATGCGTTCCTTGACCTCCTTCATCGCCGACTCGGTGGGCGCGCCGGCCCGCAGGACCGCGATGCCGCCGGAGAGCTTGGCCAGGCGTTCCTGCAGCTTCTCCTTGTCGTAGTCGCTGGTGGTCGTCTCGATCTGCTGTTTGAGCTGCGCCACGCGCGCCTGGACGTCGGCTTTCTTTCCGCCGCCTTCGACGATCGTGGTGTTGTCCTTGTCGACCGTGATCTTCTTGGCCGTGCCGAGGTCGGCCAGCTCAATGTTCTCCAGCTTGACGCCCAAGTCCTCGCTGACGAACTTGCCGCCGGTGAGGATGGCGATGTCGGCCATCATGGCCTTGCGGCGGTCGCCGAAGCCGGGCGCCTTGACCGCGCAGCACTTCAGCAGTCCGCGGAGCTTGTTGATGACCAGCGCCGCCAGCGCCTCGCCTTCGATGTCCTCGGCAATGACCATCAGCGGCTTGCCCGTCTGGACGACCTTCTCCAGGATCGGGATGAACTCGCGCAGGTTGCCGATCTTCTTTTCGTAGAGCAGGATATAGGCGTCTTCCAGTTCGGCCGACATCGATTCGGCGTTGGTGACGAAGTACGGCGAGAGGAAGCCCTTGTCGAAGCGCATGCCGGGAACGATCTCCAGCTCGTTCTTCGTGCCCTTGCCTTCCTCGACCGTGATCACGCCGTCCTTGCCGACCTTCTCCATCGCATCCGCGACGAACTGACCGATTTCGGCATCGTCGCCGGAACTGACGGTCGCGATGTGCAGGATGTCGTCCTTCGACTTGCAGGGTTTGGCCTGGGCGGAAATCTCGGCGACCACCGCATCGACCGCGGCGTCGATGCCCCGCTTGAGCGCCATCGGGTTGTGCCCGGCGGTGGCGTAGCGCAGGCCCGCGCTGTAGATGCCGGCGGCCAGGATCGTCGAGGTGGTGGTGCCGTCGCCGACCTTGTCGTTGGTCTTGGAGGCGACCTGGCGCACCATCTGCGCGCCCATGTTTTCGAAGGGGTCTTCGAGTTCGACTTCCTTGGCGACGGTCACGCCGTCATTGACGACGCCGGGGCCGCCGAAGGACTTGCCGTAGGCCACCCAGCGTCCGCAGGGGCCCAACGTCACGCCGACCACCTGGGCCAGCTTCCGGATGCCGGAATTCAACTTCTGGCGGCCGTCGTCGGTGTACAGAATCTGCTTCGCCATGATGCGTTATCTCCATTTCATGCGCGCCCGGTGGCGCGGTTGCACTCGAATCGGCGCCGTTAGAACTTCGCCAGGATGTCGCTCTCGCGCATGATGATCAGTTCTTCGCCCTGCACCTTGACCTCGGTGCCGGAGTACTTGCCGAAAAGCACCGTATCGCCGGCCTTCACTTCCATTTCGGCGCGCTTGCCGTTGTCGAGCCGTTTGCCGGGGCCCACTGCAACGATCTCGCCGCGCTGGGGCTTTTCCTTGGCGGTGTCGGGCAGCACGATGCCGCCGGCCGTCTTCTCTTCCGCTTCCAGTCGGCGAACGACGACGCGGTCATCCAGGGGTTCCAACTCGACCTTGCTCTTCTTTGCCGTAGCCATGTCCTTCTTCTCCTATCTCGATCGCGTTTCAGCGCCTTGAATCCTTTTTCGCTCCAGGAAGCCCGGCCAAGGTTCCCGTTCCCTGGCCTCCATCCTGGCGTTCCGCCTCTGTACTTAGTAATCCATGCCGCCCATGCCACCACCCATCTCGTCGCCGCCCGGACCGCCGCCCGGAGCCGCCTTCGGTTTTTCAGGGATCTTGGCGATCATGCAGTCGCTGGTGAGCAGCAGGCAGGCCACGGACGCAGCATTCTGCAGCGCCGTAACGGTGACTTTGGCCGGATCGATGATGCCGGCCTTGATCAGATCCTCATACTGGCCCGTGTCGGCGTTGTAGCCGAAGGCGCCCTTGCCTTCCTGGACGCGGTGGACGACCAGCGCCCCGCTGACACCCGCATTCGTGGCGATCTGCCGGCAGGGGGCCGTCAACGCCTGGCGCAGGATCTCGAGGCCGGTCTTCTCGTCCGGATGATCGAGTTTCACCTTGTCCAGCGCGCTCGCACAGCGCACCAAGGCCACCCCACCGCCGGGAACCACGCCCGACTCGACGGCCGCGCGGGTCGCGTGCAGCGCGTCTTCCAC
>Ga0101944_10008227_pt1 | contig 10043 bp, 4 predicted proteins | sample DewCreD2012metaG_FD_75245 | JGI IMG/M metagenome (GOLD analysis project Ga0101944, IMG submission 75245) | Hot spring sediment bacterial and archeal communities from British Columbia, Canada, to study Microbial Dark Matter (Phase II) - Dewar... ...
GGCAGCATGACGCGCGCCATGACCGAGGCCGAGCGCGAGGTGTTCGAGAAGTTGATCGACGAGGGCTTCGGGCGGTTCAAGGAAACGATCCGCCACGGACGGCCCGCGTTGGCCCAGCAGCCCGAACGGCTCGACAGCGCGGCGACCGGCCAGGTCTTCACCGCGCGGTTCCAGAAGAAGAGCTACCCGTTGGCCCTGGCGCAGGGCTACCGGATGTATCGACTGGTCATCACGGACGTCTGGAACGCAGCCTTCAATATCGTCCAGTTGGCGGAGATCGAACTGATCGGGCACAAGGTCGGCCAGTCGCCCGACGGCCAGGTGGTGGCGGTCGATTTCTACGCCAACGGGAACAGGATCGGGCAGTCGACGGTGGCGCCATTCACGTTCGTCTGGGATTCGGCGACGGCCGGATCCTACGCCTTGACGGCGCGGGCCATCGACGACGACGGGGGCGAGGCGAATTCGCAGACCGTCAACGTCACGGTCACGCCCGGCGTCGTCCCGGGAACGGGAACGATACTCCGGGAGTGGTGGACGGGCATCGGGGGAACCAGCGTCGCGGACCTGACCGGAAACGCCAACTACCCGGACCATCCGACCGGGCGGGATTACCCGACGCTCTTCGAAGCGCCCTCCGAAGGCGACAACTACGGAACCCGCATGCGCGGCTACGTGCATCCGCCGGTCACGGGCGACTATGTCTTCTGGATCGCCAGCGACGATTCCGGCCAGCTCTGGCTGAGCAGCGACGATCTGGCCGCCCATCGAACCGAGATCGCCTACGTGAACGGTTGGACCAACTCCAGGGAGTGGACGAAATTCGCCTCGCAGCAGTCGGTCACGATCCGCCTGGTCGCCGGGCAGCGATACTACATCGAAGCGCTGCAGAAAGAAGGCGGCGGCGGAGACCACCTGGCCGTCGCGTGGCGCCTGCCCAACGGCGTTTTCGAAGGACCCATTCCGGGCTACCGCCTGTCGCCCTACGACTACAGCCTGTCGGTCAACGCTCCGCCATCGATCGTCTTGGCGGCCACCGCGACCCCCACGTCGACCTATCTGGGCGGGACCATCGCCCTGGCCGCGCTCGGCGACGACGATCGGGGCGAAGCGAACCTGACCTACACGTGGTCCGTAACCGCCAAGCCCGCCGGCGCGACCGATCCGACCTTCAGCGCCAACGGCACCAATGCGGCCAAGAACGCTGCGGCGACCTTCTCGATGGCCGGCGCCTACACGCTCACTGTGACGATCCGGGATGCCGGGGGACTGGCCGTGCAGAGCAGCGTGAACGTGTCGGTCATGCCTCCGCCGGCCGCGCCCAGCGGACTGACCGCCGTGGCCCTCGCATACAACCGCGTCCTGCTGACCTGGGTGGACAACGCCTCCAACGAAACGACCTTCCGCATCGAAAGGCGCCTGGGCCTCAACGGCGCGTGGACCGCGGTCGGCAACGTTTCGGCCAACGTGACGACCTGGCAGGATGCGACGGTCGCGGCGCTGACGACCTATTACTACAGGGTCTTCGCGGTGAATCTCAGCGGCGCGACGGTCGGCAACACGGCGCAGGTCAAGACGCCGGGGATGCCGCCGTCCATCGTCGTCCAGCCGCTCTCGGTCGCTGCTGGCCTCGGCATGACGGTCTCCTTCAACGTCACCGCGGCCGGTTCGCCGACGCTGACCTACCAATGGCGGAAGAACGGCGTGAATATCGCGGGCGCGACCCGGAGCACGTACACCGTTCCCGCGGTCAAGGCCACCGACGACGGCGCCGTCTTCACGGTGGCGGTCAAGAATCCGTGGGGAACGGTCGTGAGCGGCGAGGCAATCCTGACCGTGACGACCGTCGGCGATGGCCTGCGGGAAGATCGGTTCCCCAATGCCGATTTCACGGGGGTTCCGACGACCTCCATCGTGCCGGATATCGACGAAAGCGGCGTGAACGGAACGGTCAGCATCCGGTGGACCGGGTTCCTGGTGCCTTCGGTCACCGGGTATCACTCCCTGTACGTCCGCGCGACCGGCCCCGTGCGCTTGTGGATCAACGGCGTGCTCGCGATCAACGGCCTGAGGGTCCAGACCGATACGCTCCTGAAATGCTCGATGAATCTGACCGCCGGTCAGCGCTACAGCATCCGCATGGAGTTCGCCAATAGGGGGACGACGCCGGGCGCCGTGCAACTGCTGTGGAGCCTGCCCGGTCAGGGGGCCATCCCCGGAGGTCCGGGCGGAACGCGCGGCATCGTTCCGGCCAGCGTGTTCTACTCGCAGTGAGCGCAAGGGCGTTCCCGGCACGCTCCCTCCGCCCGTCCGCATGCGCGTCCGGCGCGGCGCCTGCCGGTTTTTCCGTCCCGATCTGACGTGAATCGGCGTGAACTCCCGGTGTAGAAGACAGGGCAGCCCTGTCTGCCCGATCGGAGGTCGCGATGCGCCACCCTTCCTGCCGGTCTGTCCTGGCCTCGGTCGTTCTCGCGCTGTGTGCGACGGGCTTGGGCGCCGCCGAACCGACGGCCGACGAGATCCTCGGGAAACTCCACCCCGAGCATCCGCGGCTTTTTCTCCGCAAGGCCGATTGGGCGGCGCTCAAAGCCCGCTGCGAAAACGATCCGCTCGTCAAGCCCTGGTTCCAGCGCCAGAAACGCCGCGCCGACGACACGCTGAAGGAACCGCCCGTCGAACACAAGCTGATCGGCCCGCGACTCCTCGATCAGAGCCGCAAGGCGCTCGAGCGCGTCAAGCTCTGGGCGGCCCTGTACCGCATGACCGGCGACCGCAAGTACGCCGAGCGTGCGACCCGGGAAATGCTGACCGCCGCGGACTTCAAGGACTGGAACCCGTCGCACTTCCTCGATACCGCCGAGATGACCGCGGCGCTGGCCATCGGCTACGACTGGCTCTTCGACGCGCTCTCCGACGACGAAAAGAAGAGGATCCGCCAGGCGCTCATGAACCACGGCCTCAGGCAGGGCCTGGACGCCTATGCGAAAAACGCCTGGTGGACCCAGTGCACGCACAACTGGAGCCAGGTCTGCAACGGCGGCCTGGCCATGGGTGCGCTGGCGCTGGGCGAGGAGGAGGCGAAAACGACCGGCGAGATTCTCCGCTACGCCGTCGAACGCATCCAGCCCGCGATGCAGAGCTTCCGTCCGGATGGCGGCTGGGACGAAGGCCCCGGCTACTGGTCCTACGCGATGATGTACAACGTCTTCTTCGTCGCCTGCCTCGAATCGGCGCTGGGGACGGATTTCGGGGTGAAGAGGATACCCGGATTCGGCGAGGCGGGCTTTTTCCGCATGCACAGCGTGGGACCGTTCAACCAGTCCTTCAACTTCGCCGACGCGCACCCCGGTGTCGGCGACGCCTGGCAGATGTTCTGGCTGGCCAAGGCGTTCCACCAGCCCGCCTACGCGGCGCACGAGATGCCTTTCGCCGAGCGCCGCGCGGACTGGTGGCACATCGTCTGGGCGCCGGAGCAGTCGCGGCCGGAGGACCTGTTGAAGGCGCCGACGGCGGCGGCCTTCAAGCGCATCCATGTCGTCTTCATGCGCAGCGCTTGGGCCGATCCCAAGGCCGTCTACGTCGGTTTCAAGGGCGGGGACAACAAGGCCAACCACAGCCATCTGGACCTCGGCACCTTCGTCCTGGATGCGCTGGGCAAACGCTGGGCCGAGGATCTGGGCGCGGACAACTACAACCTGCCCGAGTACTTCGGCAGGAAGCGCTGGACCTATTACCGCCTGCGCACCGAGGGTCACAACACGATCACGCTGAACGGCGAGAACCAGGATCCCAAGGCCGAGGCGCCGCTGCTGGCCTTCCAGCACGCGCCGGACAGGACCTTCGCCGTGGCGGACCTGACCGCCGCATACAAGGCCCAGAAGGCCCAGCGCGTCTGGCGCGGCATGGCGCTGCTGAACGGCCGCCAGGTCGTGACGATCGACGAGGTGGCGCTGGGCGAGCCGGCCGAGGTCGCCTGGACCATGCACACGAAGGCGAAGATCGAGGCCAGCGGCGCCAGGGCCCTGTTGACGCTGGAAGGCGAGAAGCTGACCGCCGAAATCCTGGAGCCGGCCGACGCGAAGTTCGTCACGGCCTCGGCCAATCCGCCCGAACCGCAGGCGCAGCAGAAGGACGTGACGCGCCTGATGGTCAAGCTGCCGAATGCCACGCAGGCGCGCCTGGCGGTCTGCCTGACGCCCGGCGAGGCCCCCGCGGCGAAGCCCGGTCTCGTACCGCTGGCCAAATGGGCCGCGGCCGGCGTGGCGGCCGGGCCGGCGGGCGCATCGGGCACGGCGGCCGTTCCGGGAACTCCGAGGAAAGAGGACGGTCCGCGGGTGCCGGTTTCCACGCCGCCGCCAAAGGGGATCGACGAGACGAAGCTGGGCGTCTGGACGGACCGTCTGCGGCAGCACATCCGGCAGGCCGCGGGCGCCGGCGCGAAGCCGACGGCGCGCCTGGCGCTGGTTGGCGACAAGGCCGAGACGGTGCGGATCCTCGGCGCCGACGAGCAGGGCTTGTCGGTCGAGGTGGGCGGCGGCACGTTGCCGGTGGGCTGGAAGCAACTGGATGCCAGGTCGTGCGCCGCGCTGGCGCAGGCGTTCCTGGACGAGAAGACGGCGGAAAGCCGCGTGTTGCTGGGCGTCTTCCTGATGGCGAGCGGCCGGATCGAGGACGGCGAGCGGGAACTCTCCAGCGCGCTCCTGCAGGATGCGAAGGCGGAAGCGTGGGTGAAGGAAGCGCGCGGACTGGTGAAGTGATCGGGGAGATCGCCCCGTGGCGTGCGCCGCGATCGCGGCTCTTCGGATCTCGTTCGAACGTCTTGGCAGTTGAAATCCGCTGCCGTCGGCCTCAAAACCCCACTCCGGTGCACCAGGCCGCACAGGTTCCGCTCGCGAGGGCCGCTCCATGAAGGATCTCTGCCAGTACGCCGTCGATGCCGCCGCGGGATTGGGCGCCAGGTATGCCGACGCGCGCATCGTCCGCTTCCGCCGCCAGCAGGTCAACACCGAGGACCTGCGCGTCTCCGGCATCGGCGATTCCGAGTCGCTCGGGCTCGGCGTGCGCGTGATCGCGCACGGCGCGTGGGGCTTCGCCGCCGGCACGGAACTCGACCGGGAGGCCGTCGCCGGGACCGCCCGGCGCGCCGTCGAGATCGCCAGGGCCAGCGCGCTCGCGGCCGACCCGGCCGGCATCCGCTGGGCCGCCGAGACGCCCGTCACCGGCTGCTTCCGCACGGACGTCGCGAAGGATCCCTTCGCGATGCCGCTGGACGTCAAGACCGGCTTGCTGCTGGACGTCGCCCGCAGGGCGCTGGCCGTCCCCGGCGTGAAGAAATGCCACGGCGCGATGCACTTCAAGAAGGAACACCGCTTCTTCGTCAACAGCGAAGGCACAACCATCGAGAGCGAAACCACGACCAGTACCGCGCGCTACACGGCGACCGCCGTCGATGCGAACACGGCCAGGACGCGTTACTTCGAGGCGTATCCCGCGAACGCCGGCTACGAGCACCTCGAGCGGTTCCCGCTGCTGGACGAAGCGCCGCGCGTCGCGGAAGAGGCCGTCCGCAAGCTGTCCGGCAAAACCTGCCCCGTCGGCCGCCGCGACCTCGTCCTGCACCCGTCCCACCTGGCCCTGACTCTGCACGAATCGATCGGCCACGCCACGGAACTGGACCGCGTGCTGGGCATGGAGGAAAGCCTCGCCGGTTCCAGCTTCGCGACCGTCGACCGGCTCGGGAAACTGCAGTACGGTTCGCCGCTGATGAACGTCCTCTGCGACAACACGCTGCCGGCGGGACTCGCGACGCGCGGCTACGACGACGACGGCGTGCCCGGCCAGCGCTGGCACGTGATCCGCGACGGCATCCTGGTGGACTACATGACCGGTCGCGAAGTCTGCCACGCGATCGGAGCAGACCGGTCGCGCGGCAGCTGCCGCGCCGATTCCTGGGCCTCCATCCCGATCGTGCGCCAGTCGAACATCGGCCTCGAACCCGGTTCCCGGCCCCTGACGCCCGACGAACTGATCGCCGGCGTCGATGACGGCATCTACATCGAAGGCATGGGGTCCTTCTCCATCGATCAGAAGCGCCTGAACTTCCAGTTCGGCGGCGACTGCTTCTGGGAGATCCGGAACGGCAGGAAGGGCGAGATGCTGAAGGACGTGACCTACCAGGCGATCACGACCGAGTTCTGGGGGGCGCTGGATGCCATCTGCGACCGGCGCTTCTGGCAGCCGTACGGCGTGATGAACTGCGGCAAGGGCGACCCGATGCAGATCGCCCAGATGACGCACGGGTCCGCGCCGGCGCGGTTCCGGGGCATTCGCGTGGGAGGAGCCAACCTGTGAACCGGACGACGGCGCAAGGGATCCTCGAGAAGGTCCTCAAGTGCGCGAAGGCCGACGCGGTGGTGGCGTCGCTCCACGGCGAAGATGCCGCCTCCACGCGCATGTCCGACAACGTCATCACCCAGAACGTGCAGTGCCGGAAGACGACGCTTCACGTCGAGTGCGCCTACGGCCAGCGGCACGGCTCGGCCTCGACGGACGATCTGCACGAGGAGGCGCTGAAAGCGGCGGTCGAACGCGCCCAGACGATCGCCCAGGCCTCGCCGCCCGACGAGGAGTACCTGCCCCCGGTCGAGGCCGTGGAGGCCGGGAAGTACGCGCGCGTGGACGCCTTCTGCGAGCGGACGGCGCGTTCGACGCCGGAAGAGAAGGCCCGCGCCCTGGCCGCAGCCGCGCAGCAGGTGCAGGCCGCGAAGCTGCGGCTCTCCGGCGGCTTCGCCAGCGGCGCCCGGTTTTTCGCCCTCGCGAATTCCGCCGGCCTGCGGGCGTATCACGCCATGACCGAAGCCAGTTTCCACGCCACGGTGCTCGGTCCGGCCGGGTCCGGTTGGGCCGAATGCACGGCCAACCGGATCGGCGGGATCGACGTCGCGGCGACGGCGCGGAAGGCGCTCGAAACCTGCCGGGCGGCGCAGAACCCCAGACCCGTCGAGCCGGGGCCGTACGACGTCATCCTCAGTCCCGCGGCGATCGGCGAGATGATGCGGTTCGCCTTCCAGTGGACGCTGGACGCCAAGTCCGCCGACGAAGGCCGATCCTGCCTGCGCGGCAAGCTGGGCACCCAGGTCTTCGGCAGGAACATCGGCATTTTGTCCGATCCGGCCGAGCCGACCTGCCCGACCGCTCCGTTCTTCGGCGACGGCATGGCGGTGCCGCGCATCGCCTGGGTGGAGCAGGGCGTGCTGAAAAATCTGGCCTACTCGCGCTTCTGGGCGAAAAAACAGGGCCGCACGCCGACCGGACACCCGACGAACCTGCGGATGAAGGGTGGCGATACGAGCCTCGAACGCATGATCGCGTCGGTCGGTCGCGGGCTGCTGGTAAACCGCTTCTGGTACATCCGCTATGTCGACCCGATGCGGCCCACGCTGACGGGCATGACGCGCGACGGGTTGTTCCTGATCGAGGACGGCAGGATCGCCGGTCCGGTCCAGCAGATGCGTTTCAACGAGGACACGACGGCGATGCTCAACCGCGTCGAAATGCTCGGCCCCGTCGAGCGGACCGGGTCGGCGCTGATGCCGACGGTCAAGGTGAAGGACTTCCATTTCGACAGCGCGACGAAGTTCTGAGTACCGTGCCGCCGTCGCTGGCACTCGGGTTTGACTCGTTGCCTGAAAGGTGCTATGGCGGTCTGCCGGACATTGCCGGTGCGACCCAGGCCGAACCCGGAGGGAAAGAGCATGAACCGCCGTCGTTTTCTGAAGACGGCCGGCGCCGCGACGGCGACGGTCGCCATCGTCCCGGCCCGTGTCCTGGGCCTGGAAGGTCAGGCGCCGGCGAGCGAGCGGCTGAACGTCGCCTGCATCGGCCTCGGCTGGCCCGGACGCAAGGACACCGACGCGGTCGCCGGCAACAACAACATCGTCGCCCTTTGCGACGTCGACACCTCCCGCGAACCCGAGTGGCGCAGGAAGTACCCGAACGCGAAGCAGTTCCAGGATTACCGCAGGATGTGGGACGAGATGGAGAAGGACATCGACGCGGTCATCGTCGCCACGCCCGACCACACGCATGCCGTGCTGGCCATGTCCGCCATCCAGCGCGGCAAACACGTCTACTGCGAGAAGCCGCTGGCGCATTCGATCCACGAGGTCCGCGAGCTGATGAAGGCGGCCGAGGCGCACCACGTCGTGACGCAACTGGGCAACCAGGGACATTCGTCCAACGAGACCCGCATGTTCTGCGAATGGATCCAGGACGGAGCCATCGGCCAAGTGCACACGATCCATGCGCGCGCGCAAAACGTGAACACGGGGCAGGGCCGGCTGGCCGAGGCGCGGAAAGGCGCGCCCGTCCCCGCTCACCTGGACTGGGATCTCTGGCTCGGACCCGCACAGCAGCGTCCGTATTCGCCGGCCTACCTGCACGAGTCGTGGCGCGGATGGGTGCCCTTCGGCGACGGGACCATCGGCGATTGGGCCTGCCACGTGCTCGGTCCCGTCTTCTGGGGCCTCGATCTCGGCGCGCCATCGACCGTCGTGGCGGAGGTCAAGGACTACCCGCAGGAACTGCGCGACGAGGTCTATCCGAAAGGCGACGTCGTCACCTTCGAGTTCCCCGCCAAGGGCCAGCGCGGACCGATCACGCTCAAATGGCACAGCGGCGTCGAGCAGATGCCGCGCCCGCAGGACCTCGAGCCGGATCGCAAGCCGGTGGAGACCGGCGCGATCGTCTACGGCGACCGGGGGGCGATCATGTACGGTTCGCACGGCGCGGGGGGACTGCGCATCTTCCCCGAGGAAAAAATGAAGGCCTACAAGCGCCCGGCGCCCACCCTGCCGCGTGTGCCCGGCGGCGGTCACGAGCAGGACTGGATCCGCGCGATCCGCGAAGGGAAAAAGGCCTGCTCGGACTTCTCCGTCGGCGGTCCGCTGACCGAAATCTCGCTGGTGGGCCTCGTCGCCATCCGCCTGGCCGGCACGAAGCTCGAGTGGGACGCGGCAAAGATGCGGTTCGCCAACTGCCCCGAAGCAAACGCCTTCGTCAACCCGCCGTATCGCAAGGGATGGACGCTCTGAGTACCGTGCCGCAGCAGTCCTTGACCCCGTGCGCCGCGGGACTGGCCCGAATCGAGACGCGATCGAGGAGCCTAACCGAGAGATCGGCGACGAGCGAGCAACGAAGAGCCGGGCCCGCAGCCGCTGCGCCATGGGTCTGGAACTTCTGCGGCGCGGTACTAAGGCAACCACCGCACTCTTGGGTAAGGTGCCGGTTCCTGGATTGGGTGGCAAGAACGCGACTAGTGTGGTGGAATCAGCGCAAGTTGAGGCGATGCAACGCAATGTAGCTACAATCCGAGCGCAAGAAGGCATTCACAGAAATACGACACAGGGTCAAGCAATGGATGCTACAGGTCGCACAACGCCCATCGAGATGACACAGCGCCCCGATGGTGGCGGGCGAGTTCCGCTGGACAAGCATGCGGACAAGTTGCTGGTAAACGATCTTGAAGGAAGACCTGGCCCTTGGAAGATTGTTCTTGAGCAAGGGCCGTGTGATAGCTGTTCACGTTACATTGCAGAGAATGCGCCACCTGGGACGAAGGTATATACGCAGACTCCAAACCAAGCGGTAGGACAAACCAGCATCAAGTCTGCCTCGCTAGATCTAGCGAATGGAGTTGTGCAGCCAAAAGCGCAAGTTGTGCAGACTGTACCCGGCGAGCCATACCCCGCTCCCTTCGATCTTTCTACTTTGCCTATGGGCGGAGGGACTGCCGGGAGGGCAGTGCAGCGGAGTTACGACAATGAAGAATAGCATTTCAGACAACAGCGGCTCTGGTGTCTTGGACATTGCGAACCATCTTCAGGGCATGTCCCCAAGACAGGTAGCTTGCTGGGGCAGGGAGATACTCGGGCCGGGGTGCATTCCCGAAAAATGGTTATTATGCGCACCTCTTAACATGTTTTTGTTTATGGAGTTGTGAGGTTTCGTGAGTCGAGAAACACATCGGGGTTGCTTGCCACTTC
>Ga0101944_10008228_pt1 | contig 10042 bp, 10 predicted proteins | sample DewCreD2012metaG_FD_75245 | JGI IMG/M metagenome (GOLD analysis project Ga0101944, IMG submission 75245) | Hot spring sediment bacterial and archeal communities from British Columbia, Canada, to study Microbial Dark Matter (Phase II) - Dewar... ...
CCATCACCACTACTCCAGGCGCAGCCCGCAGCAGCTCGCGCACCTCCTCCAGGTTGAAGGGCTTTTCAGTCTCCACATTCACCGACTCCGAATGTCCCCGGTATACCCCGATCCGCACCGCTGTCGGACTCACCGCTATCGCAGGATCCAGTATCTTGTGCGTCTCGTGCACCATCTTCATCTCTTCCTTCGTGTACCTATTTTCCTGGAACATGTCAATGTGCGGTATCGCATTGAACAGTATCTGCTTCGGAAAAACCTTCACATCCAGCGGCCTGCCCTCGACATACTGCCGCGCCTGCTGTTCCAGCTCCTCAATCGCTGGAGTACCTCCCCCCGAAACCGCCTGATACGTCGATACCACAACCCGCCTGATCCGGTACGCATCGTGAATCGGTTTCAATGCCACTACCATCTGGATCGTCGAGCAGTTCGGATTCGCAATAAGCCCCTTGTGCCCTTCCAGTGCCTGCGGATTGACTTCCGGCACCACCAGCGGCACCTGGGGATCCATCCGCCACGCACTCGAGTTGTCGATTACCACCGCCCCTTCCGACACTGCCATCGGCGCAAGCTCCAGACTCGCCTCCGCCCCGGCCGAAAACAGCGCAATGTCCACATCCTCAAAGGCGCCCTTCCCCGCTCCCCGCACCGCAACCTCCGCGCCCCTGTACCTCACCGTCCGCCCCGCCAGCTGTGGCATGTCGATCGGTATCAGTGCCGAAACCGGAAAATTCCTCTGCTCCAGCGTCTTGATCATCTCCGTCCCTACCGCCCCCAATGCGCCGACTACGGCGACTCTGAAATCAGCCATAATTCCTCCGAATGCTAATTACTTCCTGTATGAACGCAGAAGGAAATTCAGCAGTTATGACTGCTGTCCTGTTGTTACTGGACGAATTGGAAACCGCTAAAACCTTTCCTTTGCATACGACTTTTCCCATTCTGTCAACCATGTCGACAATTTCGCCTTTTCCCGGCAAAGGGTAATATTCCCATGGAAACCTGATACGCGCAGACTCACCATCCATGCTCTTGATGGTAATCGCAAGTCCTGGACATGCAGGAATGCACAGCCCGCACAGGGAGCATTTTGTTCTATCAATCATGGGTAGATTGGTTATCGGATTGCCTACGGTTATTGCATTCTGTGGACAGCTGGTTTCACAAGGGTTGCATGGAATTTCTTCAATACATTCAATGCACACGCACCCTCTGCCCTTCAATTCATCGATGGAAGGGAGCATGCCCGCTGCTTTAAGTTCTTCAAGAGATGGAGCGCCATCGACTTTCAGCAGAATGTTATCATTCATCTGGATTTTCCCTGCAATACGATTCTTTCCTTTGCGCTCAAGCGCTTGAAACCGAACATGCCCTGACGAAGCGCAAGAAGTCTCTGACGCGCAATATCGGTCTTGGCTAACATTTCCTGTTCTGAAAGAAATCCCATGGACCAAGCTGCATGAATGCCTGCGAGCCTTCCTTCTTCCATTGCTGTGCTCGCTTCCTCGACGCCAGCGATATCGCCGGCAACATAAATGGAAGGGATACTGGTCTGCATGTATTCGTCATGCAATGGCATGTTGCCTCCCAACTCCGGCACATATATCATTTTGCAGCCAGCAAGGCCAGCCAGCTCGATGGAAGGAGTAAGCCCTATTGCGATGCAGATAGTATCCACATCGAGCATTCTCTCGGTTCCTTCGATAGGTTTGAACTTGCTGTCGACTTTGACAATCACAGCATGCTCCACGCATTCAACGCCTTCCGCCTTTGCGACCGTTGTTGATATATAGAAAGGAACGCCGGCGCGACGCACTTTTGCCGTATGTACTCCGTAGCCTCCCAACTGCGGTGCAGCCTCAATGACCGCTGCCACTTCGGCTCCTGCCTGTAGAAGCTGATAAGCCACTATGACACCGACATTGCCGGAACCGACCATTAAAACGCGCCTGCCAGGCAATACTCTGTGTACATTGATAAGTGTCTGGGCACAGCCGGCAGTCATGACCCCGGGCAAAGTCCAACCAGGAAAACTCAATGCATTTTCCGTTGCGCCAGCTGCAATGATTATCTTGGCAGCATCCATTGTGTATGCATGCGTCCGGTTTTCTACAGCCCAGATGCTCAAACCCTGACCGATCCCCACAACTTCCGTATTCAAACGCACATCGATACCGGAAGTCATCGACTCTTCAAGCAATTCTTTTCCTATGTCGAATCCTCTTACTCCTGCCTTGTGTTCGCGCGAACCAAAAAACTTGTGAATTTGCTTGAACAGCTGGCCGCCCGGCTTGGAATTTTCGTCCATGAGAATGACCGGCGCACCAGCTTTTTTCAGCTCTATGGCTGCACAAAGACCTGCCGGGCCAGCTCCAATGACGACAGCAGGTTTATTATCTCTCTCCATGCATATCACCTTCGCTATCACTCACCCGCCATATTCCTACACCTGACTGACGTTCGATTTTCATTCCATCTCTCACCTCCGTCACACAGGTCCTTACCCCTGGCAGACCATCAACATTCATGATGCAATCGGTACATCGGCCAATGCCGCAGAACATCCTGCGTGGGGAACCTTTCTTTGTATAGCGGAATACACCAACTCCCGCAGCTAGCAGAGCAGCCATGATCGGCTCTCCTGCCCTTGCCTTGATCGGTTTTCCTTCAAAATAAATAGTCACTTCTTGCACCGGGGTGAGATCGCCGAGTATCGGATGTTTCTCTATCCTTCCATTCATGCAATTCTGCTCTTCCATGCTAGAGTACTCCCGCAACTCTCATTCCGGCTTCGAGCGCCTTCGTCACCTCATCAGATGCTTCTTTGAGCGGCGGTCTCAGAGGACCTGCATCAAAACCCAGCATTTTTAGCGCCTTTTTTACTGGAACAGGATTGGGCTGAAGGAATAGTGCTTTATTGAGGGGATAAAGCATGCTGTGCACTTCAGCGGCACGTTGCATGTCACCAGCAAGATATGCATTGATCATTTCCCTCATCCTGCCCGCTGCAACATGGGCGGTTACTGAGACAACGCCATATCCTCCAATTGAAAGCGATGGCAGGGTCAGGGAATCTTCCCCTGTGTAAACCCTGAAGCCATTGGCAGCGTTCCTTATAACAGCAGTCATATCATCAAGATTTCCCGCTGCATCCTTGAGCATTGTGATGTTTTTTACATCTCGGGAAAGCTTGATGATTGTCTCGGGCTTTATGCTGACTGCTGTTCGTCCGGGAACATTGTACAGCATCACAGGGATGCGTACCGAATTGGCTATCGCGGAAAAATGATCGTACATCATTTCCTGATCAGGCTTGTTGTAATACGGAGCTACCAGCAGAATTCCGTCAGCTCCAGCTTCTTCGGCATCTTTCGCATTCTGGATTGAGATCCTCGTATCGTTGGTCCCCGCATTCGCGATGAGGGGCACTTGTACGGTATTCCTCACCGCTTTGATCAGATCGATTCTCTCCTTTCTGGAGAGAGTCGGTGATTCGCCTGTAGTTCCCGATAAAACCAGGCTCTCAACTCCCTGCTGAACCAGCCTGGAAGCCAATTCCCCAGCTTTGGAGCAATCAATCTCCAAATCATCGCGGAAAGGGGTAACCATGGCCACAATCAACCGTCCAAACTCCATAAACAGGCCTCCTGAAATTTGTCTCACTATTTTTCATTCTCATCTGAAAGCTTTTGCATCGCTTCGATCAATACTGGTCTTACAGGCTGCCTGAAAGATGAGATTTCTATTTCTTCGGGTTTTAGATTGAGCTCTTCGGCAAGAATTCTCTCTATCAGCCTCCGGCACGACCTTCCTTGACAAATGCCCATTCCGGCTCTTGTCCAGCGCTTTATCTCTACGACGCTTCGCGCGCCTCCCCTGATTGCCTCGCGGATTTCCTTTTCCGTAACTTCTTCGCAGCGGCAGATATATTTTCCTTCATCTGCTTTATCATTCATGCTCGGCTTCTCCTTCATCGGAACGCATAGCCTGCCTGGTCTATACCTTGTACTGCTCCCAGTATTTCTTTACATCATCGATCAGAGAATCCATGTGCCGGATTATGCTGCGCTCCGCTTCATCGGGATCGTGAGCGGCAAGCGCATTGTAAATATCTCTATGCGCTTTTCGGTAAGGACTGTTCACCATGCTTCTGACAAATTCGAAAAGTTCTGACTGCTGACCCATCATTGCAAGCAATCCATATAGCGCCAATAGAGCCGAATTTCTCGATGCTTCGGCGATAGTCCTGTGGAATGCAATGTCGATGTCCGCAATGCTTTCACCTCGCATCGCTTTTTCTTCCTGCTGCTTTAAAATTGCCTCGAGTTCTTTCAATTTGGACTCGGTGATGTTTTCAGCTGCCAGCCGTGCGGTTTCGCGCTCAATCGCTTTCCTGGCCTGCAGTACCATGAGAAATTCATCAAGCAACCTGCTGTTTATGAGCTTTTCAAGATCTTTCCTGTGCCGGTCTATCGAATGAAGCATTTTCATTTTTTTCATCGCCTGCTGGCCTTGTAACGTTATTATCCTTCCCTTGTTTGCCTGACTTTCAAGGTATCCGAGAGATTCAAGCTTGTAGAGGATCCGACCTATTGATGCTGAACTGAGCTTGTATCCTTTTCTGTCCAGCGCTTCGACAAGGCACCATGACCCTACAGGACCCCCGGCATCCCTGATCGATTCAAGAATGATAAGATCTCTTTCATCCAACGAGGCTTTCATGCCACTACCTTCCCATTTTCGTCTCAAACCTTCCTGGATTGAACCCATCCATGGAAAATTCCGGTTTTCGACCTTCCACGAGATCTGCAATAAGCACTCCAGTGACAGGTGCCAGAGCGATACCATCGCCTTCATGGCCTGCTGCGATAAAAAATCCTGTTCTGCCTGGCAATTCTCCGAGGAACGGCATTCCGTCGGGTGTTGATGGTCTCAATCCGGCAAATGACCTGATGAAGTTGATTTTTTTCATAATTGGAAAAAAGCTGCTTACCTGGCGGGCCAGCAAAGCAAGTGCTTCTGGATTCGTAGAACGGTCAAACCCCGCATTCTCGCGAGTGCTTCCTACAAGATAATTACCGCTTTTCGTTCCCGTAAACGCAAAACCCAAACCATATTTATCAGCAAGCGAACTATCGCTCGCAATTTGCGTTGGTTTCAATTTTGAAACGATATATTGGGCACTCCATACATTCGTAATTCCGATATCCGGTATGGATTCCGTCACCATGACCTGACCCTTCCGCGGGGAAATTGGAACCTGAAATCCAACAAGACCGTTGATATCATTGGCCCATGCTCCGGTAGCATTGACAATTGCCCCCGCCTCCACTTTATCGCCATTGTCCAATGCAAGGTTCCAGCAGCCTGAAGCATTGGATATCTCTATTGGGGCAGTTTTTCGCATGAATTCCATTCCCATCGATACAGCCACGAGATAGTACGCTTTCATGAGAGCCATGGGATTCGCCTGAGAATCTTTAGCACAGTACGTCGAAGCGATGACATGAGATGAGACATGAGGTTGAAGCTTCTTCAGCCATTTTGCATCAATTATCTCAACTCCCAGTCCATGCTTGTTTTGGCTGGCCACGAATTCTTCCATGACGGACAGCTGCGCTTGATCTTCGATCAATATCGTTCCGCCCCTGCGTTCGAACTCGATATCGAAAGGCAGTTCCTTGCTGAGCTTTTCATACAGCTCAAGGCTCTTGAAAGCCATCTCCAGCAGGATTCCAGGCTTTTTTGACTGAAGAAGTATCATGTCATCACATGATCCCGAAGCGCCTGCGCCCATAACAACTTTATCGATAACCACGACTTTCTTTTTCCTCTTTGATAGCTCGTAGGCAGTAGACATCCCAATTACACCTGCTCCAATGATTGCAGCATCGCATCGAATATGGGCCATCATCCTCTCCAGTCCCAGCATAGTCCCGCATGAACAAATCTTGTCAAAGTGACAATATCAAATATGGGCCTCTCGGTAACTTCTCGAATTGCGCTTCTGAATGGAACCATGTTCGTGCATTCAAGAACGATGAATCGTATCTCGGGATGAGCCACAACCAACGCAGATGCTGTGCTGCGGATTTCTTCCTCTATTGCTGCCCTATCAAGCGTCTGTTCAGCAGAGGAGCCGTCCCTTTCCAAGAAAACCCTCGAAAATGAAGGGCAATCATCCATTCCTGCAATCTCGTGAGGTATAGAGTCCGCTTCGCATGCACGCAGATGCATTGCAGAGAGAGACGCCGCCCTTGCCGTAAGTATCCCTGCTTTTCCTCGGCTTCCAAACAGGCGGTATAGAAAAGGAATTTGAAGCAGGCTTGATGTAAATAAAGGCACTTCCACAGAATCAGCCAATTCACGCTGAAAAAGCACCAGAAAACCACAGCTTGTCGTTATCGCACTGACTCCCTCATTCTGCAGCTTTCTTGCAGCCATAATGAATGGCTGAAGCAGTGTTCGATCCATTTCTTCCACAACACGCTTGGGCGATGCTCCTTCGACAAGGCAATAGCGGACCGGAAAATTAAAGGTCCCAGGATTCCCAATATCACCGGGAAGGCGTTGAAACGTGGTATCGAGCATCAGGATTCCTATTTCCTGATTGCATGCAGAATTTTCACCTTCCTTATTCATCGCGCCAGCGCCTTTTTGGTTTTGTCATTCATAATAAAGAAAACGGCAATTCCTATGAGAGAAATCACGATGATAGGTATCTGCGCCCATATCTGGGTCATGATTTTCACATTGCATGCGAGAACCACCATTGCAACGGTAGCTGCTCCCATGACCAGCCTTGTGAGCATCCCTATTTTCTTGAAAAGATATCCTGAGAATGCAGATGAAAAGAGAGCCGAAACGACCAGCATGAGCAGGAAAGTGGCCAGTATGTCCAGCAGAGAGCCGTTGAGTATCAAAGCCTCGTTATAAACGAAAACAAATGGAATAAGGTATCCCATTATCGCCAGAAGCGATGCTTCAAGTCCCGTCGCAAGCGGCTTGGTTCCAGCAATAGCGGCTCCACAATATGATGCAATGCATACTGGCGGTGTCACTTCTGCCATAATAGCAAAATAGAAGACAAAAAGATGCGCAGGGAGCATGTTGATCCCGAGCGAGAGCATTGCTGGTCCTCCAATGACTACAGCGATAATGTATGCCGGTGTACAGGGAAGACCCATTCCAAGGACAAGAGAAGTAATCATTACGAGGATCAGAGCAGGCAGAAGGAATCCACCTGAAAAGCTCGTAATGACCGTAGCGATACCAAGTGCCAGACCAGTATAAGTAACTACACTGACCACAATACCCGCACCAGCGCAGGTAACTGCAAGCATGATGCAGTTATAGCCAGCTTTTTCAAGTACTTTGAACAGCCTTCGTGGAGTGGGAATCGTTTCCTTTCGCAAGAAACTCAGGATGAATGATGAAAGAATGCTGTATGTGCATGCTCCAAACGGCGAATAACCTACAATAAGAAGGGCAATCAGCACTACAAGCGGAATAAGCAAATAGGAATCTTTCAAAACCTGCTTCCATGAAATCATGTCATCCGGATCAAGTGCCTTGAGGTTGTCTTTGAGAGCAATGAAATGGACTCGCAGACCAATGCTTACATAATAGAGAATGGCACCAAGAGCGGCGGCAGCAGCAATCCGCGCATACGGAATATTTGTGATCTCTGACATGACAAACGCACCTGCACCCATTATAGGAGGCATTATCAAGCCGCCAGTGGAAGCTGCCGCTTCTACTGCACCTGCAAATTGTGGCCTATATCCAAGCTTTTTCATCAGCGGGATAGTAAAAGTGCCTGTTGCGTATACATTGGCTGAAGCGACTCCGGAAATGGAACCGAAAAGGCCGGAACTTACTACCGCGATCTTCGCAGGCCCTCCGGGGCCCTTTCCAGCCACTTTCGTTGCCAGATTTGTAAAGAATTCTCCTGTTTTCGTGAATTCCATAAAAGACCCGAATATCACGAATATTGCGACGAATGTAGCGGTGACTCCCGTTATGGATCCATAGATGCCTGTATCAGTGAGCAGATAGTTCATTTCAACAAGACGTGCGAATTTCAGAGGCCTTGAATAGAAAATCCCCGAAAGATATGGTGCGAGAAATGTATAACCGATGAAGGCTCCTACAAGGATTGCCATGGCCGGTACAACTACACGTCGGATTGCTTCCAGCAGAAGGATAATATTGATTAAACCGAGTCCCACCTGCAAGGTTGAAACTGGCGACACCATTTGCATTCGCATATTCAACGGTTCATTGAAAATGATGATGTACAGAGCCGGAGCGAGCGATAAAACTGCCATGATCATATCAGGAATGGTAGGCCTGTCGGTTGGAGATTTTTTCGTAGCAGGATAGAGGATGAATGCGAGCGGAAGAAGAAAGAGCATGTGTACTCCTCTCTGGATCCGCGGCTGCATTATTCCAAATACTGCTGTATAGAGATAGAATAGCGATATGAGCACTGACCATACACCAACAATAATCTTCAGAGGACCTTTCAGAGTTCGCATAAGTTTCCTATCCTGGATTGTAGATAATTGCCTGGCCCCATAATCGGGACCGCCGCCTGTATGCGGCGGCCCCTCAAACGCTTGCCGGATTTACCCTATTTGATATATCCCACTTCTTTGTAGTACTTGAGTGCGCCGGGATGCAGAGGTACCTGGGTCGTCAATCCTGCAGTTTTGGGATCGAATACTCTGTACCCTGCTCCGAGCTGAACAAGGAAATCCTTGTTTTCGCACAATATTTTGGTAATTACATATACGACATCTTCAGGCATTTTAGGATGTACCAGGATCTCTGTAGAATGGCAGAGAGTCTGGATATCATTCGGCATGCCGGTATAGGTTCCGCCTGGCACTTTGCACAATCCTGATGATAGTGCAACTGTTCCATAAGTCTGTGCGCAATGGTTGATGATTTCATCCGACAGTGCAAGAAGTGTGGCAGGTCTACCCATTGACATTTCGGTAATGATTGCGGCTGGCAATCCAACGCATGTGAATGCATAATCAACATGCCTGTCTTTGAAAAGTGCAGGCATGTCACCATATATAGCCTGTACAACCCGTCCACCATTTTGTTTGATCCTGTCGTATGATATGCCATAATACTGAAGAACAAATGAAGTCATTACATATTCGGATGTTCCTGTCATCGGAGCGGCAATATTGATTTTTTCGCCCCTTTTCACTTTTGCAACGAATTCATCCAGTGTAGTGATTCCTTGGTCTTTTGCAGCTAGAAAATGGTAGTAATCGACAGCAAGTGTCCCCGCAATAGCGCTCAGATTCTTGTATGGCTTGTCATATATCGGTGCAATTCCGTTATAGGCAGCTTTGTCGACATATCCGACACCCCAGGCAATATCTGCATCTCCCTGCGACAGCTGAATTGGATTAGCCACTCCGCCACCCGGAATTACCTTAATGGTTATCCTTGGCTCTTTTTCATTGACCAGTCTCGCAAATCCGCCAGCTACCGTGTACCAGCCGCCTCCCATTCCGCCCGCGACCCACGTATAAGTGCCGGGTTTCATCGATGCCGGGCCGACTTGTGCATACAGCATTCCGCCGACAGCAAGAAGGAATGCAAGAAATGCAACCACTTTCCCGAGTTTTTTCATAGAAGCCTCCTAAATTGCAGATCACCTTTATGATATCACTACTCATTAGGTGATGAGTAATCATAGGGCTGGTTTTTTCATATGTCAAGGAGAAAAATGAAAATTTATGCATAATTATTCCCTGGCGATCAAAATCCAGAAATACTGCATTAATAGAGAAAGAGATATTGGGGAAAGCTAATTCTTTACCTATTTCTTATTATCTCTTCTTATGCTTCTATCTCACCAGCTTTCTTTTCACTAATTCTTCGGCAATCTGTACCGCATTCAGCGCCGCACCCTTGCGCAGGTTGTCCGATACCACCCACATGTTCAGCCCGTGCGGCACCGTCGGATCCATGCGCAGTCGCCCTACATATACTGCGTCTCTCCCATCCGCGT
>Ga0101944_10008229_pt1 | contig 10042 bp, 10 predicted proteins | sample DewCreD2012metaG_FD_75245 | JGI IMG/M metagenome (GOLD analysis project Ga0101944, IMG submission 75245) | Hot spring sediment bacterial and archeal communities from British Columbia, Canada, to study Microbial Dark Matter (Phase II) - Dewar... ...
GGTCCGGTTGGCATTTGGATCGGTGCCATCGAAGTTGTGCATGGTCAGGGCGGGCACCAAGCCGCGGAGGAAGACGGAATTCTGCACGCTGTAGAATGCGTGATCCCGCCCGCCGCCCTCCAGGCCCTGCGAATGAAGGGTTCGGGCCAATTCACGGACCGGGCCGAAAAGCTCCGGATGACGGCCGACGAAGGACAGGACTTCCCGCTGCGTGGTTCCACCCACGAACGCGGTCAGGAAGCGCTGGTAGATCGCCTGGGCATCGCCGCCGCCCCGCTTGGCCTCCTCAAGGCACTTTAGTGCATGATCCAGGCAGGGCTTGCCATGGTTGCCCATGAACCGGCCGATGTTCTTCGAGACGTCCGTATTGCCGCGCAAGATCTGCACCGGTTCGCCGCGATGGCCCGACAGTTCGTCGGCCATGCCACGGCGGATTTCGTCGAGTCCCGTCGGTACGGTGGCGCCCAGCGTCCTGGCAAAATCGCCGATGTCCTTCGGGATCTCGAGCCACCCGTCGAAAACGACCGGCGGCTCTTCCAACGCCTCGAAGGTCTGTTCGCGAGTCAGCCCGATGGACAATCCCAAGGTCGTGGCCAGTTCGCTCACAAACTCCTGCGAGCGGCCCATGATGGACATGGTCATCTGGGCCGAGCGTTCGGAAACCCCCTTGATATCGCTCTGCTTGATCCCGATGAAACTCAACGCCTGCCGCAACTCCCGGCTGCTCTGGGACGTCAGGAGTTCGTACAGATGCCGGCGATCCTCCGCGCTTAGACCGGAGGTGCTCAGTGCGAAATCGAGCGCGTCGCCGCCGAAGCGCACCACGTCATCGGCACCCGTCGCCCGGTCTCGAATCTTGGCGAACGCCGCGCCGTAAGCCTCGTTGTACTTCGCGATGGCCTGCAAGATTTCGGTCCGGCTGCACTCGGGCTTGTTCAGCGCGCGGAAGAGTTCGTGGCCGGCCTGCTTCAGGCTAAGCACCTGGTCCAGATACTCGGGCTTGCGGATGTGACCGAACTTGCAGACCAGCTCCTTGAGGGCCGACTTGTCGGCTTCGGAAGCGTTCATCCCGTCGATATGTTCGAACAGGGCCTGCCGGCCTTCGACGAAGCGCGCGCTCTCCTGCCTGGCGATCTCCTTGGCCTCTTCGATCGAGACGGCATGCTGGCCATTCCGACCGGCCTCCTGGATGCCCGTCGCGATGGCTTTGCCGAGGCGGCTGACATCCAGCCTCTCCAAGGGAATGTTAAAACCCTTCTCAGCGCAGACGTTGGCGAAGACGGAGCCGAAGCAGTTCGGATCGCCATGAATGTCGTACTCGGAAAAGCGCATGGCCAGCGTGCGGTTCAAGCCGTTGACCTGGCTCTGTTGCCGCTGGATGTCGCCCACGATCTGGCGCACCATCCGGCTCGTGAGCGGCTTGCCCCGCTCCAGCAGCGGCGTCAGCGTGCGCGCGGCCATGTTGGCGAACTCCGGTCCATACTTCGGATCCTGCCCGATGGCGCGGATGAAGGCGTTCATGGCTGCCATGTTCTCGCCGCGCACCGTCCCGGGATCGCTCTTCATCCGGAACCAGCCGGCGATCCGGCCAAAGAATCCCTTGTTGCCGACCTTGAGTTCGCCCGATCCGGAATCCACCCTGAAGGTTCCGCCGCCGGTCCCGGCCAATCCGGAGAAGTCTCTCACCTGCATGCCCATGGCTGCCTCCTTTCTCGTCGCTCCCCGATGCGCGTCGCAACGCCGTCAGGCCCACACGGCGCCTGCACTGACGGCCGGCGCTGCCTCGCCCTGCGCGCCCTGCGCCCCCTCCAGACGGGCGCGCCAAGCCTCGGCCGTGTTCACGAAATTCTGCAACACGGTCTCGAACCGGTTACCGTCCAGAGCGACAAGGGGAATCTGGTGGAAGAGCAGCACGCCCAAGCGTTCGTCCACGCCCAGCGTCGCGCCTTGCGTTTCCCGGAAGAAGCAGTTGGCGGCAAGGAGCCGGCGATAGAGGTCCTCCCGTCCCGACGCAGGAAGCGGACCGATGGACGCATAGAGGAAGACGGTACCGTCGCGTTCCTCGATGTTCACCGGACGCTCGTCAAAGGTGAGGCAGAGGTAGCCGTTCTCGTCGGGCGTCAAGTCCTCCAAGCCGATCGTCCGACCCAGGTTCTGGACCATTTCCGCGAAGCATGGATTCATGATTTCTCCTTTCTTCCCTTCTCACTCCAAGGATGCGGGCCTTCCCAAGGCGTCATCGCTGCCGGCTACGGCCGGAGCCCCATGGGCGTGGAGATCCGACCGGGTTGGCTCCCTTCGGCGGCGTGCCTGCGCCAAAACTCGAGTTCGTTGAGAAACTGCTCTACCGCCCTGACGAAATCGGCCCCCGGAACCATGTCCTGCGGCAGGCGGCGATGCAGGCGGATCTCGCGCGACTCCTCGTCGAGATGCAGCGTTTCCGCGCGATCGCTCGCCTTGCCGAGCGCCGCGGCAAGCAGCTTTCGCAGGAGCGTCTCCTCGGCCAAGCGGTCTTCCGGAAGCGGCCGGACGACGCCTTCCAGCACGTTCCGGCCACCCAGGGCGAAGCAGCGCAACTCCATCCCCTCGTCGAACGGAATGACATAGCGGCCATTCGCATCGGGCGGGGGCGCCTCGATCCGGATGGCCGCGCAGAGGCTGGCCACGGCCTGCGCCAGATGCTCGTTCGCGACGTTCGCGGACATCGGCTGCTCCCTTCAGGTACGGACGGCTGCCGGGCCGATCCGTCGGATGGAGCGGACTTTCAGCCGGAGCGGATGCCGCCGACCGGCCGCTCGATCCGTCCGATCCTCACGCCTGCATGATGGCCTGGAAGACTTGGTTCTGCGACTGGCGCAAGGCCTCGAAACAGTCCTTCACGTCCCTCAGGATCTCGGCGGCCGTCTGCATGTCCTGCGTGACGTCGTCGGCCGCGGTCTTGGCCTTCTCCGCCTGGGCCTCATGCTCCTTTGAAGCAGCCTGGGCAAACTGCTCGATGTTCTGGCCGATCGAGCCGGTCATCTGCGTCAAGCCCTGGCCCATCTGCGTCAGGCCTTGCGCGAGTGCACCCTGGTTCTGGGCCGTGGTGATGGCCGCGCTGTACCTGGCCTCGGCAAACTTCAGATCGGCTTCCGCCCGTTCGAGCCGCGTGCCGGTCGCCTTGATCGCGTTCTGACCATCCGCGATGACCTGGTCCGCGTTTTTCGAGGTGATGGGCGGAAGCTTATCGCTGTTGGCCCGGTCCAGTTTGGCCTGTGCCAGAAGCTCCTGCTTGCGCGCCAGATCGGCCTTGGCCTCGTTGATCTGTTCGGGGCCGGCCTTCTGCTTTTCAAGGGCGTTGAGTCTCTTCTGCGCCGAATCCACGGACTTCTGGGCCTGGGATTCGAAGGTGTCCAGTTCGGCCTTGTACTGGTTCTGTGCCTCGGTCAAGGCCTTCTGTTTGACTCCCAGCTCGGTTTTGGCGGTGTCGAGTTCGGCCTTCGCCTGGTTATAGGCACCCTCGGCATCGGCGACCTTCTGTTGTGCGGCGACTCGGTTCTCCCTGGCCGTATCGAGTTCCAGTTCGGCCTTGTCGAGCTTCTGCTGGATGGCGGGCCTGTCTTCCGGTTTCGCGGAACTGAGTTCGCTCTTGAGCCGGGAGACCTCGTTCTGCTTGAGCCTCACCTGGTCATTGGCGTCGATGAGCTCCTGCTTGGCGCTGTTCAGCCTGGCCTCCGCCTGGTTGAACTGCGTCTGCTTGGCGTCGACAACCTGCTGCTGCTTGGCGACCTCCACGCGGGCCTGCTGCATCTTCACTTCGGCCTGCAAGGTCTTGACCTGGCTCTGCTGAAGCTTCACGTCCTGCATGGGTGTTTTCAGCGTGCTCAAGGCCTTGAACGAATTGGCCGCGCTCATGGCCCCCATGCCGATGTTGATCGCCCCGGAAACGCAGCCGAAAACCAGGTTGAAGATGGCCCCTTCGCGGATCTTGTCGGCGGCGTTGAAGGCTTCGGCCATCGCCATGTCCCGATTGGCAAACCGCACTTCGCGATCCACTTGCCGACGCTGCACGTTCACCTGGTGGAGCAGCTTCAGGATGTTGGCGATATCCACAACATCGTTGGGGTCGATGAGGTTGAGGGTGTCCGCCGTGGCGATGTAGTCGCCGACCGTCAGATCCGGCTTCACCGCGTCCAGCGCCGGTCCGGAAAGGGTCAACGTGCCCAGTTCGGTCTGGACGCGATACGATCCATCTTCCAAGACCTGTATGTCCTGCACCTCTCCCAGATCGCCGCGCGCGATGCGTGCTTTCTGGGCCTCGGTCAGGTTGCCGGCGTCCTTCCACTGCACGTACTGGGAACCGCGGTCCACTGTCAGGTTGTCGAAACTCATGGGATTCTCCTTTGCCTTGCCGTATTTCCCTACGCGGTGCCCATGCGGCTGATGATCGCTTCCTTGGAACGATCGATGCCACCGAGCATGTCCGAGACGGCCTGCATGTCGTCTTGGAGAGCTTCGAGTGCCTTTTGGAGTGCCTCCTGTTCCTCTTCCAGTCGCGCCTGGAACTTCGCCAGCCAAGCCTGGAACTCTTTGGAGTCCGCCTGCGCCATCGTGACTTCGAAGCCCTGGATCGAACTGGCGATCCCGGTCGCTCCGCCGGCAATGGACACGCCGGCGCTGAAAATCTGCGCGCCGATGTTGACCACCTTGGCGGTGTTGGAGATGCCGTCCGCCACCATTTTGGCGCCGTCTCCGAAAATCTTGCCCACCATGCCGACCAGCGCGGCGCCGCCGCTACCCGCGCTGGCACCCGCACTGAAAACCATCGTGGCGATGCTCAGCGCCATCATGTTTACCGCGATCCCGACCTGCAGCGCCATCTTGACCTGATCTTCGTTGAATACGCTGCATTGGTCCAGGATTCCCAAAACCACGCCCACCGGCACGCCGAACAGCCCCATCAACGCGATGGAGGACATGGGCTTCTGGGCGGCGAAGTCCATGATCTTGTCCATCGCTCCCGTTTCCTGGAGGATCATCATCCCCAGTCCGGCCAGGGCAATGCCCAGACCGACACCCGCAGCGACGGCCGCCATCACGCCCACGCCGGTGACAGCCGCCACGGCCACGGCGGCAACAAACGCCACCAGCGAAACCACAACCGCGGTGACGGAACCCACCCAACCCAGAATCTTGCCGACGAGCCCGGTGGTGTTGGCCGCTTCCATCTTGCCCAGCGTCTCCTTGATCTTTTCCAGTTTCTGTTCGCTGAGCTTGGCGACGTTCTCCTTGGCGATCTTGACGCCTTCCTGAGCGGTCCCCAGTTGGATCTTGCCGAGTTTCTCCTGCAGGGTGGCTAGCGCAGCCGCCAGGTCGCTTGCGTCGCCGATGCGGGGTTCGGGCAGCGCAGGCATGGCGGCGCTTTCGCCGCGCCCCTTCAATTCCCGCAGCGCATCGTAGGCCAGTATCTGAACGCTTACGCCGTATCCGAACGCCTGATCCAGCTTCTGCAACTGAGCTTCGCTCAACTGCCCCGGCTCAGGCAACTCGCTCAGACCAAGCGCGGAGCGCATCCGCGCCTGGTCCAAAGAAGAAAAGTTTGACCAGACACCTTCCATGCCGACATCCTTTCCCTCACGCCGTGCCCATCCGTCCGATGATGGCATCCTTGGACTTGAAGATGCTGCCGAGAATCTCGGCCGCGACAGTCATGTCGTTCTGCAGGGCCTCGATGGCCTTCTTGAGTCCTTCCTGTTCGTCTTCAAGCTGCGCCTGCACCTTGGCCAGCCACGCCAGGAAGTCCTTGGATTCGGCCTGCGCCATCGTGGCCTCGTAATTGTATGCCGACTGCGCGATGCCGGCCGCCCCGCCACCGACCGAGACCGCGGCGCCCACCCCTTGCGCGACGAGAGTCGTGATCCTGACCCAAGTGGCCGCGGCCTGCATCGCGCTCGATCCGCCCGAAAAGACCATGGCTGCAATGCTGGCCACCAGCATGGCGGCGGCAAACGTGACCTGAATGGCCATCTTCATCTTGTCCTCGTCCAAGACGCCGCCTTCCTTCAGGCCGAAGAGCGTGGCGCCAGCCGCAAGACCCAGCGGTCCGCCGATGAGCGCCAGGCCGACCATGAGAAAGGCGGGGTTCTTCGCCAGGAACTCGACGATCTTGTCCATCGCCCCCGTTTCCTGGAGGATCATCATGGTCAGGCCGACCAGCGCCACGGCCAGCGCCGGAGCCGCCGCCCCTCCCGTGACCGCCGTTGCAATGGCGGCGCCCAACACCGCCAAGCCCACACCGATCCAGCCGAAAATCTTGCCCCATAATCCCGCCGTGCTGGCCTTCTCCATTTTCTCGATGCTTTCCTTGATCTTCTCCAGCCGCTGTTCGCTCAACCGCTGCATCTTCAGCTTGTTGGCCTTGACCCCCTCCTGCGCCGTACCGAGCTGCAGCTTGCCGAGCTTTTCCTGGATGGTGGCCAGCATCGCGGCCAGATCGCTCTGGTCGCCCATGTCGGGTGACGGCAATTGCGGCTCGGCCGCATTCTCGCCGCCCTTGGTTTTCTCGCGCGTGTCCTGAATCGCGTCGAAGACGAGGATCTGGACACTGATGTCGTAGCCGAAGACCCGGTCCAGCGTCTGCAACTGCTGGGGACTCAGTTCGTCCGGATCGGGAAGATCCTGGAGACCCAACGCGGCCCTCATCCGCGCCTGGTCGGCCGTCGAAAAATTGTTCCAGACGGGATCCATGGTCAGTTGCCCTCCCCCGTCGCCCCCTTCTTGGCCGCCACCACCTTCAAAAGCGCCTCGGCCTGCGTCTTGTATTCGGCCTTCTTCGGATCCTCGCCGCAAGCCATGATCGTGCCTTCCAGGGCGCACTTGGCCTCGTCGTACTTCTGCAGCGCCATCAGGCAGTAGCCCGCGTGCAGTTGAGGCTTGGGGTTCTCGACATCCATCAGGGTCGCATAGGCATAGGCCTTGACCGCGCCCTCGAAGTCCTTCAGCCGTTGCATCGTGGCGCCCAGGCCGATCCACCACTTGGGCTCGGTGTGATCGTACAGGCACAGGAACTTGAAGGCCGACTTCGCCTTGTCGTACCGCCCGCTCTGGTAAAGCGAATGAGCCAGGCCATAGACCGCCTCCATGTCCTTCTCGTCCAGTCCGTGGACCACCTTCAGCGTGTGGCCCTTGGCCAGGCCGTCGACGATCTCCTCCATCAGCGCCGACATCTGCTTCTGCTCCGGCGTGAGCACGGGTTGCTCCGGCATGTCCGTCTCCTTTCTTTCGTCTCGTCGCGCTTCGCGTCATACGGCTTGGGCCGGGACTTCCATTCTCAGCGGAAATTGCCCACGATGCTATCGCGCGTCTTCTGGTCCTTCTGCAACGTGTTCGAGGCCATCTCGAACGCCTGGTTGCGCTTGTCGATCAAGGCCTGCAGGCGGATCATGGACAGTTGCGAATCGCTGTTCAGACCGTCGATCTTGCCTTTGATTGCCTCGATGTTGGCGTCCCACTGAGCGTCGCGCGTCTTGCGGCTGGCGCCGCCACTGATGTCCGTCCATTTGATTCCGAACTCCTTTGCCCAGTTGTCATTTGTGCGCCATAGCGGTTTTCGCACCCCATCGATCGTAGCCCAACCCTGATTAAAATCGTCGTCATCGCTGCCTTGTGCTTTCAGTGACCGCATTTGCGACATCAGTTCGTTCAGCGCCTTGAGCTGCTTGTTGCGCTCCTGGATCTCCGCCATCTGGTCCGCGATCTGCTTGTCCAGCGTCTTGGTACGGTCGATCTGCAGCGCCATCATCAGGGCACCCAGATCCATCTTCTGGCCGTCGACCAGGAAGTAGCCGTCGCCAGCCGACTGAACGCTTCCCACTCCTGACATGATCGTTCTCCTTTCGTCTCAACCGTTGCGCGTTGCTGGATTTACCCGCTCAGACCATGTTCCGCCGACGCATGCCGACCGGCTTGGGGCTCGAAGACTTGCGCTGCAGCCCTGCCTGCTCGGTCGCAGCCTGGATGTCCCGTTCCAGCTCCTGCTGGAACTGCTCCTGCTCCTTCCTGATCCGTTCGCGCTGGTCCGGTGTCATTCCCGCACCGCTTGCGAAGTAACTGGAGATCTTGCCGCCGTCGATCCCGTACTTGCCCAGCAGCGCGTCGGTCTCCTCCTTCATGGCGGCGACCTTCCGCGCCAGTTCCTCGGACTTGCGAATCGTCTCTTCTGCCTGCTGCACGCTGCGGTCCCATTCCTGCTCCTTCGCCATCGCAACGCTCCTTTCGTCCAGTCGGGCGATCGGCGCCCGCGTTCGCCGTCTAGACCATCCCCAAAATTCCCGAAATGCGGAAGACCACGTGCCGTTCCGACATACCCGTGGGGTCGGGGCCCGCATCACGCAGACAGCGGAGCGTGTCACCCAAACCAACCCAGTACATCGCGAACACGGCCGCCATGCCCAAGACCTCGAGCGGATGGCCGTCCAACGTCTCGAGCAGATGCGCCGTGTCGATCGCCAAAGGAGCGATCCGCGGCCACTGCCAGTCGATCACCCGATACCCCCCCTCCGGCAAGACGAAGACATTCTCGGCATGCAGGTCCGAATGGATCAGGCCCACCGGTCCTTCCAGAAGAGGGTCTGCATCGAACGCCTCTCCGGCACGCCTCAGGGCGTCCGCCAGTTCATCGCCGAGCGGATCCAAGACCCCACGTTGGCCCAAGTCACCCAAGGTGTCCACCGTATGCGCAAAGAAAGCGCGCCAAGCGTCGGCGGTATCGAGACGATCGAGAACCGGCGGGTCGCCCCGGATTTCCTGAAATTGCCGGGGCAACTCCATCGCCAGCGCGATGGCCCTGTCCCGGTCGAAGCCGCTGGCGATCAACAGCGGCGCGTCGATGTACTCGATCAACAAGGCCGAACGATCCGTTTCTTCAAGAACCGGCAGGCATTTCGGCAAGAGCGGCGAACGGGCGACGCGATAGAAGGGGATTTCCAGCGAGGGTCCCCATTGCCCCTTGTAAACCCAAGACGCACCGGCGGCGGTGTCGAGGCGGATCAACGAGGCGCCGCAGGCTTGCGCCAACGGCCGCGCGCTCACAATCCGCTCGCCCAACACCGCCTCGAGGTCGCGCGGCGTGTGGAAAACGGCAGGCGGTCGAGTCGCGATGGTGGCCGTCATCCCGCCCTCCCGTTGAACATCGCGCCCACCTGCACGCTCGCACCGACCCGACAAGCGTGTTCCTCACCCGCCCTTCAGACACTCCTCCACATTCGCGCCCAGCCGCAGGAACGAGGTCAAGCCGGCGATCTTGAGCACCTCCAGCACGCCGGGATTGACCGCGCAGAGCGCCAGCGAACCCTTGCGCTGCCGCAAGTCACGAATGGCCTTGAGAAAAACGCGCAGCCCGGCGCTCGAGACGTACGTCAACGCGGCGCAATCCAATACCACCCGCGAAGCCGTCTCCTTGGCCAGCCGCTCCGAGAAGTCCTTCTGGAACTCGTCCGCATTGGAGGCATCGATGCGCCCCGCGAGGGTCAGGACCAGCGCGTCGTCACGGATATCTTGAACCGCAATCACCGGCATCGGCCCCCTCCCTTCGGCGCATGCCCTAGCAAACCGAACTATAATTGCCCTCGAAATCCAGCCAACAGTAAATTCGGACATTTCCTGTCGGAGACTGCACTCGTGCGCCTTACAAGGCCACCTTGCCCAACGGCTGGACCGTGATCTCCGGCGTCAACTCTTGGTAGCTCAATACCGGCATCTCGTACAGGTCCGCTTCCACCAGCTTGCGCACGTAGCGGCGGATGTCCATCGAGGTCAACAGCGCGGGTTTGGCGGCGAGTTCCCCCAGATTGCCGACCTCGCTCTTGATCTTCTCCACCAGTTTGCCCGTGGTCGCCGGGTCGAGCGGGGCTTCGTGCGGACTCTGGAACCGGGCATGCCGGCGGAGCAGCGGCGAGGCCAGGCGCCGTGGAAGTCCCCGGGCGTTCGGGTCCCAGAGATAGAGCCACCCGCCCGGCACGAGCCAGCGATACACGCGCCCGAGGGCCTCGGCGCGAGCGGCCTC
>Ga0101944_10008231_pt1 | contig 10042 bp, 2 predicted proteins | sample DewCreD2012metaG_FD_75245 | JGI IMG/M metagenome (GOLD analysis project Ga0101944, IMG submission 75245) | Hot spring sediment bacterial and archeal communities from British Columbia, Canada, to study Microbial Dark Matter (Phase II) - Dewar... ...
CGGATCTCTACATCATTGTGGGGCCGAGTCTGGCGGAGTTGACGCGCAAGCTGCAGCGCCTGGTCGGATTGACGCCTGTGCCTCCGGTGTGGGCACTGGGCTATCACCAGTGCCGATGGGGATACAAGTCCGCGAAGGATCTGGAAAATCTTGATCGTCAATTCCGCCGTTACCGCATTCCCTGCGATGGCTTATGGCTGGACATTGATTATATGAGAGATTTCAGGGTGTTTACCTTCAATCGGCGGCATTTTCCGGACCCTGCACACACATTCCGGCGTCTGCTGGAGCGCGGCAGGAGGGTAATTCCTATCATAGACCCGGGTGTCAAGCGTGAGCCTGGTTATGAGGTGTACGACAGTGGCTGCAGGCAAAACATCTTCTGTCGGAATCCGCAGGGGGCACACTACGTGGGGTTGGTCTGGCCGGGCGAAACCGTGTTTCCTGATTTTTCGATGTCGCGGGCGCGGTCGTGGTGGGCGAGGCAGGTGAAGACCTTTGCCGAGCGGGGGCTGTATGGCTGCTGGATCGACATGAACGATCCATCCACCGGTTCGTCGAAAGTCGAAGACATGCTCTTCAACAACGGACACGATGCTCACGATACGTATCACAACCAGTACGCCCTCGGGATGGCGCAGGCCACGCGCGCAGGGCTCCAGGCAGCGCATCCCGGTGAACGCATCTTCCTGATCAGCCGGTCCGGCTTCATAGGCACAAGCCGCTATTCCGCCATATGGACAGGAGACAATGTCTCGAACTACCATTATCTGCGAAACGCGATTCCGTGTTCCCTCAACCTGGCGCTCTCTGGAATTCCGTTCAATGGTCCAGATATAGGAGGTTTCGCGGACGACACCAGCCCCCGATTGATGGTGGACTGGATGAAAGCCTGTTTTCTTTTTCCATTCTGCCGCAATCACAGCTCCTGTGGAACCCGCGCCCAGGAACCCTGGGCATTCGGGCCGCGGGTAATGGCGGTTTTGCGCCACTACATTCGTCTGCGTTACAAACTGCGGCCGTACCTCTACAATCTCTTCATTCAGCAGGCCGAGCATGGTGAAGCAATCCTGAGGCCGCTGTTCTACGATTTCGCGGACACTCCATCGCTTCTGCTGGGAAAGATCGATGATCAATTCATGGTCGGTCCTGCTGTCATGCAGGCTCCAGTGGTTTCGGAGAACAGCACCAGCCGCGCGGTGGTGCTGCCGGATGCGAATTGGTATTCGGCTCTCGACTCGCGCTGGCACAGAGGGGGCCGCCGCGTCCGTGTGTCTGCTGGCATGCGCCAGACGCCGCTTTACTTCCGGGAGGGAACCATTGTCCCCATGGCGATGGGAGAGCCCGGCGACAATCGGTACGAAGGCAATCGCGTGGAATGTCACGTGTTTCTCCACAGAAAAGGGCGCGAGCGCGTCACGGCATGCCGGTATGTTTTTGACGACGGAGTCACGCTCGATTCGAGGCAAGGCAGGCGGGGTGCTCTCGAAATAAAGGCCCTGGCCAGTCGTCGCGATCTGGATATTTCCACACGGATGACCGAGACCTCTGGAGGCTCCTGCAAGGTGCGTTTCGTTCTGTACGACGAATTTGAGACGGTCAGGGTAAATGGCAAAGCCTGCCGGGCAAAGCCGGCGCCATGGGTCTGCGCGGGCGTTCGACAAGAGGCGGCCCGCGCTCTGCCTGTGATCCTCGTCAGGGCATAGTTCCTAATTCCTGCCGGGTCAGACGGCCGGGTTTACTGCATCCTGGCCGCAGCCAAAGCTCTCTTCAGGCGCTCGTGCCACGCCTGAAAATCCGATGAATGATACGCGGCGCGATCCACGCTGCACGACGGACCCAGGATCAGTCCGCCTTTTCCGATCCGGACGATCTGTAACTTGAACCCTTCTTCGCCTGACTGGACGGGTCTGGCGGCTCCGTCGGACCAGCTCCTGATCACCGACTCCATGTCGCCGGCGAAGGGATCGATTCTCATCCCTGTCCGAGGGTCGCGATTGAGATCCTCGCCGAGAAGATAGAACCATTCTCCAGCGCTCATGGCCGCCTCAATCATGTTGCGGCACCGGCTCCAGTTCGCCCGCTGCAGACGCCGCACGTAAGCATGCCGGCTTTGGGGCCGATACGGCACATTGAGAAAATAACTCAGCCGCCACTTGGCTTCCAGCCCAGCCCAATTCCCCTCGTAAACGGAGCGCAAACCGCGCAGATTCGCCAGGAGTTCCTCGCCGGTTGTGCTCGATGGCGGCCAGATTTCGCTCGGCCGCGCCGGGAAGGGAGTGAGTCTTGTGCGGTCAGGAATTTCAGCGGTCGTTATAAGATGAACTCGGGCATGCGCCGTCTTCCGGCTGATCGCCTCGGTAACTCTGACCGTATAGATTCCAGGTTGGTCGTTGAGAGCCGTGGGAATGGACACGGAACAGCGTCCTCCCGGAGCCCTGACGTTCGCGAGAGAATGAGCGCTTGACGGTTGCCCCTCAGGATCCGTTACGTCCACGACCAGAGCATACTCGGCGTTCTGGTCAGCTCCCACGGCGCGGATGCGAAGAGGAATCGGCTGGCCAGCAGGAACCCGCCTCGGAGCGTCCACATCGAGACGCCGAATGTTCTCAGGCGTGATCGCCACAAGGGCGCCTTCGCCAGGCCTGAGCGAAACCAGCGGCACGTGGTCATCGTCCCGGGGCAGGTCACGCGCAGTGAGCAGCTCTGTGAACCGCATGCCAGCCTGCGGCCATATCAGACGCGCCTGGATCCATGGGCTGCGGTGATCTGAAATGATCGCCAGATATGCAAGCCGGCCGGAAGGGTCCGTGTAGAGCTGACTGGCCCACCACGGAACTGATTCTCCCCGGGCCGGAAGGCCTTTCAGTGGTGCCATCCACCAACCCTTATTGTCCTCAACTGGCTCTGCCGACTCGAACGCGAGGAAAAAGGCAGGTTGAAGTCCCGCTGACCTCAGCGCAGCGTCAAAGACCTTCCTGTACGCTTCGCGTTCAGGCGCGTAGAAAGAGTTCCACCAGTCGTTCCAGTCGAACACCATGTTCAGGTAGATTACCCGCCCCTTCCCGACAGATCGCGCGAGCACACATGGGGTTTCGTCGTCATATGCGCCGAGAACCTCCACGTCCTGCATCCGGTCCAGCACCCGGTCCCTGCCATGACCCTTGAGAGTGACAGTGCCGGATCCTCCCAGTCTCTCGAGGCGCACAGTCGCCGACTCTTTGATGAGCTTCTGGCTCGTGTGAAGAAGCCGGAATCCCAGAAGTTCCGCCAAACCGCTCTCCTCAGAGGGGTACACGCTCAGGAGGTTTCCGTGCTCCGTGGCAGATGCGAGCCAGGGGGTGGTCAGGAGAGTCCCTCCGTTGTGGACAAATGCCGCGAGGGCGCGGCCTTCCTCGCGGCTTGCCACTTGAGCGTAGGAGGCAACCACCACGCTAAGGTTGGAGAACGTCTCGTGTCCAACCACGCGCGGAAGAAAACCGGATTCTTCGAGAGCCGCATAGACCGGAGCATTCGGCCCTATTGCCGATCCGAAATGTTCGCCTGTGAGCCCTTTGGGCAGAGGCTGTTCGCCTACGAAGAGTCCGAGACCAGGTGTGGTGGCTGCGCGCTTATGCAGTAGGAGAGGTTCGAGTGGATGAATCTGATGCCGGAGAGTTTTGGTCCAGAACGAAGCACGCGTATGGGTGAGGTCTGCGTTGATGGTAAGCGGAACGTCCACCCAGTAATCCACATGGGTGTTGCCGGCCAGAAGCGTCGAAATGACCGTTCCCCGCCAGAGAGATTCAAGATCGAAGTATGCCCACATGGCGCCGCTGAAACCGGGGACGTCGCCATAGCGCATTCGAGCCACTGCATTTTCAGCCAAGCCATATTCCTTGGGGTAGAACGGCCCCAGCCCGTTGAAATTGTACACATCCACTTTGGGATAGAATCCTCCCGGCGCGCTCATGATGGTCAGCGGAACCGGATTTCTGCGTTCACGGTAAATGGCTGTCGCAAGATCGCAGTATTTCTGGTAGTACCAGTCGAAAAAGCGATACGTCTCGTAGTAGGGAGCAGAATAGGCCAGGCAGCGCTGACCCGGATCCGCTGTTCGCAAATCAACGGGAAGGCGTCCCTTCTGTTCGTTCTTCTCGGCCAGGGCCTCCCACATCTGGGCGCCGACAAAAACCTGAGCCGGGAATCTTGCCTTGTCTTTTTCCAAAGGGATCTGGTCGAAGGAGGAAAATGTTGTTCCCCACTCGGCGTTCAGCTTGGCAATGTCTCCGCCGTAGCGCTCGGACAGGTAGTTCTGGAACACCTTTTGAGGAATGGCCGGAGCGCGTTCCTCTGGCCAGTAGTACCGTGCACCCCAACCGCCCTGGAATCCGCTTTCCTCGCCCAGCGAGACCAGTGACTTGGAACGCGCATCAGGACCCTGCCGGTTGAGCGACTCGATCGTCTTCTCCATGGCCGCCCTGACATCCTCCCAGCCTGCCTGATCTATGGTGACGCTGAAGGTATTGATCCCGGTTCCCTCGACATACTGCCGCATTCCGTAACGGTCAGTGGTATATGAATTGCCCTGGCAGCCCAGCGCATTGAACCCGGCATCCAGGAGGAGCTCGATGAACCGTCCCCCGCCTCCTGCTGTCCACACTGACCACTCCATCCTCGTCCTCATGTCCCACGGACAGTCCAGCTGCACCTGTCGCCGCGCCAATCCTCGGAGCCGTCCCTTTTCCTCAACAACCGCTGTCACCCAATATGCCCCCGCGCACTCAGGTCCGCGCTCAGGCATGATCAGGCTGGCTTCTGCGGCCGTGTTTCCCGCTACGCCCAGGGGGAAGTCGGACATGGACAGAGCCCGTCCCTGCCGATCCACCATGAACAGCCGTCCATGCGCCTCGGTTGGTGTTCCTTCTGCCGTGGAACGAATTGTCACATGAACCGTCTCGCCCGGCCGATAACACTGCTTGTCAGTGCTTATCTCGATTGACATCGGAGCGGGCACAGGCATCCAAACAAAACTTCTGATCTCATCTCCGCCCCCGTCCTCCCGCCGCGCGACCGCCTCGACCAGCACCTGCCGATCCCACGCCGGAAGATTCAAAGGTAGAGCGACCGCGACACGCTCGGAAGTCCTCGGCGCAAGAACCACATGCCTCTCGGCGGACTGCGCCTCGCTCCCGCGTCGGTCAGTGGCCGAAAAGCGAATCCCCACCCGACACGCCTCATCCAGGCGGTTGGACAAGACAGCTGAAATCGCCAGCGGCCGATCCGTCTGGGCCGCAGCTTTCGTCTCTGAATCGAGTCTGAGGACAACAGGGAATGCCGAATCCCCTTTGCTGAGCCATAGAATGAGCCTCCGGCAAAACTCGTTCCACGCCAGACCTTCGTCCGCCCGGTCTCCTTCATACGTCTCGTAGGTTGTCCCGCTCTGCCATTGCCAACGAGCCCCCCCAGCCTGGTACAGGTGAACGACCTGTCCGCCTCCGGGAAGCCGCCGATACCAATATGAAGCCCCAGACTCATTGTGCGTCAGGGCCTCGCATGAGGAGTTCACGGGTTCATAAGCCGGGCCGTAAAAATGCGTGCCGATGGTCTCCATCGGCAAACCGCAGGTCAACGGGTGGTCTGTCGCACGGCCCGGCCCATAGGTCCAGCACCTCATTTGCCCGGCGCGCGTTGGCATGACGCCAGCGAGGGGGCTATCGTCATAGTTCGCTTCCCAGCCGGGATTGATGACGACCAGAGACCCTCCCTCCGCGGCGTAGCGCGCAAGGTGCGCCTGGAGGTTTGTCAGCCGACCTGTTTCGTCATTGCCTGAGGTCCGAACAGGAACTTGGGCGAACACTACGGAAAAATTCGAAAGCCGTTCAATTTGTTCCCAGAGGTAGCGATCAGCTTCCGATTTCATGAGGGCCACGTCCTCGGCTGTTTCCTCGAGCGGTTTGTCGCAGAGATGGTGCTGACCATCCCACTCGGCCATCTGAATGGCGGCAAATGTGACCTCCGCTGGCACGGCATCCCGCCAGAACTCCGCCAGACTTTCCAGGGTCGGACTCTGGGCGATCAGAAGCACCTTCGGCTTTTCCTGGCGGAGCCGCGCGTCCTGCGTGGTTCCGGAAACAGGCCGGCCGCTGAACAGAGGGAACATCAAAGTGAATATCAACCCCTTGCGGATGAATTTCATTCCGGCTTTCGCGTTTGCCAAATGGCCCGATTGCATAATCTGGGGAAACCCCTGCTCTTTATGCAGGATGTGGTTTGAACGAACAAGGCAAAAAAGAGGATTGTCGGGGCAGGGTGTAACTCAATTCTGTTGATGTATGAGTCAAGCGTCAGAGGTGTTCGGTCTGGCCTTGACTGAGGGCAAAAGCACGGATAATAATACGGCTTGTATGCTATTGAACCATCGAATACCCTTAGTATGTTTCCTCCTGGCGGCAGGGATGTTCCTGTGCGCGCGCCTGACCGCTGTTGCCGGCATTTATGATGACTGGCAGTGTCAGATGAGTCTCTCGTTTCCCGTTTCGCCTTCCTCCGGCGCGGCGACAAATGTGCCTGTGCTTGTGGTCCTGAGCACAAACATCGCCAACTTCGAGTACTCCCAGTTTTCCTCGGCCGCAGGCGGAGATCTTCGGTTTTCCGACTCGAACGAAACGACCGCGCTCGACTACGAAATTGAGCGGTGGGATACGAACGGTGAATCATTCGTGTGGGTGAATGTGCCGGAAATTACCGGCACAGGCACGTACATCCGGGCTTTCTGGGGCAATTCAGCGCAAACCAATCCTCCGCCATGCACAACCAATGGAGCAGTGTGGAACAATGGCTTTCTCGCGGTCTGGCATATGCACCAGACGAACGGCGCCGGCAAACTGCCCGATGCCACAACCAACCGGACCGATGCTTCGGTGGCCGGGGATGCTCGACTTGATGCGGGCAGAACAGGTCCTGGCATGGTTTTCGATGGAGACGGCGACTATCTGCTTGCGGACATTCCGGGTCCGGTCCCTCAGAGCCTGACGATCGAAGCATGGATTCGCGCGACGAACGGCGGGGTTGTTTACAGTGAACTGGGGCAGGGCGCCATCAACAGCGGCTGGCACGATTCGCACATCGAGGTCATGTCGTCTGGCGAGGTAAGAATAAGAGTCTGGAGCGGCTCGACAGTGTCCCTTGGTGTCTGGCCGACAGGTGTATGGCATCATGTGGCGATGACTTACGATGCCAGCGGTTATCTCCTGGCCGGCTACGTGGACGGCCGGCTCTGCGGGACGCTGACATACCAGAAGCAGTATCCGGGAGATCTGTGGTATGCGCTTGGCCCGGCTGACTCCACCCATCTCGGCGACGGCACTTACTACGACGGATGGATGGACGAGGCTCGCGTGTCGAATCTTGCCAGATCCTCCAACTGGATCTGGGCAGCATGGATGAGTGTGGCCTCAAATGGATGGTTTCCGGCATACGGCGCTGTTGAGTACGGAGCGCCGCGCATTGAGAACAGGCCGGCGACGAACGTTACCGCCACTTCGGCATGTCTGAACGGCTATGTGACAGTTACCGGCAGGGAAGAAGCGGTGGCCACTGTTTATTGGGGAGTTTCAGATGCCGGCACAAACTGGGAGGCATGGGACAACGTTGCCACACTTTCCGGCCTTTGCGGCATAGGTTCTGTGACCACGAATGTTTCGGGTCTGGCTGCTGGAACAGGCTACTACTACCGATGGGCAGCCTCCAATTCGTACGGCCTGGCCTGCGCGCCCAGTTCGGAATATTTCTTCACCGGCGAAGTTACCATCAGGGCCTCTGATGCGCTGGCGATGGAACACGATCCAGGGACAGGCCGGCCGGATCCTGGGGCTTTCACGGTCACGCGTCCGGCTTGGGCCACGAACCGCGATACCACGGTTTGGTACGCGATAGGAGGTACTGCCTCCAACGGGATTGATTATGAGCTGATCATCGGCAACGTCAACGAAGACGGCTATCTCACCACCCTCCCGGAGGAATTGGCCGCCAGCGCCGCGGTGGACCCCGGGCGGCTGCGGGACATCTTGGAGGTCATTCAGGACTTCGATCCGCCGGGTGTCGCCGCGCGCGACCTGCGGGAATGCCTGCTGCTGCAACTCGAGCGCCTCGGCAAGGCGGACAGCCTGGCGGCCCGCGTGGTGGCCGACCACCTGGAAAACCTGGGCCATCACCGGTTTCAGGACATCGCCCGGGCCCTGAAAGTGCCCGTGGAGGAGGTCCAGCAGGCCGCCCACTTCATCGCCACCCTGGACCCCAAGCCCGGCCGCGCCTACGGCACCGACACCTCGCCATACGTGACCCCGGAGGTCATCGTGCAGAAGGTGGACGGACGCTACGTGGTCCTGCTCAATGATGAAGACCTCCCGCGGTTGCGCATCAGCAAGCATTACCGCACCCTGATGAACGACGCCACCACCACTCCGGAAGTGCGCGATTACATCCGGGAACGGGTGCGCTCCAGTGTGTTTCTCATCCGCAGCATCCATCAGCGCCAGCACACCATCTTCCGCATTGCCAGCGAAATCGTGCGTGTTCAGGAGGAGTTTTTGGACAAGGGCGTCAAGTACCTCAAGCCGTTGACCATGGCGGAGGTGGCCGCGGTCGTCGGCCTGCATGAAACCACCGTCAGCCGCGCCGTGGCCGGCAAGCACATGCAAACCCCCCAGGGGGTGTTTGAGATGAAGTATTTCTTCACGCCCGGCCTGAAAACCGCCGACGGCCAGGCGGTTTCCAACAAGGCCGTGCAGGAAGCCATCGCCAACCTGGTGGCCGAAGAGGATCCCACCAGCCCGCTGTCCGACCAGGAAATACTGGAGCGGCTGAAGCAACGCGGCATTCAGATCGCACGACGCACCGTGGCCAAGTACCGCGCGATTCTCAAGATCCCCCCCTCCCACATGCGCAAGCGGTACTAGGGCCTCGGCCGCGCCGGCGGGGTGGCGTGGCCGGACCCCTTGGGGGCACAGGTCTCAACCTGCGCGGAGCCACCGATGTTCTGGACCGAAGAGCTCACGGACGTCCTGCGGAACCGCCTGAAAGCCTGTTGGCGCGACAGCGCCACCGGCCACGTGGCGGATCTGCCGTCATCGGCGCAGGCGTTGCTCGTGTGGCATCTCGTGCGCGACAGTGGCGGTACGGTGCTCTGGGTCAGCGAAACCCCCCGCGCCCTGGAAAGCTGTCTGCGGGATCTCCGTACGCTGGCCCCGCCCGATGCTCCCCCCTGCGTGGCGTTTCCAAGCTGGGAGTGCCTGCCAGGTCAGGGTACCGCGACCCCCGACCAGCGCGTCGTTGGCGCACGCCTGGCAGCGTTGACGGCTTTGCAGACCGGAGACCGGCCACTGGTCCTGGCCACCTGCGTGCAGGCGCTGATGGAGTTGACGCTCACTCCGGAACTCTTGCGCGCCCACACCGTCGCGCTCAAGGTTGGCGACGAAGCCGAGCTGGCGGATCTCAGGCAGCAATTGGCCGCCGCCGGCTACGCGGCGGTACCGGAAATTCAGGCGCCCGGCGAGTGCGCATGCCGGGGGGGCATCCTCGACGTCTGGCCGCTGGCCGAGCCCCTGCCACTGCGCCTGGAGTTTGCCGGGGCAACGCTCGAATCCGTGCGGGTCTTTGATCCTGCCAGCCAGCGCTCCGTGGAACGGCGCCACGCGGTCGCCTTGCCGCCGGCCAATGAATGGCAACTGCTGCGCAGTCAGCCTTTGCAGCGCGCGGCGTTGTGGCAGCATCTCCCGCCGGCATTCATCGCTGCCTGGGCTGACATGGACAGCCTCCAACACCACGCCGCGGTGTATGCGGCCGCGATCAGCGAGGCCGGGGCCGGGGATGTGACCATTCCCTTCGCCGAAACCCTGCGCCACTGCCGGAGCCGCGCGACCATTCGACAGCTTTTCATCGGCGCGCCCCCCGAGCCACCCGGCAACACCACGGAACTCGACTTCCAACCGCTGGAAAGCGCGGTGCCCGCCCCGGGTGCGCTCCGCCATCCGGACATTGTCGAGGCGGCCCGCAACCGTTT
>Ga0101944_10008230_pt1 | contig 10041 bp, 7 predicted proteins | sample DewCreD2012metaG_FD_75245 | JGI IMG/M metagenome (GOLD analysis project Ga0101944, IMG submission 75245) | Hot spring sediment bacterial and archeal communities from British Columbia, Canada, to study Microbial Dark Matter (Phase II) - Dewar... ...
ACGCCGCCCGGTCTGCTGGCAGGCGATGAGCGTCGAGCCGCTGCCGCCGAACAGGTCCAAGACGTTCTCGCCCGCCAGCGACGAGTACTGGATCGCCCGCACGGCCAGCTCGACAGGCTTTTCCGTGAGGTGCTGCATTTTCTGCGGGCTGACCTTCTTGACGTGCCACAAGTCCGGCACGTTGTTGGGGCCGAAGAAACGATGGGCGGCCCCCTCCTTCCAGCCGTAGAACGCCAGCTCGAAACACCCGAGAAAGTCTTTTCGACTCAGGACCGGATGCTCCTTGTCCCACACGATGCCCTGCGAGAAATAGAGCTTGTGGGCCTTCAAGACCGGCGGATAGTTGCCCAGGTTCGCGTAGCCGCCCCAGATGTAGAAGGCATGCCCGGGCAACAGCACCCGGGCCATCTGGCCGAACCAGGCGTGCAGGAGCCGGTTGAATTCCTCCTCCGAGACGAAGTCGTTCTCCAGCGGCCGGTCCTTGGCCCGCAGCTTGCGGTGCGTGGCGCGGGCCTTCTCGGGGTGCCGCGCCACGTCCATCGCCTGGTGGTGCCCACGCCGCCTAGCGCCCCCTTGCAGCTCTTCGGCCGAAGGATACGAGCTCAAGCCGGCCGCGATGGCGTTGTTCGAGCGGGGCTCCACCCGCACGTTGTAGGGCGGGTCGGTGTTCACAAGATGCACAGGCTGACCATCCAGCAGCCGGTCCACGTCCTCCGTCTTGCCCGCGTCGCCACAGAGCAGCCGATGCTCGCCCAGAAGCCACAGGTCCCCTGGCCGCGTGATCGGCTCGTCGGGCGGCTCGGGCACCTCGTCGGGATCGCACAGGCCTTCTTTGACGCCCGGGTCCATCAGCCTGGCCAGCTCCTCTTCCGAGAAGCCCAAGAGGCCCAGGTCGTAGTTCATCCCCTGAAGCTCGCCCAATTCGATGGGCAACAGCTCGTAGTCCCACTCGGCCAGCTCGGCCGTCTTGTTGTCGGCGATGCGATAGGCCTTGACCTGCTCGGGCGAAAGGTCCCGGGCCACGTGGACGGGAACCTTTTCCAGGCCCAGCTTGCGGGCCGCCTTCCAGCGGGTGTGGCCGACGATGATCACGCCGTCGGTATCCACCACGATGGGTTGCTGGAAGCCGTACTCCCGGATCGACCGGGCCACAGCCTCGACGGCCTGGTCGTTCTGCCGGGGGTTCTTGTCGTAGGGCTTGATGCGACTGAGTTCCCAAAGCTCGATCTTCATGCCTTGCCTCCTTGCTCTTCCTGCCGCCCGACGTGCTCGACGACCTCGCGGCAGAGCTGAATGAATTCCTCGTTGGTCAGCGTGCCCTTAGCGCGGTTGACCTCCTTGTGTAGGACCTGAGCGTTTTCGATGGAATGTTTCCCGCCCCGACTCACCGGAAGGATGTGGTCCAAAGCGGCGGATTCGGGTGTGAGGGGACGGCCGGACAAGGCACATCGGAAAGCCTGGCGGCGCAGCAGATCCCACACCTCACCGACGGAGACGGTTGCGCATCGCCTTCCTCGTCGCGCCGAATGCCTTTGCTGGACCAACCACGCCCCGTAGGCATACAGGTCCATCCGGCCGGCTACGCAGAAACGGTCCCCACTGCGCATCCGGTGGCGGTAGATCTGCCGCTCGTTGACGACTTCCCCCAAGGGTGTGGCGTTCAGCAGCCTGGCGAGTTGGGAAACTCGGAGCCTTCGCAGGAACCCTTCCGTCGCTTCTTGGGTATGTATCGCACCATCGGATGAGCCCGGAGATGCGCCCAATACGCCCAGGTCCCCGGACGCGGGCTCGCCGCGCTGGCTGCCATCGCCGCCACCGCCTGCCGGGCGAACTGTCTCCATGAGTGAACCGCTTGTGGCGGTTGCTTGGGACGATGGCTGTCCCCCATGCTGTGCCGGATGGACCACGCCTTCACCATGCTCTGGATAGCGCGATACCAAGGGGCCGTCCACTTGCGCCCTCTGCGGGATTCTGCGGTCAGTTGCAGGACCATCTTCCGGAGGGCTTTGTCCCAATCTGGGGACCTGCATTGCGTCTCCATAGGGGCCACCTCGACTCACGGTTCATTCCTTCCGAACGGTTGGCAAAATCCGGACAGTAACAAACTCTGCTCAATCCCGGCCCCGTTCCCGCACGCCCCGTTGGAGGGGATTGGCGGGGGAGGACCCCCCACAAGTATGATGGGACAGATTTTGCTGGGCTGCGGTGGTGGGACGGCCGATGTTGGTGGTGGTGGGACTGGCGCCTATATAGGCGCCAGTCCCACCACCACCCGTCCCGCCGGGACTGCTGGGACTGTCCCACCAGTCCCACCAGTCCCATCACTTTCTTTTGGGGCGGAACCCCCGCTCCATTCGGGTGTGTTTTTGAATCATGCATTCTTCCGCGATTCCCTCTTGCACCAACCTGGCTAATTGTTTGGTAGCGACCGCGCCGCTAACGCCCGCCGATTCACGGATGACGCGAGGTGTCTCGCCGCCCGGAAACAGGCAGAGTGCTTGCCAGACCGCTTCGCGCTGCCGCCTCTGACGCAGGTCGTCTTGTCGGGCTTGACGTCGCTCTGCCTGTTCCTCCTCGACCGCCGCCCGCTGGTCATACGCCTCGTGTGCGTGGAGCACTTCCACCTCCCACCGCCTGCCTCCCGGGTCCTGACGCGTGCCCTCGTCGATGTTCAAGGCCCATAGCCCGCTGTGGCCGGCCGATCCGCCCACGCTCATCCACAGCTCGTGATGGCCCCCGTCGGCCGGGTCATACCGTTTGCGCCGGCCCAGGAGCACCCACTGGCGCACGAACTCCTGGAAACCGGCCCAGGCGATCTCTTCCAGTTCGGGCGGCTCGTAGGGTTCGGCCCGCGTCTTGCGCAGATGGTGGCACAAGAGCGGCGTGCAACCGGTCCTCTGGGCCAGCTCCCCAAGGGACTTGAGGAATCGGCCCACGACGAACAGGTTCCCCGCGTCGTCCCCCAGGCCCAGCATCATCAGGTAGGTCGGATCGAGGATGAGCACCTCGAGTTGGTGCTCCGCGATGAAATCCCCCAGGGCGGCCATGTGCTGGACGCTATCCAATTGCGGCACGTCGAAGCACCAGATCGCGTTCTCGTACTCGGGCAACGGGCGTCCTTTGGCGGCGGCGATGCGAAAGGCGGTCTCCTGGATGGTGGCCGCCCCGGATTCCCCGGACATCACACCGACGCGCACGGGGGCAGGCACGTTGAACCGCCCGAGGAACAGCCCGGCCTCGGACAGCGATAATGCCAGGTCGATCGAGATATTGGTTTTGAGCGTCTTTTTCGGTCCGGCAATGATGCCTGGCTGGCCTCGCACCAAGAGGCCGTCGATCAGGTACTCCAAGGTATACTCGGCCGCGGCCAACTCGGACGAGGTGATCCCGGTGAAGCGCAGTTGGCCTCCCGCCGCCGGCGGGAGTTCCAGCCCGTGGACCAGGATGCTCATGGCCTGGTCGGGTTCATAACGGGCCACACTCGTGGCGATCTGCTCGACTTCCTGTTCCGGCAAGGGCGGCCGGCAGCGGTCGACGTTGATTTGGCGTAGGCCGGCCAGGATTTCTTGACGGGTCATTCCCGCCCGACGCATGGTGCCTGCCAGCCGGGCCAAAGTGTCGTTGCGTTGCCCTTCGGCAATCGCCATGCCCAATTCTGCCAACGGCATCGCACGCCGTTCACTGCGATCCAGCAGTGCGGCAAGCCAGCCGGGCGGCTCGGGGAGCCAATCGGCGGACATCTCGAGTTCCAGCCCTGGCACCCAGCCATAGGTGCCGTCCGCAGTGCGCGATGGTGGAACGACGATGTAACCGCCGTCGGTGCGGATATCGACGCCGGTGGCCAACTGCCCTGTCGAGCATTTCCAGTCCTTGCCTGGCGGCCTGCGGAACACGTAGTGGCGTCCGCCTCGTGGTGTGATGGACACGGCCCCGGCGGCCAGCAAATCGGTGGCGCACTCTGGATCGTGAGGCCAATCGCCCGCCTGCGGATCGACATCGACCACGAGTAGCCCCGTAGCGGCGATCGCCACGTTGGCATCCGGCCATCGTTCCCACCACGCCTGGATTTGGGCCGCGTCGGACGTGGCGTCCTGGAAGCCGTGTTGTGTGAGCGGCTGCTTGGCGCCCGGGCGGCAGGGAAAGACCGCGTAGCCCAGTTCGGCATAGTGCAAGGCCGCGTCCAGGAGGCTCGTGTCCATTCGGTATCAGCCCTGTTTCCTCGCCGGAATGTCGATCATCTCGGGCAGCGCCTCCTCGAAGTGGCACACCCCTAGGATGTTCCACGCCGCGTGGGCCAGGTGGTCTTCGCCCTTGTCGCCTTGCAGGTACAGGTAGATGTGCCGGATGGCGTGGTTGAGCATCACGCTAGCCGGGATTCCGCGGGTCCAGTTGTGCTCCCCGTACTTGACCGCACCCTCGTGGCACGTCTCCGCCAGCCGCCTGAGCCCGATCGGCGTGATCAAGTCCCACCGCTCGCCATCGGCGTCGGTGCCGCGCACCGCCCCGGTGGCGAAACGGGTTACTGGCAGGCTGCCGACGCTGACGTAGGGTTCTTCATGCTGCTTAGTGCTCATGCGGGCTCCTGGCCACGATGAAATCAGGGAACATGTCCACGGTGGATAAAACCGCAGACAGATCTACGCATCTGGCTGTGTTACTTGCCTCGCGCTGGACTGCGCATCCTCGGAAACACCGGATTGGCCAGGGCCCACTGGACCCAGGCTTGGATCTCTCGTCGCAAGCGATCCAGGTCCGCTGGTTCTGGTGGCCAAATCACGCCGCGCCAAACCACGCGAATACTGACGACGGACATTTGCTCGGCATCCCCTTCGATCACCAGCACAGCGGCCGGACACCCCAGCGTCAGACGCTCGAATAGAATCCTCTGCCCCTTGGGGAGTTCCGTGTGATCTTTCCATTCCAGCAGGAGCAGGTTGCCTTTGATTTCCGTAATGGCATCGATGTCCGTGAAGGCGATCCGGCCGGGGAGGCAATCGGAAAGGAGCCGAAACTTGACTCGCTTCTTCTGGTTGAAGCATCCCTGCTTCTGGCAATCCCAGTGCAGTACATGGGGCAGATCATTGGGCGACATGGCACACCATCCCCAAGTCCGCGAAGGCTTGCTGGAACCGGTCCACCTGGGGGCCGCAGTAGATCACCGCTTGGCCTTGTAGCGGGCTGGCCGAATCCCTATCAGGCCGCCAGAACTGCACCCGGCCGGCGGGGAAGCAGACCGCTTGGGCGGCGGCCAAGAGCGCCTGGAACCAGCGAGTCTCCGTGGCGTTATTGACCAGCACCACCGCCTGCGTCACGTCGCCCCGTTGGACGTGTTGGACGAGTTTGTCGGCGAACTGCTGCACCAGCGGATGCGCGTAGGGCGGGTTGAGGAACACGCGGCCCTGCCAAGGGTGCGCAAGCCCGTCCTCTTCGGCAGTGAAATACTTTGCCGCCTGGACGACCTGGTTGGCTACAGGGGTGGAAGCCGGGTCCAGGTCGATACCGCCCATGACGGCCACCGCCCGCTCGATGAACTCCCGCGGCGTGTACCACTCGCTGTCGCCGCTGTTGTAGGCGACGTGGGGCAGAGGGCGTGGCTCCTCGGGCTCCGGAAGACTGGGCTCCCAGAGGGTGTCCCGGTGCGGCACTATGGATGGTTCCTCTGGTTCAAGGTCTTGGAAGGGTTGTGGGCTTGTGGCAGGACGGAGAGCCTTGGCCACACGCTCTTCCACCTCGGCCACCGTAGGGTTGGCCTGGGCGACCCAATCGACGAATTCCGCCCACCTGTCTTGGGGCAGCCTGTGGATGGCGGCTAGATGCTGGGCCTTGTCCATAAAACCTGTTAGTTGACTAACAGGTTTTTCGATAGAAAGAAGCACTTCTGCCGCAGCGCGGAGTTGTACGATGTAGCCATGCGTCTTCCCGATTCTCCTGGCGTACTGGCTTAGCCCACCAGTAACTCCTCGCCCCCCCATTCCCGGAGGCACCGCCTTCAACACATGCAAGCCAATTTCCAGGGGCGACAGTTCCCCTTGGTTGTTGGACAATACCAGCTCCATCAGGGCTTGCTCGTCATCCAGCGGTTCCACCCAGGCCCAGACTTCTTTCAGCCCAGCTTGCCTTGCGGCACGGATACGATGGTGGCCGGAAACAATCTGAAACCGCTCCCCCGCAGGCCGGACGTGGATGGCGTGCTTCTGTGGATACTGGCCATTGAGATTCGCGGCGATGGCGTCAATCACGTCCTGGCGAAACGCCAGCCGCGGGTTGTCGGGGTGGTCATCCACCCGTTCCAAGGGTAAGCATTCCAGGGCGACAGTCATGGCGTTTCCTCCCGTACTGGCAGACTTCACCCTTCCAGAGAGACAGGCACGGCAAGGCAAAAAACGTCATTGGGGCGAGGTTGCGGCCTGGGGGGTATCAGATACCGGCCCGGCCGCGATCGGTCGTGATTTCGTGCGCCAGAGAGCGGTCACGGGGGCTGAAGCATGCGCCACAGGGGCAGTTTCGCTCTGCTGGTCCTGGCGTGTGCGTCGGGCCTGCGCTGCTCGGCGACATTGCGCAGCGCGGTTTTCGTTCGGCGCCGGGTCGCGGCCAAACCGGAAGGGGTACAGCTCACAGTCCGTGACGGGGCAGAGTTGGACCTCGGTGGGGCTCGCGCCGCCGCAGTCGAGGCACTTGGCCTTGATGCGTTTCAGGACGCTGGCTTTTTGGATGCGGGCCACAGAAGTGTGGAGTCGCAGGGGATGGAGCGGACAGGCGGCGATCTTGCAGTTCACGACCTCCCACCGGTCAAAAGCGGAACAGTTCAGGCAGTAATCACTGATCAAGCCGGTCAATCGTGCCTTGGTGGTCATTCGGCAACTCCGAAACGTTAGAAGGGAACATCGTCACACTCGATGGTGGGGATGCCTGCCGCTATGGGCTCCGGCATCGGGCCTAGGGTGTAGCCCACGATGCGGTCGTACTTCTCGCCGGCGATGGAGCGCACCACGATCTTCTGTGTCCACGCCACGCCGCCCGCCTCGGCGATCTCCACGGCCCGCTCGGCCGTGTCCGGAATCGGGTCTGGCGAACGCTTGCGCCACCACTGTTCGGCCTTCTGACGGGCATAGCCGGTGTGCTCGAAGCAGATGAACTCGCTTTGCCAGGTGAACATGCCGATCTGGTAATCCACCCGCATGGTCTTGGGGGCCTCCGGCGGGGCGTCGCGCTTGGTGTGGACGCTGTAGCGAATGTCCAACACCTCGTATTCGGTGTCGGTGAACTGCCCTGAGAGCACGCCAGCGGTACTGGCCCGGGCGTCGTGCTTCTGTCGCTCCGGCGGCAGGAACTCGTGGCCGCACTCGGGGCACGTGGCGTAGCCGGCGGCGATGACTGCGTGGCACTCGGGACACTCCTTGGCCGGGGCTTGGCCGGTGCCGCGCCCGGGCGCGTCGGGCATCCTGAGCTGATCGACCGGCCCGTGGCGCAAGGCGTTACCGCCGAAGTCCAAGACGAGGCAGTTCTGCTTGCCGGGATGTAGGCGGAATCCGCGACCGCAGTTCCCGACGATGCAGACCTTGCCGCGGCGGCGAGTGACCAGCGTCCCATACTCGGTGGTCAAGCACCAGACCATTTCGGACGGATCGAACGGTACCGGGCCGAAACGCGACCGCTTCTTGACTAAGGGATTACGTCGTTGCACTGAGCCGCCGATCGTGGCAACCTGTTGTTCACGAACACGGAGAACGTACAGGGGCTTCGGGTCGCCGGAATGCCAGGGCGACCGCTGCCGCAAGATGGAGATATTGCAGCGGAATCCACGCAGGACGCAAAGCACCTGAAGCTGTTCGGCGAGGAATTGGTGTTCCCCCAGGCAGATGTCCATCGTCCGTGGACGCCACGACACGGACTTCCGTTTCGCGCCGTCGCCCAGGTTCATCGCTTCGAGCAGTACTTGCAGTTGCCTCCGCGAGATCGGCAAGAGGGATTCAAGAAGCGGACGATTCAGGTAGTCCGCCAGATGCTTCCAGCCTCGTAGCCCCCGGTTCGCACCGCGCGGCTCGCCGTAAGGGATCTGAAACTGCACGGCGGGAGGGTATTGCGACAGCTTGCCCTTTCGCTCGCGACGGTACACTCGATAGCCGATGCCGCAGCCTTTCAGCATGGAGTGGATTTGCTCCAGGTAGGGACCGGCAGCGGACTGTGAGATGACCACAGCGTTGTTCGAGGGATCGCGATAGCCATCGGTAAGCACCCACCCGAGAAACCGAAGTTCGTCATCGCTGAGGGGCACCGATGGGCCGTCGGTGTTGCCGGCCACCGGGACCAGAAAGGAGTCCCGCAACGCGGCCAACGCCCGGGCGTCTCGCTTCCGCCAGTGCCGACAGGTTTCGCCGCGACCGCGATAAACCATCGTGTGCCGATCTGTTACCCGGATGTCCAGATGCGGCGCGCTCACGCCATACATGGTTTCACCGGGGGCCAAAGGCCGATGCACCTTGTCCAGCGCAGGGCAGAAGACGATCTCGCCCGTGGCCAGATCGAATGCCCCAACGCTATCGCCCACATTCACCTGGCTGCATTTGGCCCACCCCTGGGGCGTCATCACCTCCGTCTCCATATCCAGGCACATCTGATACCAGAGTCCCGGCGACATCGTGGGCCGCAGGATGGCCACGCAGTCGATGTTCGGAGCGTCGAAGCCCGTGGTCAGCACGTTGACGTTCACCAGGTACTTGAGCGGGGCCTGCGGTAAAAGCTCAGCAGATGCATCTCTGCGAAATCTGGTGATAAGCTCCGCCCGCTCGGCGGCCGGCGTCTGGCCATCAAGGAAGCCAACCTCTTTGCCAGAAATGTCAGCCAGCACCCGCGCCACGTGACGCCCGTGCCGCACCCCGGAGGCGAAGACCAATACGCTGTGGCGATCGTGCGTATAGGCCACAATGTCGCTGCAGGCTGCGATCACCAGCCGGTCGTCGTCCATGAGGTCTTCTACCTCGTCGGCCACGAACTCGCCGCCGCGGATGTGCAGTCGCTCAAACTCGGCCTTGTGGATGCCAGCCTTCGTGACCAGGGGGCAGAGGTAGCCGTCGCGCATGAGTTCCCGCACGCCCACCTCGTAGCAGATGTGGTTGAGGATGCCGTCCGGTGTGCAGATCGGCCCGCTGGACAGGCGAAACGGCGTAGCCGTCAGGCCGATGACGCGCAGGTGCGGGTTGACGACGTTCGCTTCGGCGAGGAACGTCCGGTAGACCCCCTCGTCATGAGGGGGAATACGGTGACATTCATCTGCGATAACCAGGTCGAAAGCGTCCAGCTCGCAGGCCCGCTTGTAGACCGACTGGATGCCGGCCACGATCACCGGCTTGTCCGTCTCGCGGCGGTTCAGGCCCGCCGAGTAGAGGCCGATAGCCACCTCGGGGCAGAGCCGGCGGATCTTCTCGGCGTTCTGTTCCAAGAGTTCCTTCACGTGAGCGAGCACCAGCACGCGGCCGTTCCATCGATTCACAGCGTCGGTGACAATCTGGGCAATCACCCAGGACTTGCCGCTGTTGTGATGAACCATAAAGTGCCCGTCGACATAGCGGTGGTCCCCGTCGAGCACAAAGCCATAGAAGGGCCCCCGTCCGCAAGGCTCCACGGAAAACCCCGTCCGCAACACGGACTTCTTCTGGCGGCGTGGAGGAGCTTGCTTCCGTGCCAGCCGGCAGGGAACCTGTTCGAGGTCTCCGTGGATGTGGATGCGAAAGAACCACCCCCCCGCGCCCGTCTGGCAGTAGGAATACTTCTGCCGGCAGGAGGCGCCGAACCCCAAGCTCCGCGCCAGAAACACGATATCGGCCGCCAATTCTTGTGACTTGGTGGTGATCTCGAACCCACATCGCTTCAGCGAGCCATCCGTATCTATCAGGCCGGCCAGGAGACCCAGCCGATCCTGCCGAGTCGCCGTCAGATAGGCATCGGGGATGAACTTGCCCGCCGAGTCTTGCCCCGCCAGACCCAATTGCTCCAGGGCTTGCGTCAGCACGTTGTACTTGCCCTGCCGTCGCCGCAAGCTGT